>Ga0302127_10002760_pt1 | contig 10615 bp, 14 predicted proteins | sample CB4_SCM_MG_FD_204452 | JGI IMG/M metagenome (GOLD analysis project Ga0302127, IMG submission 204452) | Marine microbial communities from Western Arctic Ocean, Canada - CB4_SCM | ecosystem: Environmental > Aquatic > Marine > Oceanic | place: Canada: Western Arctic Ocean | collected 2017-09-24
TTCAGTAATATCCATTCGTACTCACCTGTTGACTGTAAAGGCATGTAGGAGAGGCCAGGCAAAAACAATACTTTAAACTGAACCCCTTGATACACTAATAGTAGTATTGAAACTGAAAATAGTAGTATTGAAATTGAAAATAAACCACTTTTTCCGTTGGACAACTTTTGAACTCTGTAACTGACAACCTACATGACGTGCGGCAACAGATAGACAAAGCCTGTTGCGAATACCACAGATCACCGTCTGACGTCATGCTTTTGGCGGTCAGTAAAACCAAACCCCTCTATATGGTCGAAGAGGCACTCGGTGCTGGGCAATTGGATTTCGGTGAAAATTATCTTCAGGACGCCATGGATAAGGTAAGTCTCCTACCCAAGGCTCACTGGCACTTCATCGGTCATATTCAATCGAATAAAACCAGGCTGATCGCCAATCACTTTGACTGGGTACATTCCGTGGCCTCCAGGAAAATTGCACAACGACTAAACGACCAGCGCGAGAGACCGGAGCCCCTGAATATACTGCTACAGGTCAACGTCAGCGACGATACCGCCAAGGCAGGCACTAGTGCGAGTCAGGCAGGTGAATTGCTCAGTCACGTCCTTCGAATGAAGAATCTAAGACCTCGCGGTCTAATGACAATTACCGAACACTCTGGCGATCCCACACGGCAGCGACACTATTTCGCGATGCTGGCGAGACTACGTGATGACCTCAATAAAGAATTCTCAATGGCTGATTTCGATCAACTATCCATGGGCATGACACAAGATTTGAATTCAGCGATAGCAGAAGGCGCAACCATTGTCCGCATTGGTACTGCTATTTTTGGAGAACGTGAATCATCTAACAAGGAACAACTACAATGAATCTGACATTCTTGGGATCGGGAAATATTGCACGAGCTATCATTGGCGGACTAGTAGCAGGTGGCACAAAACCATCAGACATCACCGCCGCCGACCCGTTTCCGGCCGCTTTAGATGAAGCGGCAAAACTTGGTATAAAGACTACCGACAACAATCACGATGCAGTCTCAAGCGCCGATGTCGTTGTCATCTCAGTCAAACCTAATATCGTTCCGGAGTTGGCACAATCCATTGCCAGCGACGTCGGTGACCGACTACTCATCAGTGTAGCGGCCGGAATTACAACAACCTCTTTGAGTCACTGGCTGAACCCAGGAACCCATATCGTTCGGTGTATGCCTAATACACCTGCGCAAATCCAGAGCGGGATAACGGGTCTCTACGCAACCCCACAGATCACAGAGACAGAACGGAACACAGCCGAGGAAATCCTGAGTGCCGTAGGCGAAACCATCTGGGTACAAGAAGAATCTGAGCTAAACGCTGTCACCGCGGTTTCTGGCAGCGGGCCTGCTTACTTTTTCTACATGATGGAAGTCATGCAGGATGCGGCCATCACACTCGGTCTTAGCCCGGATATCGCACAGAAACTTGTGCTGGAAACCGCCCTCGGGGCAAGCAAAATGGCGCATGCAGAGATTGCAAACAAACCACCAGCGCAGTTACGCCGCGAAGTCACTTCTCCTGGAGGAACTACAGAAGCCGCGCTTAACGTACTGTTGGCACGTGACCTATCGGGTATATTCAGCGATGCAATAACCGCAGCAAATACGCGATCGATTGAACTAGCGAAAGACGCCTGAGCCACGTAGGTCTATAATTCAAACTCACTACTTTATGCAGTAGGTAACCATGGCAGACAATTACGCAAACGCTGGTGTTTTCCTGATTCAAACTTTTTTTGGCATTTACTTCGTGCTGGTGATACTGCGCTTTCTTATGCAGGTATCGCGCACTAATTACTACAATCCAATCTGCCAGGCCATTGTGAAGATGACTGACCCAGCAGTACGGCCACTACGACAGGTTTTCCCATCCGTCCGTGGCGTGGACTTCTCAACTCTGGTCATCGCGTTCGCTGTTCAGTTCATCGCTGTCATACTCGTGATGTTGCTCAAAGGGGGGGATATTTTTCATCCTGTCTATATCGCCTGGGTTTTACTGGGCCTGATATCTACGATACTGGACATCTACTTTTTCGCCTTGCTCATCAGTGTTATTGCCAGCTGGATTGCACCCTATACCCAGCACCCTGCATTGTCGCTAGTCAGTGAACTCACTGAGCCAGTCTGTCGACCTGCCCGGAAGCTTTTACCACCAATGGGTGGCATGGATTTCTCCATTATACTGGTGTTCGTTGCCATCACCCTCATCGACTCCTACCTGGTTGTGCAACCACTCGCAAACATATTGGGGATTCCTCGAGGGTTGATCATGGGGCTTTAGCATGCCTCTTCTCGCGGGGATACTGTTGGCGATTTTTGTTTGTCAGACCCAGGCAGAACAGACTCATCATTGGCTTGAGTACGACATCCATTACACGACATATCCCAGCACGCTGATCCCAGCAGATATAGCCGCGGCGCACGGTATTATCCGTTCTGACAATCGCCTCGTGACCAACATTACCGTTATAAGAAAGGGGAAAGCTGTCCAACTAATAATCGACGGGCATGCAAAGAATTTACTGGAGCAACAATTCGATCTCGACTTCAGTGAGATAAAGGAGCGCGGTGCTATTTATTATCTTGCGAACCAAATCATAAGTGAGCAAGACGCAATTTCCTTTGAGATCTTAATTAAGCCGATGGGTGAAACTGACGCCTACCTGCTGAAGTTCGCTCGGCGATACTATTGATGCGCTACCTACTGGCGAGTGACAACGAACACAAACTGCGGGAAATTCGCGACGTGTTGCCCGCGAATGTGCAGTTGCTCAAGCAATCAGATTTTGATATTGAAAGTGCAGCAGAGACAGGGTTGACCTTCATCGAAAACGCGTTGCTGAAGGCACGCCATGCCGCCGCTGCATCTGGATTACCGGCCATTGCCGATGATTCTGGGCTAGAAGTCGACGCGCTAAACGGTCGACCCGGGATTTATTCTTCCCGTTTTGCAGGCGAACACGCTAGCGATAGCGAAAATGTCCAGAGGCTGCTCACCGAGATGGCTGGTTGTAAGGCTCGCAGCGCGAGGTTTCGCTGCGTTATCGTCATGTTACGACATGAATTTGATCCGGCCCCGGTTATTGCACAGGGTTCATTGGAGGGGGAAATACTTAGCGAAACAAGAGGTAGCGCAGGTTTTGGATACGATCCTATTTTTTTCCTTCCCTACCGGAATAAAACTGTCGCTGAGCTACCGCTATCGGCAAAAAACCGTATAAGCCATCGTGCGCAAGCCCTACAAATACTGATACCAACCTTGTTGTGAGCGATATTCCTTTAAGCTTGTATCTACATTTTCCCTGGTGCGAGAAAAAATGTCCGTACTGCGATTTTAATTCTCACGAAGTCGGGAATACATTTCCAGAAAATGAGTATGTCGACTCACTGCTCGCGGACCTCGATTTAGAATCCCAGGCAGAAACAAGAGCCATCCATTCGGTGTTTTTCGGCGGAGGAACACCCAGTCTTTTTTCTGCAGATAGTATTTCGCGAATACTGGCGCATACACGTACTCAACTGCCGCTTAACGAGGGTGTTGAAATTACCCTAGAGGCCAATCCAGGCGCTATCGACAACACACGTATTACCGGTTTTAGGCGGGCCGGAGTCAATCGCCTCAGCCTAGGCGTCCAGTCTTTCGATGACGAGAAACTCCGACAACTGGGCCGAATACATTCTGCAGCAGATGCACGTGATGCTTTCCAACAGGCACGCGGGGCTGGCTTTAACAACATCAACCTTGATCTTATGCATGGCCTACCGGGACAAACCTGGCATGAAGCTGAATTCGATCTACAACAGGCCATCTCATTGGCGCCCGAACACATCTCCTGGTATCAACTGACCATTGAGCCCAATACCATCTTCTACAACAAACCACCCCGGTTGCCGGTAGAAGAAACCCTGGTCGATATTTATGAGCGCGGCATGCAGCTTCTCGCTGATAACGATTACGCACGCTATGAAATATCAGCGTTTGCTCGCCCCGGGTCGCAGAGTATCCATAACCAGAATTACTGGCGTTTCGGAGATTATCTTGGAATCGGGGCAGGCGCACACGGCAAACTCACGGTAAAAGACAAGATCTATCGGACCACCAAAACCCGACTACCAAAAGATTATATGGCAGGTACAAACAGAAAAATGTTGCCCGTAGCGCCTGAAGAAATACCCCTAGAATTTCTGATGAATGCACTACGACTTACAGATGGTGTAGATCTCACACTATTCGAGAATCGTACCTTTCACTCCATTCAGTCCATCAAACCTTTTCTGCAGCGCGCCCAGCAAAGAGGGTTTCTATCAAGCACCTATGACATAAAACCTACGGCACTTGGATTGCAGTTTGTCGACGAAATGTTGTTACTCGTCTAGGGAACCTATGCAGTAAGCGATGTCCGCTACTTCATGACCAAGTCTTACGCCCCGTTTTTCATACTTTGTTAACGGCCGCTCAGGTGGAGTAGTCTGCGTAAAGCGTTGATCACCATTCAGACAATCACGAATCTCTTCTGCATAGTCAGCCCAATCCGTAGCGATATGGATAACTCCGGCAGTGCCAAGGACATGTGTCGCAACATCTAGAAATGCCGGGCTAATCAACCTACGTTTATGATGCTTCTTCTTCGGCCAGGGGTCAGGGAAAAACAGCTGCAGGGTTGCAACACTGGATGCCGGTAAATACTCTTTTAGCACCGACGATCCATCTGCTCTAACGACACGAAGGTTTGAAATTGCATTGTCGTGAATTCCCATCAACAGATGGCCAACCCCTGGTCGGTGCACTTCGATACCCAGAAAGTTTCGCTCTGGGTAAGATGTCGCCATTTCCAGCAACGAGTCACCCATTCCAAAGCCAACTTCGACAGTCAGCGGGGAACTAAACAGGTCCTTGGTATCACGAATACTCTCAGGCAGGATTCCATAGGCATCCCAATGGATATCGAGCGCTCTCCTTTGCGCAGGCGTCATACGACCTTCACGCAATACGTAACTGCGAATCTGCTTAGGTATCACGTAACGAGTTCCTGTCTAAGAATTAGAGACCGTACCTCTGGTTTCCTAATAGCCAAGTGGTTTCCTTCTAAATTCCTTTGGAATGTCGTGTCTATTTACCTGGAACTAACGAATTGCCGGACGGAAACCAGCTTTACTACATCGGCCGGGAGATAGAACTTGGCGTAGTTTCTTCAACGCATTTTGCTCTAACTGTCTTACACGTTCCGCGGAAATACTGAAATGCTCAGCAAGTTGGTGCAACGTCATTTTTTTCTCTGACAACCATCGCGACGAAATAATCTCCTTTGCCCGAGCATCCAAGCCTTCATATGCGCTCATTAATCGCTGGTGCTCATAATTATTCAGATCTTCAAATTCCACTATCTCGGCGGGATCGTGGCTGGAATCTGTCAGATATTGTACAGGAGCAGTGCTATCATCGTCGTCGTCATCTAGGTCAAAAGATGCATCTCGAGCGGCCAATCTACCCTCCATCAGGCGAACGGTCTGTGGGTCTACGCCCAGAGTCTCCGCAATATCGCTGACCTCCTGTTCGTTCATCCAACCAAGACGTTTTTTCGCACTGCGTAGATTGAAGAACAATTTTCGCTGAGACTTGGTGGTAGCGATCTTGACGATGCGCCAATTCTTGAGAATAAATTCATGAATTTCCGCTTTTATCCAATGTACAGCGAATGACACCAAACGAACTTTAAATTCTGGGTTAAACCGCTTCACGGCCTTCATCAAGCCGACGTTACCTTCCTGAATCAGGTCAGCCTCTGACAAACCATAGCCGGAAAAAGATCGTGCAACGTAAGCCACGAATCGGAGGTGACTGAGGACCAGCTGCCGTGCTGCATCAACATCACCCTGATGAAAGAGTTTATCTGCGAGCTCGGCTTCGCGCTCCGCAGACAACAGGGGTATCGAGTTTACGTTTTGAAGGTATGACTCAAGGTTAGCACCAGGCGACATTACATCCAGTTGTTGAATACCAGTACTCACAACAAATCCAAAAAATGAAGGGGGAAGCGATTTTAGCACTCAATTATGTCGAGTGCTAACCGTCGGCTTCCATTGTTACCGAAAAAGTATGTAAATGCTTACTTACTGCAATAGTAGCGCCTAGCATCCCGAGTGTAGAACCCGCGAGACATAATGCGACTCCCTCCATGGCGCTTAGACCCTGTAGAGAGTAGTCATCCTGGTATGACTGGGCAATCAGTTCTACTGGACTTGCTAAGAATACGAGGCAGGTCTGGACTAGAACCCAAGCCGTGATTGCCCCGCCCAGACCATACCAAAAGCCGAGATAGAGGAACGGTCGGCGAACAAAATTATCAGTTCCACCAACTAATTTGACCACCTCGATTTCTGTGCGCCGGTTCTCTATAGCAAGCCGAATCGTGTTACCCGTGACCAGCAGCACACCTAGCGACAAAATTAGAGATAATGCCCAAGCGACCCGCTCACCGAATGCTATAAATGCAAACAACCTTTCAATCCATACGAGGTCAACCACCACCAGATCAACCACTGGCAGCGCTTCGATCTCCAGAATACGCTGACGTAACGCATACGGCTCGGTGTTCCTTGGTGCAAGCTCAATCACCGCCGGTAGTGGATTGCGTTCCAAACTATTTAATACGTCTCCAAATCCTGAGCGTGCTTGGAAATCTGCGAGCGCCTCGCCAGGTGTGATGAACTTTACTTCATGAGTATCCGGATGATCATTGATCAGTCGAAGTACCTGCTCGGTTTCTGATGCCGTAATATCCTGCTGCAGGTAAATACTTACGCGAGGATTGCCATCGAAATCAACACTTAGGGCCACAATATTAATAAGCACAAGATATAGGAAAACCGGTAGCGCGAGCGCAATACCAAGAACGAGCCAGGTCATGGCACTGGTAACCCAATTAACCAGCAATGTCACAAGTGTCTCCGAAGACACCTGCCGATGATTGGCGAGCCATGCCAGCATTTGATCCCGGCGACCTGAAACCGCGGCCGTGGCACCACTATTCATGATTCACCAAACGTCCCTCATGGAGTTGCAGTTCGCGTTTCTTCAACCGTGAAACCAGCTCGAGATCGTGAGTCGCAATCATTACCGTAACGCCCACCTGATTGAATTGATGAAACAGTTTCATTATCTCTGCCGACAATCCAGGGTCTAAATTACCAGTTGGTTCATCCGCTAAGAGTAATTGCGGGCGATTTACCACTGCGCGCGCGATACCGACACGTTGTTGCTCACCGCCCGAAAGTGCGATTGGCAGTACACGCTCTTTGTCCGTCAACCCAACCTTCGAAAGAGCTGCCCGAACCCGCCGGCCGACTTCACGGTGTTGGAACCCCGCGATGATCAGCGGTAAAGCAACGTTATCGAACACCGTGCGATCAAAGAGCAGCTGATGGTTCTGAAAAACAATACCGATGTTTCTACGTATAGAAGGGATGTGTTTTTCCGCGATACGATTAACGTTAATACCTTGTAGGAATACCTGACCCTGACTGGCCCGCTCCATCACAATAATAAGTTTCATCAGTGTACTTTTACCAGCGCCGGAATGGCCTGTCAGAAATACCATTTCACCCGAACCAATCTCGAAACTCACCCGCAAAAGGGCTTCCTTTCCTCCAGGGTAACGTTTACTTACATTATCAAATCGAATCAAGACGGTCGCCAAACAACGCATTCACAAACTGTTCTGCGGAGAAAGGCTGGAGATCATCCACCCCTTCACCCACGCCAATAAAACGAATCGGGATATCAAATTGTTTCGCTATGGCGAATATCACACCTCCCTTTGCAGTACCATCGAGTTTGGTCAAAACAATCCCAGATACCTGCACGACATCAAGAAACTCCTTTGCTTGAGAAATTGCATTTTGTCCTGTACCAGCATCCAGCACCAGCAACACTTCATGGGGCGCCTCCTTCTCTAACCTGCCTAGCACCCGTGTTATTTTCGACAGCTCCTCCATCAGGTTTTTTTTACTTTGCAATCTGCCAGCAGTATCGGCAATCAACAGGTCCTGATCTCGAGCCTGCGCCGAAGCCATTGCGTCGTAAATCACCGAAGCGCTGTCCGCCCCCTGACTCTGAGCTATGACCGGCACATCGACTTTCTCTCCCCAGGACTGCAATTGCTCAACCGCTGCAGCCCTGAATGTGTCCCCAGCTGCAAGCACAACGGACTTGCCTTGATCTTTGTAGTAATGCGCCAACTTGCCGATAGTCGTGGTCTTGCCGGCTCCGTTAACCCCCACAGTCAGTATCACAAAAGGACGTTGTTCAAAGATCAGGGGCTGTTCACACGGTATCAACAGGTTTGTAAGTGCTAACTTCAGGTGCTCGTAGAGGGCATCTGCATTATCAAGGTCATTCCTAGCAACTTGCTGGGTTAGCTCATCCATAATGTCTGCCACAGCCAAGGCACCGACATCCGCCAACAACAAAGTCGTTTCAATCTCATCCATCAATGTTTGAGAGATGTTCTTCTGGCCCAGAACCAATTTCTCAATGCCTTCCTTGAGATTCGACCGGGTCTTTCCAAGCCCTCGAGCTATACGAGAAATTAAACTCACCTTGCTATGTGCTTTTTCTTCTGCAACATTGTCTTCTGTCAATCCTAGAGCTCCTTTAGATTACCCAATAAATCTATGATTTCGTATGCGTAACGGACAATTAAGAATTATCGGCGGAAAGTGGCGCGGCCGCAAAATATCTTTTTCTCAAGCTCCCGATTTACGCCCGTCGCCTGATCGTGTACGAGAAACCTTGTTTAACTGGCTTCAAACTGAGATTCCCGGAGCATCGTGCCTTGAATTGTATGCCGGTAGCGGGATCCTCAGCCTCGAAGCATTATCACGAGGGGCAAGACAAGTAACCCTGGTCGAGAAATCACCCTCAATTCATCGCCAACTGCAGACAACCTTCAACGCTATGCAGGCACAGGATTATAAGACCTCCTGTTGCCCCGCAGCTGATTTTCTACAAGATACTATCGAATCCTATGACATAGTATTTCTGGATCCACCTTTCGATTCAGATGAACTGTCCTTAATTCTACCCATGCTGGGTCCAATCATGCATGAAAATAGTTATCTATATGTTGAAACAAACCGGGAAATTACAGAACTCGATAGCTTTTCTAAATACCGTGATAGCCGGGCGGGAAAAGTATATTACTATCTCTTTTCTCCGTTAAATTTCTGCCTCTAGATTTTTGCGAGCAATTTGTTCATCATTGTGGCTCTTCAAATTTTCAGCACACTTATGACTACAGTCCTTTATCCCGGTACCTTTAACCCAATTCACAATGGCCATACCGATTTGGTTGAAAGAGCAGCATTACTCTTTGACTCAGTCATACTGGGCATAGCTACCAGCCCCCATAAATCACCTGACGAACTTGGACTTCGTGTCGATCTTGCGAGAGAAGTTCTCGGACACATCAAAAACGTAGAGATTAAGGGCTTCAATACGCTAACCGTGGATTTCGCACGAGAGGTCAATGCAAATATCATTTTGAAAGGCATCCGCACGGTAACAGACTTCGAATATGAATTTCAGATGCTTGGGATGAACAGGGTATTACAACCTGGATTAGAAACTATTTTTCTCGCGCCGTCTGAACGTTACGCCTACATATCATCGACGCTGGTCCGTCAGATCGCCAGTTATGACGGTGACATTACAGAATTTGTTCATCCTGCCGTTGCAGAAGCCCTCAAGAATGGGCACATAGACTAGTTTCTTAATTTTCGTTCTTGATCTTTTCTTTCTTCCCGGACGTGCTGCACCCCAGAAAACGCATAAACACTTCCTTTGCCGGATCAACCACCATCTTTTGCGCAGCTTCATCCGCATTGCCACCGAGCACAGAAACAGGAAAACTGACAATAAACGCCGCAGTACCGACCTTGGCCACCACCAAACCAAGCGGTCGGGCAACAAGTAAATCACCGAGCATGCGAAACATGCTAGGGTTTTCCTCGACTCTTTCCGCCATTGCAAATGACGGGGCAACCACCAGCAGACCGGTCAAAAATACCGTTCTGATCCGCTTACCACTCCAGTTGATGTGTAATCTATCTATGGCAGACTCCATCTAGAGTCTAAGTGATTAATATAAATATGCAGTTTAAGTGACTGATTCTAAAGAATAATAGATAAGTTTACTAGTGGCCCCGTCAGCGCTGACAATGACTACAAAAAACAGTGCTGCGTCCTGCTTGGCGAATTTCCCGCAATATACGTCCACACTGGAGACAGGGCTCATCTTTTCGGCCATAGACTTCAAGCTCGGAACGGAAGTACCCCGGTGTCCCGTCTTCTTTGACAAAGTCACGCAGCGTTGTACCGCCCGCCGCAATGGCTTCCGCTAACACTGACTTGATCACATCTACCAATCGTTCACAACGGGCTTTCCCTACCCGCATTGCCAAACGATCGGGTCTGATACCTGCTCTATAGAGCGCCTCGTTTGCATAGATGTTCCCGACACCAACGACAATCTGACTATTCATGATAAAGGTCTTTACGGCAACCCGCCGACCTCGAGA
>Ga0302127_10002761_pt1 | contig 10614 bp, 8 predicted proteins | sample CB4_SCM_MG_FD_204452 | JGI IMG/M metagenome (GOLD analysis project Ga0302127, IMG submission 204452) | Marine microbial communities from Western Arctic Ocean, Canada - CB4_SCM | ecosystem: Environmental > Aquatic > Marine > Oceanic | place: Canada: Western Arctic Ocean | collected 2017-09-24
CGGACCTCGGCTAAATCTGGCCGGCGCGCTGGTAGATTTTCCCCTCTGTCGAAATGGTCGGAGCTGCTACCAACTCTGCCTTCTCGTGAAATTCCTTAATCGTCTGTGCACCAACCATGCTCATGCTGACTTTGATGGCACCAACCAAATTCTGGGTGCCGTCCGTGCGGTGGCTAGGGCCAAACAATAGCTGATCAAGGCTCACAGAAGCACCGACATTTAGGCGCGTGCCACGAGGCAGTGCCGGGTGCGGGCTGGCCATGCCCCAGTTGAATCCCTTTCCGGGAGCCTCGAATGTTTGAGCGAACGGAGTACCTATCATCACCGCGTCAGCACCAGAGGCCAAAGCCTTGTTCACGTCGCCACCAGTGCGGATACCGCCATCAGTAATGATTTGCACGTATTTCCCCGTACGTGCAAAGAACTCATCCCGCGCAGCCGCGCATTCCATTGTTGCCGAAACCTGAGGAACACCCATGCCTGTAACGTCACGTGTGGTACACGCAGCGCCAGGACCGACACCGACGAAAATACCATCGATGCCCTGTTCCATGATTTCCAGCGTTGCGCTCGCAGTCACAGTGTTGCCAATCATCACGGGAACTTTCACTTCAGCTACCAAATCAGCGAAGCTCAGTCCCGCGTAGCTATTGGATATGTGACGAGCCGTGCTCACCGTGGATTGCACCACGATAATCTGCGCACCAGCCTCAACCGCCAGGGGGGCAAGGCGTTTCGCATTTTGAGGAGTGACGGAAACTGCAACGACTCCGCCCGCGGCCTTCAGGTCCCTGACCCGGTCTTGGACCAGTCGGTCTTGGAGCGGAACCGAATAAACCTTCTGGAGTACCTCCGTGACCGATTCACGAGGAGCAGCGCGAACTTCTTCAATCGCAGCCTGAGGGTCTTCGTACCGACCGTATACACCTTCGAGGTTCATAACCCCGATGCCGCCAGCCTTGGCCATAAGGCCGGCGAACGCGGGGCTAACAATGGCGTCCATTGCGGAGGCCATGATTGGGATGGTGAATTGGTAGGGGCCTATCTCGAACGAAGGGACAGACAACTCGGGGTTCGTGGTTACATCTCCGGGGACGATTGCAACCTCTTCGAATCCGTAGGTCCTTCTAAGCTCCCTGACCTGCACGCGCGGTAGCACCATGGCATTGCCCCCAAGATTTTGTAGTTATTAGGACAACCGTATCAAAGCTCTATGACCATGGTCAAACCACTTGGGCCACGGCTCCAAGTGGGCATGTCCGTGGTCGCAGGCTGTTGTCCACATGTAACCAATTGTCGATTAGAAAGCAGATCATTAACGGCATTAATCACACTACACAGGTTGTTCGAGAATATAACGATCCAACTCGGCCATTTTCTTCCCGGCCGCCAGGTAGCGAGCAGAATTCACTACTTATTCTCCATTGACGCCCGCGGTTGCCGATGTGCTACATTCAACGCCATCGGATTAGCACTCGCGCTCTCCGGCTGCTAATTCTTCAAAGCCACGGTGCGTCATGGATCCAGTTCCATCTCTCAACGAGCGGCGCCAGCATCTGCTGGAAATCATCGTCGCCAATTACATCGAGACCGCCGCCCCCGTAGCGTCGCAGCAGATTGCGCGCCAACACAAACTGAATATCAGCCCTGCCACCATCCGCAACGATATGGCCGAACTGGAAGAGATGGGTTATATCACCCGCCCGCATACATCTGCTGGTGGGATTCCAGGCGACCTCGCATACCGTTTTTTTGTCGAGCGCCACGCGCGCACCGCGCGCCCATCTCGCCAGTTCGAAATCCTCGTGCGCGGGTCGCTCCTTGCGGATTCAGCTGACCCGGATGCATGGGCCCGCACAGCCGCCTCCCTCCTATCGAATAGCGTGCGGAACGTAGCAATAGCGACTCCCCCGCAGATATCCACAGCCAAGCTCAAGCAGCTCCAGCTCGTGCATTTGCAGGACACGCAGGCGCTTCTCGTGATGGTTCTCCAAGACGCAACAGTGCGGCAGCGCATGGTCAACATGGAAGTTGTCCTGCTACAAGAGGAACTCACAGACACTGCTGTTCGCCTTAATGGACTCCTCAGTGGCAAGACCATCGACCAGATTAGGGTCGCCTGGGACTCGAACCCCCTGCGAAAGGCCGCTGATGACGTTGTCGTAATCGAAGTCCTCAAAGCCCTGGCCGAAGAAGAGCAAGCCCGTGACATTCGCCAATACACGCAGGGGCTCCATCATATTCTCAATCAACCCGAGTTCGAGACTACGCATTCCGCCCGCGAAGCAGTTGAGATGATTGAGGATGGGGTCGCACTCAATCGAATAATCATCAACACAGGCAAGGAATCGGGCATCGACGTCATCATCGGTGAAGAGAATCCCCAGGAGACTCTGCGGCCTTACTCGGTCGTACTTGCCCGCTATGGCACTCCTGGTGAAGCCACGGGAGTTGTTGGCACTATCGGGCCAACCCGTATGGATTACACTAGAGCCATCTCCAGCGTTCGTTACCTCGCCAATTTCCTAGGCGAACTACTCACTGCGTTGGGCGAAAAGCGACCATAGCCTGCATGACCACCAAACGTGATTACTACAACATTCTTGAGGTTGGCCGCGACGCCACCGAAGAGGACATCCGCAAAGCCTTTCGCAAGAAGGCGCTAGAGTTTCACCCTGACCGCAACAAGAACGCGGATGCTGGGGACAAATTCAAAGAAGTCAACGAGGCTTATCAGGTTCTTACTGACCCTGAACGTCGCCAGCAGTACGACCGTTTCGGTCATGCGAGTGCCAACGCCAGCGGCTTTGAAGGTGCCGACGTCTTCGGAGGATTCGGGGACATTTTTGACGCCTTCTTCGGCGGAGCGGGATCACGGGGAGGCCGCACACGAGCGCGGGCAGGTAGAGACCTTCAGGCCAATCTCATAACCACCTTTGATGAAGCCATATTCGGCGCAACCAAAGAAGTCGACATCGCGCGCATCGAGAAATGCACACGGTGCGAAGGGTCACGCAGCGAGCCGGGCCATCAGCCCCAGACCTGTTCAAATTGCAAAGGCTCAGGCCGCGTCCGACGCGCCCAGCGCAGCATGTTCGGCGAATTCATGACCGAGGCTGAGTGCAGTGTTTGCAAGGGCAGCGGAAGCGAAGTCAGTCACCCTTGCACTCAATGCAAAGGCGCAGGCCGACAACGAACCAGGCGCACGATTCAAGTCAAAGTGCCCGCCGGTGTTCCCCACGGCGCAAATCTCAATCTCCGAGGCCAGGGCGACAGTGGAGAGCATGGTGGGCCCGCTGGCGACCTCTACGTCGCGATGTACGTTGAGCCGCATCCTTCTTTTGAGCGCGAAAACAACGACATCCTTTACACTCTCGACATCAGCTACCCCCAGGCAGCCTTGGGCGCTGAGATTGAGGTTCCCACGCTGCAAGGCTCACGCACGATTAAGGTTCCATCGGGGACACAAACAGACGAGGTCTTCCGCATCAAGGGCCAAGGTGTTCCGCACCTAGGCCGCGAAGACCGGCGGGGTGATGAACTGGTCACAGTTCGTGTTGCCACCCCTGAGAAGATCTCCAAGCGCCAGCGTGAGCTCCTCGAAGAGCTTCAGCGCACTTTCACCGAAGGCAAATAATGCTCTTGGCAAGGACTGCTCTTGGTGCGGCTCCACGTCATCTACCACCGAGCTCTCGCCCCGTGTAGCCTAGGTGCATGCCTTCACCAAAAGACTGGATCGAATTTAAAGTAGAAGTCCCTTTCGAGTTCGTCGAACCCGTCGCTGAACTGTTCCGCAAGTTCGGCAAAGGTGGAGTCGCAATCGAGGAGGCAGGCGGATGGAACCCCGACGAAGGAGAAACTCGCCCTGAGCGGCCCAACGCCATCCTTCGCACGTACATACCACAAACCGCTGCGTACAAATCCAATCGCGAGATGATTCATATAGGCGTAGCCCTAATTTCTAAGCTCACTGATGTCTCTCCTATGGAAGAACGCGACATCGCGGAACAGGAATGGGAAGATGCGTGGAAGGCCCATTTCACTCCGCTCCGCATCGGCCAGCATCTCATCGTGCAGCCCCCGTGGCGGCGCGGCGAGGAATTGCCAGGCGATATTGTCATCGAGATCGACCCAGGGTTTGCATTCGGCACCGGCCACCACCCCACTACTCATCGTGTGCTTGAAGCCACCGAGCGCCTTCTCAAACCAGGCCAATACGTGCTCGACGTCGGTGCAGGCTCCGGAATATTGTCGGTCGGCGCCGCCAAGCTCGGAGCAGGCAAGGTTGTCGGCGTGGAAATTGACAACATCGCCCTCAAAGCAGGGCGCGCCAACCTCCGTTCCAACGGCGTTGCTGGAATTGTTCGCTTCTACGCTGGATCGCTTCCCAACGGAAACGCTCCCCAAGGTTGGGCGGATCTCGTGCTCGCCAACGTCAATTCCGTAGCGCTCACCAGTCTCGCCCCCGAACTCGCTCGCGCCACCAAGCCGGGCGGGTGGCTCGTCGCGGCGGGCATTCTCACGGAGCGACAGCAAGGCGTAGAGAATGCTTTCACGGCCTCCGGCCTTTCCATCACTGAACGCATCTACGATGACGACTGGGTCGCTCTCATCTGCACCCTAGCAGCGTAGCAAGACACACCCTGCACCCATTCACTTTCACTTAGTCCCAGCGAGTGGGTGTGATTCGCCTGCCAGGGAGTCCCGGCGTAACATGCCCGGCATCAATGACCGCGGAGGCGTTTCATGACCAAGCTCCAACTCAGTCTCGCATTCAGCCCCAACCCTCGTAGCAAACCCATTCTCGACGGTATCGTCGAGCCCGAAGGCCTTGAGCTTTTGTGCTCGCGGGTCCCCCCCGGAGAACTCTTTCACCGGCAGCTCATGCACCAGGAGTTCGACGTCTCAGAGATGTCGATTTCCTCCCTCCTCATGATCACGGCCCAAGGAAACCGTGACTGGGTCGCATTACCCATCTTCACCACGCGCCACTTCTTTGGCACACAAGCCATCGCTCGTAATGCCGCAGGCATCGACACTGGCGATCAGCTCAAAGGCAAGCGCGTCGGTGTGAACGAGTACCAGCAAACCGCAGCGCTCTGGTCTCGCGGCTTCTTCCAGCATGAATATGGTGTCGCTGCCCAGGAGGTCGAATGGTGGATGGAACGAACTCCTGAATATTCGCACGCCGGGGCAGTCGGGTTCACCGCACCCCCAGGCATCACGCTCAAATTCATTCCAGAGAACAAAAGCATGGGACAGATGATGATGGACGGCGAGCTCGACGCGATCCAGCATTACTTCTGGGGCGGTGGTGGCATAAACCGCAGCACCATCGACTTGGCCAAGCAGCCTGAGATGCATTACCTCTTCGGAGACCCTCAGGCAGAGGCAACTCGGTATTACAACAAGACCGGTATTTTCCCCTTCAACCACACCGTCATTGTCCGCCGCTCGATTTACGAGGCCAACCCGTGGATGGGCCGTAACATCCTAGAGGCATTCCAAGCGGCCAAGGAGGTCCACTACTCAGAACGGCAAGAAGCCATGCAGCCATGGTTAGAGACGGGAGTGCTAGCCCCGGAGGGGAAGAAGGCACTAGACACGGACATCTTCCCCTACGGCATTGCAGCCAATCGGATGGTGATTGAAAAGGCCATGGAGTATTCCACGGAGCAAGGCCTCACACCACGAGTCCTTACCCCGGAAGAGATATACGCTCCAAACCTACTAGACACCTAACCATTCGTGCCACGTTACGTCTGACGCGGCGGGCATTCAGCAAAATGAGGGCCCGGAAAAGATGCGAGTAAGGCATTCTTTCATGTACATCCAGCAAGCAGTGCGTTCAAAAACAACCAAGGCATCGTAGCTCTGAGGTTGGTACCAGTATCTTTTTCACCTATCAGGGACCGCAAATCCCCTTGAACGCTACCTTCAACCCGTCTACAACTCTAAGTAATTGTGCAGTAACAAGGGAATCAAGTTACCCTTGAGGCACGGATAACCACTGCATCGCTTCCAAGAATGGCATCCAGGTCGCATATCTTGTGTATTTAGGAACGACTCTCATGTTGCAAACCATCGGAATATTTCTCGCTTCGTTCGCTGTTGGCGTCGTGTATGCCAGCTTCGCCGAATGGGTCATCCACAAGTACATGATGCACCGGCCCATCTTTGGGTATCGCCATTTCTACGTGGCGCATGCCCAGGTGCACCATGGCAAGTATCAAGCCAACTCGAGTTACTGGCTCGGAGACCGTCCTCCTGTCGATCTGACGTTCGCTCCGTGGGCCGAGCCGATGCCCACTCTATTCCACGCACCTTTCCTGCTTGCGATTGGGATTTGGGTCAGTGTCCCTATGGCCCTCGGCCCGCTATTTGCATTCATGGCATACCAGACCGTTTACGAATATTTCCACTTCTGCATGCACGTGCCGAAGGGTCGCTGGTTCGAGACGAACCCCGTATTCAAATTCATGAACGAGCACCACTACCAGCACCACAAGAAGGCCAACACCAACCTTAATGTCGTCTTCCCGGTCGCGGATTTGATTCTGCGCTCCCGCCGCAAGGTAGACGGGCCGTTGGCCCCGAAGCCAGAAGAGGCGCTAGCAGCCACGGCATAGGCGAAACCAAAACCATCGAACAAAAGGCGGTTCGAGCACGTGCCGCCTTTTGTCGTTAACAGCGAAGGGGATGCCGAAGGGAGAAATTGGCGCTCATGGTGAGCATCCTGCAATAGCTCGTAGCGATGCAAGAAAAGCGCATAGACGAGCTTACTCGGGCTTGGGCTCGCGCAACATCAACAGCGCAATAGCATCCCGTGGTGACAATCCGTCGAACAGCACGCGGTAGGTCAACTCAGTAATGGGCATCTCCACCTCGTATGCTCGCGCCATCTCCATTGCTGCAGCGGCTGTCGTTACTCCCTCGGCGACTTCTCCGCCGAGACCAGCAATCGCCTGCTGGAGTGACATCCCTTGGGCTAGCGCTATCCCCACACGATGGTTACGCGAGAGTCCACTAAACGCCGTCGCCATCAGGTCACCCAACCCCGCATTGCCCATAAAGGTCAATGGCTGTGCGCCTGCGGCTACCCCCAAGCGTGTCATTTCAGCCAGTCCACGAGTAAGGAACCCAGCCTTCGCATTGTCGCCCAAACCCATCCCATCAATGACGCCTGCACCGATAGCGATTACGTTCTTCAAAGCGCCGCCCAGCTCCACTCCGATCACATCAGTGTTCGTGTAAACCCGGAAAGTCGTGGAGTTCAAGAGCAGCTGCGCCTCACGCGCGACGTCGGCGTAAGCAGAAGCCACCACTGTAGACGTTGGCAAATCGCGAACGACCTCGCGAGCCAGATTAGGCCCTGACAGCAGCGCCAAGCGTCCTGTGATTTCGGGAATCTCCTCGATCAGCAACTGCGACATCGGCTTGCCTGTTCCTTCCTCTATGCCTTTCGTCGCGCAAATAACCAACGGACTTGGGCCAATAGACGGCCTCGCCCGGCGCGCGTTCTCGCGCAACGTCCGACTTGGTACCACGAACAGCACCGCGGCCGCATCCTTGAGGCTGTTAGCCCAATCATCAGTCACGCTCAGCGAAGGAGGGAAAGCCACTCCCTGTAATCGTGGGTTTTCTCCCGCATTGGTCAATACCATTGCCTCGCCAGAGGTTCGAGCAAGCAAGCGAACCTCGACCCCCCGGCGCGCCATGATCACCGACAACGTGGTTCCCCACGTTGTCGTCCCTATCACCGCCACCGGCCCTTGTCCGTATGCTTCCGTACTCATGGCGTCAGAATACCACTGCCTAACCAACGGTTCGCGCACTCAGAGAAAGAAGCCATTACCTAGCAGCGCGCTCGATTCGTATCAGTCAACACCCAAAGGCATCAAAAACCCTCCACCATGCACGATGAGGTAATCGACCCTACGACCTAGAATGGCTCTGTACATTAGGATCTGGTCAGCCGTCGGACCAAACTCTCCGCTTCCCTTTACTAGGGTTAAGGACAACTCACGACTCATGCAGTTGCGCAGCCACCAGCAGGATATGCTTGACATTGTTCAGCGCATCAAAGCAGGCGCTCCTATCCGTAACATCTATGCGGCCGTCACGCCTGGCGCAGGGAAGAGTTGGCTTCCGGTCATTGCCGCTCGTGAGCTTATCCCCTTGCTTGCCGATAAAATCTGCTGGGTCGTACCTCGCACGAATCTTGCCCGTCAAGCTGAGGATGTTTTCGCCAACAACTCTGCCATTCAAGGCCTGCTCCCACACAACCATCTCATCCGCATGGCAAAGAACGAGGCTGACCCTACCCGAGGAAACTCCGGGTACGTAACCACTTACCAAGCCATTGGGATGGATGCCAAAGGGCAGCACGCTCACGAGTTCAGGCAGCACCGCTACATCCTTGTCCTCGACGAACCCCACCACATCGCCGACGAAGCTCAATGGCCTGAGCGCCTTGCGCCTTTGATTGAGAATGCCGCCCTCTGCATCTTCATGAGCGGTACATTCGAGCGCCACGACCGTCGCCGCATCGCATTCCTGCCATACAAGAAAGAATTGACCGGCGACTACCCCGACCTTGACGGCGACACTACGGGGACTTCCGCTTATATCGAATATGGCCGAGAGCGAGCCATCGCTGAAGGCTCCATCGCCAACTTAATCTTCCGGCGCCATGACGCTGGAGGGCTAGCCTGGGAAACCGCTGAAGGCGAGCAAAAAGCGTTCGATTCATTCACGGATGCCGTTGGGAAAGACGGCAAAGCCGCGCTCTGGACAGCTCTCACACAGAAGTACGCCTTCGATCTGCTCGAGCGTGGCCTCGATAGCTGGCTCGGCTTCCGGCAGAACAACAAATGGGCCAAGCTCCTAGTAGTCGCCCACAGCCAAGCCAGAGCGGAAGAACTCAATAACTACCTTCGCGAGAAAGGCGTCGTATCCGACATCGCCATCAGCAACGACTCTCCCGCTGCCACCAAGGCGATTGATCGGTTCAAGGGATTACGTAAGCCACGCCTTGATGCGCTCGTGACCGTCCAGATGGCCTATGAAGGCATGGACGTTCCCCAAATAAGCCACGTCGTCTGCCTCACTGGCATACGGAGCAAACCTTGGCTGGAGCAATGCTTTGCCCGTGCAGCCCGGATCTACGGAGGCAAGAGCCATGGCTACATCTGGGTTCCCGATGATCCATTATTCCGTAATGTCTACGAGCAGATTGTTGATGAGCAGGACAAAGGTGCATATCGCCCTCCGGAGGCCGAGGATGCGCCCATGCTCAGCTGGGCCACGCAAGCACCTGCTGAACCCCGCGACGTCCCCGCAGGCCTTGGCATCACACCACTTGATGCCAAGGTCGGAGCCGAGACCAATTCTGATCTCACTGGCGCCACGCTAACCGCAGAAGAAACCGACCTCTTCGCCACCATAGCCTACGAAGAAGGGGTATTCGGGCTCGCCCCCATGCAGGTGAAAACCCTCATCAGCGATGGTCAGTTGCCCTACGAAACCGGCATTTCAAGTGAACAACTTCGGAAAATGCAGCGGCGCTACGCGAAGCAAACTGATTCGAAATCTGCATCAACTCCGATTGTACCTGCAGGCCTACGGCCTTCCGACACAGAACAGAAGTACCGCGACCGCATCTCAAGCTGGATAAGGAAGCATGCTTACAAGCGATGGCCCGGCGAAACCCGCGATGCCCGCATCCGTCGAGCCGTGTATATCAAGACTGTCAATTCAACCTTATTACAAGCCTTCGGCCCTCGAGATCGCCTCCGCATAGATGGCCTCGTCATGCTTTGGGCCCATGTCCAGCGCTATTTCCCATCCTAGGCAGGCTCGCACCCTGCGACCTCTCGCTGCTCGAATTATTCCCTCTTGGCGGTGAGCAAAGGACAGTGTGGGTATCCCGCAGAAAATCTCAGCATTATTGGTTACAAGGTGCTTCCACTGGTGGCGAGGGGTCCCGCTAGGATTCCATGGCGCAGATGGCAATTAGCAGCGTATATGATTCGACCGACGCGCCCCGAGTGCTTGGATATGTCACAGCTGTTGCTGGCTCTCCGCCATCGCACGCGAGCAAAGCCAGCGCTCCCTCCCATTACCGATACGCGATAAATACGAGGTTTCGTACCAGACAGGCTATAGTAACCGACCTCGAATACACGGCGTAACAGCAATCACCGTCGAGCACTCTCAAAGGAGTTCTCGTTAATTTATCGAGTTCTCCATAGACAATTCCAAGGGCGCTTAGTCACCTTGAAATCGGCATCCAATCCACCGGTTCCGCGAGAGTTACTCCATTCTCTATACACTGAGGCTAATCAACACGCCGATTCCTGCTCAGGCGGACAAAGTTGCCACCCCGCCGACAATCAACGCAGTCGATAATGCTTTCAGGCCCAACGTCTCCCTATCTATCGGTTCGTGCATCACATTCCACGCTCGAGTACTCAACCCTGAACTGATGATTAGCACCAGCAACGGACGCGCTGATCCGACCACGCTCACCATCGATACCGTCCCCAGGGAAAAAGCCTGCACCAGCGTGTACACCGCAGCAGGTGCAAATAGCCCCTCCGCTAGCACCATAAC
>Ga0302127_10002764_pt1 | contig 10613 bp, 12 predicted proteins | sample CB4_SCM_MG_FD_204452 | JGI IMG/M metagenome (GOLD analysis project Ga0302127, IMG submission 204452) | Marine microbial communities from Western Arctic Ocean, Canada - CB4_SCM | ecosystem: Environmental > Aquatic > Marine > Oceanic | place: Canada: Western Arctic Ocean | collected 2017-09-24
ATCTGCGAGCTTACTGTTCCCCAACGCGTGTATGACCTCGGCGACATCAGCCGCATCTTTGCGGCCAGCTGAACTGCCATTCTTGTAACTCACTTCAGAGTATGTCTCGGCGGTGATTTTATCGACCTCAAGCACAGAGCCATCGGTTAAAACAAGTTGGTTTGTGCTTTGCGCGCAAACAGCGAGAATCGTAGTGGCAAGAATGTTAAGCATGTTCAGTGATTTTGGGTCTTACAGAATACCGTTGCGCCGTAATTTCACTAGTTGCGAAACGAGGCTAACTGCAATTTCTCCAGACGATTTAGCGCCGATATCGAGGCCGATTGGGGTCTGTATAGACGCAAGCCATTCATCAGATACGCCACGATCCCGCAAAATATTATCCAGCTGCGCCTTTTTGGCCCTAGAGCCAATCATTCCCAGATACTTTGGACGGCATCCGCCCTCGTGTATCTGCCACAGCACCTCTTCGTCATCCTTATGACCTCTCGTGACTATTACAAGGTAATGGTGTTGTGCCAACCCGACTTTTTCGATTATCTCACTCCATTCGCCGGCTATTACCTCGTCAGCAGCCGGATGTTCCGCGGCATTTGCATACTCGGCACGGTTGTCGCATACCCATACGCGCAGATCACATTCTTTAGCGACGCGCGCCGCTGCTGCTGCCACATGTCCCGCTCCTAGTAAGACCAATAAAGGCGGTACCACCGGCTCGGCGAGGATGGTCACTTGGCCGCCGCAGATTAAGCCGGATTCAGGCACATCCACTTGGTTCAAGCGAAACGATTTAGTCTCGGAACGGTCATTGGCAATTACTTCAATCGCCATCTGCCGTACATCTTCTTCAACGCAGCCTCCACCGACACTGCCGACTGTCGAGCCATCACAGCGTACCAGCATTTTCATGGTCTCTTTACCTGGGGTCGAGCCGCGCGACAGCATTACTGTGCACAAAGCTGCCGGTTCGCCTAATTTGCGGAGGCGTACTATCTCTTCGTAGATGTCGAAGTGGGCTTGCATTGCTATAATCTTAACACAATGACGAAAGACGACAAAGTATCTGTGGTGCTGGCTCTAGGTGGCGGCGCAGCCCGCGGAATAGCCCACATAGGAATATTAGAGGTATTAGAAAAGAATGGTATAGAAGTAAAAGGAATCGCCGGCACCAGTATTGGCGCTATCATCGGAGGTCTACGCGCCGCGAATACATTAGAAGACTTCGAGGCTTTCATTCGTCAACTAGATGCTAAAGGCATGCTTAAGCTTCTTGACCCAGTGGTGCCGCGATCTGGATTATTCGCTGGCAACCGCATTGCCAGAAAACTCGATGAGTTTATACCTGATATTGATATTGAAGATTTGGGCCTCCCCTTCTGTGCGGTTTCAACCAACATCATAAACGGAGAAGAGGTTTTACATACTTCAGGGCCGATTAGGCTACCCATCCGTGCGTCGATGGCTATCCCCGGAGTATTCGCCCCAGTGCACGCGGAGAACCAATGGCTGGTCGACGGCGGAGTATCCTCGCCCGTACCCATCTCCGCCGCGCGCAAATTATGCCCCGACTTACCTGTGATTGCTGTCAATTTGTTTAACAACGATCTGCCGTTCAGGGGTGATCTCGACCCTATTGATCAAAGCTCAAAGGCTGAGTTAAGCCGCCTAGAGCGATTGATGCTAAAAATGCGCCAATCAAACAAAGAAGGACGCCCTGGCTTATTCGCTTCATTAAGTGACACCATTACTCACATGGAACAACGCATTTGCCGGTTTCAAATTTACGCCGAAAAACCGGAGTTGGTTTTAGAGCCTGCGGTATTTGGTATTGGTTTATTTGACTTCCACCAGGGAGAACAACTTATCGCAGCGGGTACGCGTTGTGCACAGGAGATGATTGACTCTGGCGGGCTTGATGAATTTAAACGTCGCTACGCCACAAAACATCCGTAGTATCGTCTAGCTTATTCGCATAACGCGCTAAAGTAAACAACCAGTCGGACAAGCGGTTAAAGTACTTTATAAATTCGCCATCGATATTTTCATTAGCCGCAAGTTCGACTAAATCGCGCTCGATACGGCGGCATACGGTGCGCGCAATATGCAGTCGCGCTGATAGTTCGCATCCACCTGGCAAAATAAAGTTTTTCAGTGGTTGTAGCTGATCATCGAATCCGTCAATTTCGTTTTCGAGGGCCGCTACGCAATCTGTTGGCAGATTGGGCAAGTTGTCGTTGGCTTTGTCAGCTGGCGTCGCCAAGTGTGATCCGACATTGAAAATGTGATGTTGTTCGCGAGTAAGCAATGCGCTTAATGGTGATTCGATTACCGCGCACCACCCCAGCACCGAATTCAATTCGTCGCTGCCGCCATAACAAGAAACTCGCGGCGAAGACTTCGATACGCGCGACCCGCCATAAAGGCCGGTCTCGCCGTCGTCTCCGCCGCGAGTGTAAATTTTCACTTTATAGTGAAGATGCGTTATCAGCTAGGTATGAAGCTACGCCTTCGGCGGTAGGTTCCATGCCTGGCTTACCTGGCGCCCAGCCGGCTGGACAAACCATGCCGCTAGTTGCCAAGAACTCTAATGCATCAAACATGCGCAACACGTCGTCGATGTTACGACCTAGTGGCAAGTTGTTAACAGTTTGCGATTGCACCATACCTTCTTTATCGATTAAGAAAGTACCGCGCATAGCGAATGTAGTTTCTTCATGCAATACGTCGTAGGCCTTAGTCATGCTGCGATCTTCATCGCATAACAAAGGATACTTAACCGGGCCAATGCCACCTTCGTTGATAGCAGTATTACGCCAGTTTGCGTGAGATTCTGCGTCGTCAATAGAGACACCCAAAACTTGGATGCCGCGCTTATTGAACTCGTCCATACGATGATCAAAAGCGATTAACTCGGAAGGTCAGACAAAGGTGAAGTCTTTAGGGTAGAAGAACAGAGCCACATACTGACCTTTGTAATCTGACAAAGAAACAGTTTGGGCTGATCCGTCTTCCATGATTGCAGCTGCTGAGAAAGCAGGTGCAGATTGGTTTACTAGAACAGTCATGCCAATATTCTAAAAACGCTTTAATCCAATGCAAGCATTAAGGCTTATGATGTAAAATGAGGCATGAGGAATTCTACTCTCAAGCTCCCCAATTGGGCGAAGTACATTACTTTGGTGGCTGTAATCACTTTTGTAGTAGCGGTTTACAGCGAATTCTGGCCAGCGCCAACCGGCCTTGATGCCAACTTCAAGAACTGCTTAATCGTTACTTTCGACACTACCCGCGCTGACGCGATTGGCAGCTATGGCAACATGAACGCCTATACCCCCAATCTCGATCGCATGGCTGACAACGGGGTTTTGTTCAAGCGCTGCAAGGTTCTGAAGTAGTCCTCAGCGTGACACCTAACTCGCCATTCGCGCTAAGCACTGCGGCTGTCGCATGTGCAGAGACTGGCCGTCGCGACGAGGCCAAAGGATTACTGGCTCGCCTTAAAGAGGTTAATGCTGGGCGTTGGCAAAAACTCGTTGATGACAATGAGGCGTCAAAAGATATCGTCGAATGAAGATAGCCTCTATCTTGCTAGGCTAATATTCTTAGAACGTTTTAATCCAACGCCAGCACTAAGGCTAACTGCAATGTTTGCGTGGCCTTTTGAGAATTTTCGCGCGCGGTATCAAGCACCTCCTGATGATTGGGACGGCTGCCGGCAATGCCTGCCGCGAGGTTTGTCAGCATCGATATTGCCATAACCCGTGCGCCCATCGCGTGAGCGGCAATGGCTTCAGGAATGGTGCTCATGCCGACAGCGTTGGCCCCCATCTTTTGGAGCATCGCTACTTCGGCTGGAGTTTCGTATGACGGACCGATGCATGCCGCGTAAATACCCGGCGTGATGTCGGGGCATTTTTCAAGTAGCGCCGCGCGCCACTCGGGATGGTACATGTCCACCAGGTCAATAAACTCGCCACCGGCTAATGGGTTTGGTAGTGAGTAGTTAATGTGATCGCTTAACGGCATCAAGCTGCCCGGTGGCATATCTTCGCTTAAGGAACCGGCCGCGTTTAGCAGTAACACATTCTTCGCGCCCCACTCAATCATGCCACGCACGCCACGCACTAGTTCGGCGCCGCTATATCCTTCATAGGCATGAACGCGGCCAGTGATAAAAGCCACGCGACGGTCACTGCCAAGCAACTGTCCGACAACCAACTCGCCGCCGTGCCCCGCCACTGCTGGCAATGGCCAGTGATTAATGTCGGCTAAGTCAATACGCTGCTCGACGCTGATCAAAGATTCCGCTTGTTCTTTCCATCCTGAGCCCAAAACGGCAAACGCGGACGGCGCCGCACCAGCGAGTGTTTGCAACTGCTGTGCGATGTCGGTGACTAGTTGTTTTTCATTTAACATGCTTATTCTATGACTTCAATTAAGTGATGCGAAGCGCGGCTAATCGCAGTGTAGCGCAAACGTCGTGTATCGGCGTATTCTTGTTTATGCATCTCGCACAAAATGATAACGGGACGCTCTTGCCCTTTAAAACTAAAAATGGTTTCGACGATGACTTTATCTAATTCGACTTCGCCTGATTTCTGAGTTTTAATGCCGGCTATTTCTTTAACGAACAAGTCACTATGCTTACGCGTCGGCGTCAGCACTGCAATCTCATGCGCCGGCACTTTCTCTTGATTCACTAAGCGATCGACTAGTGTAGTGACCACTTCGAGTGACGATTGACCGGCTTTAAGTTGCAAGCGTTCAGGTGGACGTCCACTGGGACCCGTTGCCGTTAATGCTTTGCCCTCGAATAGTGGCATGAGCTCATTGTGAATGGACTTGGTGTTACGGTAGTTACGCGTTAATTCAAACGGCACCATGTCCGGCACTTTGGCGACTTCATCCTCTAATTGATAAATCGATTGATTAGGGTCATGGAATATCCAGAGGCTCGAGTCTTCTTTAACTTGCAGCTCTTGAATAACTTCCCACCAGTCGGCGCCGAAATCTTGACCTTCATCGATGATGATGGCGCGGATAAATTCTTCCGGAGCCTCGGCCATTTTTTCTTTCAGCAAACTCGGAATGGTGTCCCAATCTATTTGCTGAGTGTCGATATCGAGTTTTGACAGTGCGTAGTTATGTAGGTTGCTGACGGTGAGCATTCCTGATTTCATTAACCACAGTTGATTATTGCGCTCGAGCATGGACTCTAAACGAGTCTTCATCCATTTGGCGAGCGCTTTGTTGTAACACGTTAAAAGAGTTGGCACGCCGCTTAATGCTAGGTTCAGCGCCTTCTTCATCGCAAGAATAGTTTTACCGGTACCGGCGCCACCGCGCACTGCGACATTGGGCACCGCGTGTAAGCCGTCGAGCAAATCGAATTGCTCGCTAGATAATTCTTGGAAAGTAAGGCGCTCGACTGCTATATCGGCACCAAGCTGCGGCGGGATGTCGAGGGCAGGAACGAAGGTGTGTTTAAGTAATTCTGCGAACTGTTCCGGCGACAAGTCGCAATCGTTTTCGCGACCGCGCCAGCCCTGCAAGACTGCGATAATCCAGTCTTCAATAAATGGCAGCTCGTTTGCAGTGGCCACAATCCCACCTTGGTTTTGTGGGTGGCTAAAAGTACCCAATTCGCGCATGCTGGTAAACATGATGGCATGACCATATGTGACAGGCAGTGATGCTAGATTTTGCTGTTCGCATAATGTTTTTACTACCGAGCGCAAATTGCCACTAGCCTGCTGGAAGGGATCTTTAATCGGATGCGAATCGCCGGCGGCGTTAGTCGTAAACCATTCATTAGTGTCAGGCATATATTTAATACCACCGCCCTTCACCTCTATCAATAACATGCCGTGATTCGGATGAAAGACTAAGAAGTCCGCCTCGCCTGAAAACAGCCTTCCTTCTTTAGTGACTTTCGTCCAGCGCGGTGAATATATCACCAGCCACCCGTCAGACAAATTATTACTTAACGCGCGATAAACAGCGAACTCTGATTTAGGGATCGACGATTTGAGAAACGGCGGGAATACGGATGGCATCCTCAACATGATAACTTAGCGGATTGCTATGATTTACAGATGATGCTTTTCGTTGCTCTCGCTCTATCACTATGCCCACAGCTAGATGAAGAACAATCCAAGCCCGAGATTGACATTTCGCTTGGCTGCAAGAAATGTGACTTCATGGGGGCTAAAGACTGTAGCAGCCATGGCAAATTATTTGAGGCCGAGCACCAGGTAACGTATTGCTGGGAGGCCGCGCAATGCAAAGACTGTTCCGGAGCGTTGCTGGTTGATTGCAATGGTTGCGAAAGTGGGCCGTTGTTTCTCAAGCGTCAACAGCAACTCAGCAAAATGGAGCGCTTCATTAAATCGACTACCGAACCGGGCGTTTTACTCGAACGCGAGTTGCCGCGCATACTGACGGATCATTTTGATTTGTGTGTTACCGCGAAAAAGATGAAAAACGGTAGTAGAAACATGGACACTCATCAGTTGATGCATTCCATGGCCACGGAATGCGAGGCAGCAGCATCTTTATTTGATGCGCACTTCGAGGCTCAACCATTCAACTACTCGAACCGTGCGCGCTTATGGTACTGGACTTCAGAAAAAGATCACCAAGAAGTGTGCGTTGAGATTCTTGGTAGCAATGGCGGCTCCGACCTAAAGTTTTACGGAGTGAATCCGGCGGTGTCGAGTTTTAGCAATGGCTACGGTTTGAGTAATGACGCCCTCGAAGTCGTGCGCAACGCGGTGCATGTCTCGATTCACTTAATGTTGTCGTCGGTGCATCAAGTGTCATGGATCGGCAACAAGAAAGCCGGGTGGTTCGACGTCGGTGCTGCGCATTGGTATGAAGATAAATTATTTGCGCGCGTGGCGACCTACTGCATTGACGAGGCGAACTCTGGTCTCCATTACGAGAATGGCCAGTGGCGCGTAGCGATGAAAAAGTATCTACGCAAAAACAAAACTTACATTTTGCCAACGCTCACCCAGCTGACCTCCGGTGTTTTAGAAGAAGAGCAACACGCATTGGCATGGTCGTTCTATGACTATGTTGTGGCGAACCACCCCGCGGCATTAAAGCCGATGTTGCTCGGTTATAAAAATGACGTAGAATCACGAGTTCTATTCAAGAAGCACTTAGAGATGAACATCATGCAAGTCGAGGACGCCTGGCGCGCATGGGTCGCTGAAACTTATCCGGCGAAAGATCTCAAGCCGCGTAAGAAAGTTTAACAACGTAAGGGTATCGCTAATACACAACGCCAAAGTGATCGGTGGCGCAACCATGACAAACTGCGCCATCGTTCGACTGCCAAGGCTGGCATAACTTCGCGCAGAAAGTGCACACGAAGTTAAGCGCTTTACGATCCTTGATAGCGCTCACCACCGCCGCGTCGACTTCGTCCTCACTTGGGTTACGCAACACCGCTACCACGATGGGTGCGAAGCCTAATTCGTGCGGCCCATTCCATGCAAAATTTTCTGCGTAAATAACAGTGTATGTATCGGTCGTCAGCTTAAACACGCCTTCAAAATCTTCGTCTGAGGACACCCTGTCATATTCAAACGTTGTGTCTAATCGCCAATATAGGCCCATTGATTCGCAGTCACCATCGCGCTCGATAATATCGTTGCCTCCATGAATCAAATCTAGACCTTGCAAGAATCTAAGCTCCTCTTCATCGAGAGCATGCCATATTCCTACCATCGGGCCCGCTGTCGCACCGTAGGTATCTGCATCTCGGCCAATCATCGCCACCCAGCCCATGACATCTTTGCCAGTGCGTTGAAAAGGTTCGGTCGGAAAGCCCTCAGGCAAATACTCGGTCGGATACTTTTCATCAGACATCGCCCACTGCATTGCCCATATTCCTATTTGCAATGTAGTCAAACAGAAACTGATATGCTCAATTTCATCAAATGGGCGAAAACTATGCCGGTCAAAATCAGCATCTTCAAATATTTCCCACGCCTCTTCTTGGTCTGCGTAGGTAAGCTCAAGCCATTCTTTTGACACGGGGTCGTGCGTCGATGCCATCCAAAAGTCCCAGTCTCTACGAAAACTTTCACGCCAATTATCTTCGTCTATTTCATACGAATTGTTCAGTATCCAACTTTGCGCGGCACAGCAAATAGCCGCCAATGGTGCCCAATGGGTGATCATTCCGTGATGCAAAGTGTTATCAAAGACATCGACCAGCGAAAAGCCCATGCCATAAATTACGCCGTTACGCATTAATGATCCGTTACTCCAAGCATGCGGATTTGCTTCCCATATTGCACGGCCGCCTTCCCACCAATCCGCGCCATTCTTAACAGCGGTTAATGCGGTACGCGTGGTGATGCCTATACAGCGTGGACCGGTGTTCATCCAGGCGATGAAGTTGTTGGCTATTTGTTCGCCATTGAATACACCACGGTGTTCCTTCCAGGACATCACTATTGCTGCAGCCATTTCGGTGTCGTCCGTTGGGTGGTAAGCTCGAAAGCCAAAAGGTCCGCCACCGATGCATTTGAACGGCCAACCCGTTGAGTCGTTCAGCTTGTAAGTGAACTTGACTTCATCAAGTGAGGCGAACTCGGACGTGACCCCAAGCGCGTCGCCCAGCGCCAACGCGGTGAATGCGTCTCTAATGTTCACGACTACCCAACCATGCAGGGATTAAAGCAATTGTAAATGCCGGGATCAACTCGTAGATTGTAGATTTCAATTCAGGAGTGAAATACCAAATCAACGTCACTGCGAAACCTAGCCATATTGAAAGCAAGCTCGCTAGCCCATTCACTGGCCCGCGCAACACGCGGCACAACAGCAGTGGCCCAAACGCGGCCCCGAGTGCACTCCAGGCGAAAAGAACCGTTCTGAAAATAGTTTCATTGATGAACAGGGCTGCGCAAATAGAGCAGGCGCTAATCACGAAAATAGCCAAGCGGTCAAGCGCGATGTTGTTGCGCTTTTTCTTAGGTATGTCATGCGAAATAGTTGAAGCGCACACCAACAGTTGACTATCGGCAGTAGACATAATCGCAGACAAAATCGCGGCAATGATTACCCCAGAAACGACTGGCGGAAATAAATCGGTGGTTAAACGCAACAGCACCGTTTCATTGTCGGCAATCGAATCGACAAGCACGCGTCCGCACCAACCTGCGAGGAGCATGCCAGCGTAAATAATTGCGCCCCATCCCATGCTTATCGTCGCGCCGGTTTTCACGTCTGCATCGGAGCGCAGCGCCATGAAGCGGTTAACCACGTGCGGCTGACCAGGGTATCCGAGACCGATACCGAGCGTGCCCACGACAAACGCAACAAACATCATGCCGTTTTTACCGCGCGTAAAATCGAGCAAGCCCGGATCGACTGCGCCGAGGCCGTGGTACATCTCAGCGAATCCGCCGACTTCGATTAGCGCAAACAGCGGAACAAGAATTGCTGCCAGGGCCATCACTAATCCTTGAACAAGATCGCTCACTGAAGCTGCCCAAAAACCGCCGCTTAAAGTGTATAGAAAAACAATGCCGCCACCAATCAGGACCGCAGACGTGAAATCCATGTTCAGAGTTTCGGAGAATGTTTTACCCGCCGCCTGAAATTGTGAAGCAACGTACACGCCAAGTGAAAGCAAAATAACGACCGATGCACTGATGGTAATCCATCGTGCTATTTTCGGTTTAGCGCCGTCGGCTAACAACGCCGTTAAAGTCACCGAGCCTTGGTCTAAAGACAGGCGTCGCATCGGGCGCCCTAGCACATACCAATTCAGCGCAAAACCAGCCATGCACGCTGGGAAAATGTATATCGCCGACATGCCGTAGGTAAATGCTGCGCCACTGACTCCGAGTAGTGTCCAGGCAGAGGATGAACTCGCGGCCGAAGAAATAGAAGCAACCCATGGACCGAGACCGCGTCCACCTAAATAGAAGTCGGCGCCATCGTGGCTGCGCTTGGATGCCCAGTAGCCGATGCTGAGCAAAACGATTTTGTAAATGACGAGGGTTATGATTAGCGAGTTCACGCTTTTAGTATATAGTAGTGCCATGCAAATTGTACTTAGTGCCCTTTTAACTCTCGCTAGTTTTGCGCAACAGCAAGATGTCCAGCAAGACGCCGAGATTGTTCTTGCCGACGCCTATAAGCAGGCTGCTGAAGAAAATAAGAATGTGTTCATTGAATTGCGCGCAGATTGGTGAGGCTGGTGTGATATCTTCGAGGAGTTCCTCGGACGCGATGAAGTGCGCTTGTTGCTTGAAACAGATTTGGTCATCGTGCAGATTGACGAAACAGGTATGCTCAACGGCCAAGCAGTTTGCGATCGATTAAAAAAAGACAATCCCAACTTAGGCATGCCGTGGTTCGTGTTTACCGATGCAAACAAAAATGTGCTGGCTGACGCAACTGGGCCAAACGGAAATGTCGGCTGTCCGATGATGCCCGAAGAGCGTGATTGGTTTATTAATGGCATAAGAAAATCGCGCGTTCGTTTAAGTGATGCGCAAATTGATGAGCTCAAGTTGATGTTGCATAAATACGCTATTGAAGTGATTGGTGACGAGGCCGGTGCTTTGCCGACTACCACCGCGCCG
>Ga0302127_10002767_pt1 | contig 10607 bp, 9 predicted proteins | sample CB4_SCM_MG_FD_204452 | JGI IMG/M metagenome (GOLD analysis project Ga0302127, IMG submission 204452) | Marine microbial communities from Western Arctic Ocean, Canada - CB4_SCM | ecosystem: Environmental > Aquatic > Marine > Oceanic | place: Canada: Western Arctic Ocean | collected 2017-09-24
CTTGCCGACCTCGTTCGGAACACCTTCGAGCACAATCGCAAAGCAGCCGGCGTGCTGGAGCGACTTCGCGTCGCTGTACAGTGCCATCGCTGCTTGGGTGCTCTTGCCTTGCACTTTGAACCCGCCCATCGCCAGGACCGACTGGGGTGTGAGCCCCAGGTGCCCCATCACGGGAATTTCGGCGTCGGCAATAACTTCGATCATCGGCAGTCGTTCGTGGCCGCCTTCGAGCTTGACCGCGTGTGCACCGGCACGGATGAGCTTGGCAGCGTTGTGAACCGTCTCGGTTTTGGAGACGTGGTAGCTCATCCATGGAAGGTCAGCCACGATGAAGCAGTCGGGATCGGCGCGTGCGACGGCCGCTGTGTGGTGCACCATGTCGTCGACCGTGACCTGCAGGGTGTCGTCGTAGCCCAGTACCACCATGGCGAGGGAGTCTCCTACGAGGATGAGGTCGGCTCCAGCGTCACTCACCATTCGCGCAGACGGCGCGTCATATGCCGTGAGCATCACCAGCGGTTCGCCGCCGTTGCGTACTTTTCGCGTCGCAATGACCGGTGCCGTCAGCTTCTTCGCCATCGGACCCTCCTCAAGGTGTTCTGGACCCGCTTCGAGTGTATGTGGCGGCCGGACACCGCACCAGAGGACAAATGTCACTCCGTCGTCGCACCGCTATCGCGCGTTGGCAGCGGCCACTACGGGCGAAGAGATGGCGGACGTCTCTCCAGGGTGCGACACCGAGGTCGTTGCCCGCGCGCGCTTCTGCCAGCTGCAGCCGCGGGACCGGCCGGCAGCGTGTCGGGCACGATTCTCATCGATCTGCCCGACGGCGTCCGCGCAGCCGGGGTGGCATCTTTTGGTCCACAGGCCGCCGCCGCCGCCAAGACCGGGCGCCCACCACAACCGGGAGGGTCTACCGTTCGGAAGCGGGAAACTGGGGGTTCACGCTGGCGCTGTATCCCGACGTGATCGACGCGCTTGGGGGCGACGTCGATCAACTGTTGGGCACTTCGCTTCGCACCAGCGTCGATGCCGGGTACCGGTAATCGAACTCGCTCCTCCGTTCTCCTGGGCAGACGACGTGACCCTCCCTTCACACATGGAAGTCCTGGCAGGACCGATCTCGATCCGCCGTGGCTGTGGCCCGGACGCGCTCGCCTGCAACCTCGACGGCTCGATCCAAGCCCTCTTGACCAGCGGTAGCCAGCCCATTACGCCCCCGGCCTCACCCTCACCGTCGTGCCAACCCCCTAGCCGCGCCCAGATAACCACGGTCAGTGCCAGTCACCTAGTGGCAGCCGTTATCCACAGCGGGTGACGGTCGGTGCCAGGCACCAGGTGTCACTGGTTACACGAACGACAGCTAGGTCTGGCGCGCGGTCAGATCACGTATGCCCGACGCAGGTGGTTCCAGGCGCACTCCGGACACACCTCGACGATGTAACACGTAAAGGTGCCCTTGCGTTTGCGGATGCGTTCGAGCTCGGCGAGCGAGTTGACGCAACGACCGTGCGAGGGAAGGCGCGGGCCAAAGACGTAGGACACGTTGGCCAGCGTCCCCTCTTCGCAGATCGGACATTCCTCGGTCGTGGGCGTCGAGTACTCAGCGGCTGCTCGGCGCAGCTCGGGGTGAGCATCGCACACGTCCTCACGAGAAAAGACGCCGGATCGGTACTCGTTGAGGACCGACAAACGCGCAAGCCGATAGTCGATGTCACCTTCGACAAGCGTGGCGGGCGGAGCAACCGGGACGAACCCCATGAGGGCACAATAGCGGGTGCCCATCGCTCCCCGTGGTCGCCGAAACGATAGTCCCGCTGCGCGGTCGGTGACCAGACCGGATAGGTGCCTCAGTCGGCGGCTTCGTCGTCGCCGAGGTCCGCCTCGCGGCGAGCAAGCTCGGCTTCCCATTCCATGAGGCGCCGCTCTCGCGCCGCCGATGACTCGCGTGGCTCCGACGCTGACGACTTGGGCTCCGCCGCCGGGTGATCGCTCGATGGTTGTGACTGGCGTCGCGGAGGTGGCTCTTCGCGGGGCCGCCGAGGCGCCCAGTCCTCTCGATCCTCCGGCCCGACCACGGTGCGCCGCTTACGCACGGCTGTATCGCCGGGGTACCACCCCGCATTCATTGGGCGCCCCAACGCCAGCCATGCAATAGCACCGACCCCGGGCACCAAGATCACCAGAAAGAGCCAGGTCCCTTTGGGCAGGTTCCGCGCCAGCATCGGCTCGGTGGCAACAATGTCGAAGATTGCGTAAACCCAAACAAAGAACAGGGCCGTACCAACAAACGTGGGGACCAGCAGTCGCATGCCTCAAGTGTGGCGCTCACACATCAGCAGCTCAAAACGCGGGGCCGAAAGGCCCAACATCCAGCCCGACGAGGGGCTCCACATTGGCGAGTGCCGAACATGGCGACTGGGGTACCGTCTGCACGATGCGGCACGATTATGGCTGGGACGTAGCCGCCACCCTCGAAACGTACGACCACAATGAGCGCCGCCATGCCGTGATGGTGGCGCCAGGATACCGCCTCGACTGGAACGGCGCCGTGCTAACGATGACGGGGCCCGACGCCGAGCCCTGGTCCAACGGCATCATCTATAGCGATCTCGACACGAACACCGCAGATGCGATGATCGCAGCGCAGGTGCAGTACTTCAAGACGCTGCGGCGTGGGTTCGAGTGGAAGCTCTTTGACCACGATGAGCCGTGGGATCTTGCCGAACGCCTCCGCCGGGCGGGCTCTCGTCCCGAGCCAGCCGAGACATTGGTCGTCCGCGACACCAGAGAGCCGTTCTCAGCCGAGCCGCCGGGTGTTCCGTTGGAGCTGGCACGTCTCGACAATCCCGCCGATTTCGCCTTGATCGCGGGTCTCTACGGCGACACCCCAGCACAACGCGAGCATGGCCATTGGCTCGCAAAGAGGCTCGCCGACGAAAAGACAGCGGCACCCGATGCACTGAGCGTCTATGCCGCTCGCGACGGCGACAGCGCTGTTGCAGCCGGTTGGATCCGTTTCCCCGCGAAAAGCGCATTCGCAAGTCTCCGGGGTGGGGCCACCCTGCCGCGATGGCGCAGCCAGGGCATCTACGCCAACCTGGTCGCCCTTCGACATGCCGAGGCCCTTACTCGCGGCTACCAATGGTTGACCGTTGACTGCGGCAGCGAAAGTCTGCCAATCCTCGAACAACACGGATTCCGGCGACTCGCTCAGACCACGCCATGGGTCTGGCGACCCGACGCCCGGAGCCGAACCCGACACCCCTGCGGCGCCACACTGTTCACGCCTGGCTGGTCCACCACTCGCGCAGGTGCTCGCGGGCCTCAGCCCCCGACAATGGGCCCTGCTCGTAGCGCAGCTCCTTGAGGAAGTCGAGAGCTTCGCCGATCGCTTTCCCTTGCGCTATACCGAGCGACTCCATGACCTCTTCGCCGGTGAGGGGCGGCCCGAGCGTCGCCAGGTCGGCCGCGAGCTCGTGCTCGAGCGCAACCGAAGCTGCAACGACATCGGCGCCACCGGCGTCAAGCCACCCGACCAGAACGCGAGCCTCAGCGCGATGATCTTGCGATTCGTCAAACCACCGACGAAACGCCCCCGGTGTCGAAGTCGCGGCGCGCAGACCCTCAACAGACCGCAAGACTGTGAGGATTGATTTGCGGATCTCGTTGGAATACCGCAAAGCCGAAAGCCGTTTGCCAACGGTCTCGAGCGGGACGCCGGCCAACAAGCCCGCGAGGCGGAGACGGGCACCGCCGGAGAGCTCAACAAGGCGCGGGAGGCGGTCGGAGAGCCCAACGTGGTCGAGCTCAGGAGCAAAGCGCGCGAGCACCCCAGTCTCGATCAACAACTCAATCCCGCTGGCAGGATCCTCAAGCGCGAGAAGCTTGTCGAACTCATCGCGTATTCGTTCGACCGACACGATGTCGAGACGCTCAGCGAGCTCAGTCATCGCAACAATGAGTGCCGGGTCAGCATCAAGCCCGTAGCCCGCAACAAACCGCGCCGCGCGCAACATGCGGAGCGGGTCGTCGGTGAACGAGACCTCGGGGTCGAGCGGGGTCCGCAAACGTCGCTGCGCCAAGTCCTCGGCGCCACCGTAAGGATCTGTGAGGGCTACCGACGGCACTTCGACCGCCATGGCATTCACCGTGAAATCACGCCGTGAGAGATCTTGGTCGATTGCGGTCGAAAACGACACCGATGGCTTGCGCGATTCGGCCACGTAGGCCTCTGACCGGTGTGTGGTGATTTCGTATGCGCGGCCATCGAGCTGAGCGCCAATGGTCCCGAACCGTTCGCCCTGCAACCAAAGCGCATCGGCGAGCGGCCCCACGATCGCCTTGATCTCATCGGGCCGTGCATCGCTTGTCAGATCTATGTCGACCTCGCCATCGATCACACGATCCAGCCAAAGATCCCGGACGATGCCGCCAACGAGGTAAAGACGATGCCCCGCGGCAGCGAAGTGCTCGGCCAGAACGTGAACTTCGGCGGCCACGGCGTCAAGGTTGGCAAACGGCACAGCGAACCTCAGTCCAGCTCGTCCGCGTTGTGGGCAGTCGACGCTGCCACAACCGCCTCGGCACCTGGCCCGCCGGTGGTGGGTGACTCGACTCGCACTCGCTCGCCTACCAAAGCGCCAAGCACCGCGTGGGTGCAATCGCGTATGGCATCGAAGTCATAGCCGCCCTCGAGAAACACCATGCGTCGACCGGCCGGCACCAACTCCAGTGCATCGGACGTGAGATCGGCCAAGTCAGCCGAAGACAAACCAAGCTGGGTAATGGGGTCCGAGCGGTGTCCATCGAAGCCGGCCGAGATCAACAGCCAGGTAGGAGCAAACCGATCGACCGACGGAGCAATGACGTCTGCCCAAGCAGCCCGATAGTGATCTCCGGTGGCACCCGGTGGCATCGGTACGTTAAGCGTTGTTCCGACGCCGTCACCACGCCCGCGTTCATCGAGCGCGCCCGACCCTGGATAGAGGGGCATCTGATGAAGCGACACAAACAGCACGCGCTGGTCCTCGTAGAACACGTCTTGTGTTCCGTTGCCGTGATGTGCGTCGTAGTCGAAGACCAGAACCCGCTCGCCGCGATCAGCAAGGGCCGATGCGGCAACCGCGACATTATTGAGGAAACAGAAGCCCATTGATCTTGTAGGTGTTGCGTGGTGGCCTGGAGGCCGGACAGCACAGAACACGGCATCGGCATCGCCGGCGTCCAGCGCGGCGATGCCCTGAATACCGGCTCCGGCTGCCAATCGGACTGCATCCCAACTGTGCTCATTCATCCCTGTGTCGGGGTCGAGTCGCCCACCTCCAGCCGCGTCGAGCGCCGCCAGCTTCTCGACGAGCTCAGCTGAGTGCACTCGCCTTATCGCGTCGAGCTCCACTGGCCTAGCCGACAATCGCTTCAAGTCACCGCCCAACCCCAGCGCGTCGATACCCGACCACGCAGCGCGCAGCCGATCTGGCCGCTCAGGATGCTGGAGGCCTGCGACATGGTCGAGGCACCGCTCGTGGGTGATCACCAACAAGGACACCCACCGAGCGTAGGGCGTCGACCCTGAGGCCATGGCTGTTTCTTCGCTCGGAAGGTACGCCACGAGTGTCATGCCGGGGAACGTTCCTCCGATGGAGCGAGTCTGGAGCAGCGGTCGCAAGGCAACGCCCCAACACCGCAAGGTTTCCTGACACGGCACTAGCATCGTGGCGTGGCGGATCGCACTGACCCGGGAACCAACGCGTGAAGAACTTGACGGTCGGTCGGGGTCGCACCGTTCGGATCGGGCCATGGCGTGGTGACGATGAGGTGGCCACTATTTCCACATTCATCGACCAGCGTCTCGACCACGATGCGGTCAGCAAAGTCGTCAGCGCACTGTCCGAACGCGGTTACCAACGCACCATCACTGCAGCTCTCGCGGCTGAGGAACACCAGGCGTTTGTCGAGAACGGGTTCGAACCATTGCGGCACCTCACGCTCTTGCGGCGAACCCTCGACACGCCCATCCCGAAAGCCCAGGTGCGGGCGCGGCGGTGGCGACGACAACAGTTCAACCAAGTACTCGACATCGACCACGACGCCTTCGAACCATTCTGGCGGTTCGACGAAACCGCACTCCGCGAGGCGCTCGACGCAACGCCACATCGCGTCTTGCGCGTCGACAGCACAGTCAATCCCACCGGGTACGCACTGTCGGGTGTGGCACGCGGGAGCGCATACCTCCAACGTCTTGCCGTCCGCCCCGACGCTGCGGGCAGCGGCCTTGGTACAGCGTTGCTGCTCGATGCGCTGCGATGGATGCGATGGCGTGGCGCCAACTTCGCCTTCGTCAATACACAACACGACAACCACCGTGCGCTCGACCTCTACCGTCGTCACGGTTTCGAGGCAGAACCCGAAGGCCTCACGATCTTCCAGCGCGACCTGTAGCATGCGGCCGTGTCAGTAAGAATCGTCACGGACAGTGCCAGCGACCTGAGCGACGCCGAAGCAGCCCAACTGGGCATCGTTGTCGTACCACTCTCCATTCGCTTCGGCGACGAGGAGTACACCGACCGCGTCGATCTTAGCGTGGCCGAATTCTACCAAAAGATGGCCGAGCTGGACGTCTTGCCACAAACTGCCGCTCCGTCGCCGGGAGCGTTCGAAGCAGCGTTCCGTGGCCTCGCCGACGAGGGGGCAGACGGGATTGTCTGTATCAACTTGTCGCTTGCGTTGAGCGCAACCGGCCAGGCTGCCCAAGTGGGCGCCAAGGCCGTGGCCGACCTCGTCCCGGTAGTGTGCCTCGACTCCAAAAGCATCACGGCCGGGCTCGGCACCATGGTGTTGGCGGCAGCTCGCGCCGCCCAAGCCGGCGCATCAATCACCGAGATCGAAGCCCTGATCGGCCAAATACAACCACGGACCCGGGTCTACGGCGTATTGGACACGCTCGACAATCTCAAGAAGGGCGGCCGTATTGGTGGGGCCAAAGCCATGTTGGGCACAATGTTGTCCATCAAGCCATGCTTGGACTTGTCATCCGGCGAGGTCGCCGGAGCTGGCAAACAGCGGACCCGCAAGAAAGCGTTGGCCTGGCTGCGAACGGTTCTCGAAGAAGCTGGTGAGATCGAGCAACTGGCGATCATCCACGGGCACTCCCCCGACGTTGAGAGCTTCGTCGACAGCATTGTCGACATCATTGTCGACATCATCCCGCGCGAGCAGATCCGCGTTTCCGAACTGGGCGCCGTGATTGGAACCCACGGCGGCCCCCACGTCCTCGGCGTCTGCTTCCTCACCGCCTGACGCCGGCGTCGAGAGGACGAGCAATCAGGTGCCACCCACGGAAACAGCAACAACAAATGGCGGTTTCGCCCCCGTTCGTGCCGGGGCGAACTGACACGGGGGCGGTTTCGCCCTCTGGGCAAAAGCGTCTAAGCGGGCGCAGCCAGCGACTGCCGCCGCAATCTCGCGCGGCGTGCGGGCTAGCGTTGATCCATCAGCTCTGAATCAACGTCGCGGGCACCGACGACCGTCGGACAAGGCCACGAGATCGCGGGTCGCTACATGCTCCGCGAACCGATCGCGTCTGGCGGCATGGCGACAGTGTGGAAAGCGGACGACGCCGTTCTCGGCCGGTCAGTCGCGGTCAAGCTTCTGCACCCACATCTGGCTGGCGATCATGAGTTCGTCGAGCGGTTCCGCGACGAGGCAAAGGCTGCCGCTCGGCTGAGCCACCCGTCGATTGTCGCCATCTATGACACGGCGAGCGAAGACGGCCTTGAGGCGATCGTGATGGAGCTGATCGAAGGGATAACGCTCCGCCAGTACCTCGATGACTTTGGCATGCTCTCTATCGAAGATGCGGTGGACTTGGCGCGCCAGGTCGCCGACGCCCTTGAGGCCGCGCACGCGGCGAGGCTGGTCCACCGCGATATCAAGCCCGGCAACATATTGTTATGCCCCGATCGGCGCATCAAGGTGACCGACTTCGGCATTGCAAAGGCGCTCGAAGGAGCCGACCGCACCACGAGTGGGACCTTGTTGGGCACCGCCAAGTACTTGGCCCCCGAACAAGTCGAGGGGACGCCCGTCGATGAACGCGCCGACCTCTACAGCCTTGGCATCGTCTTGTTCGAGGCCCTCACCGGTCAGGCGCCCTTTCATGCCGAGACCGACTCAGCGACAGCGCTCGCACGACTCAGGATCGATCCCCCGTTGGTTCGGGCATCGAATCCCAACGTCTCTGTCGCCCTCGAACGCGTCGTCCTCACCGCGATGGCCCGAGATCGAACCCGTAGATTTCCATCAGCGGCAGTCTTCAGCGAGGCACTCGACTCCACCGAAGTCATGCCCGATATCGACCTGACAGTCGCTCCAACGATCCCCATGGTGGATCAAACGCCGACCGGTCAGGTCCCCGTCACTGCCGGTCGCACCACTGCACCCCCGTCCAGACCAACCCCTGGGGCCCAACCCAACCTCCATCGCAATGCTGACCCGCGTCGACACCGCCGCCGAGGGGGCTGGCTCGTCGCCGCCGTTGTAGCTGGCTGCTTGGCGCTTGGTATGGGGTTGATCCTCGCTACCGGCCCCGGCCGAGACTTTGCCGATCGGGTCATAGACGCCCTTCGCGGAGCCACCAACGACGACCCCGAAGCTACCGAAGCTACCGAAGCCATCGCCCCAGAACCAGACAGTGATGGGCTGACCGAAGAGCCTAAAGCCGATCGACCTCCCAAAGATCTCAGCCAGGTGCCGGTCGTTGTCGGGCCCGTGATCGCGCAGGTAATCGACTTTGACCCGCTCGGCGATGGCATGGAACGGCCGGACCTCATCGCGTTCGCGACCGATGCCAACCCTGCCACGGCGTGGACCTCTGAGGGGTACATAAATCGAAGCATGGGCAACCTCAAAGAAGGAGTCGGCATCATCGTGGTGCTCGACGGCGAAGACACCCTCTCCTCGCTAGGAGTCTCCTCGCCCACCCAGGGCTGGGCCGGGCGCGTGTTCGCAGCCGATGCCCCCGCGGCAAGCCTGACCGGGTGGGGCGACGCTCTCGATACCCGCTCCGGTATTGCCGGCGACGCCGAGTTCGACCTTCACAAAGTTCGCGCCGGCGCCGTCTTGTTGTGGATCACCGATCTCGGCGATGCGCCGCCGCAGCTTCGGATCGAGATCGTTGAAGTAGTGGTGTCCTGAACAGTTCGGCGCTCTCTATCACGCGAAGTGCTCTCGGGCAACAACTAACCTCACGAGATCACCGCGATCGACAATGACCCCGCTCTGGTCGAGGCGGCTCAGCATGGCGACCAACAAGCGCTCAATGCCTTGCTCGAGCACCACTATGACCGTGTATACGCGATCTGCCGCAGACTCGCGGGCAACGACGCGGACGCAGCGGACGCCACCCAAGAGGCACTAATGGCCGTCGTGCGCGGACTTCCAAAGTTCGACGGCCGTGCGAAGTTCTCTACTTGGTCCTATCGAGTTGCCACCAATGCCTGTCTCGACGAACTCCGGCGGCGCGGACGCCGTCCGACACCCGGCCTCCCCGAGTTCGAGACCGAGGACCATGCCCCACAGGCATCAGCTCCCGGTCTGGCGGACACCGTGGCCGACCGGATGGAACTCGATGAGGCCCTGACGAGCCTTCCCGACGAGTTCCGAGCGGCCATCGTGCTGCGTGATCAGATCGGAATGGACTACGCAGAGATCGCGGAGACCCTCGACATTCCACCGGGAACCGTCCGCTCGCGTATTGCCCGCGGCCGCTCGCGGTTGGCCGACCATCTTCTCGGGAACCAATCTGGCCCCGACCAACGTCCTACCTCACAGCAATGACTGATCACGACCCCTTCGACCGCGACGAACTCGTCGCCGCCTACCTCGATGGCGAAGCGACCCCGGCCGAACGAGCCGTGGTCGAGGCCGACCCCGATCTCATCGAGCGAGCCACCATCCTGCGCCAGGTGGCTGACCTGGTCGCCGAGCCGGTGCTTGGTCCCCCGCCCGAGGTCAAGCGAGCCCACATTGCCGCAGCACTCGCTATTTCGGCCACGGCGCCGAACGTCCGGGCCTTAGCGACCAAACGGCGCCGCATGGACATAACCAAGGTGGCCTCCATCGCCGCGGCGGTTATCGCGGTCTTGGCTGTTCCGATCATTCTGCTCACCAACGCCGACGACAACAACGACGTCACTGCCGTGGCTGTGTCCGACGCGTCAGCAGCCCAGGCAGACAACGCCGAAGAAGCAGAACCGGAGCCCGCCAGCGAACCCGAGCTGGCCAATGGAGAGTCAAGACTCGACAGCCCCGCGGCCGCCGACGCGCCAACCGAAGAGAGCGCATTGGGCGATGGTGGCGACGCAACGAGCAGAGCCGATGAGCCAGCGGCTGCGCCCGCTTCAGAGGCACCCGCGCCAACGCCCGGAGTCAGCAGCCTCGATCTGTACGCCCAGGCACCGCGCCGAGACCTGGGGCTGGTCGCAAACGAGGACAAACTCGTGTTCCGGCTTTTAGAAGAGATCAATAGCGATGCCGACAACGAGGGTTTCGCTGGAGCGGACGACCAATTGGACCCACAGTTTGCATGCGTCGTCGACTGGCTCGGC
>Ga0302127_10002769_pt1 | contig 10605 bp, 10 predicted proteins | sample CB4_SCM_MG_FD_204452 | JGI IMG/M metagenome (GOLD analysis project Ga0302127, IMG submission 204452) | Marine microbial communities from Western Arctic Ocean, Canada - CB4_SCM | ecosystem: Environmental > Aquatic > Marine > Oceanic | place: Canada: Western Arctic Ocean | collected 2017-09-24
CATGGTTGTCATTGGACCCTGCCGCTCCCTTCTGATGAGTGTCCCACGGTGTGAGGTACCGCAGCGTGCGACGGATCAATATCCAAAATATCGGCTGCCCGTCCCAAGGTCTGAGGTTTCCCGAGACCGAGGCATGTCCCATGGTCAGGGAGTTGATCACGGATCATGTTGTCACACAAGTCTTATGACACCCGTGTAGTTTCGCTGGTCTGGGCCCGATTTCGGATGGCGTTCGCGCGAATGTGCTGGTGAACGCCCGATTCGCGTCGCCATGAACCGCTCTGGCGGGTGGACACGACAAGGGTGGAGACGGGTCCCCATCTTGGGTGCCCGCGTTATCGATACTTGAAGGACCATGGAACAAAACGCATGGACCGATGCTGACGATCAGGCCTTGATCGCTCGCATTGCCCGTGGTTACCGGGCGGCACTTGATGTGCTCTATCGCGTCCATGCGGGCTGGCTCACGGCCCGGCTCCAACGTCGCTGCAGCGAGCCCGAACTGGTCGACAGCGCGCTTCAGGACACCTTCGTCGCCGTATGGAAGAGCGCAAAGAAATACAAACGTAAGGGCGAGGTTGGGGCATGGCTGTGGGGGATCGCTGTGCGACGACTCGTCGACCAAACCCGAAAACGTAAGCCGACACCCATGGACCTGTTCCCCGGTCGAGAAGGACGCACCGACAGTGCCGAAGAACAAGCCCTCGATCTGGGTCTGCACGGCGACTTCGGTGCAGCGTTCGCTGATCTCGAACCTGACCTCCAAGCCGTGTTGATGGCGACCGCTGTTGACGGCCTCTCAACCAAAGAAGCCGGTGACCTGTTGGGGATTCCCCAGGGAACGGTGAAGACCCGCCTCATGCGAGCGCGGCGACACATGAGGGAGCAACTCACATGATGATCGACCTCCCACTCGATGCATCGTTGGCCCAGCGCTACGTGGCTGGATCCACCACTGCGGCCGAGACAATGCGTGTCGAACGAGCCATGGATTCCTCTGCCTCGTGGCGAGGCCTGGTGGGTGCGCAAGTGCCGGCAGAGCGTCTTGAACACAACCTTGCCGGCGTTGTGGCAGAACTCGATGCTCCCAAACGCGGGTTCGTCGAACGTTCGATGATTCGAGTGGGACTGCATGACCATGTCGCACGTCTGTTGGCGGCGACACCGGTCATGCGGCGCTCGTGGTACATCGCATCGGTCTTGGTCTTGTTCTTTGGTCTGGCCGCATCCAACCCCGACAACACGAACGGGTCGCTCGGCATCTTCTTGGCGATTGCGCCGCTGGTTCCGGTGCTTGGAGTCGCGGTCGCTTACGGGCCGGGCATCGACCCTGCCCATGACATGACGGTCGCTACTCCGCTCAGCGGGTTCCGCCTTCTGCTGATCCGCGCTGTCGCGGTCTTGGCAACGAGCGTGGTGTTCGGTGGCATTGGGGGAGTGCTGATCGCTCAGAGTCACGGCATCCGGGTCGTTGCTTGGATGCTGCCGGCTCTGGCACTCACCACAGCGACACTGGCACTGTCGACAGCGGTTGCCACTCGAACGGCCTCGGCTATCACCGCGGGTGGGTGGCTGATCGGTGTTGCCGTCGTCGCCCGCGCCGCCGATGACTTCACCATGTTCGGAGCGCCGGCCCAGCCGGCGTACGCCGCAGCGGCGCTGGCGGCCGGGATCGTGCTGTTCATGCGGCGCGACGCGTTCGAGAGTGTCGAGGTGGCGTCATGAACGCCGCTTCACTGCGAGTCGACCGCGTCGGGCATTCCTATGGCAAGCGGGTCGCATTGCAGGATCTGTCGCTCAGTGCGCTTGGCGGCGTCGTAACCGTGCTCGGGCCCAACGGTGCGGGCAAGACGACCTTGCTGCGGAGCATGGCGACAGTGCAACGTGCGTCGTCGGGTCAGATCTATGTTGATGGCCTCGATGTGTCGGTCGAACCTGACCGAACCGAGGCCCGCCGTCGCATTGGCTACCTGCCTCAAGAGCCGCGTTTTGCTCCAAGGGCAACCGTGTTCGACATCGTTGACTATCTGGCGATCTGTAAAGAACACCACGATCGGCGCGACCGTCACCGTGAGGTGCGACGTGTGCTCGAGGCGGTTCAACTTGGCGATCGGGCCGATGATCGTGTCCGTGCGCTCAGCGGTGGCATGGTCCGCCGTCTTGGGATCGCCCAATCGCTGTTGGGACAGCCTCGGCTCCTCGTCCTCGACGAGCCGGCAGCAGGGCTGGACCCCGACCAACGCCTCCAACTTCGCGACCTCTTGACGACGCTGGGTGCCACTAGCACCGTTGTCGTGTCGACGGACATGACCGACGAGGCCGCGGCCATCAGTAGCCAGGTCATCGTGATCGCTGACGGCACCACTCGATTCGTCGGCACCGCAGCAGGCTTAACCCGTCTAGCCGGCGAACGCGTGTGGATCGCACCCCAGGCCCCAGCGCGAGCGACTCGGTCGTGGCGCCAACCCGATGGCACATATCGATGCATTGGCGACCCCCCACCAGGTTCCACCATGGTGGAACCCACAATGGAAGACGGCTACCTCCTCCTCGTGTCAGCCCCAACGGAGGCCGCTGTTGCATAGGGGGCTGCGTTTGCCCTCTGGGCAAGCCTAAGAACGTCCGGCCCGGAGGGCTGGCACCACGCGCTAGCTACAGATGGCGGAGTCGATGACGGGTTCGAGACGCATGACGGTGCGATCTGAAATGCCGGCGCTGTCGCTCCAGAACGATGTCACAAAATCGTGGGTGCCCGTCAGGGCAACGCCGACGTAGTCGGTGTTGCCGACGTCGCCACAAGCGTCTTGGTCTGAGGCTGCCCATGTGTAGCCGGGAACAACGTTGAACTGTTCGGCCGCTGCATCCCAGTCGAAGCGGTAGCAACTCCCGGTGCAGTTGCTGAGGGTGCCCGATATCGGGAAACCGGTGTTTGGATCGGCCTTGTAGACCACGAGGCTCACGACCGATGTCGAGGGGATCGAGCCGCGAAGGCTCGCTCCGACGGCCTCGGCAGCCGCGGTTTGATAGCCGTCCTGGCGAGGAAGCGAGGAGGCAGCACGGGCACCTGTACGAGTGGCTTCGGCCAGCGCGTGGCGGCTACGAAGCAACATGCCGAACTCGAGCACACCGAAGAACATGGTCAGGATGAGCGTGATCACGATGGCGGACTCGATGAGCACGGCACCGCGATTGCGGTCCCCCTCGAAACGTTGGCGAATGTGGGAAACGCGTTGGCGAATCATCACTCGATCAACCTCACGGGGTCACCAGAGATGTATGCGGTCCATGTGGTGAAGTCATGAGCGCCGTTCACGTCCATGAAGATCCGAATCCAACAACCGTCCTCGTCGGTTTCGTCACAGTTGTAGTCATCCGGGATGGGGATGTCGATGATCACCACGCGCCCGTTCAAGCTGGATGATCCGGAGAAGTTGAGGCGACACGTCGACTCGGACACGTTGAGTGTCCCGCCGCCGTCGCGGGCGAACTCGCAGTCGCTGAAGACCGAGGGCGACGAGGCGTCGTCGGGAGGCAGAATCTGCAGGTAGTCCCCCGAACCGCTGGATTCGCCGATGTCGAAGAGTTCGATGGTCAGCGTGCGCTCACGAGCTGTGGGGAGCACACGGGCCAGGAAGAACTCGGCGTTGGCGGCCTCGAGATTGACGAATATTGGAAGACGACCGGCAGCCGACAGCTTGACGTCGTCGCGGTCATCGAGGCCCGAGGGCGTGTCGAAACCGGCGCGGAGGGAGAACTTATTCGAGCCCTGGGTGCTCAGGGTGTTGTCAGCAACCACGGGATCCCCGGCGCTCGCATTGGTGCGGACTTGGAGGAGGTATTCGCCAACCTGAAGATCTGCAGCGCCGATCCGACACACCGGCGTCCAGCGGCGGAAGTACTCGGCGAAGGTGTGGACGTCATCGAGGTAGTCGACGGACCACTGGCCTTCGTCAGGCTCGGTGCCGGAGCCGCTTTCCTCATCCCAGGGGCCCGACGGAGGAGAGAGTAGGTCCATGACTCGGTTGTCGTAGGAGCTACTGGAGAAGTCCCACGCCGGGAAGCGGGCGGGCTCACATATTGTTCCCCCGGTGGAGGAGATCACGGTGTTGTCTAGGTGGTTCCAAGGGGTGTTGTCGGGTTCGCGGACCAAGTAGGTTGTTTCAAGACGGCTGAGTGAACTCCCGGTGTTGTAGACGCCTGACAGGCTGTCGCCCACACACCAATAGGCAGCGTCGCCGTTGTCTCCCGGGAAATACCGATCCTGCGCCGTGTCGTAGTAGCCGGCGGGAATGCTTTCGCCGCTCTCGGTGTAGCTGCCGGCGGCCACCAGGTTGGTCAACCACAAGGCCTCGTCGGGGGTAGGAAGGCCCCGGCTCGACGAATAGAACGTGCCGCAGGGCGCACCGAGGTTTCCCTCGTTGTAGGGCGTGTAGTCGATGTTCTCTGATGATGGGCTCCACCAGTCGCCGTTCATGCAGTCCGAACCCGACAGGCCAACCCACGCCGGGTCGAAGACCTCGATCACGAGATCCTCGCCGCTGAGGGCTTCGACGTTGACGGTGAAGAAGTAGCCGTCTTCGCGGTACTCGTCGTTGTCGAGACCCGAGCTGCAGTAGCTGTGCGACGACGATGAGCAGATCTTCGGGTGGAAGCGGTCACCGTTTCCCTTCACGGCCTCAGGCGCAGTGATGCCCAGGGTGAGGTCGTCCTGGATGAAGTCGGACTCGCCGAGGCGCTCGGGGTCGTTGCCGAACTGTGAGTCTGGGCTGCCCATCGCTACGTTCCCCTCGTACTCGGCGATGGCATTTGCCCCGATCGCCCGCGACTCCGGGAATCCAATGGCCGGCAGGAAGACGTTCTGAACGTCGGTCGAGATGTGGACCGCCAACTGGCTTCCACCGGCCAAAGAGCCGTCGACATCGCCGACGTCGTAGCCGTGTTGGACGGCCACCCTTTCGGCCTCGGCCACGGCAGCGGCGGGGTTATCGGGGAGGAGCGTAGCGCCGGCGAGCGCGGCAGCGTCTGTTGCGTTCTGGACCTGCGTGCGGGCGATGTACCACTGGCCGAGGTCGACCGCCATAGCGGCGAAGCCCATGAAGAGGCCAAGCATCAGCACGAGCCAAATAGCGGCTACACCCTGTTCCCCGGACTGCACGTCGTGTTCCCTGGACTGCAAGTCGTTCTGGTTCATGTCGTCGGCTCACAGGTGTTGGAGAGCGGGACGGGTTCCAGTCGGATGATTGAGGATTCTCTGATCGGGCGATCGGCGCCGAACATTCTGGTCACCGACCGGGTGATGCCTTCGACGTACACGCCCATGTAGTCGTTGTGCCCGATCTCGCCGCAGGCCGACTGGCTACCAGGAGCCCATTCGGGGCCGATGACGGGGTCGAAGGTCTGACTGGCCTCGTTCCAGTTGTAGCGATAACAGTCCGTATTGCACCCGGCCACGGTGCCGCTGACAGGGTCTCCGGTGGCTGGATCTGCCTTGAAGATCGTCAGGAAAAGCACTTCGCCACTGGGGATGTTGTCGGCGATAGCCGCCTGGACAGCCTCGACAATGTCATCTTCGTAGTTGAGCTCTTGGGCGAGCGTGGCACCGAGACGGGCCCCGGCTCGGGAGGCCTCGTTGATCGTATGGTCTGCCTGCCAATACAGACCGAATTCCACCATCCCGAAGAATAAGAAGAACAACACAGGGAGCATGAGGGCTGTCTCGACAGCGACTGCGCCTCGATCGGCCAGTTTGGCCCCGAAGGTTGCCTGTGGCGCGTCGTTGAGCCGTGAAATCGGGTGGAGCCCGCGACGCAGATTACGTCCAGCGGGCTGGCCAACGTCAGCCGGGAGTTCTGTGTGCGCAACGCGTTGGCCGCTAGTCATTGCATGGCCCTTCGGCGCTTCAGAAGCGGCGTTTAGGCCGCCGTCACGCTGCATCGACAAATTGGGCCGTGTGGGCCAGCCCCGTTGGGCATCTCGTCCCGGGTGGTGGGCTTAAGGACCTAAACCCCCTGGTCCGGGGGTTGTGGCGTCTTCAGGGTTTCGCGATGTCTCAGCTGACAACTCGGCTCGTAGCCTCGGAGTGTGGCAAAGGCCTACTGGATCGAAACGCTCGGATGTCCCAAGAACGACGTCGACTCCGACAAGCTCATCGGGACACTCGTCGTGGACGGGTACGTGCCCGCGCCTTCGGCTGAGGAAGCCGACCTCGTCGTGGTCAATACCTGCGCATTTATCGAGGATGCTCGCCAAGAATCGGTCGACACCGTGTTGGCACTGAGTGCTCGGCGCCAGCCTGATGCAGATCTGGTGGTTACGGGTTGCATGGCCGAGCGCTATGGGGCCGAGCTCGCCGAGGCGCTCGGTGACGACGCCGATGCGGTCGTGGGGTTCGGTGTTCCCGTCACGATTGGGTCAAAACCGGCCCCGCCGTCGTTCGACCTCCTCAATCTGCCCCGTCCTACATCAACGTCGCCCTGGGCGTACGTCAAGATCGCCGAGGGTTGCGACCGGGCGTGTGGCTTCTGCGCGATCCCGACTTTCCGCGGTCCCCAGCGAAGCCGATCGATGGATTCGATCCTGACCGAGGTCGAAGAACTCGGCGCACAAGAGATTGTGCTCGTCGCCCAGGATCTTGCTGCTTATGGCCGTGACCAAGGTGTGGGCGAGCGCTCCATCGTGCCGCTCTACAACGCTGTCGCCGCGCAGGTGCCATGGATCCGGTTGTTGTACCTGTACCCGTCAGATCTCACCGACGAGCTCATCGGCACCATCTGCGACAGCCAAGTTCCCTATTTCGATCTCAGCTTGCAGCATGTCTCCCCGCCGCTGATGCGCCGCATGCGCCGGTGGGGGAATGGTCAGAAGTTCCTGGAACGCATAGAGGCCATCCGTTTGCGGCGTTCCGACGCGGCGTTCCGTTCGAACTTCATTGTTGGCTATCCCGGTGAGACCGAGGCCGACCACGACCAACTCCTGAAGTTCGTTGAGGCCGCTCAGCTCGACTGGTGCGGGTTCTTCGCCTATTCACCCGAGGCTGGGACCTACGCAATAGAGCTCGACGGTGTCGTCGCCGGCGCGCTGGCAGCCGAGCGTCTGGCCGAGCTCCGCGAGCTCCAAGACTCGGTTACTGCAGAAAAACGTGACCAAATGCTCGGGCACGAAGTCACAGTACTGATCGATGAAATCGGTCAGGGACGTAGCCATCGTGAGGCCCCCGAGATTGACGGTGTCATCTTGGTTCCTCACACACTCCGAGTCGGCACCTTTGCCCAGGTCACAGTGACCGAGGCCGCCGGTCCGGATTTGGTTGCCCGCTGACCGCTCGAGCATTGGTCAGGAGCACCGTGTGACTGAACAACAGCCGCTGACCCGCACCTTCCCGATGGCGGGGCTTGCATCACCAGCGAACATCATCACGTTCTCGCGCATCATGGTGTCGCCAGTGTTGTTCTGGTTGGTGCTCGAGGCCGATGCCACCAGCGGTACATCGTGGGCTGCCTTCATCTTGGGTTTCGTGATGGGTGTGAGCGATCTCTTCGACGGCCGAGTCGCACGCGCGACCGGTGCCACCAAGTCCGGCGCGTTCCTCGACCCGTTGGCCGACAAGGTTGTTGTCATCGGGGCGGCTTTGTGTCTCGTAGCGGTCGGCCGCATGCACTGGTTGCCGGTCGCCATCATCATTGTGCGAGAGCTCTGGGTTTCGGGGCTCCGTATCGGGTTCGCTCGCCAAGGCCTGTCAGTGCCTGCTCGGCGACTGGCGAAGTGGAAGACCTTTATTCAGGGCATCGCACTGATGCTCGCGGTCCTCCCACCGCTGGAAACTCACGAGTGGATCGTCGACATCGCGTTGTGGATCTCCGTTGCCATCACGGTCGTGAGCGGTTGGCAGTACGTGCGCGACGGCTCTTCGATCGCCAGCTGATCAACCTGGTTTGGAGCGGCTGGGCGAGACGCGTGGGGGCTCGTTCGGCATCTTTGGGTACACGGGTGGCCAGGGCGCATCGGCCAGGCCCGCATCGGCATCGGCGTCAGCCATTGCCAAGAGGGGGCCGAGCGATTGTGGGCTGTTGTTCATGGACGCCCAGGGGTTACCGCTTGCCGCGACTCGGTCGACCACAACGGGCATGATCATGTCGTCGGGGTGGACGTCTGAGAGATCGCGCCACGTCAGAGGCGTTGACACTTGTGCCCCGACCCGTGATCGAACCGACCACGCACCGAAGACCGTCTTATGGGGTGCGTTCTGGTTGAAGTCGATGAAGACGCGCGAACCGCGTTCTTCTTTCCACCACGCCGCGGTGAGACGGTTGGTGTGGCGGCGCTCGAGTTCACGAGCCAATGCAACAGCGGCACGCCGTACGTCGTAGCCGTCCCAACGCTTTTCCAGTCGCACGTAGATGTGGATGCCTTTACTACCGGTGGTCTTGGGATACGAGACGATGTCGAGTTCGTCCAAGAGAGAGTGCACATCGAAAGCGGCAGCGCGGACGTCGTCGAAGGTCGTGCCCGGCGTGGGGTCGAGATCGATGCGGAGCTCGTCGGTATATGCGGGGTCGGCCGCAACGAAGGGCCATCCGTGGAACCCGAGGCAACCCAAGTTGACCGCCCAGATCAAATGCGCCAGGTCGCTGGCCACCAATGCGTTGGATGTGGTGCCATTTGGTGTTGACACCACCGTTGTCTCGAGCCACTCGGGGGCACCCTTCGGCACGCGTTTTTGAAAGAACGACTTGCCCGATGCTCCATCGGGGAACCGTTGCATGAGCTGGGGCCGGCCTTGGGTCGCAGCCATGATGTGGTCGCCGACAGCGAGGTAGTAGTTCACCAAGTCCAGCTTGGTTTCGCCGCGCTTGGTGAAGAAGACCTTGTCCGGGTTTGTGATCTTGACCTCTCGGTCTCCGGCTTGGACCATGGTGAACGGCGACGCAGCCATGAACCCGACCCTACACAGCTGGTTCAGCACCGGAGGATTGTGGGTGTGTATCGTCGGCCCATGACCAAGTTCACATGTGAAGTCGTTGCCGTCGGCACCGAGCTGTTGTTGGGCCAAATCGTCGATACCAACTCGTCGTGGATCGGCGAGCAGTTGGCCATCGCCGGCATCGATAGCCACTTCCAGACCAAAGTGGGCGACAACCCCGACCGGATCATCGCCGTACTCAAGCAGGCGCTCGATCGTTCCGACGCGGTCATCGTGTGTGGTGGGCTCGGCCCTACCCAAGACGACCTCACGCGCGACATGATCGCGAAGGTGATGGGAGTCGAGCTGGAGATGCGAGATGACTTGGTCGCCAAGATCGAGGCTATGTTCGGCGATCGCAAGATGCCCATGAACAACCTCTGCCAGGCGGAAGTTCCGGTTGGTGCGGAGCCGCTTGCGGTTATGCCCGGAACGGCTCCTGGTCTGCGAGCGCCGGTGGGCGACAAAGTGATCTACGCCGTGCCCGGCGTCCCCTGGGAGATGAAGCAGATGGTCTCCGAAGCCATCTTGCCCGACATCAAAGAACGCGCCGGCATCACCGCCGTCATCCGGTCCAAGACGCTCCGGACCTGGGGTGAATCAGAATCCGGTCTCGCCGAGCAGTTGGGCGATGAGATCGATCGCCTCGACCGCGATGGTGGCGCCACCATCGCGTTTTTGGCCAGCGGGATCGAAGGTCTCAAGGTTCGCATCACCGCCAAGGCAGACAGCGACGCCGAAGTCGACGCGCTGCTGGAGGCCGAGGCAGGGCGTGTCCGAACCATCTTGGGCGACAAGGTGATCTTCTCCGATGATGACGAGTCGATGGAGGCCGTCGTGCTCGATCTGTGCCGTGAGCGCGGGCTGAGCCTCGGGATGGCGGAGTCATTGACCGGGGGGCTCATTGGTAGTCGGGTGACATCGATACCCGGGGCCAGCGATGTCTTCAGAGGCTCGATCGTGTCGTATGCGGCGGAGGTCAAGTTTGACCTGCTCGGGGTCCCAGAAGGGCCGGTCGTGTCCGAGGAAGCGGTGATGGCGATGGCCGAAGGCGCCTGTCGCGTGTTGGGAGCGGATGTGTCGCTCGCCGTTACCGGGGTCGCCGGGCCCGACCCCCAAGACGGCCAGGAGGTGGGCAGGGTCTGGATGGCGACATCAGTAGGGGGCGTTGTTGAAACAGCGACGGTGAAATGGCCACTGGACCGCGAACGGATTCGCCAGTACACGACGATCTCGGTCCTCAACGCGCTGCGCTTGCGACTCTTGGCAGTCTGACCGCGTCAGCCGCGAAGTTCCTTGCGCCACATCAGTTTGAGGCCGCTCCAGGTCTCGTCGATGGCGCAGACCTTGACGTCCACAAGACCGAGGGGCAACGCGATCTCTCGGACGGTGTCTTCGGTGATGTCGGTAGGTACGCCTGACGCCTTCTTGGGCCACGCGATCCAGACTGAGCTGGATGGGAACACGGCACGGCCCAAGGCTTCGATGCGTCCGCTGAATGCACTCCGTTTGGTGGCTGTGAGCTGAGACCCGTGAGTTGAGCCAGTTGTTGTGAGAGTCCGTTGCCGCTGTTGGCGGCAGGAAGGACAATGATTCTCATGACGAAGAAGCAGAGGCGTCACACGCCGGAGCAGATCATCCGGAAG
>Ga0302127_10002771_pt1 | contig 10604 bp, 8 predicted proteins | sample CB4_SCM_MG_FD_204452 | JGI IMG/M metagenome (GOLD analysis project Ga0302127, IMG submission 204452) | Marine microbial communities from Western Arctic Ocean, Canada - CB4_SCM | ecosystem: Environmental > Aquatic > Marine > Oceanic | place: Canada: Western Arctic Ocean | collected 2017-09-24
AAAACAGTTATATTTATCCAACTAGACTTTCTGGTAGATTCGACGGTGCTTCTGAAAATTTAAGGGGCACAAAACAAAGACAAACCACATCTGGTATCGTTGATGATTACACGTATACAGGTGAAGCTACTAGAAAAGGCATTCCTAATGGCGAGGGTACATTTACATTTAACAACGGTCTTACTTTAACCGGAACATTTGCCAATGGCGCCTTTTTGACAGGCAACATAACGTCAACACACGACTCTCTTTTGGTTGCCGAGGTTAACAATGGCCAACATACTGAAACAACTGGTTTTGACACACATTCGGTGCATGTTAAACAACTGTTTACTACTACCCAAACGTTAAATAATTCAACTTCCTCTTGGGGCTAGCGTTAAAATAGCTAAAAAGCCACACCTCTAACGAGTGATACCTATAATTGTTTAAAAGTGGACCTGTGTTTAGTACTAATGGCACTTATTAATAAGTACTATACTATAATTACCAATTATTTTGACAATTTAGCCTCAAACAGCTATAGTTACTGACCTAAATTACTAACTTATGTGGAGTGTTTTATGAAAGTATTAAAAAATAAACGTAAAGGGAACACCGTTTCTCTCGAAATAGAAGCCTCAAACGACTCAATCAACCAAGCACTAGACCGTGCGTTTAAAAAAGTGGTTAAGCAAGCCAAATTACCTGGTTTTAGAATTGGTAAAGTACCTAGAGACATTTTTGAAAAAAACTATGGAACAGACATGATTGTTCAAGAAGGGCTATCAGATGTTGTTAACGTTAGTTACGCCAAAGCCATCGAAGAACTGGATTTAGAAGTAGTAGATTTCCCTAAAAATATTAATGTAGGCGAATACAAAGAAAACGACGTTGTAAGCTTCACCTGTGAAGTAGACGTTAGACCCGAGGTAAAATTAGGTAAATACAAAGGCATTAAAGCCGACAAATTATCTGAAAACGCGTCAGACGATCAGTTAAACGATCACATTAAACAACTACAAGAAAGCGTTGCAGACTTTGCAGAAGCCGATAGAGGCGCTGCTAAAGATGATATCGTACGTGTGCATATAAACGCTACTATAGAAGGTGCCGTACACGAAGCATGGAGCCGCAAAAATATGGGCGTTAAGCTTGGGCTTGCTAACTTTGGCGAAGACTTTGATAAAGCGGTTGAAGGCCTTAAAAAAACAGAAACCAAACAATTTACAGTAACGTATTCAGACGACTTCACCCAAAAAGATGTTACCGGTAAAACAGTTGATTTTGATATCGAAATAGTAGAAGTAAGAGAAAAGAAATTACCAGAACTAACAGACGACTTTGCAATCAAAGTGTCTCAAAATCAGTTTAAAACATATGATGCTTTAAAAGCCGACTTCACAGAAAAAATGAATACCGAGCAAAAACGTCAAAGCGAAGACAAACTAAAATCAGACATTATCGAGCAAGTGGTTAAAAATGCCACAATGGATATACCAGAAGCCATGATTGAGCGCGAGATGGAAAACGAAAAAAAACAGTACGAACAATCGCTTAAACAATCAGGCGCCGACATCAAGCAGTACTTAGCTATGACAGGCCAATCTGAAGACGATTTTAATGCACAAGTAAAAGACGTTTCTACCAAACGTATTCAATCAGAATTGGCTTTAGAAGCGGTTGCAGTTGAAGAAAAAGTAGAAGCAACAGACAAAGACATCAAAGAAGAAATTCAAAAATTGGTGCCCGATGCTAAAACAGACGAAGAAATTGCAAAGTATGTAGAGCGTGTTAACAACACAGGCTTTAGACAAATGATTGTTAACAGAAAAACACTAGATTTTTTGTTAGACAATGCAAAAATAACTAAAAAATAAACTAGCAATAGCGTTTTTCACTTAGACATCGTTATAATAAAGTATTGAAAAAAAATTAAGGAGTTCATAATGGCTTTAGTACCTATGGTAGTAGAACAAACAGGTAGAGGAGAGAGATCATACGATATCTATTCTCGTCTTTTAAAAGAACGTATTGTATTTTTACACGACCAAGTAGACGATCAAATTGCTAACTTAATTATTTCTCAGCTACTGTTTTTAGAAGCAGAAGATTCTGAACGTGATATTTACCTTTATATTAATAGCCCCGGTGGTGTTGTAACCGCTGGCTTAGCTATTTTTGATACGATGAATTTTATTAAATCTAAAGTATCTACTATTTGTATGGGACAAGCCGCTTCTATGGGTGCTTTTTTATTAGCAGCCGGCGAAAAAGGTAAACGTTATGCATTACCAAACGCTCGTATTATGATTCACCAACCTTTAGGTGGCGCACAAGGACAAGCTACAGACATAGAAATTCAAACAAAAGAAATTTTACGTCTAAAACGTATGCTCAACGAAACACTAGCCGAAAGAACCGGTCAAAAATTAGCTAAAATAGAAAAAGATACCGATAGAGATTTTTTCTTAAGCTCGATTGAAGCTGTAGAGTACGGACTCATCGATGAAATGATTACAAAACCACTTTCATAAAAACAGGAATAATATGTCAAAAAAAGAAACGCTAATTTGTTCATTTTGTAATAAGCACCAACACATGGTGCAAAAACTAATCGTGGGGCCCGAAACCAACATTTGTAACGAATGTGTAGAATCGTGTAACGATATTTTGGAAGAAGAGCAATCTAAAGACACCCAGCCAAAACCAAAACCTAAGCCGGCTGTTGCTGCCGACCAACCCCCTGATTCAGAGGATAAAGCCACGCCAGATAAGCCCGAGTACTTACCCAAACCAAAAGAAATTCATGCGTTTTTACAAGACTATATTATAGGACAAGAGCACGCCAAAAAGATTTTATCCGTGGCTGTTTACAACCATTACAAACGTATTTGGTCAACGTCTGATTTGTTTCCTGATACCGAATTGCAAAAAAGCAACGTGCTGTTGGTTGGCCCAACCGGTACGGGTAAAACATTGTTTGCCCAAACCTTGGCCAAGCAACTAGACGTACCCTTTACTATTGCTGACGCCACTACGTTAACCGAAAGTGGTTATGTAGGGGAAGATGTTGAAAGCACGTTATATAGATTGCTTCAGGTAGCCGACCACGATGTAGAAAAAGCCCAAAACGGTATTATCTATTTAGACGAAATTGATAAAATATCCAGAAAATCAGAAAACCCATCTATCACCCGTGATGTATCGGGTGAAGGTGTGCAACAAGCCTTACTTAAAATGCTAGAAGGCACTAAAGTAAACGTTCCTTTAAAAGGCGGACGAAAAAACCCACAACAAGAATTTATTACAATGGACACTAGTAATATCCTATTTATTTGTGGGGGTGCGTTTGATGGCTTAGAAGAGATTATTAAAACACGTTTAAACAAAAAGCATTATGGGTTTTCAGGCACCGGTGAACTGCCTTCTTCTGTAGACTCTAGTGTGTTTGAGCACTTGCAACAAGAAGATCTTTTAGGCTTTGGTATTATTCCAGAACTTATTGGCCGACTACCTATTTTAGCTCCGCTAAGAGAATTAAGCGCAGAAGATTTGGTACATGTTTTAACACAACCTAAAAATGCTATAACCAAACAATACCAAAAACTTTTAAATATGGATGGCATTAACCTAACATTTGAAAAAGAAGCCTTAACCGAAATTGGTACTATCGCCAGTATTCGTAAAGTAGGGGCACGTGCGCTTCGCTCTATAGTAGAAGAAATGATGCTAGATTATATGTTTGAGTTACCGTCATCTAATAAAAACGAACTCAACATCACGCAAAAAGATGTTAAAACGTATGTTCAAGAAAAATTATCGAAAGACCTTCAAGTTAAGCTAGCTAAAAAACTAGCAGAGCCTAACAAGAAACCGGTAGCTGCTGAAAACCTAAAGAAGAAAGCGGCTTAATTAACGCCTCTAACGAGACGTCTTTGTTAAGTCCACTGGTAAGCATGGGGTGTAGTTCTTTAGGTAAAATAGTGTGCCAATCGGCATGTGTTTTTGTATGAATAACCCCTTGAACTAGCCATCTATCTTTAAACCGTCTTACCGCCATAGCTAACGCTTTTTGGTTGTTGTTAAACCGTTCGTATTCGCTGGGATACTGCGTGCAAAAGGCTAGGTTTTTAACAACCTCTGGGGCTTCTTTTTGCAAGGGTATTTCGCATGCTGCTAACCCGGCCTCTACCCATTTGGTTACCACGCATAATTTATCTTTAAATGATTTAGGAAATTCTGGGCTATCTATTTTTGCCGCTATGCTAAATACAATATCGCCCGGCGAATGAAACACAGCTCCGCCACCTGTTATTCGCCACCCTTTATCGCAATTAATAGACGGGATAATATCGGGTTTATTTAGGGGTAAGGTTACGCCGCAACTTTGCCATTTATAAAAGCGTATGGCTACGGTATCGCCTGTTAAGTTTTCCATCATGCGGGTGTCGTAATCCATGTTTTGTTGCGCTGTTTTAAACGCCGTAGTGTCTATGGCCATAGTGCACATGACTATACCATCGCATTTATGTTATAACTAGGCATATGATTACGGTATTAGACTACGGCGTTGGCAACATCGCTTCTGTTCAAAAAGCATTCGAGCATTTAGGCCACACGGTAAACGTTACCCAAAATCCCAATGATATAGATGCCAGTACATTTTTAGTAGTGCCTGGCCAAGGTGCCATCAAACAAGCCCTAACCGCTTTAACCGATTTAAACTTAAAAGAGCCACTGCTTAACTATTTAAAAGCAGAACGTCCTTTTTTAGGCATTTGCCTTGGCTTTCAATTGTTATTTGAGCATTGCGAAGAACATGGTGGCCATGACGGTTTGGGTATTTTTAAAGGCACTGTAAAACGTTTTGACGACACCCACCAAAAAGTACCGCATATGGGCTGGAACGACGTGCAATTTACCGGCGACATGAAACCCATTACAAACACGTTACCAACACCTGCACATGTGTATTTTGTACATTCTTACTTTGTAGAGTCTACCGATAACAGCTGCGTTGTAGCAACTTCTGAATATGGTAGTAATATTGTTGCTGCCGTTAAAAAAGGTAATATATGGGCCACTCAATTTCATCCCGAAAAAAGTGGCGATGTTGGGTTGTCTATTTTAAAATTTATTTTAGCTGAAACGCTTTAGCCTGCTTAACGTCTGCGTTTAATAACGTTCCCCATTTTTTATTATAGGGATGTACGGTATGTGTTGTTGTTACTAATGGATACTGTAAATTAGCCCAGGCAAATAACGAGCCTTTTAACTGATAAACATGTTTAAAGCCGTCTTTTTTTAACGCCACAGCCAACTTTGACGATCGATACCCAACAGAACAATACGTAATAATAATGCGATCTTTAAGTAATTTGCTTAAATCTGTTTTTTTAGAGTTCCATAAAATGGCACCTGGTAAATGGCTTACAGCGTATTCTTCTTTTGCTCTTACATCTAATAGCACTATGTGTTCTTTAGGGCTGTCTATTAGCCATGCTTTTAATGTGTGAGGGGGAATATGCTGTACGGTTGGATATGTTTTTTGAATATCAGCGTATATATCTGGCCAACTAATGGCAGAAAGCGTTGTGTTGATAGTTAGTAAACAACTTATAAACATTAGTACGCTATACATATTATACTCCTTTGGGGGGGGGCTCTATTTCACACCCCCTTAGGGGGCAGGAGGGCCTCTTATACTTTCTTCAAAGTTCCTTCAAGAGGCCCCTCAACCCCCTAAAGGTGATGTAAGACACTATGTTTATAAATTTCTGGTGGAGGTGAGCGGAGTTGAACCGCTGTCCAAAATAGCCAGAATAATAACCACTACGAGCGTAGTCCTATTTACAATTTAACCCATAGCTACGCAAAGGACGACACGCTATAAGCTAGTTGAGTAAAGTTTCACTTATAATCCCCCAACATGGTTATAAGCTAGTTCGTTAAAAGCAGTTACTAACCAACGAAACAGAATGCTGGTAACCGGCGCTTAGTACTTAAAAAAGACTATGCGGCTAAAGCTAAAGCTCTAGGAGCTTTAACTTTGAAAGTTAACGTGTTGTTAGCTTTTTAGTTCTGCCTTTTTACGAGGCCTGGCAGCTCCTCGGCTCGCGATCATTATCTGGGTCCTACTTTGTCGAACCCAAATACACCCCCACAGGTGTGTGTTTAGTTTAATACAAATCTATTGAGAAAGAAACCGATTGCTGTTGGGTTTTCCACCTTAACGATAAACGCCAGCAATGCAGGGTGTACCCACTTACTATATCTAGGGTTCTTAAATTGTCGCTAAAGGTTTGAGATGTAGATTCTAAATTATAATTGGCTTCTAGTCTTAAAAATGTTTTTAAGTATGTTTTCTTTAATACTAATCCTAGTTCGTCTGTTTCTAGGGCGTCGTTTTTTTCAAATTCAAATGGGGTGTCGCCTACTACTGGCATTAGGCGTTTTACGTAGCTTATTTCGGGCTGAAAATTAAACGTTGGCCACGAAAAATTAAACCTAGCAAACAATCTTTGCCATGTGTCGCCGGTGTTGTACCAGTTACCGTAAAAACTTAAATCGGTACTTAAATTTGTTTTTTCTGACAACTCAAATGGGGTGGTTAGTGTACCGTAAAACTTAGATCGCCAGGCCGTAAAAACCTCTCTATTTTGGGGTGCCAAATCAGGGTCTCTTTCTTCTCTTACTTGGCCAAATATAGCAGACGATGTGAGGTATTTATTCTTTTTTAAAGGAATTTTATTGGTATCAAATTGAACAATCGGTAAATAACTTACCCGTATGTCGTTTTCTACTTCTCTGTGTTGTACCAATACTTTAATGTCGCTTAATGTGTCGCTGTCTGATTCTGAAAAATTAGACATAACGCTTTCTACCATCGATTTCTTTTTTTCTTTTTTTTGTTCTACTAGTTTATATTTATATAATAAATGACCTTCTGTGTAGTCGCCTTGGGTGTAGCCAATTCTGGCGTTTACCTGGTGTCTATCTTTAATGGCTACAGCATGATTAATACCTAAAAAGCCGCCTAACTTAGCGGAGGTACCTACACCAAAGGTTCCGGTAGAGTTTTTGTTTAAAAAATAACCTATTTTTTCTTTTATATACAAGCCTTCTATTCGGTTAGACCCAACATCTGGAATAAGGGTTGTAGAGCCTACCAAACTGTATTGTTTAGAACCATATATATAGGTAGGAACCGGAATATAGCCGGGTATAAAGTTGGCATACACTTTACTATTAAACGCTACAAAAAAACCCCATTGCGGGTACAAATAAATGGTTTTAGCTTTTACATTATAATGTGTGGCATAGCCGCTATTATCACAGGTGGTAAATTGGGCATTTTTAATAATTATTTTTTCGGGGCCAAATTCTATGTATTCACCCGAAATTTTAAGGCGTTCCACCTGAGAGCTAAAGTCATGAGCCTGCCCTTTAAGCTCGGACACACTGTAATAAAACTCGGCGGCATCAAAGGTTAGTTCGTTATTGGTTAAATGAAAGGGTTTTGGAAAGTGAAGCTGCTTGGTGTTTTGCCAATATTCAAATCGTTGGGTATCTATAGAGTAGTCGTTGTATTCAATCACCACATTGTCAGACACAACCACCACTTTTTGTTGGTTGTCCATGTTGATAACATCGCCTTTTAAGCTAACAAAATTATCGGCAAAACAAACCGTGGATAGTGCAAAGAAAACGCCTAAAAAACTCGCTTTAAAACGAAGCATTTGGGGCGCCACCAGGTGCAAACTGTCCACCCGGGGGTGACCCGCCTTCGCCTTGCGTGGGTGGCACTTCTCTTGATGCGGCCATAAATCTAGAAATATCGCGTCTAAATATTAAGTTAATATCGCCGGTTGGTCCGTTTCTTTGTTTTGCTATAACTAAGGTTACCGGACTCACGTCTTTTTTGTGTTCGTTGTAGGCTTCTTCTCTATGAATAAATAGCACTAAATCGGCTGTTTGTTCTATTTCTCCAGATTCCCGTAAATCACTTAATTGAGGGCGTTTGTCTTGTCGTTTTTCGATGTCACGACTTAACTGAGATAACGCAATAATAGGAATGCCAGATTCTTTAGCGAACCCTTTAACGTCTCGTACAATTTCGGATACTTCGTGGAAACGACTTTCTACTTTTTTCTTACTGCTTCGCATTAACTGCATATAATCTATAATAATCATTTTTATATCGGCTTCTTGTTGTAAGCGTCTGCATTTGGCTTTTAGCTCTAGTGGCGAAATACCAGGGGTGTCATCTATGTATATAGGGGCGTCGGCTAGTTTACCGAAGGCTTGGTTTAGGTCTCTGTATTCGTGGTCTTTTAAACTGGCTGTACGTAGGCGTTTAGAGTCTAGCCTGGCTTCGGCACATAACAAACGCATAGCCAATTGTTCTTTGGGCATCTCGCAACTAAAAATAGCTACTGCTTGTTTTTTATGGATGGCTGCATATGCGGCAAAGTTTAGGGCTAATGTTGTTTTACCCATAGACGGTCTAGCTGCCAGTATAACCAAATCAGCGGGTTGAAAACCAGATGTCATGGCGTCCATATCTGGATAGCCGGTTGAAATACCCAGTATTTTGTCTTCGCTGTCATAGGATCCTTGTATGTTATCAAATACCACTGTTAATACATCTTTTAGATGCACAAAGTCGTCTTGCACACCTTCTTTAGAAATATCATTGATGGTTTTTTGAGCCATGTCTATTACGGCGTTAGCTTCTTGGGTATTATCGAAAGACTCTGCAATAATTTCAGAGCCAGCATTAATAAGGCTTCTTAACATGGCTTTTTCAAATACGATTTCTGCATATTTTGTGGCATTTGCAGCAGTTGGCACACTGTCTAGTACGTCGGCCAAATAACTGCGTCCGCCTGCTTTTTCTAGGCTGTCTTTTTTAGACAGTTCGTTGGAAACGGTAATTAAATCGATGGGTTCGTTGTCTTTGTATAGATTAATAATGGCTTTATAAATATGTACGTGGGCGGGTTTGTAAAAATGGTCGGGTCTTAATTTACCGGCTATTAACGAAATGGCGTCTTTTGACATCATCATAGACCCTAAAACAGATTGTTCGGCCTCTATATTTTGGGGTTGAATTTTTTCTTGCATAACCTTGTTATTGTAACCTACTGTACACAAACAAAAAAGGGCTGCCCTTAGGCAGCCCCTCTTATGTGAACTAAGCTAGGTTGGCTTAATTTGATTGGTCGTTGTTAAACCAATTAAATGCGTCTATATCAATCACTTGATTATCTTCATCTGAGGCCATAAACAAACGCTCTCCTTGTTGCGTATCATGATCCCAAATATCCATAATCAATGTAGCGCCTTCAAGTCTCATGTTGTAGTTGTGTTGTCTGTCGTGTTCTTCAGTTGGGTATTTACTAAATGCTCCACTTTTAAAGTTCACTTCGCCCACTGCACCTACATCACTATAGTCAAACCAAATAATCAACTGGCTATCTTTGTTTCGTGCAAACACATCATCAGCTTGACTGATTGCTGGTAACACATACTCAAAACCACCATCTGGATCTGCTTTTACTTCAGCATTGCTGCCTAATGTTGCCATTAACACATTATCTCCTGCTGATAATGGCGCTCGTCCATCATCGTCACTTAGAGCTTCATCATTAAAAAGATCCGCCCAACGACTTTCGCCGTCTACTTTACCGTGAGATCTAAATAATCCAATTTTCCAATCGCCTTCAGCATCGCCCATGTGACTAAACTCTGACGTTAAAAATCCTTCTGGAAATGACACGGTTCCGTTAAGCGTTACCGTCCAATCACCAGACTCGCCTACTGTAAAGTTGGTATGACTACCGGTACCTTCCCAAACAATTCGTTTTGAATCGTTATTAATTAACAGAGGACGAATATCAATTTCATAAGTCATTTGATAATTGTTTTCAATGTTAACAACCGTTGCTTCTAATGGGATAGGTAATGCAAACTCTGTACCTTTTATGATACGTCTGTTTTCCCATGTATCCCACATGTGCTTCCAACCTTCAACCGTGCTAAAACTTTTTTCAATTTCTTGACCATCTTGATAGTCGATATACGTTTGCTCTCCAATGTTTTCCCAATCCCAATCAATATCATTGATCGTGTCATCAGCTGTTGCGCTTTCCCCCCAATTGATAGGTCTTACGTTTAAACCTAAATTGATAGCATAGGCTATGCTATGACCAGCGGGTATATTGGCAGTTGGTTTTTTCCACTGTAATACTGGGTAAATTTCGGTTTCGTCATCTGCCAATGCAAACGCTTGTGGTTGAAACTCGTCATCCCAGCCAAACTCTCTTTCTTTTTGCAAGTCTGGCCCTACAGGCGACACCCATTGCACAGGTCGCATGTCCATTCTAATAATGCTTACAGATGATGTTGCAATCACTTCTGTTGCATTCCATACTTCTACAGTAGCTATACCAGACGCATAATCTTCTATAATAGTTGCATCAGATGAATCACCACCATAGTCCCATGGTTGAATCATATAAACAGCTGAACCTTCCAGGCCACCATTACTGTTGCCATTTTGGTTGGCCACTACTTTGTTGTAAGCTTTTACACGTTTATTTTGACGTTGTGTAATTCTT
>Ga0302127_10002774_pt1 | contig 10598 bp, 10 predicted proteins | sample CB4_SCM_MG_FD_204452 | JGI IMG/M metagenome (GOLD analysis project Ga0302127, IMG submission 204452) | Marine microbial communities from Western Arctic Ocean, Canada - CB4_SCM | ecosystem: Environmental > Aquatic > Marine > Oceanic | place: Canada: Western Arctic Ocean | collected 2017-09-24
GCATGCTCGGCATGGGCCCGCGCCCGCCGGAAGGTGAGGAAGACATGGAACTCATCAACGCCGGCAAACAACCCGTAACGATCGGCCTCGGCGGATCATTTTTTCATCACGCTGATTCATTCGCCATGATCCGTGGCGGGCATATCGACATCTCTATTTTGGGCGCTTATCAAGTGGCATCGAACGGCGATATCGCTAACTGGATGCTGCCGGGACCAAAACCGCCGGCGGTTGGTGGCGCAATGGACTTAGTTGCCGGCGCAAAACAAGTCTGGGTAATGCTCTCGAGTCATGTCTCGAAAGACGGCAGTCCGAAAGTCGTAGCCGAATGCGATCTCCCGCTGACAGGAGTGCAGTGCGTTAATCGAATTTACTCAGACCTTGCCATTATCGACGTTACTGCCGAAGGGCTAGTCGTCACCGGACTGCTTGAGGGCTTGTCGTTCGAGGACTTACAGACAAAAACGGGCGCGCAGCTCAAGCCAGCAGCCGAGATATCTCAGCTGCATGTGTCGGGCGATTGATGGCGGACCTGCAGCGCGCCTGATTGTTGATGCAGCGGTTCCGATCGTCAGCTGCTGGTCACCTCGAAATGTGCGTCTAAACGAAACGCATTGATACCGAGCCAAGGTGTTGGTAGCGCACCGCGATATGATCGCCACGTTCGACACCAACCGCGGCCGTAACCCCGCCGGTCATAATAAATGTCCCCGCTGGAATAATTTCGCCTTTGCGCGCCAGCATGTTGGCTAACATAACGATAGATTCCGCCGGATGCCCCAGTACGGCCGCGCCAGCGGCAAGCTCCACGATTTCGCCATTCTTTTCTAAAACGATCCCGAGCGTACGTAAATCGATATCCGCCACCCGTCGACTATTTCCGCCCGTGACAAATCCCGCCGCGGAGGTGTTGTCCGCCACGACGCTGATTAAATCAAATTTAAAATTCTCGTAACGCGAGTCAAGAATCTCGACCGCCGGGAGTACAAAATCTGTAGCTTGCAGAACCGTCCCGATATGGCACGGTCCTTTGATGTCGGCTTTAGTAACGAACGCGATTTCCGCTTCGACCCGCGGCGCGATAAATCCATCAATCTCAACTTCACCACCGTCCGCGCGCGAACCGTAATCACACATGAAGCCGAACACAGGTTCGCTTACGTTCATTTGCTTCATCTTCGCTTGCGACGTTAAACCAGCTTTCAGACCGGCGACTTTTACGCCGCGCGATACTTTGCGGGTTCGAATTTCGCCTTGGATAGCGTACGCATCATCCCAGTCCAGGCCCGGGAATTCATCTGTAATTTTCGTGATAGGCGCTCGATTCAGCTCGGCATTTTCGAGCCGTTCTGCTAGCGCTGAAACTGTCGCGTCATCTAAAGTCATTTTGTTAACTCCGCAGCGTCGTCGCGCTGACGAGCGAGATTTAATGCCACATCTTCAATCATGTCTTCTTGCCCGCCAATCGTTTTGCGTTCGCCAAGTTCGACTAAAATTTCACCTGATGGAACGCCATATTTCTCGCCTGCTCGTTTTGCATGTAATAAGAACGACGAGTAGACGCCGGCATATCCCATAATCAGTGAGTCTCTGTCAACACGCACCAGTTCGTCCATTAACGGCACGACAACATCTTCGGCAACGTTCATTAGTTCGAACACGCCCACCCCAGTGATCGCGCCCATCCGATCTAAAACCGCATTAAATGCTTCCAATGGGGTGTTGCCGGCCCCGGCGCCAAGACCAGCAGCCGAGCCATCGATACGATTTGCGCCAGCGTCAACTGCGGCGAGGGAATTCGCGACACCCATCGCCATATTATGGTGACCATGAAAACCGAGTTCGACATTCGGATCTAATGCTTGGCGCAAAGTAGATATCCGTGCGGTGACATCGTCCGGCAACATGTAGCCGGCCGAATCCGTGCAATAAATACAATTCGCACCATAGCTTTCCATGATTTTCGCTTGCTTGAGTAGCTCTTGCGGCTCGATCATGTGCGCCATCATCAAGAACCCGACAGTATCAAAGCCGAGCTCCTTCGCGGTGCTAATGTGCTGCTCGGAAACATCCGCCTCGGTGCAATGCGTCGCAACGCGCACGGTGTGTACACCGCAATCTTTTATCATATGTAGATGTTCGACAGTGCCAATGCCTGGAATTAGCAAAGCAGACACTTTTGCTTGTTGCATTTCGGGGATCACCGCACGCAAATATTCTTCGTCGCTAGCTGCCGGAAAACCGTAATTGACTGACGCCCCACCCAGCCCATCGCCATGCGTCACTTCTATTAAGGGCACACCAGCGCTGTCGAGTGCTCGCGCAACAGCGACCATTTGTTCGGGGGTAATTTGGTGCGCTTTTGCATGCATTCCGTCGCGCAGTGACATGTCATGCAAGGTTATTTTTCGGTCCGTGAGATCCATGCGCTTAACTCCCTACGCCGTGGCCGCCGACAGCACCAAAGTGCCATCGAGAATTTCTTCGGCGAACATTTCCGCCGTGCGTAGAGCCGCGGCCGTCATAATGTCCAAATTGCCCGCATACTTAGGCAAGTAGTCGCCAAGGCCTTCCACTTCTAAGTAAATCGATACTCGATTTCCGTCGAACACTGGACCATTTTTTAAACGATAGCCGGGCACGTACTTTTGCACCTCCGCAATCATCGCGTGAACCGATTGCGTGATCGCTGCTTCGTCAGGTTTATCTTTAGTTAGGCAATGCACCGTGTCGCGCATGATCAGCGGTGGTTCCGCAGGGTTTAAGATAATTATCGCTTTGCCTTTATCCGCTCCACCCACTTTCTCAACAGCGCTGGCAGTCGTGCGGGTAAATTCATCGATATTTTTGCGTGTACCGGGTCCCGCGGATTTGCTTGCCACCGTCGCAACAATTTCCCCATAAGCGACGGCTTGAATGCGAGAAACAGCCGCGACCATCGGAATCGTCGCCTGGCCGCCGCACGTCACCATATTGACGTTCATGGCGCCCTGGCCGAGATGCTCTTTGAGATTGACTGGCGGCACGCAATACGGACCGATGGCGGCCGGAGTGAGGTCGATCATCAACACGCCCTTGGCGGCAAGTTTTGCGGCATTTTCCGCGTGAACGTAGGCAGACGTTGCATCGAAAGCAATTTGAACGTTGTCTCTTTCCAGCGCCTCGAGTAAACCGTCTACGCCGTCGGACGTTGTCTTCAACCCGGCCGCTTGAGCTTTGTGTAATCCGTCAGATTCCGCATCGATACCAACCATCCACGCAGGATTAATGACCTCGCTGCGCAACGCCTTGATCATGAGATCGGTGCCAATATTTCCTGAACCGATGAGTGCCGCATTAACTTTCATCACAGGCTCCTAGTATTTATTAACGTCAATTTAATTTAGGTAAAGCGGACAGACGCCTGTCCGATTCCGCCGATTTCCAAATGCATCGAGTCACCGGGGACGACTGTTTGTAACGGCACCAGCGATCCGGACAAAATGACATCCCCTGCGCTTAACCCAATGCCGTATGTGCCGAGGGTATTTGCCAGCCACGTCACCGCGTTCACCGGCGAACCCATCGCTGCTGCACCGGCTCCGGTAGAAATCACTTCGCCATTTAGACTGACGACAATGCCGCAAGTCGCCAAGTCGACATCCAATGGACTCACGGATTGATCACCCAGGACGATCACCCCACACGAGGCATTGTCTGCCACCGTATCCTGGATCTTAATTTTCCAATCGGTGATTCTCGAATCGACGATTTCGAAGCACGGCATGACAAAATCAGTTGCCGCAATAACATCGGCATTCGTCACCCCTGGGCCTTTGAGATCGCGCTTTAATACAAATGCGATTTCGCCCTCGGCTTTCGGTTGGATTAGAGTCGAACTCGCGGGTACCTCCGCGCTATTTCCGTACACCATCGTATTTGTCAAAAACCCGAAATCCGGTTGTCGGACATTTAACATGTCCATTACAACCTTACTTGTTACGCCGATTTTCTTGCCGATCATCGTTTCGCCATCAGCCGTACGGCGCTCAAACATTCGTAATGACACCTGGTAGGCGTCTTCGATGGTTATCTCGGGTGCTTGCTCGGTTAGCGGCGCAATAGTTGAGCGCGCCCGCATCGCATCGTAGAGCGCATCACCAAATTCAATAATTTTCTCTTTCGCTAAAGCCATCGATAGTTTCTCAAAGTTTCAAACAAACGTTGCGTAGTTCGGTGTAAAATTCCAGCGAATGCACCCCACCTTCGCGACCAATACCCGATTGACTGGATCCACCGAATGACGTCCGGAGGTCGCGCAGAAACCAACAATTAACCCAGCTTATACCGACATTAATTTTGCCCGCGACCCGGTGTGCACGCGACGCGTTCGTGGTCCAAATTGCAGTGGCCAAACCATACTTTGTATCGTTGGCGAGCGCGACCGCTTCGTCTTCCGTATCGAAAGGTTGGATATGGCAGCAAGGGCCAAATATTTCTTCCTTAACGATCGGAGAGTCTTCCGGCAAACCAGTCCAAATTGTCGGTTCAACCCAAAACCCACCTGCGACCTCGTCGGGCATGTCCGGGATACCACCGCCGGTAACAACGGTTGCACCAAGTTCTTTCGCTTTGGCGTAATAACCAAGCACTTTATCGCGCTGCTGCTTGCTTACCATCGGTCCTAAGCCCGTGTCGTCATCGCTCGGCACGCCGATTTTCAACGCTTGCGCACGTGCCTTTAAACCATCAACAAATTTATCGAATATCGACCGCTCAACATAGACGCGCTCCGTGCCGAGGCAGACTTGGCCACAATTTGCGAAGACCGAGCGTGCCGTTCCTTCTAACGCTTGCTCAAGGTCGCAATCGGCAAATACAACGCTAGCGTTCTTGCCACCGAGTTCGAATGAAACATCGCGAATGCCAACCGCCGCATTTTTCATGATCGCCGTTCCAGTTACGGTCTCACCGGTAAACGTTATTGCATCGACCTCGGGATGTTGGGTGAGATATTCGCCGGCGGAATTCTCGCCAAAGCCGTTAACGACATTAAACACACCCGCCGGGATCCCAACTTCATTCATTACTTCGCCGAGCAAGGTTGTCGTCGATGGCGTTTCTTCAGATGGCTTAACCACAACTGTGTTGCCGCACGCAAGTGCCGGTCCTACTTTCCACGTCATCAGTAACAGCGGCAGATTCCAAGGCGAAATCACCGCGATCACGCCTTTTGGCAAACGTACGCCGTAGTTGAGTGCGCCAGTACCGTCTGGCGTCTCCATACGAAACGACTCAGTCGGAACATTTCGAATGATGTCGGCAAACACCTTAAAGTTTGCCGCACCCCGAGGAATGTCAACATGTCGTGCTAGTGAGTACGGTTTACCGGTATCGCGACACTCGGCTTGCAAAAATTCATCGAAGCGCTCATTAATTCTATCGGCAACTTTCTGCAGTAAGGTCACTCGCGCATCAACCGTTAATGCACCCCACTCGCCTGTAAATGCTGCTCGAGCCGCACGCACCGCTGAGTCGACATCACGTTCGCTCGCTTCATGGACAATTGAAAAGACTTCACCCGTAACCGGGTCGATATTGTCGAACGTATTATTCGTCGACGACGGTACGTATTGCCCGTTAATAAAGTTCTTTAGCACCGGCAAAACAGTTTGCGCGGCAGATGACGCTGGCGATGACATAATTAGTAAATCCTCAACCGGCTGATTAAATTAACTGTTCGCCGGTCCACTGCTGTTGATAATCGTTTGAATTCTCGACCATGCTGGCGCGCCCCGCTCACGCAGGTCGGCAATTTTTTCTTCACTAAAATCATCCGCCACGGCTGCAATATAAGAATCCCGCGCACGACATCTCGCGTACCAATCGGCAACATGCGGTCGACTCTCATACCATTCGCTCCAACCAAACTGATAGGGTGTTTGGAAGTACGGCGCCATCGCCGCGTCGGCGAGTGAAAATTCATTTCCGGCTATCCACGCTTGATGTTCAAGAATGTCATTTAGATCGCTGATCGTCTTCTCGTAAACCGCGACGCCATCGACGACATCCGGCGCGTCATAGCCGTGTTTAAGTAAGCGAATTTGGCGGTCGCGCCGAGGCTTCTCTGGGATTTTAGCCATAAGTTCATCTCGTTCGGCGTTCGACAGCGCCTTTAATTTATCCATCATTAGGAGCGGCCACTGTAATGCGCCGCAGGAGGGATGTAGTTTGTTGTCGATGTGCTTCATCCATAAACGCATCTGGGTTACCTGATAAGGATCCGTAGGCCGCAGGCGCGGCTGTGGATAACGATCTTCAAGGTATTCCGAGATTATCGACGACTCGATAATCGAATTGCCATCTTCAACTAAGGTCGGCACCACCCCAGTTGGATTCAGTTTGAGATACTCCGGGGTCAAATTCGCCTTACTCGTTAGATCGATATCGATCTTTTCCCAGCTGATATTCTTCTCGGCGAGGACGATGCGGACTTTTTGCGAGCACGGTGACATCGGATGTGTGTAGAGCTGAATAGACATGGACCGGTAGAACTCCTTCACATGGAAGCGACGCAATTTAACATGCACCAACGACGCCAATGACGGTGAGGTTGATCCGAGCCCATTGCTAGCGCGACTATATCGATAATAACTTAAAATATCGATGTTAATTTAAAACATCGATACTCTTCACGGCGCTCAGTGTGACTGATATCCTCAGCTTTGAGTAAAAAAATCGCCGGACGCGACATGTTACATGGCAAAAGACGCTAGAAAAACCTTAAGCGAATCCGCGTACGACGCTTTGCGCGACGATATAATTCGCGGGCGCTTGGAACCGGAAGAAAAGCTGCGCATTGAGGAGCTTCGACAAAAGTATGCGACTGGCGCAAGCCCATTACGAGAGGCCTTAAATCGCCTCGCCGGCGAAGGATTCGTTACGACAGAAGGCCAACGAGGCTTCAGGGTCGCCCCATTATCACGCAGAAATCTTCGAGAAATCACTCGATTGCGAATTATGCTCGAGTGCGAGGCGGTTCGTGAAAGCATCCGCAATGGCGACGATGAGTGGGAAGCCGGCATTGTCGCCGCCTCGCATCGACTCGCAAAAACCGCAGTCGGGGACAAAGTATTCCCCGAATGGGAGTTACGTAATCAAGACTTCCACGAGGCCTTAATCGCCGCATGCGACTCAACGTTGTTACTTAAATACCGTCGATCGCTTTACGAACAACATAAGCGTTACCGACTAATTTCGCTGCTCGAACACGACCTTAATCGCAACGTAAGCGAAGAACACGCTGCAATCATGCAGGCAGCGCTCAATCGAAGGGAAGATCTTGCTTGCGAGGCAACCCAACAACACATTATGCGCACCGCCGAAATAACCGAACACGCATTTTCGAACTTAAACGTCGTTGGCAGGGACTAACAGTCGACTGTCTACGCGTTTGACGTCTCAACTACTCATTAAAGGGCTATGATGATGTGGCCACTAATTCTCTATATTGGCATGCTTGGATTCTCGCCCCCCGGTAACGATGGGTTGTCGGCTGCGCCGTTCGACGTCGAAACCGGGCAGCAAGTCGTCGAACTACGTGAACCGCTGATTGCGCGCACCGAAGGCGCGCGTTTGGTCCTATTTGTTCGTGATCGCAGCGATCTTGGGATCGGCGAAAACAACGTGATCCGAGATTTCGAAACGGCCGTCCCTCCCGGATCGATCGCGGCAACGCTCACCGGCGCCGACGGCGAGCAGTTGGCTTTATCTCACAGCGACTACTCATTTTTCCGCGGCTATCTCGGACTCGTGCTGACCGAGGCTAGTGCTGCTAAACGCGGTAGCCGCTATCAACACTTAGAACTCGATTCTAAGATTACGTTGAAAGGCGTCCGTCTCGTGTGGCTTGATCGCCAAGGACGACGGGTTGAGGACGTTCGACCGTCTTTGTAAGTAAACGAGCCGGCTCAAAACCGACAAAATTTCACCTGAGATCAGTGCGCAAAATATGCCGACAATGCAGTCACTAGCACGCTTCAAATAACCCGGCCGCCCCCATGCCTTTGCCAATGCACATCGAAACGAGGCCGAGTTTTTTATTCCGCCGTCGTAGTTCACGAATTACCGTTCCAGCCATCCGCGATCCAGTCATACCAAACGGATGGCCGATCGATATAGAGCCGCCATTGACGTTATAGATATCGTTGTCTATTCCTAACTCGTCGCGGCAGTAGAGACACTGGGATGCGAACGCTTCATTCAGTTCGACTAAATCAATATCGTCTAAAGTCAGACCTTTGACCTTCAATAATTTCGGGATCGCGAACACCGGTCCAATGCCCATTTCATCAGGCTCACATCCGGCAACGGTAAAGCCACCGAAATAGGCTAACGGTTCAAGCCCTAATTGTTGAGCGCGTGTCTCCGACATGAGTAAAGTCATCGAAGCGCCATCAGACAATTGCGATGCATTACCTGCGGTGACAGATCCGTCTTGTTCGAAAACCGGTTTTAGTTTCGCTAAACCTTCGAGCGTCGTTTCGGGTCGGTTGCACTCATCGCGATCAACCGTCCCTTCGACAACCGCCGTCTCCTTAGTTTCTTTGTTCAGTAGTTTTAACCACTTCACCGTCATCGGGGTGATCTCATCTTGCACTCGCCCATCGTTTACCGCGGCGGCGTAACGTTGCTGGCTTTGCACTGAATATTCATCTTGAGCTTCCCGACTCACGTTATAGCGACGAGCAACCACTTCAGCTGTGTTACCCATTGCCATAAATATTTCGGGCTTATCGGCTTCGAGGCTTGGGTTATTGTCAAACACCGCTTGGGTGCCGCGCTCAAGGCCGGTAATGGATTCGACCCCGCCGGCAATCACAATTTCGCTGCAACCACTGGCAATCTGATTAGCCGCCACCGAAATCGCGTTGAGACCGGACGAGCAGGCACGACTTAATGTCATAGCCGAAACGGATACCGGAAGTTTAGATAGCACTGCCGCGTGGCGCGCCATGTTTGCGGATTGTTCGCCAATTTGTCGTGCGCTTCCGACGACAACGTCTTCTACTTCTTCGGCGGACATCCCGGGATTACGATCGAGCAAAGCATCGATGCAATGCGCGACGAGATCGTCTGCTCGAGTAAGGTTAAACGTACCCCGATGGGACTTAGCTAATCCGGTGCGAATATTGTCGACGATCACAACCTGGTTCATGGATTTTCCTCAATGGTTTGCGCACAAATTCCGTTCGCCTAGTTAGCTCGATGGCTCTAAAATAGACGCTGTAACCGGATCATGAGGTAATTATTGCGTCGCGACAACATTTCCGTTCAAAGCCCATAGATGCGCGTCGCAGTGCCGCGAAACAAATCGTCGCGCTCAGCTTCAGAATATTGGCGTGCCATTTTTTTGAATGCATTCCATAAAACGGCATAAGACACGGACAATTTGTCGACTGGAAAATTACTTTCGAACATTGAACGTTGTGGACCGAATACATCAATCGCGTGGCCGTAATAAGGCGCTTGGGCGGCGACGATCTCATCTGATGTAGGTGGCAAGTCCCGCGTTTCAAATCCAAAGCCGGTCCACGGCATCGCTAATCCACCGAGCTTTATCGAAACGTTTGGACAACTAGCTAAATCCGCCAAATCCGCAGCCCATTGTGCGAAAACTTCCTTTTTCCGGCCAGCATAGGGGCCAACCCCAATTGGCGTACCGAAATGATCGAGAACAATCACCGCGTCTGGAAACTCGCGGGCAAGTTCGGTTAAGTACGGTGTTTGGTGATGGTAGTGCCAGGCATCAAAGCTCAAGCCCATTTCGACAAGAATCGCAAAGCCCGCGCGAAACGCCGGATCGCGATACAGCTCCGCATTTTGGACGTCGCCTTGCAGCAATCCGGCGTCGGATGCGTCCCAAGCCGCTGCCTGCCGAATACCTCGGAAAAGCTTGCTCGCAGCTTGATGCGCCTCAAGCACTTCGCGCACTGCTCCACCGAGGCGTAGTTCTGCGGTCGCGATCATCGCGCCAATTTGAGTTAAATCAGGGTTCTTGCGCGCTTCGGCTGCAATTTGATCAACCCAGCGCGTTTCGCCTACCGGTCGCAAGTGCTTAGGCCCATCTCTAAGATGCCCTTCTCCGCATTGCAGATATACCGTCTTGATCACGCCGTGACTAGCTGTATCACGGCGTAACGCCGCAAGATCGTATGCTTGAAACGAACGGCGGGAGGCGAAGAAATGATGATGTGGATCGACAATCGCTCGATCCGGATCGATTATCTCCTCGTCGACCTGTGCAAGCCATTGCTCACGTACAGCAAAATCCATGGTCGTAATCCCTCCGATTTCTATCGTAGCAAAGTAAACTCAGTGGCGTAGAAACTATTACAATTCGCACTTGGGCGACCCAACTATAGAGAACTCAATTGACTAACAGCAAGAATTATTATCCACGCTCGGCAGTACGATGCCTTGGATTCGTTCTACTCATTGGAATCTTCCTGTGCGGTTGTGCCACAAGCCCGACCGGACGCACGCAGTTCTTAGTTGTCTCTGAGCAGAGCGCTATTGCCGCCTCGAAGCAAGCCTATGCCGCAATGCTAGCGCCGCTG
>Ga0302127_10002780_pt1 | contig 10588 bp, 10 predicted proteins | sample CB4_SCM_MG_FD_204452 | JGI IMG/M metagenome (GOLD analysis project Ga0302127, IMG submission 204452) | Marine microbial communities from Western Arctic Ocean, Canada - CB4_SCM | ecosystem: Environmental > Aquatic > Marine > Oceanic | place: Canada: Western Arctic Ocean | collected 2017-09-24
CATTCCCTCGCCGAGTACTGTGAGTTGAATGGCATCGAGTTAGCTATTGTCAGCCATGGCCTGGATTACTACGTGCGAGCATTGCTAGAAAAAGAAGGATTGGGGCGCATTCCAGTATTCGCAGTGGATACGGGAATTTCGAAAACCGGCGAGCAAACCTACTCATACAAATACACGCATGCGGAGTGTCAATGGACCCCGGGAAACTGCAAGTGCCGTTTGGTAGAGGAGTACAGGGAGCGCGGCCACAGCATTATCTATGCAGGCGATGGTGCGTCCGATACCTGCCCTGCAGCTAGAGCCGATTTCGTATTCGCGCGAGACAGCTTGCTGAGTTTCTGCCAATGGCAGGAACTTCCGCATCGAGAGCTTACCGACTTCACAGTGCTGCTCGATTACCTGGTACAGCGCCACAGAGAGGATGCCTGATGTATTACCGCTACGAGCGAGCGCAAATGAAAGCCATATGGTCAGAGGACAATTCCTTTGATTTGTGGCTCCAGGTCGAAATCGCCGCAAGCATTGCGTGGGCTGATCTTGGCGTTGTGCCACGTGAGGACGCGGAGAAAATTCAGAACGCAAAGTTCGACCGTGCATTGTATGACAAATGGTTCGAGGAGACGCGCCACGACGTAGTTTCATTCACCAGGTCTGTCACCCCTAGCCTCGGCCCGGAGGGGCGGTGGATTCACCATGGGTTGACGTCCAACGATGTCAAAGACACTGCTCTGAGTCTGCAAATGGTGCAGGCTGTTGACGAGATTGACTCGGGAATTGACCGCTGCATGGCCGTGCTGAAGAATCGCGCGGAGGAGTTTTCTGCGACCCCATGTATAGGACGCTCGCACGGTATACATGCGGAGCCCATGGCTTTTGGCCTCAAGCTTGCGTTGTGGTGGGATGAAATGCGCCGCCACAAGAAGCGCTTGGCACTGGCGAGAGAGATGATATCTGTCGGTAAAATTTCGGGACCCGTGGGAAGCTATGCCAGCATCCCTCCGGATATTGAGGAGTCCGTTTGTGAGCAACTGGGCTTGGCCCCTGCTCCCGTTTCAAACCAGATACTGCAGCGGGACCGTCACGCGCAATTTGTCCAAACTCTCGCACTCATTGGCGCATCGCTCGAAAAATTTGCTACCGAAATACGAGCGCTCCAGCGGACGGAAGTCAGGGAAGTTGAAGAGCCATTTGGAACCCCCGGGTTCGTGAGCACCGGTTCTTCCTCTATGCCCCATAAGCGCAACCCCGAGCTCTCAGAACGCATCTGCGGCCTTGCACGGCTCGTGCGAGGACATAGCCAAACTGCCCTCGATAACGTTCCTCTGTGGCATGAACGTGACATCTCTCACTCGTCAGCAGAGCGCATGATTCTCCCGGACTCTGCCCTCGCTATCGATTACATTCTTGATACCTTCACCCGGGTCATCGAAGGCATGCTAGTGTTCCCTGAGAATATGATGCGTAATCTCGAGCTCACGAAGGGCATAGTCTTTTCTGAGCGCGTATTGCTGGCACTGGTTGAAAGCGGCCTGGACCGCACCTCCGCATATGAATTAGTGCAGCGCCATGCGTTGTCCGCCTGGGACAAAAGTGAAGATTTCAGAGATTCCGTAAAATCAGACCCTGATGTCACATCACGCCTTGGCGGTGATGACGTAGCTCGGTTGTTCGATTACGGCTATTACCTACGACATGTTGGGCGAACATTCAGCCGATTAGGCTTTGAAGCGAAGGAGCACACCAGTGCCACTGCTTGAGACAAACCTCCCGAACAAGCTCTACCAGGGCAAAGTCCGTGACACTTACGACATGGGCGATGGTATGTTGCTCATGGTTGCCACGGATCGCATTTCAGCGTTTGATGTCGTGCTTCCCAACGGAGTATCCGACAAAGGGCGGGTGCTGTCCCAAATGTCCAAATTCTGGTTCGACCAGACTGCTCATATCGTCCCGAACCACTTCATTGCACTGGCCGACGATTCCGAAGGCCTCGGTGCTCTGGTAAATCACCCTCTCATAAAGACACTTCCTCCGGAGATTGCGCGCCAGTCCACGGTAATCAAGCGTGCTGAGCGCATTGATGTTGAATGCGTTGTCCGGGCGTACCTCACCGGCTCCGCCCTAGTTGATTACAACCAAACGGGAACCATATTTGGGATTCCCGTACCTCCAGGGCTCGTCGATGGGAGCAAGCTCCCCGAATTGCTCTTCACTCCGACCACGAAGGCCGAGATTGGCCATGACGAGCCGATGACTGCGCAAGAAGTGGCAGGCATGGTGGGAGCAGACCTAGCGACAAAGCTACAAAATCTTTCGTTCGCTATTTTTCAATATGCACATGACGTTGCCGCGGAGCGTGGAATTATTATTGCTGATACCAAATTCGAATTCGGTATCAGGGGCGGGGAAGTGATCCTCATCGATGAGGTACTCACACCTGATTCGAGTCGCTTCTGGGAGGGTACTACATACGCTCCAGGGAAATCGCAGCCCAACTATGACAAGCAATTCGTGCGGGATTGGCTCATTGAGCAACCGTGGGACCGCACTCCCCCCGCTCCATCCCTTCCCGAAGACATCATTGAAAAAACACGTGCACGGTATCTCGAAGCATATAGAAGGCTGACCGGACGGGCGTTAACGTAGTAACCAATGGGCCATGGAGCCTCGGAGAGATTGAGTGACTGAGAAGAATCAGGAAGATACAACGGGAGATTTGGGAAAAGGGCTTGCGCTCGGGCTAGATGCCCTCGAGGCTGGAGCAAGCGTCACAGAGACACCCTCAATCGAAGTGCCGGCTGCTGTCCTTACCGTAGGCGAGACACTAGTCATCGAGGAGCCGATAGCAGGCGTGCCTGTCACCGGAAATTCCGAATTCACCGCTCCGCTCACTGGTGCTCTCCAGCAAGAAGCTCTGGGGCTTGGAGCAAAAGAAGTTGGCGGTGAAGCAGTAGCGCCCAACGACCCGGAGGCCGAGGGTCTACAGGCAGAGACAGCAAATCAAATTGAAGGCGTTCTTGAAATAACCCCAGATGTTGAGTCATTAAAGACAAGCGAGCCGGGTTCAATTCAGAAAGAAGCTGATTTCAACAAAGTTGATTCGAACGCCATTCTGCTTGCCTCGCCTCGCGCGCCGCGCATTCGAGAGCGAGCTCCTTCACGTCGAACGACATTGCGGGAACGGCGCCGCAGTCGCGCTACGACCCGCAAGAACCGCAAGCGCACAATCTATGGAATCCTAGGTGGCCTCGTCGCGGGAACCTTGATCCTAGGTCTCGCCCTCCCCTCTTTTGCAGGTCTGATAACCCCCTCGAGTAAGTCAACTAATGAGGGTATTTCGAATGCAGGCACCTACATCCCTGTTCAGCCTAGTAGGGTGCTTGAAGACGGTGAGAGTTACGGAGATTACTCGGTCCCACCAACTTCAGGGCCGAGCTATGCCACGGGCGTCGACTGGGGGGCGTACACGGAACAGCAAGCCAACGAATCGATTGTTCGCAATCTTGAACAAGGCGCAATCGTGGTCAACTATAACCTCAGTAACGAAGCCCAAGTTTCGGACCTTATAAGCTACATAGAAGCCCAATCTGGCTACCCCGGCTGCTTCATTGCCCAGCCTAATGGAGAGATCGCAGCAGGAAATGTCACCCTGACCTCATGGGGCTGGGTAGAGACTTATGCAGGTGTCGACCGTCCGAGCATGCAGCAGTTCGTCGATGATCACAAAAACCAAGCTCCTCTATTCGAGGGACCGCTCTGCGGAGCGAATGCTACCTTGCCTGAGTCAGTTATCGTTGAAGACTTGGGGAATTAGGATGCAATTCAACGCACGGGTTCACATCACGCTCAAGCCAACCGTCAACGATCCTCAAGGGAACGCAGTGCTTGGAAGTCTTCACAGCCTCGGGTTTCAATCCATCGAATCCGTTCGCGTTGGCAAATACCTTACGTTGACACTAGATGCCGTAGATGCCTCATCGGCGAAGGCCCAAGTCGGTTCCATGTGCGAACGCCTACTCGCAAACACGGTTATTGAGTCATTCGAGACAGAAATAAGCCGAGCCTAAGCTCGGCTCTCATCCCTAATTGCTGATGGTTCCCTTAGTTGATGGCACTTGGCCGATCGACCGCTCATCAATTTCGACAGCGTCCCGCAATGCCCTGGCAAGCGCTTTGAACGTCGCCTCTATCTTATGGTGCGCGTTCATTCCTACAATCACGGTAGCGTGTAAAGAAATTCGAGCCTCGGTCGCAAAAGACTCCAAGAAATGGCGCACCAAATCCCCGGGTAGACCGTCGATATCTTCACCACTCACTCCCAAATCAATCGCAGCATAAGGTCGGCCGCTGATATCGAGAACGACCCGAGAGAGAGCCTCATCCAAGGGCACTATTGCGTGGCCCATTCGTCGGATACCTTTCCCCTCTCCTATGGCATCGACGAAAGCTCTGCCCAGAGCAATCCCTGTGTCCTCGATGGTGTGGTGCCAACCGGTCAGAGCTGAGTCACCCGTTGCCTGTACATCTAAGTCAAACAACCCGTGACGTGCAAGCTGAGAAAGCATGTGATCAAGCATGCCGTTACCCGTCTTAATGTTAGCGTCCCCTGCGCCGTCCAAGCCGAATACGACTCGAACTTCAGTTTCGCCCGTAGTGCGCGCGTATGTTCCGGTGCGGTTTGCCATAGGAGTTCACTCAGCTAGCGATTGGGTCATTGCTTCTATCACCTGCGCGGTCTGATCGGAGGTCCCGACGCTAATTCGCAAGTAATCTACCATAGAGGCACGCGAGTAGTATCTCACGAACACTCCTTGCCTAGCGAGGCTTTGATAAACCGATTTCCCCCGACCCGTAGGAAGCCGGAAGAGTACAAAATTGGCCTCAGAAGGGAATGGCTCTAAGCCTATTCGGGCAAGAGCCGTGGACATCCGATCTCGTTCTTGTACGATAAGGTCGGCGCGGCTATTCAATACCGCCGTGTCGGAGAGGGTAGCCAGCATGGCCGCCTCGGATGCCTGGTTCACATTGTATGGAGGCTTGGCTCGCATCAGGAGATCTGCCATTTCAGAATCCATGACCCCGTAACCTACACGCAGTCCTGCAAGCCCTCCCCACTTGCTAAGCGTACGCAAAACAATCAAATTAGGATGGCTTGCAACCCAGGCCACGACGCTCGTGCCACCGAACTCAATATACGCTTCATCGATGAGCACTAGCACATCTGCAGTTAGCAACCTCTCTATATCCTCAAGGGGTGTGCAGTTGCCCGACGGGTTATTGGGCGACGCAATGGCTATGAGCTTAGTCCGATCATCAATCGCTGACAGCACTGCGTCCACATCAACGGCAAATGCCGCGTCGCGTTCGACATCCACGGTTCGTCCGCCACAGACATGTGTCGTGAATGCATACATCCCAAATGTGGGCTCGCAGTTGATAATCGAATCACCCGGCTCTAAAACACACCGGAGCACCAGGTCTATTATTTCGTCGCTGCCGTTGCCAACGACGATCTGCTCTTTCGGCACGGATAGAAACGCTCCCAGCGCAGCCCGCATGGCTACCTGAGCAGGGTCAGGATAGATGTGCATCCCCGCCACCGCTGCGATCATCTTAGCGACATGGGGGGAAGGCCCATACGGGTTCTCATTGCCGTTCAGTTTCGCGGTCTTCGATACGGGCATGCCTGCCTTCTTCGCAAGCACCTCCGGCGGATCTACTGCCTCGTAGGGTGCGAGTGTGAGTAAGTGTGGTCGCACAAAATCGAGTGGACGCCTTTTACCTGGCATCAGGGGCCTCCGGAGCGAAATTCGTGGCGACAGTTCTTTCTTTAGCCTCAAGCCTCATTTCCACCGCTCTAGCATGACCGGTGAGTCCTTCCGCTCGTGCGATGGCCGCAGCGGCGGGTCCTAGCCTGGTCATGGCCGCAGTGCTGAGACGAATCACCGGCATATGCTTCAAGAAATGCTGAACGCCGAGGCTCGATGCGTATCGTGATGTGCCCGCTGTCGGCATTGCGTGGCTCGGGCCTGCAACATAGTCCCCCATAACTTCAGGGGAGTGCTCGCCAACGAAAATCCCACCAGCGTTGTGAACCAAATCCACATAAGAGTCTGGGTCATTGACCAACAGACACAAATGCTCAGGCGCGAATGCGTCGGCGAGTCTAATCGCGTCAGCGATCGATGGAACAACCACCGCTAGCCCCTGCCCTGCTATCGCCGCCGCCGCCACGTTCTTTCGATTAAGGGCAAGTAATTGACGGTCAATTTCCGCGCCAACACGGCGAGCGATTTCGACACTGGTTGTTATTAATACAGGCGACGCCATCTCATCGTGCTCTGCTTGTGCGAGCAGGTCGGCGGCTGCCAATGAGACATCAGCGGTGTGGTCAGCGATTACCACTGTTTCGGTGGGGCCGTAGAGCCCATCGATGTCTACGTGACCGTATACTTCTCGCTTCGCGATAGAAACAAATATATTGCCCGGGCCGCATATCTTGTCCACTCGGGGCACGCTATCGGTTCCGAATGCCATTGCTCCTATCGCCTGTGCGCCGCCGATTTCAAATAGGCGATCAACCCCAGCTATTTCCGCGGCGGCTAACGTGGCAAGGCTCGGAGCAGGCGTGCAGAGAATCACTTCCGGAACGCCAGCCACCTTGGCTGGTATCGCTGACATAATCACGGTCGAGGGGTATTCCGCAGTCCCGCCAGGAACGTAAAGGCCCACCCGTTCAATGGGTACGATTCGCTGGCCGTATCCTGCCTCGTCATCTCGCCATTCGAGCGGCATGCATATTTCGTGGTAAGCGCGAACGCGAGCCGCAGCGACGCGCAGGGCATCGGCCAGTTCGTTAGGGATCGAATCCAATGCTTTTCGCCATTGCTTGCGAGGGATTTCAATCCTTTTCAAATCCACCCTGTCTATCCGGAGGGCGTAATCGCGGACGGCCTTGTCTCCTTGGTGCCGGACATCATCCAATATCCGACGAACCGCCTGCGTCGCGGTTAGAGGCTCCCCGAAGAGACCCGCAGTGCGCTTCGCGGCGTTCAGAGAAAGCTGGGGTTCGCTGTAGCCCGGACTGCGCGTCAGTAACGCCAGGCCCTCCTCAAAACCTTCCACTATCCGAATCATGAAAGGCCTAGCTTGCTCAATAGCTGAGCGTAGCTGGAGCTCTCCTGCGCGAAAACGTAATTTGCCTCAGAAACGGTCACTGATACTCCGCCAATAGTCCGGAAAAAATCCACCAGGCTTGTCAATGAAATCATCTGCACAAAAACTGTTACCGAGTACCACTTGCGCCCGTCTGATGTGTAAACACGAGCAATCGTAGGGCCTTGCAGGCCGGCGCATTCTGGCCGCTCCAGGATTTTCTCCGCAACAGCACTTTCGGATTCGCCCTCGATATTGACCGATATTCGTTGGTAACCACCCGCGTTCCGGTGAGCCTCAATGCGTTCGATTATCTCCCGTGCGCCCTCTAGTCGTTGTGGGTTCTCACGTAGCAATTTCCGGTTGCCTATCAATGCGCCTTCAGAGGCAAGAACGGTGCCATCTCCTAGTCGCTTTAAGCGGTTTTCTCGCAAGGTCACGCCCGAGGCCGTAACATCCACAATGAGATCGGCGTACCCCATCGCTACCGAAGCCTCCAAGGTTCCAGTTACGGGTGCTATCGAGAAGTAATTCACGCCGTGGCCGAAGAAAAACCGACTCACTAGGCGCGGGTACTTAGTGGCCACACGGAGTTCTCGACCACTCTCCCTGAACTCCACTGCCAAATCAGCGAGGTCAGCCATAGAGTCGACGTCCATCCATGCGTCTGGTGTTGCAACAACCAAATCACACCCCCCGAAACCTAACTCGGGAATAATCAGGATGGTGTCGCCACCCTCTACCCGGCTCTCTTGAAACCGATCTCGGCCGACCATTCCGAGATCAGCGTTGCCGTCTTCAACTTTGGACGTGATATCAGCCGTGCGTTGGAAGATAACCTCGAGCCCTTGCACTGCAGGAACCGACGCCGTGTAACGGCGTGCGCTGGGGCGGTTGATTCCCATTCCGCAGCTCCGCAGGAATCGTTGGGTCGGCTCGAACATTTCGCCATCGCTGGGTATTGCGAGCCGTAGGCCCCCGTTCAAGCGATCGCCGCTAGGTTGCTTTCTCAGAGATTGCGCCATCTGACCCCACTCTCATCACTGTTTGGATACCGCGCTGCTCTGCGTACTTCGCCACTTCCGAGTCGTTTCTGTCGCTTAGGTCCAATTCAGCAGGGATTCCCTGCGCGCGTAAGCGCTCGGCCGTTGTGACTGCCTGGCTCCGCTGGGTTTCTTGTGCAGTTACGAGTACGCGAACCGCACCTGAGGCTTGATCGCTGCCGTAGTCGGAGGGGAGGATTTCCGCGATACGATTCACTGCGTAGGCGAATCCAAGGGCAGGGACATCAAGCTTTGCTCCCAACGCCTTCACCAGGCCATCGTAACGGCCGCCGCCGCCAAGGCTTGGGCAATCTTTGACTTTACCGTGGTCAATGTCGAACACAACACCGGTGTAATACGCGATGCCCCTGGCCATTCCCAAATCAAGAATTACAGGAGTATGTTTCAGATCGTATTGCCCCAGCGCTTTCAGTAATTTATCTACCGGTGATAGCACGTCATCTCTAAGTTCGAAGCGCTTGAGCAACTCCCCGAGTTTCGTACGCACTTCGGTAGCGGGCCCCGACAGGGCAACAAGCTCAGCTGAGAAGCGGAGCGCCGCATCCATGAGCTCTGGGGCGCCAGCCTCTTTGAGCTTCCTGAGGTACCGTCTGAATATTTCCTCTGGCGTGCGTTGACCGGAAAGGCCTGTCACGCCTTGCGCCAGGAACCCTGCGACCATGCCCTCCGCGTCCTCGGGTGCCATCCGGCGGGCCAATTGCGAGAGTGCCTGCGTCCGCTCTTCGCCCAGCAATCCTAAATCAGTCGCGCGCTGACGAACTATCTGCACGCCAGGCTCACCCAGGCGCAGGTCGTGGAAGCTGTTGACTACGAATACACGGGCTCTTTCAGAAAGGCCTAGAGCTTCGAGCATGGCGTTCACCACGCCCATGTGACCAACGCGTAGCCGATGTCCCGTTACCCCAAGTGTCGTGAGTCCCTGGACGGCAGTGGCCAAGACTTCGGCGTCGGCGAACTCGCTGGACGCGCCGATAATCTCTGCGCCAAGTTGCTGGAATTCCCGTGCATCACCGGCGCTTTCGCCCTTAGAGCTGGATTCGTAACGGAATATTGTCCCGTAGTACTGCCAGCGTTGAGGTATCGGGCCGCTAAGGTTACCGTCGATGAATTGGCGCACTATCGAAGCGGTCAACTCCGGTCGCAAGCTCACCTGGCGCCCGGAAGGATCGGTGAAGCTATACATTTGGGAGGCCAGCTCTCCTCCAGATTTACGAAGGAATAATTCAGTGCTTTCAAGAACTGGCGTAGCTGCAACGTCGTATCCGCGGCGGTCGAGAAAACTCTCGAGACGGTCGTGGATGATGCAGAGGCGCTTCCATAATTCTGGCGAGTAGTCATGCGCGGTCTTCAAAACGTACACCAAATCTACTAATTGAAAATACGGACGGGCGAATCGAACGGTCTCACTGATGAGCCTAGGGGATTTTAGCAGACGTTGCCCCTAATTTTGCAGAGTCACATCTCCTTCCATCATTCGATGAATCGCTCCTCCCTGTACTTGAAGGAGCAGGGCTCCTTCCTCATCGACATCCATCGCTTGCCCTTGAATCGCGCCTTCTCGCGTGTGGATTATGACCTCTTTACCCAGCATTGTCAGATGCGTGCGCCATTGGTCTATGGTCTGCTTGTTTCCTTCAACGAGCTCCGCCACGACGCTGTCAATGTTCCTAATCAACGTCTCCTCAACGCAATCCATCGCTACCGACCCCCCTAGAACTGTGGACATGCTGGTCGCAGTTCCCGCTATTCCCTCGAACGACTCAGGAGTCAGGTTCACGTTAAGCCCGATACCCAGAATAGCGAACCCACGTCCGTCGACCGTGATCTGCGACTCCACTAGCACTCCCGCGATTTTCTTACTAGCCACAAGCACGTCGTTTGGCCATTTGATACTGCACTCAACTCCAAGGGTTTCCGCAACCGAGTTACGCACTGCCAGGGACCCCGCCACCGACACAGCCGCGTTTATGGGAAGCGGTGGCATCCGAAGAACCACAGATAGAAGTAGAGAATCACCGGGATTGCTCTCCCAGCGACGGGAAAAGCGCCCTCTCCCTACGCGTTGCGCCACGCTACGGCATACAGTTCCGTGTGGGGCGCCACCCACAGCCGCGGCCCGAGCTTCATCCATGGTCGAATCCACCACATCGTAATCCAGAATTCGCGCTCCAATGACGCGATCGGGATAGGTGCGTTCACTGCGGGGCGTCACGCCAAAATACTGCATGTATACATTGTAGACGGGGCGCTTCGAGGTAGACGGCCGGGGCAAATCAGTTGCCCAATGAAGAGTGATAGCATCCAATCGCGCCAGTGCCTATATTGACCATGATTTGAAATCACAAACCAGCCTTATCCAAGAGATCCTC
>Ga0302127_10002784_pt1 | contig 10583 bp, 7 predicted proteins | sample CB4_SCM_MG_FD_204452 | JGI IMG/M metagenome (GOLD analysis project Ga0302127, IMG submission 204452) | Marine microbial communities from Western Arctic Ocean, Canada - CB4_SCM | ecosystem: Environmental > Aquatic > Marine > Oceanic | place: Canada: Western Arctic Ocean | collected 2017-09-24
GATACACCGTATCGGAGTGAAGCAATGCCCCTTGCTTATCGAGGCAAACGACTTTGCACCCCGTCCTAAATCCTGGGTCAATAGCCAGGATTGCCTTTGGTCCTAACGGTGCCGCCAGCAGCAGATTGCGCAAGTTATCCGCGAACACTGCTATCGCTGTCGCATCCGCCCGTTGCTTCAACGCATTCCGCAACTCCGTCTCCATCGATGGCCCGAGTAATCGTTTGTAGCCGTCCTCCACCGCCGTCGCCACCTGAGTCGACGCCGCGCCGGTGCCCCTCACGAAGTGACCGGTCAGCACCTCCACGGTCTCCGCTTCCTCCGGCCCTACCTGCACCGATAGCACCCCCTCTTGTTCACCACGGAACACGGCCAGTACCCGATGCGACGGCATGTTCGATGTCAGCTCCTGCGAGTCGAAGTAATCACGAAACTTCGCTCCTTCCTCTTTCTTGCCTTTCGCCGCCTGCGAGCGCAGCACGCCACGTCGCGCGAACAATTCGCGCGACGTCGACCTCGCCCATTCGTCCTCGCTCAACCACTCAGCGATGATATCCCGCGCGCCAGCCAACGCCACCATCTCGTCCGAGACACCGTTCGCCGGGTCGATAGACGATGATGCCGCCAGTGAAACGTCAGTTCGAAATTCCTGCGCCCACAGCAGCACTGCCAGCGGCTCCAAGCCCCGCTCACGAGCGATCATCGCCCTCGTGCGTCGCTTCGGCCGGTGGGGCAGATAAAAGTCCTCAAGCTTCGACATAGAAGGCGCCGCGTCCAACTGCCCCCGCAATTCATCAGTCAATAACTTCCGTTCCATCAGCGACGCCACCATAGCCTCGCGACGCTCATCCAATTCTCGCAACTGCCCCAAGCGGTCCCGCACTGTCTGCACCGCCACCTCATCCAACGCCCCTGTTGCTTCCTTGCGATAGCGAGCGATGAATGGCATCGTCCCTCCTCCATCCAGCAACTCCACCACCGCCCGCACTTGCCCTGGCCTAGCGCCCACCTCCCGCGCAATCACCGCAACGTGAGCATCGATCCTTGCATCAATCTTGGCCATCTCACCACACCCCTATTACATGGAACGCGACCGCCTCAACGAGCGCGGCCCAAGCATATCAGGGCTCTGACACCACTCCTAAAAGCGTATCGTTCTAGAAGCGAACTGCGTTATGGTATAGCCGCTGCACACCGTCCGATTCGCGCGAAACTCAGGAGTGCCGCACTTTTTTTTGAGCAAATCTTGATTTACATGAACCTCGTCATTCGCGAAGAGGCCCGATGCATCCCTAACAAACACTTGCTAAGCACAGAGCTTCATAGTTTTTATCCTGCACCCAACACAACGAAGTCCCGTTCCCGGCGCCACCAACCGGCCTAAGGTCTCTCCGGCGAAGCCAAGAGGTTAAGGACATAGGCGCCTGCATCGACCCAGAATACGTAGCCCAACACAACAAGCCCGGAGGGAGATTATGGCAGGAAGAATTGAAGGCAAAGTAGCGGTCATCGTAGGAGGGGGCCAAACCCCCGGCGAAACCATCGGCAACGGCAGAGCCACCGCCATCCTCCTCGCGAGAGAAGGAGCACGCGTCATCGTCGCCGACCGTGACCTCCTGTCCGCCCAGGACACCGTCGACCTCATTTCCATCGAGAACGGCGACTCGACCGCCGCTCAACTCGATGCCACGAACGAAGTCTCTGTCAAGGCGTTCATCACTGATATCAGCGTCCGCTATGGCTCGATAGATATCCTCCATAACAACGTCGGCGCTAGCCTTGCCCTCGGTGACGCCGTCGCCGTCGACATGACCGAAGAAGCCTTCGACCGTTCATTCGCTGTCAACCTCAAGAGCCATTGGATGGCCTGCAAGCACGCCATTCCCATCATGCGCGCGCAGGGCGGCGGTTCCATCGTCAACATCTCATCCCTCGCGGTGTTAGAGGCCTACCCTTACATAGGCTACAAAACCATGAAAACCGCCGTCATCGCCCTTACTCAGAACCTCGCGATGGCCCACGCCGAAGGCGGAGTGCGCGTCAACGCCATCCTCCCCGGCCTCATGAACACTCCAATGGCCATCGAAGCCCGCGTTGCAGCAGGCATGCCAAGGGAAGAGCTCGTCGCGATGCGCAACGCCCGCGTCCCTTTGGGTGGCCGCATGGGCACCGCTTGGGATGTAGCCTACGCCGCCCTCTTCCTCCACTCCGAGGAGGCTCAATTCATCTCCGGCATCAGCCTTCCCGTCGACGGCGCCGCCTGGGCTTCACAAGGGAAGTACTAATTGCCCACCACCCCATCAGCCGTTCCAGGTGGAGTTTATTGGTGTGCTGTACCCGCAGCTCCGTGCTTGCGTGTAGGTAGAATCAGGTCTTGGTACACAATCAACTCTCAATTCCCCCCCCAGCAGATAAAGAGATGAACAACGAAAGCGGCAGGGCCATCAACTGGGACGAAGAAGACCTCCCCGACACGTTCGAGCGATATCAGAGACGATCCGCCCCGCTCAGAGCACACGCCAACCTCGAAAGCCTCCCCCTCGCAACCGTAATCGAAGCCCGCGGGCGTGACACCATAGTCTCCATTGGAGGAGAACTGCGCAGCGCGAGAATCGCATCACGTCTAGTGGCTGCGAAATCACTATCTCCCATCGTTGCCGGTGACGCAGTCCGCGTGACCGCACTCCCTGGCGCCCATTTGCGTATCGACGCCCTCGAGCCCCGGCGGTCCGTTCTTGGGCGCTTTGTCGGCAAGACCGACACCCGTTCTTCCTTTGACCCCATCGCCGCCAACATCGACCTCGTCGTGCTCGTCTGCTCCCCAGCCTCACCGCCGTTCCGGCCTGGACTGATCGATCGCTACCTCACAGCAGCCGCACTGGAAAATCTCCCCTTCGCCATTTGCCTCAACAAGAACGACCTGGGCGTCACCGCTGAAGTCGAAGCTATGCTCGCCGGCTACGCATCCACTGGCGTTTCCATCTTTAGCACCAGCGCCCAAACCAACGATGGTGTAGACCTATTGATGATTGCCCTAGAGAAGAAAATCAGCCTCTTAACTGGCCATTCAGGAGTCGGGAAAAGCTCTCTGCTCAACGCCATCGAGCCCGGCCTCGCCCTCAAGACAGGGTCGGTAACACAAGCCGCAGCAGGCGACGGCAAGGGCCGGCACACCACAACCTCTGCGCGCCTCATCCCACTATCGCTACCCGACACCTACGTTGTCGACTCCCCAGGGGTTCGCGGGTTCGGCCTAGGTCCTATCGCCGCTGTCGACCTCCTTGCTGGTTTTCCGGAGGTCGTCGCCGCATCACAGCGCTGTCGCATCCGCCATTGCCGTCACAATGCTGAGGGGGGGTGCGCCGTAGAGGCTGAACTATCGAAGACCGAATTCGGTATTCACAGGCTCGCCTCTTACCGCTCGCTAGCGGGGGGTTACCCGCCAGAGCCCGGCCTTGATTAGCTCGTCCGGCTGCTTCCATCGCCTACCTGCGTTGATGCGATTTGATAGGTACTACGTACAAAGGTGCCCTTTCCGGCAAAGCCGGTTCTCCAATTTGACTACGACGGATACCGTCGACCGGAGCGCTAACGGTTCGCCGCCATCGCTACACTAGCCCCTCTCCCCACTGTCACAGTTACCCCACTGAACGACAGGCGTTGGTTGGTCGCGGCTGTTTGCCTCATGCTCATTGGCCTTCATGGGGGCAGCATTCCGTCCGACTAGCGGGGCGGGTTTTCCCAATTTCAGCGGCAGTGGCCCCGGCTTGCCCATCTCCGAAGGGCTCGTGTAGCAGCACGGGGGGTGAATCAGGGTCGAATGCGAGTTAGGGCAAAATAGCACCTCCTCATTCACATTGCCCGAACGCAGCCCTGAAGCCTGCCTAGGCATACTACGTCGCCCCGGTTTATCAAATCTGAGAGACCCGAAGTGAGCGCCCAACCTTGCATGGTTCAAGGGAGGAGAACCCATTCCATCCGTACTATCTCCTAGCCCATACTTCCCACATGGAAACTCCCGACGTCCAGCAGGTTCGCGCGCTCGTCCAGCGCATGGCCAAAACCAACCTCAAGCAAGGCCACGACCATAGCCGAAATTTCGACTATTCGTACCTCTGTCCGTCCCCCACCGAATACAAGTGGCAATGGTTCACAGACTCTTGCTTCCACGCCATCGCAATTGCCCACATAGACCCCGAGCAATCTATTCGTGAGCTCGACACCCTTGTAGCCACTCAACGTGGCGACGGGTTCATCGGGCACCTTCATTTTTGGGGTGTCAAGCTTGGCGGTTTCTCACGCCCATGGGAGTTTATCCAAGCCCCTCCAGGCGACCTCCTGGGCAGCTCCGGCCTGGTACAGCCTCCTATTCTTGCCCAAGCCATCGAGCGCGTTGGCCAGGTCGTCGGCGACGCCGCCATACCTCCGCGCTTCATGCACGCCCTTGATCTCTACCACGAGTGGCTGGCGACCAACCGCGTCCCTGACGACGATGGCCTCATCGTTATCATTTCCCCTTACGAATCCGGCACGGGTCAATCACCCGTCTTCGACGAAGCACTGGGATTCGAGAGCACTCCAAGTCGGTGGCGAGCCAGGTTCAAGAACCGGCGCATTGATCTTATGAACTGGTTCGCTGCCTACAACAGTGCCAAAATGCTCAGCAGGCATCGTTTTTACGTCAAGGAAGCCGTAGTCAACGGGCTCTACGCTGACTCTCTCGCAACCATGGCACGCATGCATCGCGTCCAGGGAAACAACCGGTCCGCCGCCGCATACGATGTCATGGCCGCAAAGGTAACCTCGTCCATGCTCGCCAAGATGCTTGATCGCGCCAACGGTGGCTTCATGAGCCTCATAGGAATCGAAGAGCGCCGAGCACGCGCACTCACGGTTGGGGCACTCGTTCCGCTCGTCATGCCCAACATCCCTCAGGACATCGTCGACGAGGTCATGGATAGGCACCTCTTGCGCCGCGATAAGTTCTGGCTACGCTACCCACTCCCATCTGTCGCAGCCACGGAAAGCACCTTCAATGCTCACGAGAACAAACTCACCGGGCGGGGACCCATCGGGATCAACACCAATTGGCTTGTCTGGCGAGGGATGCGCGTGTACGGCCACAGCGAGACCGCCGAGCACCTTGCCACTCGCACAATAGAGCTCGTCGCCAAGAACGGCCTGTACGAGTTCTACAATCCGCTCAGTGGGCAGGGCATGGGGGCCCGATCTTTTGGTCGGTCAGCCCTTGCCCTTGATATGGCCCTTGCATAGCAATCGGTTCGGCTCTTCTCACTTAGCACCGGGTTGATCTCAGCTCAAGGTCACAAAAACCACGCCCCCGTTTCCCAGTTGCGCACTAGCGGTGTTTTCTCGCAGCGTGGTTGATCATTATCAGTAGGCATTGCGGCTAGCCAGCGGCGCGAGAAGCGTCAATCGACCGATCAATACCTTCTTTCACTTGCCCCAAGAACAGCTTATTGCGGGAAGCCACCACGAACACAGACTCCTTCGCCGTGTTCAATCTCAGCCCATATGTAGGCTTACGTCGCGAGAAGTAGAACGTCCCGCCTGCGAACGCCGCCGCTCCCATAATGCTCGTCTGCTGCGCATCCACTAACAGACCTAAACCCAATACTGCAGCTCCCAGAACCATCATTGTGATTCCTGGCCATCGGCGCCGCCCCTCGGTTTCGATGCTCGCAGAAGCCACATCCCGCGTCCTATATCGGTGCTTCGCAAACACTATTTCGGCCGTACCCAGGCGGATACCATTAGAGTCAGAGTAAAAAACGCGCTCATTTGTCATAATGAAGATAGGTTACTTCGCCACCAGCGCGTACTCCAGGCTATCTGTAAGCGCTTGCCATGAAGCTTCGATGATATTTGCCGACGCCCCCACTGTACTCCAGTAATGCTCCCCGTCAGTGGATTCCACCAATACGCGCACCACAGCGCCCGTCCCATCGGGCCCCTGTTCCACCACGCGGACTTTATAGTCCGTCAGTTGCACGTTAGCCACATCTGGGTACGCCTGAATCAATCCCTTGCGCAGCGCTGCATCGATTGCGTTAACTGGTCCGTTTCCCTCCGCAACCGTGTGCATCAGCTCTCCATTCACCCGCACCTTCACCATCGCCTCGCATAACGTCTCATCGCCGTTCTCTTTAGAGCTGTTTTGGCGACGACGTTTCTCCATCACCACCATATAGTCAACCAACTCGAACGGGCGAGAGTAGCCAGCAAGCGTACGCCGAACCAGCAACCGAAACGACGCCTCGGCCCCTTCGTATTGGAAACCTTGCGCCTCTTGATCTTTCACCAGTTTCAGCAGGTCACCTAGGCGTTCTTTCGGCACATCCGCCGTCAGCCCCGCCTCTTCCAATTTAATCGCTATGTTCGCGCGACCCGCCAGCTCCGAGACCACCACGCGTTTCGCATTGCCTACCAACCCGGGTTCGATGTGCTGATACGCCATATCCATCTTTGCCGTAGCCGATGCATGCAGCCCCCCCTTATGGGCAAACGCGCTGTCCCCCACATATGGCTGGTATCGGCTACGCGGCATATTCGTGAGCTCGGCCACATACCGGTGCACTTCCGTCAAGTGCACCAGCTGCTCATCGGTGACAACATCCATGCCCAGCTTCAGTTTGAGGTTCGCAATCACCGAAACGAGGTTTGCATTACCGCAGCGCTCTCCGTAGCCGTTGATTGTTCCCTGCACCTGCGTCGCGCCCGCCTGCACTGCCGCGATGCTATTTGCCACCGCCACATCAGAGTCATTGTGACAATGGATGCCGATTCCACCATCCACCGCGCCGCGCACTGCGCTGACCACAGAGAACACATCCACCGGCATCGTGCCGCCGTTCGTATCGCAGAGCACAACTTGCTCTGCCCCTGCATCGGACGCAGTCTTCACGCACTGTATCGAGTATTCCTGGTTCGCGTTATAGCCATCGAAAAAGTGTTCAGCATCGAAAATAACCCGCAGCCCTTGCGAACGCAAGTACTCGATCGACTCGCGGATCATTGTCAGGTTTTCCTCCAGCGACGTCTCCAGCACTTTCGTCACTTGCTCGTCTGAGGTCTTGCCTACCAATGTCACCACTGACGCCCCACAATCCAGCAATGCCTGCAGGTTTGGGTCGTCCTCAGGCTTTGTATTCGCCCGCCTCGTCGACCCAAAAGCCACAATTTTAGCATTGTCCAGCTTGAGGTCCTTCACTCGCCGGAAGAACTCTTCGTCCTTCGGGTTGGAGCCAGGCCATCCACCCTCAATGAAGTGAATGCCCAGCTGGTCCAGCCTAATCGAAATGTTCAGCTTGTCCTCTACCGACAAGCTAATGCCCTCCATCTGGGTGCCATCGCGCAGCGTGGTGTCGTACAGCGTAAGCTCACTCATCATGTCCTCTTTCCAACTCATTGCCCGCATCGTCCCTCGAAAACAATCAACAAAAAACCCGTCCCCAATAAGGGACGGGATGTCATTACCCGCGGTACCACCCTCGTTCCCCCCGTGTCGCAAGAGAGCACTCTGTAGAGCGCCAAAACGCTCTCGCCATTGGTAACGGGCGGCAATCCCGATTAGATCTACTTCCCCCTGCTCATGCGAGGGGTTTCAGCTGACGGCCAAGGAGGGATGTTCAACTAGGGCCGACGTACCGGACTCACACCAACTCCGGTTCGCTGTTCGTCGGGAACGCTACTTGCTCGTCTCCATCACAGCATTTAGTAGGGACGCTAGCACGCGATGACGATTCTCGTCAACGGCCGATCCCTTCAATTACGAAATTTTCATCTTCATTGCCAGCAAAATGGATTGCGGGCAAGTTATTCGCAGCAATAGCCATCGCACGCGGAATCTCTCGACGCGCAAGTATGCCGCGCGCCTAAAGCGTAATCAGTGAGAACACGTCCCGAGCGCCGAGTGCCGAGCGGCCATCTAGTGCCATCAACTCGATTAGCACCGCTATTCCCGCTACCGTCGCCCCTGATTGCTCCACAAGGTCAATCGTCGCAGCCATCGTCCCTCCCGTCGCCAGCACATCATCGATTAACAACACACGGTGATGAGAAAGCAGTCCATCTCGGTGCATCTCTATCGCTGCTTCGCCGTATTCCAATGAGTACTCGGCCGTATAGGTATTGAAAGGTAACTTACCCGCCTTTCTCACAGGTACGAACCCTACTCCTAGTTCGAGCGCTAGCGGGCACCCCAGCATGTAACCACGAGCCTCAATCGCAACGACCTGGTCGATTCCCAAGTCTCGAAATGGTTCTGCCAACGCCAGGACTGATGCCCTGTACGCTTGAGCGTTGCCTAGCAGAGGGGTGATGTCCCTGAACATAATCCCCGTCTGTGGGAAATCGGGGATGTCTCTAATCAAGGAGCGGTAATCTATTGCCATAGTGAATCCTCACGAGTAGGGGTATGCGGTACTCTCTAATCCTACCAACCGACCAGCGGGTCAGCCGGGGCTCACTTCATGATCATCCGAACGTACGGTGGTCCTCTCCAAGGCCCTATGCGGCAACTCCAGGAGCGTATTGTCGGCTGCCGTGCTTGCCCGCGCCTCGTCGAGTTTCGCGAGCGCAAGGCAACCGCTGAGCGCCGTTCCAGCTTCAAAGACTGGGACTATTGGGGAGCGGCGGTCCCTAGCCACGGAGACCCCAACGCTCGATTACTCCTTGTGGGCCTCGCTCCAGCCTCTCACGGCGCAAACCGCACGGGCAGGATGTTCACTGGTGACCCGACCGCCGATTTTCTCACCAAGGCACTCTACCGGGTGGGTCTTGCATCTCAACCCACATCACTTAACCGCGCAGATGGACTGACTCTCGTCGACGCGTTCGAAATCGCCGTCGTCCGCTGTGCTCCACCGGGTGACAAAGCGACCCCGGAGGAGCAGCGGACCTGTCGCCCCTACCTTCACCAGGAAATCGACCTACTCCCCAACCTCGAAGCTGCCCTCGCGTTCGGGCGTGTTGCATTCGACAATTTTCTTCGCGCGATGAGAGAGCGCACAGGGCTACCGCTACGCCATTATTTCAAGCACGGCGAACGGTATGACCTCGGTGAAGGGTTACCCATGCTGTTCACTACTTATCACCCCAGTCCTCGCAACACTAACACGGGGCGACTTACCGCTCCCCAATTGGACGCCGTTCTCGATTCCGTCGTCGCCTTCTTAGGGGAAGCTCGCTAGTCAACATGCTTCTGCAAGTGCGGGATAACCAACAAGAAAGCCAAGAGGTCTTCCTCGTGTGGGCAGTACCACGCAATCTCTTTTGGCAGTCCCATTGAAACTCAGCTCGCGGTAGCAACATGGGGGAGGCCTTCATACGGCTTAGCAGGTTTAGCGTAGGCATCACGAACAAAGGCTTTTAGCTAGAGATAACCGCTGACTCAGCCCTTCCCCCTGGCGCCCGCGAACCCAAATCGCGTGGCGAAGCGGCCGCTCGCTCCTAGGCCATTGCCTCGGGAATACCGTTTTGCGCCCTCTCTCCCGTGTTATACTTGCCAAGATGTCTATCAAGCCGCCAGGACTGTTGAGCCAGGTGGAAATCTCTTAGACCAACAGAAAGGCAGGTGCCATGGTTCAGCAAACTACGGACGCTCGCGTCCCCGCTCAGCCGACAGTTCGGCAACCATATGACCCCAGTACAGAGCCATTGACCATGAAAGCGCTTCTCGAAGCAGGAGTGCACTTCGGTCACCAAACCCACCGTTGGAACCCCCGCATGAGGCGATTCATCTTCGCCCAGCGTAACGGGATTCACATCGTGGATCTTCAACAGACCATGGACCTGCTGGAGCAAGCCTGCAAATTCGCCGGCGAAGTAGCCGCATCGGGCAAGAAAATCCTGATGGTCGGCACCAAGAAGCAAGCCCAAGACGCTGTCCGTGAAGAAGCTGTCCGTGGTGGCCAGTATTACATCAACCAACGTTGGTTGGGTGGCACCATTACCAATTTCTCCACCATTCAGACGCGTATCGAATATCTCATTAGCCTCGAAGAGCGCAAGGCCCATGGCCAGTTCGAGCGCCTCCCCAAGAAGGAAGCCCTTAAGCTTGAAACGTTGATGAGCAAGATGGAACGCTACCTCGGTGGCATCAAAGAAATGACAGCCCTTCCTGGTGCAATTTTTGTCGTTGACGTGGCTCGCGAGAATATCGCGGTCGCCGAAGCGCGTCGTGCGGGAATTCCTATCATTGCGCTCACCGATACCGACTGTGACCCGACTCTCATCGATTGGCCCATCCCTGGTAACGACGACGCCATACGATCTATTCGGCTGGTCAGTGGGCACATTGCCAACGCTGCCATTGAGGGCCACAACCAATGGCTTGCGACTCGCGGTGGCTACAGTGATGTGGCTGATGATGGATCTGAAGGCGGAGACGATGCAATCACCCTCGCATCATTCTCGGTTGCGTCCCCGACCGATGAGCCTCCAGTAGCAGCGCCAGTCGTTGCTGAAGCTGCAGAGCCGGTCGCCGCTGAAGCTGCAGAGCCGGTTGCCGCCGCCCCAGCGCCCGTAGTGGAGGCACCAGCTGCCCAAGTCGCGCCAGCGGC
>Ga0302127_10002786_pt1 | contig 10577 bp, 9 predicted proteins | sample CB4_SCM_MG_FD_204452 | JGI IMG/M metagenome (GOLD analysis project Ga0302127, IMG submission 204452) | Marine microbial communities from Western Arctic Ocean, Canada - CB4_SCM | ecosystem: Environmental > Aquatic > Marine > Oceanic | place: Canada: Western Arctic Ocean | collected 2017-09-24
TCCCGGTTATGACTAGGCGGTCACCACTGAGGTCGAGACGAAGACCCGCAAGAACAGGCAGGCTGCCCCCGCGACTGGACACTGCTCGGCCGGCGGTGTTGAGCGCATCGACAAGGACCTCACGCTCGCATCGGAACTTCACTGTTGGTTCGCTTTCTCGTCTGTTGGTAGAAGGGTCGGGCACTGCACGATTGGGGCGTAGCGCCGAGATGTCCCCAGCTTGGTACTGCTCCAGCAGAAGATGATCTAAGAAGGGAGTAGTAGTAGTAGGTGTGTGGATTTGTGGGCAACACCCTATTTGGCCTGGTCAGGCCAGAGGTGGAGGGTGTGGGCTGACTGTTGATATCTATCGGCGTCAGTGGATGAATTCGCGGGGGTGTTGATGAGGGGGGGTGTTGTCCACTTGTTGTTGCAGTGCTTTCCCCAGCGTCGTCCCCAGCGTTTGGTGGGTCAAGATTTCCCCGCCGGGGAGCATGGTGGTGGGTCAGGTTCGCGATGGTTTGGGTTGTGACGGTTTGGATTGCAAAGGTGGCCAAGCGGTGCGGTGTCGCGCCGGGGTCAGCCACCTGAACGGACGGCTTGGGTGAGTTGGGTGACCTGATCGTAGATCTGTCGGCGGTCAGACATGAGCGAGCCGATCTTGTCGACGGCGTGGATGACGGTCGTGTGGTCGCGACCGCCGAACTCGCGCGCGATGGCTGGGTAGCTCAGGTCAGTCAACTCGCGGAAGACGTACATCGCAATCTGTCGAGCTGTCACCAGAGGTCGATGCCGGCGCTGGCCGATGATCTCCTCTTTCGTGAAGCCGAACATCTCGGCGGTGGTGTCGATGATGAAGTCCGGTGTAATCGGGCGAGGTTGGCGGATCGAGACGAGATCGCGAAGGATCTCGGTCGCGACCTCAACTGTCAGGGGCAGATCGTTGAGGCTGGAGAACGCGCAGACTCGGATCAGCGCACCCTCGAGCTCGCGAATGTTGTCCGTGACGTGGCTCGCGATGTACTCAAGGACATCGGGTGGGACTTGCTGGGTTTCGTGCTCACCCTTCTTACGCAGGATCGCGAGGCGGGTCTCGACGTCTGGCGGTTGAATGTCGGTGATGAGGCCCATCTTGAATCGGGACCGAAGCCGGTCTTCGAGCGTTGAGATGGCGTCTGGTGGCCGATCAGACGAGAGCACGATCTGCTTGTTCGCCTGGTACAGCGTGTTGAAGGTGTGGAAGAACTCCTCTTGGAGCCCCTCTTTGCCTTCCAAGAACTGGACGTCGTCCACTAACAGCACATCGATTTCGCGATACCGACGCTTGAACTCTGCGCGGTTGTTTGTGCGGATTGCTTCGACAAACTCGTTCAGGAACGTTTCGGTGGAGACATACAGCTGCTGTGACCCGGGATAGTTGTCGTGGATGTAGCTGCCGATGGCTTGCAGGAGGTGGGTTTTCCCGAGCCCAGCGTCTCCATGAATGAAGAGGGGATTGTAAGAACGGCTTGGCCGCTCTGCCACGGACAGCGCGGCTGCCTGGGCGAACCGGTTTGAGGTACCGGTCACGAAACTCTCGAATGTGTAGCGCTCGTTGGTTGGGCCGCTGGAATCGATCACTGCCGGCGCGCCAACTGCACTGGTACCCACACGAGTTTGGGGAACCACGGAAGCGGGTTCGAGGCCCGTGTCGATTGCGGTCAGGTCGATGTCGACGTCATGGCCGTCGGCTTCGACTTCGATGAGCATCTGGACCGGTGCCGTCGTTGCCTCGTCGAGCGCTTCGAGCACGAGCTGGTGATACCGGCCCTCGATGCGTTCTTTCACCCACTGGCTCGGCACGGTAAGAACGAGCTCGTGATCACTGACGGCGTGGGGGCGAGCCTCTTTAAAGGTCGAGTTCCAGACGCCGTCAGATACCTGTTCTCGTATGGATTGAGCACAGACATCCCACAGCTGGGTCGCGTTTGTCACGCGGTGTCCTCCTGAGTTTTCCACAGTTCCATCCACAAGTGTGGAAAAGCGATGGGACTGGGCGCGAGCGAATAGCGAAAGCATGGTGGCAGCGACCGACGTGCGTGAAGGTGATACAGCCGTTCCTTGCATGGGTTGCGCACCATAACCGGAGAACGCCCATCCTGCTAGTGGATGTCCTGTGGACAAAGTTATTGCGGGTTGACCTGCTTGTTTTCTTGTTTATCCACAGATCTGGAGTGGGGTGTCCCCTGGGGGTGTGGATGGATTGTGGATGGCAGCGATCGAATGACATCCATGTCATTTCATGTATGGGGCTGAGATGTTGTGATGAGGTGCCCCGGCCCTCTACCCTCACACTGTTCGCCGTTGTTGGCGCTGCTATGCCCTGCACGGGGTGCCTTTGTTTCTCGGTCCCGTGAAGCCCAGACAAATCAGGTACGAAAAGTACGTGATGAGAAGTAAATACAGCGCAGGGTGGGATAGCACGCCGGTATCGGCTGGACTCCGAAGATGCGATGGCTCCATGATTGCGACTGTCTGGTTATCCCGGGCAAAATTGTGAACTTGTGAACCATCGAGGATGCCGGAGCCGAAGGGCACGGCACCAAACCTCCCGCAGTGGATAATCCTGTCCAGCTGCGATTAGAAGGAATTTCGCACCGTGAAGCGCACTTATCAGCCAAACAAGCGCCGTCGAGCCCGCAAGCATGGTTTCCGGAACCGGATGTCGGACCGTGCCGGCCGCTCTATCATCAAGTCCCGACGCCGTCGGGGAAGGCAGAAGCTGTCCGCTTGATTCCGGCCGTCCGTGGTCGTCAATCGTTCAACGATCTACGCCGACACGGTCGCCGGAGCACTGCTGGTGCTCTCCGGATCTTATTTCATGCCGATGTTACTCCGTCACCTCGTCTTGCGTTCGCCATTAATCGCCGTGTGGGAACCGCTGTCGTGCGCAACCGCGCACGGCGCCAGCTCCGGGTGGTTATGGCCCAACTGGCAGCAGACGACCCGGAGCTCATACCGCCGGGTGACTACCTTGTTGGTGTGCACCGGGCCGGATTCACGCCCGAGGAAGCACGACAATGGCTGACGCAAGCGCTGGACCAGCTCCGAAAACCATGAGCCCGACGGCAACGGGGCTGTTGCGGGTCATCCGTGCATACCAACAGATAAGCGGCGCGCGACCACCGCGGTGTCGCTACTTCCCCACTTGTTCGCATTACACCTCCGAGGCGATCGCCGAACACGGCGCCGCACGTGGCGTATGGCTTGGCCTGCGTCGTATCGGCCGGTGCCACCCATTTGGCTCGCACGGGCATGATCCCGTGCCGAGAAAGGGCTGATCGATGTTCATCTCCGACTGGATAGCCACCCTACTCAGCTGGCTGTATGACTTTTGGCCCAGCTACGGCGGGTCGATTGTGTTGCTAACACTGGTGATCATGACTGTAGTGGCGCCGCTGACAGTGCGCCAGACCAAGTCGATGCTTGAGATGCAGCGACTTCAGCCTGAGATCAAGCGGATGCGGACCAAATACGGTAAGGATCGGGAAGCCCTCAACCAGGAAATGATGGCCCTGTACCAGGCCAACGGGGTCAACCCCCTGGGTGGCTGCCTTCCGATCTTGGTCCAGCTCCCCATCTTTCTCTTCTTGTTCCAGGTCGTTCGAGGTCTGACCCGACGGGTTACCGACATTGGGTTGGCGGCCGGGCAAGCCGCTTATGGTCAGTTCGATTCCGATCAGTTTGGCGATCGCGCCTTCAACCCCGACTTCTTGGATCAGTCAAGCCAACTCCGCGAGGACCTCGCCCGGTCCACGCAGATGAAGTCCTTTGGGCTGGACCTGTCTCAGAGTGCCCAAGACGCCCTTGGGGACTCCATCATTGGTGGGCTTCCCTACCTCGTGCTCGTTATCGCAGTTGGTGTGACCACCTGGATCCAGCAAAAGCAGATCCAAGGCCGCCAAAAAGGCAGCGAGATGAACCCGCAGCAGCAGATGATCATGAAAGTGCTGCCCTTCATGTTGCCAGTCTTTTCGTTCGGCTTCCCAGCTGCACTCGTGGTCTATTGGTTCGTCTCGAACCTTTTCCGAGTCGGACAGCAACTGTTCATCACCAAACAGATCTACGGCAAACACGACGCTGATGTTGACATCGTGCGTCCGAAAGCCGAGGAGCAAAAACCTGCAAGCCAGACGGCTCGAGCAGGTTCGGCAACCAAGGCATCAGGTGCGAAGAGCGTCCACGGACGACGTAGCCCGGTGTCATCACCTCCGCCTAAGAAGCGGAAAAAGCCGGCTCAGCAGGCAAAACCTGCTGCAAAACGTTCATCACCTGAAGCACGAGAGCGTCAGGAACGGTCGACCTCGAAGCGAGTGACGCCCAAGAAGAACGTGAAGCCACCGGAACCCGAACCCCGCGTCCGCCGTCGTGACCGGAAGAAGAAGTAGCCATGGAATGGGTGGAAGTTCGGGGCGAGACCCTCGAAGCAGCCAAAGAAGAAGCGCTCGATCAGCTTGGTGTCGCACATGACGATGCCGAGTTTGAGGTGGTGCAAGAGCCCGAGAGCAAGTGGTTGGGCATCAAGAAAACCGAAGCTCGCGTGCGGGCTCGGGTGCGGCCAACTCAGCCGCGCCCGAAGAAGGAAAATCGCAACAATCGCCGGTCCCGGGGTGGCGGCTCCGCCGAAAGCGGCGGCGGCGGTGGTCGAAACAGGGGCACCGGCAACCGGAACAAGGGTGGCGGGAGTGGCGGCGGCAACCGGAACAAGGGAGGCGGCAGCGGCGGCGGCAACCGGAACAAGGGAGGCGGCAGCGACGAAGCCAGGTCCCAACGGGGCCGCGATAAACCGTCAGGGAACGATCAGCGAGCACCCAAGAACGATGGTGGTCGGCAGAACGCGAAGAAAGAGGCAGCAGTGAACGACGAAGCACGGCAAGAGCCAATGCCAGTCGAAGATCAACAAGCGGCAGCGGAGACCTTCCTTACAGGCCTGGCTGAAGGCTTTGGCTTCACCGCCACGGTTTCCAGTCGGCTTGAGGACGATGTCATCATCGCGTCGCTTGACGGCGACGACGTTGGCCTGCTTATTGGGCCGAAGGGTGGCACGATGTACGCCATCCAGGAACTGGCCCGTTCGGCAGTCCAACGCCAGTCCGAAGGTCGAGACACCGGTCGGTTGATGATTGACGTCGCGGGCTACCGAGATCGCCGTCGGGCTGCACTGGCCGAGTTTGCGGCCCGTCAAGCCGAGAAGGTCACCGGCGATGGTGTCGAGGTTGCGCTCGAACCGATGAACTCGGCTGACCGAAAGGCCATTCACGATGCCGTGGTAGATATTGCAGGCGTGAATAGCATTTCTGAGGGCGACGATCCTCGTCGCCGAGTGGTTTTGCTTCCCGACGCCTGATTACCGCCCGTGGCGGTGCCGTCGGGGGCAATGGTCGAACCGGATACAGAACAGCGGGCCGTCGGGCCCGCTGTTTCGTGTCTGGGGTAGAGAATCAACGCAGGTAATCGCAAAGAAGCCCACCGATCTGCAATAGCGTGCCACCCATGGCCCCTTCGATTGATGATCTCATGGCGGACCCGGAGATGGTGGATCCCCTGCTGGGCGTCCTGTCTCGGGCGCGGAAGATGGGTTTCTTGGGCCCGGTGTCAATAGAGGACCACATGGTCAATGGTGCAGACTTCGCCTTGGCTGTCGGTGCGAATCCCACGACTGCAGCCCAACAGCCCGTGGCTGAACCTGATGGAGGTGCCGGGGGCGGCGCAGTGGTGCCGACCGACATCGCAGATCTCGGCAGCGGCGGCGGCGTTCCGGCGTTGGTGGTGGCTGTGTTGTGTCCCGGTGCGCGGGTCGCGCTGGTCGAGCGCGGCGAACGCCGGTGCGAGTTTCTTCGTGAGGGGGTTGCTGAGCTAGACCTCGCTGATCGCGTGGTTGTCCTAGAGGGCGAGGCCGAGGCGCACGCGCGCGATTCGGCCTGGGCCGAGCAGTTCGATGTGGTGACAGCGCGGAGTTTCGGCCCTCCGGCGGTTACGGCGGAAGCGGGCGTGCGGTTTCTGCGCATGGGCGGGCGGTTGGTCGTGAGTGACCCACCTGGTGAAGGAGTTCTGCGTTGGCCGGCCGACGGGTTAGCTAGTCTCGGCCTCCGACCGTTGCCCAGAGTCGTGGGTGCACGTACGTCGCTGGCTGTGGCTGAGCGCTGGGGGACCCTGGAGGCTCGGTATCCCCGCCGTGGTGCGGCAGTTCGCAAACGGCCGCTTTTTTAGGCAGACCACGAGGGTGTCGCCGTGAGCCCCGCGCGACCGCCTGTGGCGCTGGTGGTGGGCGCCGGAAGTGTTTCACGTGAAACTGGATAGGGCCTGGCCCTGCTGCCGGTTGCGTCGATGCACAGCTGCGCCATGACTGGAACCCACGTTGCCGGTGGGGCATGCCTGATGATTGGTCTGTGCGTGGTTGAGGTGCGCAAGGGGCAAATCTGGCCGTCGCCTCCCTGGGAATGGGGTTTCGTAATGCGTTTTGAGCGAGTGGGAACAGCGGCGTGTCGATCCTGGGCTCCTTCATCCTGGGGTCGCTGTGGTGCCGTGCGAATACCCGGACCGGCGGTTGGGGTGCAGACGCCTGAGCGTTATCGCTTGTAGTGACTGCCGGCCCCGGGCACGGGTATGGAGCAGGCCGCGGCGGGCTTTGTCACCAGACTTTGTGTCCGTGCGCCTTGGCGTTGGCCGTCAGGAGTGGGAATCACAGCGAGGTTGTCGCGTTGGTCGAACGCTTCTGTGTCGCGGACCTGGCCGACGGAGGATTGCTGGTGTCGAGCATCAGGTAGCGAGGTTTGTCCCGGTCACCCTGGCGCTTTGTTCGGGCCCGGTGGATGGGACGGAGTCAGGGGGCCCTGGTGCGGGGTCCTGATGGGCCATGCCGCTGCTGCTGTTGGTTACGCGGTGACTCTCTGTTGCCCGCTAGGTGCAACGGCGACATTTGCTGCGCAGATCGTAGGACATCCCGCGCACAGCTGGCTTCGATGCTGGCCCTGGCCAGGTCTAGCGGGCAGCGCCTGCGTGAGGGCCAGCCGACACGCGTCACGGCGATGTCCCCTGCGACCCTCGGTGTGGCTGACGCGTTTCGGTGAGCGGGTGACCGCACTTGTTTCATGTGAAACATCAGCGGTCCGGCCCAGCCCACTTACGACGCCGTTCGGCGCTTGAGTGTCGATGGATCCCCAATTCTGTCGGTTTTTCCGGTGTAGGTGGTTCAGCCGGGGAAGTTCAGCTGCTACGATCCCCTCTTTCGTGTGCCCACGAGAGGAGCAGTGCCAGTGACCTCGGAGTTTGATTCTCCGGCGCCGTCCGGCGCCGTCATGCCTGGGAGTTCTGAACCCACGCCCCTGTCAGTTCCAACACCACCCCCCGCTCAACAATCTGTGGGCCGGGCCCCCCACCCCGCCTCGTCGAACCCCCTCCCCCGCATCCTCGCTGTCGCCAATCAAAAAGGCGGCGTCGGCAAGACGACGACAACGATCAACCTCGCGGCATGCTTGGCCGACATCGGCTACCGGGTGTTGGTAGTCGACCTTGATCCCCAGGCGAACGCCACTACGGGGCTCGGTATTGACCCTCGATCGATCTCGTCATCGATGTACGACGTCATGCTGCATGATGTGCCGCTCCGGGACTGTGCGCTTGCGACGGAGATGCCCGGCCTGATGGTGGCTCCATCCAGCCAAGATCTGGCCGGCGCCGAGATCGAGCTCGTGCCTGCGTTCAACCGAGAGCGCAAGCTGGCGGTGGCGCTTGCGACGATGAGCGACGATCTGGATTTCGTTCTTATCGACTGTCCTCCGTCGCTCGGTCTCCTCACGGTGAACGCTTTGACTGCAGCAGGTGAGGTTCTGGTTCCGATCCAATGTGAGTACTACGCCCTCGAGGGTCTGGGACAGCTGCTAAAAAACGTGGAACTGGTCCAGCGGAATCTCAACCCTGATCTGGACGTGTCCACCATTACGCTCGTGATGTTCGATGCTCGTACCAAGCTGGCCGCCCAGGTGGTCGACGAAGTTCGGGCCCACTTCGGCGAAAAGGTTTGCCGTCAGGTCATCCCTCGGTCGGTACGGCTGTCAGAGGCTCCCAGCTTTGGGCAACCAATCATCACGTTCGATGCAAGATCTCGCGGTGCTTTGGCGTACCGCGAGTTGGCACTGGAGGTGAGCGGTGGCGCGGCAGACCGGTCTCGGTAGAGGCCTCGGTGCACTGATTCCGGGCGAAAGTGGGGGCGATCCCCTGCTCGCCGGGTCCGTCGCGTATCGCGAGCTCCCGGTTGGCGCAGTTGCCGTCAACCCCTTTCAACCTCGCGAGCACTTTGATGAGGGTCCGCTGTCGGCTTTGACAGCGTCCATTCGTGAGGTTGGCGTCTTGCAGCCGATCCTGGTGCGCGCGATCGGTGTTGATGCGTTTGAGCTGATTGCCGGGGAACGACGCTGGCGAGCTGCCAAGCGTGCTGGCTTGAAGACAATCCCGGCCATCGTCCGCGCGGTCGAGGACCTCACGTCGCTCGAGCACGCGCTTGTCGAGAACCTGCATCGGCAGGATCTCGGGGCGCTCGAGGAGGCAGCGGCCTTCCAGCAGTTGATGAACGATTTTGGGATGACGCAAGAGGCCGTCGCCCAACGAGTCGGCAAGAGCCGCTCGGCGGTTGCAAACTCACTGCGGCTTTTGCAGCTGCCGGCGACGATCCAGGGCTTACTTGTTGGAGGAGATCTCACGGCGGGCCACGCCCGAGCGCTGCTGAGCGTGGCTTCACGCCAGGAACAAGAGGAGCTCGCCACGCGAATTGTTGTCGAAGATCTGACTGTGCGGCAGGTTGAACAGCTGGTGCGGGACGGCCAAACGAGACCCGATCCCAGTCCAGCTAAGGCGAAACCTGTTCCGTCGGCGCGGCCTGCTGCCCTGCTCGAAGTGGAACAGCAGCTCGGCGATCGGCTTGACACCCGCGTGCATGTGTCGATGGGGGACAAGCGCGGGAAAATGGTGATTGAGTTTGCCGATATGGACGATTTGTCCCGGATTTACGCCATTCTTGGCAGTTGAAGCCCATCTTGGCGCAATCGGCGCCGGTGGAACACTCAAGTGTCACTTCAGGGTTGAACGTTGGCACGCTGATGTTATCCACAGGTTGGGGGTAAACCTGTGAGTGACAGTCGAGGGTGCGCCAAAACTGTGGCAAATGTCACTCATTGTGACGAAATCGGCTGCAAATAGTAATATCCAGCTCGCTCGAGCCGTAAGATGTCCACATTCGCCGTGGACGGCGCCTTGACCAGGATCGTCGAGGGAATGCCGACCAAGCCTCTCGGGTTTCAACGCCCGAACCGAATACCGAGCGACTATCTTGGTGAACGGTTGAAACGACGCAACAACAAGAGGAACAGCGATGGCCGACGGCATCACCACCCTGACGACAAGCAACTTCGACGAAGAGATCGGGTCGGCCGATGAGCCCATCCTGGTTGACTTCTGGGCCGAATGGTGTGGTCCTTGTAAAATGATCGCACCCATTCTCGATGAGATTGCCGTAGAGCAAGAAGGCAAGATCCGGATCGCCAAGCTCAATGTGGACGAAGCGGCCGATGTCGCTCTACGCTTTGAGGTCATGAGTATTCCGACCATGATTGTCTTCAAAGATGGCGTACCGGCCAAGAAGATCGTCGGAGCGAAGGGCAAAGCTGCCCTTCTCGACGATCTCAGCGAGTTCCTGTAAAGCTTGCTGGGCTGTATTGGTCGAAACCGGTTGTCGGGCTCCCGGCGCTGCTGGCGGCGTAGGTTTGGCGTGAGATGCCCATCGCTCAGCGATGGGCATCACCGCGTCTGGGACGGCTGAGAACTCGCGGTGGTCTGCTACGGTGACACGCCCGCAAGGTTGATGCGACCTCCCGCGTTGTCGGGACCAAGGAGTCGTCGGGACGATGTTGGTCCAAGGCCTACCACTCAAACGAGGCGACGACGGGCCCACCGTGCGCGACCTTCATCAACGACTCGCACAGGCCGGTGTGGCGTGCGACGGTGACGAGTTCGACGACGCGACTGAGCGGGCTGTCCGCGAGTTTCAAGAGAGTCGGCGGATCGAGATCGACGGAATCGTCGGGAAGGACACTTGGGCGTCGCTTGTGGAGGCAGCTCACCGACTTGGTGACCGTCTCGTGTATCACAAGTCCTCACCAATGCTTCGCGGCGACGACATTGCCGAGCTTCAACAACGCCTTGGTGCCCTGGGATTCGACGCCGGCCGAGTGGACGGCATCTTCGGCCCTGACACTGCAGCCGCCGTCGAGAAGTTCCAACGCAACGCAGGGCTGCCTATCGACGCAATCTTTGGGCCCGATAGCCTCGCAGCGCTCAACCGGCTTGGTGGCCGCGAGGCGCAGGCGAACGTCGCGGTGGTTCGCGAGCGCGAGCACTTGTTGTCGGGTGCGCCCGCTCAGACATGTCGTTTGGTGCTTGGCGAGCTTGGCGGGCTGGGTGCCGTCACCGACACGTTGGCACGCCACCTTCGCCATGGCGGGTTTAGCGTCGAGACCGTGTCCCACCCTGATGAGTCTTTCCATGCGACGCTCTCCAACGAGCTT
>Ga0302127_10002787_pt1 | contig 10576 bp, 7 predicted proteins | sample CB4_SCM_MG_FD_204452 | JGI IMG/M metagenome (GOLD analysis project Ga0302127, IMG submission 204452) | Marine microbial communities from Western Arctic Ocean, Canada - CB4_SCM | ecosystem: Environmental > Aquatic > Marine > Oceanic | place: Canada: Western Arctic Ocean | collected 2017-09-24
CCCCATTAATATCTTCATCTACCTTATTCACTAATGCAGCAATTGCACCTTTTTTGAATACTTCGGGTAGGAATGAATGCCCATCAACTCTTTCACCAGATATAGCTATATACATATCATCTTTTTCTACTTCTCTACTATCTGTGACAAGACCTTTAATTTTTATATCTAAGCTTTTGCCTAATGCGGCTTTAAATACTTTTGAAAATTGACTAGGATTAGGAAGGTCAATTCTCATTAATAAACTCTTGAATAATATTTATGTCAGAATAATTTATTTTATTCCCATCTATTTCTTGAAAAGTATCTTGACCTTTACCTAAGACTACTAAAATATCATTGGCTTTTATATTTTTGACTGCCTCAGTTAATGCAATTCCACGATCATTAAATTTTTTGTAGTTTTTTGAGGATATGCCATTGATAATTTGAGTGTTAATATCTTCAATTGATTCAGTTCTTGGGTTATCTGGTGTAATCCATAGCTTGTCTGCATATTTATCTGCGATTTGACCCATTATAGGTCTTTTAGCTGAATCTCGATCACCACCACAACCAAACAATATATTTAATTCTCCATTATCGGATTTCATTTCAAATATTGTGCTTAAAACTTTTTTATAGGCATCCGGCGTGTGTGCATAATCAACTATAATTATTGCACCATTTTTCTTCCTAAAAATCTCCATTCTTCCTGGAATTACTTTACTATTACGCACTCCATTTTCAATAACTTCAGGTTTAATGCCTAATGAAGTGGCAACGCCAACTGCGCATAAAATATTTTCCACATTGAATTCGCCAATTAAATTTGAATTAATATTAATTATATTCTCACCTGCAGTTATTTTTCCGCGAATTCCTTTGAGGTCATGATTTAGTTTAGAATAATAAATATCACCACCACTCTTTTTAGTAACACTGATTACAGGCGCTTTAGATTCCTTTGCTATCTCGGGACCCATTCGATCGTCAAAATTTATAATTGATGTACTTGTTATTGATAAGCTATGAAAGAGTTTGCTCTTAGCATGGAAATAATTTTGCATTGTTTTATGATAATCTAAATGTTCGGGTGATAGATTAGTGAATGCAGCTATATCAAAGTCTACATCAGATACGCGCATTTGGTCTAAAGCATGTGACGAGACTTCCATTACGACATGGCTAAAGCCTTTTTTTAAAAACTCCTCAAACATTCTATGAAGGGTAATAGCATCCGGAGTTGTTAAGGTTTTATTAGATATATACCCATCAGCAATAATTCCATTCGTCCCAAGTTGAGCGCATTTTAAGCTATTGGCTTTTAATATATTGTATATTATTGAAGCGGTTGTGGTCTTGCCATTGGTACCAGTTATGCCAATGATTGTAAGGTTTTTTGATGGATGACCATAATACTCGGCTGCAACTTTACTTAAGGCTAATCTTGGGTTTGCAACTCTAATATTTGGAATAGGTAGTTCGCCAATATTTTTCCCATTAGATATAATGGCGGAAGCACCTTTTTCTATTGCATTAGAAATAAAATTGTGCCCATCAAAAGTATCACCATAAAGAGCGACAAAAAGACTTCCTCTCCTTACCTTGTCAGAGTGAGTGCAAATATCTTTAATTTCTACGCTTGGAATTCTTTCGCCATCTTGTACGATATTTTTAACTAGCTTTTTTAAATACATTTTAGTTCAATCCCATTTTGCATAAAGACCCCGGCCATATTTTAGTTCCTGGCTTTGGACTTTGCCACGTAACATGCCCTGATCCAGTAAAATTGGGACGAATATTTGCTGCTATAAGAATTTGTTTTGCTTTGCGAATACTCATTCCTCGAACATCGGGCACTACTGTAAAGCCATCTTCATAAACATCATAATTTGCAGAAGTGGTGAGAGATACTAAATTTTCACTTGATTTTTGAATAGATTGATTTACTAATCTTAAATTATTTTTTGGTTTGTAGTATTCTATTGAATCATCCATATTGATAATTCTCTGCATAATACGTCGGAAAACAGGCGCCGCGCCATAGCCACCCCAGTGGAGTCCATATTTAGGCTCATCTAATATTATAACACTAACTACTTGAGGGTTCTCGGCAGGGAAAAATCCAGCAAAATTAGAAATATACTTTTCTGAATACGACCCATCTATGAACTTATGGGCTGTGCCAGTCTTTCCCGCAACGCCCCAGCCTTGGATACTTGCTTTGGTACCAGTACCTTTTTGAACAACTTGCACTAGCATATTTTTGATAGTCTCCATGACTTCGCTTTCCGCAACTTTTCTGATTACCTCGGGTTTTTCTTCAAATATTATATTTCCGTCTTGAGATACAATTTGATTAACTAACCGCGGTCTAAGTAAAAAACCACCATTTGCAATTGCTGAGTACGCAGAAGCCATTTGGAGAACAGTAACCGCTACTTCATAGCCGATAGATAGCTCCGCTAACGAAATTTCACTCCATTTTTCTGTCTTTCTTAGCTTGCCTTTAGCTTCTCCCGGAAAGCGTATACCGGTTAAAGTTCCAAAACCAAAATCTCTTGAAAACCTATAAAGCGCATTTTTACCTAATTTTTGAGCAATCTTAATTGTCCCAACATTGCTAGAATGAGCAATTATTTGAGGGAAGGTAAGAAGGCCAAATTTCTCATGATCAGATATGGTTTTTCCGGCCACAGTAAACTCACCATCTTCGCAATAGAATTCATCAAATAAAGAAACTGTATTTGTAGCTATCGCACCAGTAGCTGCTACTATCTTATAGGTAGATCCTGGCTCAAATTGATCTGTTAGTACTTTATTCTTTTGATTCTCAACTGGAGTTTCTAATGGACTGTTAGGATTGTAGCCAGGAAGAGAAGCCATTGCTATGACTGCGCCAGTTTGAGGATTCATTAGGATGCCCATTGCACTTTTGGCGCTTGATTCATCTATTCTTCTTGCTAATTCTTCTTCAAGTATACTCTGATATTCTAAATCAATCGAAAGTTGAATATTAGCGCCATCTATTGGAGGTTTTATTGGAAAACTAGTTTTAAACTGAGATCTTCCTTTTCCATTTACTTGCTTAACAACCCACCCCTGGACCCCTGTTAGATACTTGTTATATTCTTTTTCTATCCCCACTATACCTTTATCGTCTGTATCTGTAAAGCCAACAATTTGTGCTGCGATGTTACTATGTGGATAGGACCTTCTCGATTTTCTTTCAATTATTAAACCTGCAATATTTTTTTCAATTATAGATTTTATTTTTTTATATCTTAAGTTTCGTTCTAGATATATAAAGCTAGATTTAGTGTTTAATTTGTTAATATAGTAATTCGGCTCTTTTTTTGTTGCCTTAGCTATTAAATTAGAAATCTCAGCTTTATTTTTAATTTTTGAAGGATGAGCACCAATTGAGTAATGAATAATATTCCGAGTAAGAGGCTTGTTTTGTCGATCATAAATATTACCACGAACGGCTAAAAGTATTTCATTTCTTTGGCTTTGACTAAAACCTTTTTTACGATATTCTTCACTATCAATTATCATTATTTGAAATAGTCTCAAGGTGAGACCAACCCAAGCGAGAATTAAGAAGCATGATAGCATAGTAATTCTTGAGCTAAACTTTAAATATGTTTTGGTCAATTTATCTTTGCTAGTTTATCATTGCTTATGAATATCATTAGTGTCTCAGGTTGGGCAGGAACCATTTTTAACTCTACTCTGGCTACATTAGAGATCCTATCGCTTCGAGATAGATGTGAGACATCCATCTTGAGCTCTTTTACAGAATTCTCTAATTCTTTAGATACTTGGCTTTGAACTTCAATGGCTAATAATGTTTCATTTATTTCAGTATATACCCATAGATATATTATTAATCCTGAGATAGATAGGATTGTTGTTAAAAAAAATAGTAGTGTTTGTAAGAATTCATTTCGTTTTTTTGATCTTCTTCTTCTTTTGATCACTTTTATTATTAAATCCTTTCAGCTGCCCTAAGCTTAGCGCTTCGCGAACGACTATTCTCTGACTGCTCTTCTTTTGTTGGCGTAATTGGTTTTTTAGTTAAGAGCTTAAGTCGTTGGTTATTCTTTAATGCTCGAAAAGCATGCTTTACCATTCGATCTTCACCGGAATGATAAGATATAATTACAACACGGCCACCAATAGCTAAGTAGTCAACAAAAGAATTCAGAAATAATTCCAACTTTTCTAATTCATTATTAACAGCAATGCGCAAGGCTTGAAATACGCGAGCCAGAGACTTTTTTCTTTTTTGTGGAGGGGTAGACCTACGTATAGCTTCTTTTATGTCAGTTACTTCAGTCATTTTTTTCATCATTTTAATGTTATAAGCAATCTTTCGTGAAAACTTTTCTTCGCTAAAATCATAAATGATATTTGCCAATTCTTTCTCAGAGGATCTTTTAATTAAATCTGTGGCAGTTTCTCCTTTATTTCTATTAAAACGCATATCCAGCTTCCCTTCTGATTCAAAGGCGAAACCTCTAGTCTTAGAATTTAGTTGCAGAGAAGAAAGCCCAAGGTCTAGGAGTATGCCATTCACATTTAAAATTTCAAGCATTTTTAGAATTTTAGGAAATTTATGGTAAGAAGTTCTATGCGTTGAGAAGTAGGCAGAGGCACTAAAACGGCTATTGCAAGTTTCCAGTGCCTCCGCATCCCTGTCAAGTCCGATGATCCTCGTTGAGGAAGGGTGCCCGCTGAGAATCTCTTGCGAATGCCCCCCCGCGCCTATAGTTCCATCTACGTAAATCCCTTTAGGTTGAAGATTTAAGTAGCCTATTACTTCTTGCAACATTACAGGAATATGAGATGAAGGTTGCGTCTGTAATATTGATTTTATCATCAGAGTATAATTTTATTTGCAAGCTCATCGTATTGAGAAGACTCTATTCCACTTGATGCTTTATCAGCATCGGCTAGTAATTTTGGGTTCCAAATCTCAATTTTATTTACCATGCCTATTATCATAGCATCTTTATCTAATTTAGCATGATTTATTAAATTGGGTGTGATTGCAATTCGTCCTTGTTTATCATATTGAACCATTGAGGCGTACCTAACCGTGTTTCTTACAAATGAACGGTTTATATGAGATAAAGATGAAAGTTTTTTTAATTCGTCCTCGATTTTTTGCCAAACGGTGACAGGATAGACCCATACGCAAAGATCCATTCCGCGTGTAATTACAAAAGATTTTTTATTGTCACCACTAAGACCATTCCTAAATTTTGCAGGAATATTGATACGGCCTTTCGTATCTAGTGAGTATGAGTGCTCGCCTGTAAATGTATTTGTATTTATAGTCATGCCTAAATTGAAAGGTTTAATTACCCACAACTACCCACAATCTATTCATCATTCCCCACCAGTGTCAATATATATTATGAAAAAATACATATACCCAACTATATTTGGATGGATTAACTAAACAATAACTTTAAAGAATTAAGGTCAGCTATTCGGAGTGAATTGCTGAATTATTACGGTTTTATTTATAGTTGAAACAATTAGTCTAAGCGGGTAAGACTCTGAATCAAAGGAGTTTATTCTCAAACCATTCAAGTAAAGATTTAAACCTTTTGAATGTTTAAAAAGGACGCTGATTGAATCAGTGAATGCATACAGCTTATTATCGCCTGGAGGCAATACATGAGCTGAATATCTTAATGTATCTATATTATATCCATACCAAATTTTTTCTGAGGTAGCAATTTTTAGGGTAAAAGGAGACTTAGCTTCCATAATTTGTTTGGACTCGGTAAGTATATCAAAATTACTTTGAAGCATTTGCACCGTTACGGGGCCTTCTTCTTCATATTTACTAGGAAGTATAATTGGCGCTTTTACTGCTTCTTCTGAATTGATTTGTCGAATAATATATATTGAGAAAATTAGTACAAAGACAAGGATAATACCCTTAATTGTATCAGTCCTTATGTTTTTTGAAGTTTTTATTACAATTAGCTGATCCTCATTAACTGTATTTAGTAAGGTTTTTTCAGAATCATTTGAAGTAGGTAGTTCTTGAAGCTTCTCAATTGAATCTAATTTTAGCTTAATTGAAAATGAATCATCATTTAAAAATTTTTCTAACTGACTTAATATTTGTTCAGGCTCTACTCCAATTTCAGTTGCATAAGCGCGGATAAATAAACGTAAATAAGTATTTGGTAGTTGATTAAATTGACCTCTCTCAATAGATTTAAGAGCTTCAAGGCTAATCTTAGTTCGGCTATTAATTTCTTCTAGGGTAATTTTCCGCTCAAGGCGTAATTCTTTTAATTCTTTATAAAACTCTGACATAATAAGCAAAAATTTACAAGATTGACTTGTAACTCAAAAACTATTTTATCGATAAATAGTGAATCATTTAATAAGTTTATTAAAATGTTTGTAAAAAGAAGAAAGCGGCAAGCCCATAACATTATAGAAGCATCCATTAATTTTCTTAATACAAACAGAAAACCAGTCTTGAATTCCATAGCTACCAGCCTTATCAAAAGGATTATAAGTATCTATGTAATACAGTATATCTCTATTACATAAGGTATTAAATGTAACCTCGGTTATTTCGTGGAATGTTTTACTGATTCCATAGTTTTTATGCAAAATAGATACTCCTGTGTAGACCATATGCGTTTTACCTGAAAGTGATTTAAGCATATTGTAGCTATCGTCACGATCTTTAGGTTTACCAAGAATTAATTTATCTAAAACTACGATGGTATCTGCTCCAATAACATAATGGTCACGGTAAATATTCGCAATATTAAGTGCTTTCTGTTCAGCATAATATTCAACAAATGCTTTTGCTGGAAGTTTAATATCAAAATCTTCATAAACATTACTTGGAATTACTTTGAAGCTTAGATCGCTTTTCTCAAGCAGTTGTTTTCTTCTTGGTGAATTTGAGGCTAGAATAATGGGTGAATTCATCTGTAAACGGCTAAACGTCCTATATGATTAATTTTTTGTTTTTCATTTATAGCGGTTATTTTATATAAATAAACGCCATTAGCAAGGTAGCTACCGTATTCATCTCTTCCATCCCAACGTATTCGGTTATAGCCCACTTTACTATTGAATTTATTAATAGATTTAATCTTTCTTCCAGATAAAGTATAAATATCTATTTTTATATCCGCATTTTTAGTCAGTTTAAAAGTGAACTGGGTTTCGTTAGAAAAAGGATTCGGAAAATTTAAAACGCTGAGAAGACTAAGCTTGTTGGATTTTAATACCATAAGCTCAATTTGATTTTCAGACGGGTTGTTTGCATTATCCCAAGCCTTTACAATTAAAGATATTTCTTCAAGACCTGAAGGTATTTTATAAAATATAGTTCCGGTGTTTAAACTGTTAATATCATAGATAAAGTTGTCCGTGGATGAAACTATATCATTGGATAAATTTTCTTTAATAGTAAGCTCGTGTCCTTTTTCGCCAGTTAGATTTATTCCCATGGGATCAGAGAATCTAATTATCAGGTTTTGATTTTCTTGTAAATTGTCTCCATTTTGCAGTCTTATTCCTGATTCTGATTCAAATGTTATAATTGGACCATTAGTATCATTTGTAGGAGGACCTAGAGTTAGTTTAATTCCAGACACAGATCCAATGGCTTCATCTCCATCTTCTGCTACCATATTAAATCGAATTTTAGCAGAATTTTTAGAATAGGTAATATCTTTTGGTACACGAAATTGTGGAGAAAAAGTTGAATTTGAAAAGGAAAATTTTCCTTTAAATAAAGTAGGACCATTTTGTAAGTATGTAATTTTTTCTTCTTTTGAAGAATAGTTAAAAAATTTAGTTATTAAGCTAGGTCCATCTTCAAAAACAAGATAACCTTTACCAGAATCAAAAGGGCTGATACCAAATAAAGTACCAACTTCAAGAGTTTCTAATGTATCTGGCGAAATTTTGCTATTACTTATTAAGTTAGAAGGGATGGGTAAAAGCATTGCAGGGTCACCAAAAAGATGGAATAATTCACCATCTCTACCTCCGGTCTTAACTGACTGAAGAATAGATCCAATATTTTGATGTGTTACACTATCTCCAATAAAGATCATATTAAATATTTGCTCTAAATATTGTATGTTACTTGAAACAGTTATCCCCCGAGAAGTAGTAATAATTGCAGAAGCACCATCCATAGGTGCTCTAATTAACTCTTCAGCAAATGATTCTTTATCTATATCATCAAAGTGTCCCCAGTTGCAAGTTCCTGCAATCCAAATTGGTAATTTCATATTTGCATTAATTGATTGGATATCATTTCGTTCATTATTTATAACCAAAAGTTTTTCTTGTGCCCATTGTAACGAATTTCCATGCCCAATAAAATTAATGAATGCCGAGCCTGAGGATATTAGATTAAAAAGTGCTTTTGTTGCTTCTGGTTTAGTTACTCCAAAAGTAGATGCGTCCATTACTTCTGGATAATCAACCATGTATAGTTTGTTAACTTCCATAAAATCAGGTATTACTTTTGCAAGACGTTCTGAGTTAATTGTATGACTTTTCCCTATAAATAATTCTGATGGTTCTCTTTCTGGTCTTGCCGGGTCATCAGCTACCAAAGTAATACGTTGCTTCCAAAGCCCAGGTGGTAAATTATTCTCAAATTCTATAATTTTCTCAGTAAATGATATTACTTCTTGTTCTGTGCGTGCAGGAAAACGTCCTATTGCTAATTCTGGAATAGTACCATTAAATGCGGCAAATCGATCATCTGTAGCATGTGAGTAATTAGTCCCTATTTCAATTGTAGGAATGATTATCTTTGATCTTCCTGTAATATTTCTATAATCAAAGTCAGCATCTCCAATCAAAAAAACTGTGGTTGGTTTTTGAGTCCATTCTTCTGTAGACCATTGTAAGAAATGGCGAATAGCGATAGGATCTTTATTTCCACCTGAGAATTCTTGGTAAATTTGGTTTAAAGAAACATAAATAGTATTTTTTCTATGTGCAACTAAAGGGGCTGTTGCATTAAAAAAAGTTTGAGGTCCAATAATGAGATGTTTTGCGCCAAGAGATCTATTCCTAAGTTTAGCCCATTTCTTTTCTCGATGAAAACCAATTATTTTAGGTGAAGGAATATCTGCTATTTTAAATGTAAAAAAACGCTGAAGAGAATCTTTGGGTAAATAAGGATTAAGGGAAGTAATAGTATCATTGAAAACTAAGGGTATATTCTCAGGTTTTACAATATTTGTAATATTCCATACTTTAAGATCACTGCCTTTTATTTTAAATGAAATATTATTTGATTTAAAAGGAGATATGAATTCAAAGGGATTTTGATAGTCGAGTTTTCTATCGTAAGAAATTGAAAGGTAGTCAAATAAAGGTTCTGAGTTTGGATTTTGACTATTATTTGAAATTTTAAAACTTTGTTCGCCATCAATTAAAAGGTTTCCCTCTACTTGAAAGGCTGCTGAATTTAAATTGAGGTTAGACCAATTAATTTCAGTTAACTCTTTGCCATTTAGTGAAATACTCACATTGTGATTAGTATTATTATATTTAGTATCTATTAATTCATTCCCAATCATCCCAAATGAGCCATTTGAAATTGAGGTTGAAAGTGGACTTGTAAGGTTAATTGTCCTTGATAAAGATCCTCCTGGCTTAATTATTGTTTCACCCCAACCTAGACCTGATTTTTGTGGATTTTCTTTATCTACTTCAAAATGTAGATAGCTAACGCCATAATCTAATTTCTGTGAACTTTCTGGTATAATATTAGCAGTTTCAATTCGTTTACCTCTTAACTTATTATCATTTGGAATTAGGAGCCAATGATTTGATTCCGTAAAATAAAGGTTTTGGTGCCATTTCATCTTGTTTAGCTCTAAGTCATAGCCGCTGGGCCCTTGAACATAAAAATATATTATATCATCAGTACCAAGGTTGCCATCAGATTCACCTTGGATAGTTATTGGTATTTCAATAAGGTTTGATGGAATAATTGGATTGTTATATATTCTTTGGGTTAATTTAAATGTTCGATCTCTTCCTAATGAAGAACTAGTGAAGAGCATAAGACTTCTAGGTTCTAAATTTAAATTAGGTTCAATGAGATCTAATATTTGATTACCAGTCAGTTTATATACGCCATCTTTTGAAGATGTTAATTGGATCCAATTGCCTTCAGGGAGAAAGCTTTCTTTTTTAATAGAATTTTGATTTGGCTTAAGCCATCTCTGCGCTATAGACCAATTAATTATTTTCGGGGATAGAAGAGTTTTTTGAGCTCTAGAAGGAATAGTTATATTTTTAATATTATTTTTAAAAGGAATCTTAATTATCATTGATTTAGAATATAAGCCATCCTCAAGCATTGGTGATATACGGAGTGTACCAGTATGTAAGCTATTTACAATTTGATTATGTATCCATTCTGTCTTGTAATCCTCAATCCTTAATTCATTGTTAAAATTTATTTTTTCTAAAACTTCTATCTTAATTTTTGGTAATTCTTCATTTGGTAATCCAATTAGTAACTCGATAGTCTTTAAATCTTCAACGGAAGTAATCTTAG
>Ga0302127_10002791_pt1 | contig 10568 bp, 12 predicted proteins | sample CB4_SCM_MG_FD_204452 | JGI IMG/M metagenome (GOLD analysis project Ga0302127, IMG submission 204452) | Marine microbial communities from Western Arctic Ocean, Canada - CB4_SCM | ecosystem: Environmental > Aquatic > Marine > Oceanic | place: Canada: Western Arctic Ocean | collected 2017-09-24
GAAAATGATAGCGATTTAAATGACTGGATTATTTTAGCGCTTAGTTTTGTTAAAACATTACCCCCTAAATAAATAATTAAGGTTTCCATTAAGTCTGACTTAAATAGGCATTGTTTTACCTTACTGATTGAGATAAAATGTTTCAAATATATTTATGCGGAGAAGTACCCAAGTGGCTCAAGGGGACGGTTTGCTAAACCGTTAGTGTGAGTAATTGCAGCGAGAGTTCGAATCTCTCCTTCTCCGCCAGTATATTTAAAACAGAAACCACCGTGAGGTGGTTTTGTCGTTTATAGACTCAATTCGGCATGAATAGTCATAAGTACATCAATAGCATCAATCATTCTTATAAAAAGCGTTGAAGGATCATTATTTACAAGCTTACCCGCATCGTTTTCTTCATATGAATGCCAAACATTATCTATCGCATCTCTACCTTCCCAAATTCGCTCATTTCTAGACTCAGACGTATTGAAAACTGATAAATTGTCAAAATTCTCATACACGGCTATTAGAACATCTGCAATTATATCCTCAATAAAAGGATCATTTTGTTTAGGCAGAAGGTCTTCTCTAATATTTTCTAAGCTTCTGCATTGTTCGGCTTCGGCTGTTTTCTTAAATGGACTTTTCGGTGGTTTAGGTCTACTTGTTTGAGTTGACTCAGCAGCACCTTCAGTTGGTGTTTGAACCTCTTTCTCAGCAGCCGCAGTTGGGGTTTTAACGGCTTTCTGAGCAGCCGAAACATACGTTACATTAACGCTGCTTCCACTAGGTAATTGAACAGAATGACCAGAATTATCTGGTGAAACGACTGTTTCTAGAACCCAACCCTCTTCGCTTCTATGAGGCAGGGGATCAGCGCTAGAAGCTGATGCTGAACCAGGCGAATGTTTGCTTTTCTTTACAGAAAAAGAAGCCGTTACTTCATCTTCAGGACCAATTTCTTGAACGGTTAGATCTTGAGCTAAACTACTGCTTCTTTTCAATGTTGCAGTTTGCTTTGGAGTTGAATTTGTACGTGTACTTGTTTGTGGACCTGGACTTGCAGGTAAACCTAATCTGAAAGCTGACATAATATTATGTTCCTTTATTCTATATTTTATTTTTGGATAACACTTAATTATCGTGATATATTTTTGTAAATTTCATTTTTTTGTTTTAACAGAGTAATTAAATGCAATATATTAGTATGTTGAAACGAAAACTTATTAAATATAATATATATTCGGAGAATATTTCAATGCAATCAACATCACCCTTTAAAAGTAATTTATCGCCAATACATAAATCCTCACAGCCAGGTATACATGCAGAAACTGATGTAGTAAAAAAACTTATAGCTGCAACAACACGAGCAAACCGGATACTTGCAAAAGTGAAAATAACGGATGCAACTAAAGCCGCATTAAAAGCAAAAAGTGAATTTGAAGCAGTAGAAAACGAATGCGTAAAATTATACCCTAACATATTCAAGGATACGGCTACTTTTAATGATCTAAATGTAGATCCCAAAAAAGTAGAAATAGTTGAAAAATTAGTACAAGCATCCAAAAAACTAGAAATAGCAACGCAAGCGATGAAACGTGTGGCAACAACAGTAAAAGCCACAGCAGGAATATCTAACTAAACTTGGGTATTACTTAACATCTTAATCTTGCGTCATAAATAAAAATTTTACAAATGCAGTATTAAATAAATCAAAATACCTGTAACAGATATATAAACCCAAATAGGAAACGTATATCTAGCTATTTTTTTATGTGTATCTGTTTTATCTAACAACCCATACGTAACGGTTAATAATATTAGTGGCAGTGCCACAATCGTTAAAATAATATGAGATATAAGAATAAAAAAGTACGTTAATCGCATTATGCCTTCACCCATATAAAGCGTATCGCCATGAAAATGGTGGTACAGCAAATAACCAATCAAAAATAACGCAGAGCTACAAACAGCACATAACATGTGTTGTTTATGACGTGCTTTATGTTTATTTTTAATAGCTACAATGCCAGCAATCATAAAGCATAAACTAATTAAATTAAGTGAGGCATTAACAGTGGGTAAAGTAGATACCCACTGTTGGTCAGAGTGGAAGGGGGTTTTAAAGTAGATAAACCAAACTAAAAATAGTAATAAACCTGCAGAAATAGATAATATTGTTTTAAGGTATGGAAATAATGTCTTCATTCAGTAAGTTTACCACTCCTGAATTATTTGATCCACAATATCGATTTCTTTGTCGTATAGTCCGTCTTTTTTTAGGTCTTGTTCTAATTTTCTGTGATGATAGCTTTCTTCTAGCATCTCGTTGTAAACTTCGCCCAGTAAATCTTTAAATTGCTCTTCAAACTTTTGTTCTGGCGATTTTTCTATCACAACACTAACCCTCCCCTGATTGGTTAAATAAAAACGCAAACGTGTTTGTTTATCGTCAATCACAATATGACTCCAAGGTATTGGGCCTTCTTGAAGGTCTAATAGTGCTTGTCTACAATCATGAAGATTATTTTCGAAGATAGTATGTAAGTAATCCTTGTCTATCTCAAGCGTTTCGCACAGCTCGAGTGTTAGCCCTGGATCGATCCAATTAAGTTTCATTTGTTCCCCCTTTACAGTGTTTTTCCCGTTTTATTTTTTTTTTAAACACTGTTTTTATGATAAATACTAATGTAACCCCGCAACAGCCTATTTCAGAAGGCTTTTTTTCTTTTAATGTAAACGGAAGTTCTATTTCGTTTACCAACAAAAGTGTGCCTGCATCCATACATGCTATTACTAAATACGACCTATTAACTGGAAATAGTTCATGTGATATCACATTTTTAAAAGATGTCCTTCAAGTAGCTATTCCAATTATTACAGATGTACAGAGAATAAATTAATATAAGTTTTCTTGTTTTATTTTGATAGCTTGAAAAAGCGATACGCGTTTGATAATGTGCAAACTATGTGGTTATTAGAAACATTATTTACACCTAATACAATTCTTCCAAAAATAGATCCAGAAGATATATGTGTTGATAGAAAAGATAAGCTATTGCAAATGAAGCAGCTTTTAGATGCGCATCAAATTGACTTTTACTTAACGCAAGGCACTTGCTTGGGTGCAATTAGAGAAAAAAATTTTATAGAGTACGACCATGATATTGATTTAGCATTTTACGAATGGGATGCTAAAAAACTGTTAACCTTAGTTCCAAAGCTTGAAGATCAGGGCTTTTTTATAGAAGAAGTAACAAAGTCTAACCTACGCCTTCAATTGGCACACTGTAAAGCCACTATGGACTTATGGATTTTACATAAGCCAAACTTTTTTTACACATTAATGGGTTATAAATGGTGGGTTAACAATTGCTTGCTAAAACCTAACTATTTTAATCCTGAAAGCGTTCAAACAGTAGATCTTTTTAACACTCAATTTAGAGTGCCAGTACACATAGAAGACTATCTTGTAGAACATTATGGAACAGACTGGGAAATACCCAAAAAAAATCATAACGCTATTTATCGAGGTAAAATATCTCAGTTTATTACGTTTTTATTTGTAACATCTACCATGCCTAAGCAATTTTCGGGTATAGAAGATAGATGTACATGGAAACCTTGGGCGTCTAAACTTTTAAAAATGGTTGCACCTAATAGTAAACTCACTCAACTTTATAAACACCCTGATAAGGCTTTTCTAAACCAATAGCTATTCTCCTCACCAATCAATCAGAGCCATAAAATACCGAAGATACAGTCTTTTTTTGAATAAAAATGAAATTTTCAATTTTTTGTCACGACAAATAAGTATGCAAGTAAAAACATCACCTTCCACAGTACTCACCCAACCTACTGGTTCTCCGATGCCTCCACTACCTCCGAATGGTACAGCCCGCCCCCCTTCACCCCCAAAATTGTGTGCGGCTGACCTTGAAGCATGTGCACGTTCTGAAACAAATCCAGATGCGGTACAGGCGACTATTAGGCCACTCAAAACAGAGTCTTTGTACTCAGATGTTGTTCAGATTGAATTTAGAAAGATTATTGAGTTACGACTAACGGACCCTATTAAGGCTGTAAATAGATTTTTAAAATATTTAAAAAATAAAATATCTACATTAAGTTATAATGAAGATGGGTTTTTATATAAGGGGTTCAGTCTTAAGAATTTTAAGGCGACTGGAGAACAGCCAAAGTGTTACATAATATCACCTTTTTCGTTCCGTAAAGATTCGAAAGGGAAATCTTATCTTATGGTAAACATAGGACCAGAAGACAAACCTTTTGAAAGGAGTCGAGGAGCTAAAAAAACTGTTAGGACCGTATATAGCCTAGATGAACAGTGTTTCGTGGTAATGAAGAAACCTATACGGTCTAAGGCTAAAAATAGAGAGATCCGACAGGCTGAGAATAATAAGCAACGAAAGGAATTTATTAAGGAACATAGAATTAATAAGCGATTAGGACGATGGAGTCGCCTTGCTGACTTTACTAGTAAAGGTTTGTATCTTATTTCGGATATTATGGAGGGTGATGCTCTACAGTATTTGAATACCTTGAGTGTTTCTAGAAGCACCTTACCGGCTAGTCTTCCTTTACACTTAGTTAAAAAAATGGCTCAAGATTTGGATAAGGTTCATAAGGCAGGTATTATCCACGCCGATGTTAAATTAGAAAATTTTTTAATTTCACAAACTGAAGATGAATACGTAAATGTTCAGCTCGACGATTTTGGTATGTCTATTGAATTAAAACCTGGGGAAGTATTTAGAACGATGGATAGAGCGTTTGGTACGCCCGCAATGATGGCTCCTGAGCTGATCTCTTCTCATAGATATTCTAAGGAGTCGGATATATATGCCTACGGTGCATTATTGTTGCAAATGCTTTGTGATACTAAGGCGTTTTATTCTTCTACTCCTAATACTCCATATTTCTCAAATAAACTCCTTGGGCTTACTAAAAATAAGTCTGGTACCTTTTTAATTCCGTCTATGAAGGATTCCGATGTTTCTGCTGCAGTGGATGCTGGCTTTGGTAAGTGTGAATTTCCTACTCGTATGTTTACCCCCCTACAACAGGATACACTTAAGCAGATTATAAAAGACTGTCTTAAACGTGATCCCGCTTCACGATGTGACATAGCAACTATTATTAGTAGAATTGATGCCGTATCTGGTCATAATCATGCGGATCTAGCCGCAGCAGAACAAGACGAAGGGGAACTGTCTGGTCCGCCACCAAATTTGTGACTTGTAACGTAAGCGGTAAACCAACCACCGTATAGATCCAAAAATAATGAAAATTTAAAATACCAAGGCACCAGTTGCTCATAATCCACAAGCAATTCACAAAACGAAACTCTTTTTAAAATAACTTGTAATAGGCACCTTATGAGGCCGTTGGTGTACAGATAGCATGAAATATTTTTATAGTTATTACGATAAGTGTAAGCGCTCCAAGAACCCCATACTTGCAAAATAATTACAAAGAAATAGCCCAAAGCAAACGATTAAAAAGGGCTTCGTAATAAGCAGCCGGGTTAAGGCCATGGTGCTTGGCGCTTACAATCAAAGAAAAATGAACACCCAGGGAATCTGCTCCGGCTTGCGTACATGCACATAAAAAGTTTTTTCTCCCCATAACCAAAGGTTTGTTTTTCAGTAGGGGGTAGGCCTTCTCAGGCAGTCCGCCTCGGATACAATAGGCATGCGATTTTGTTTCTGGGTGTCGGCCGGGTTCGTGTAGTACCTGTAAACGTGTTGCATCTATATACGCCATATCATAGCCAACCACTTCATCTTTCATGAGGTTGATTAAGGGCTGAAGTGTTTCAGATAATTGAATCATCCAACGTGCCATCGTGTGCCGTGGTATGCGCCACACTTTGGTAATATATGTGTGGGTGCTGTAACAAGTGAGCCGCTACATCCTTTTTTAGATTCTTCTACAAAGATAATCTCGTCTCGTTGAGGCAACAAAGCCATACCAGGGCGTTTACTTTTCTTTTTGCAGCGGGTATAGGTAATGGGTTCTAGATCTTTTTTATCTATTTCTGCATCGGCTGTATGAGGTGAAAATAAAGAGGCCATTCTTACGTTCAAACTTAATCATACTGATTTGTCAGAGAACGAACATAAACAATGGATAAAGGAAAATATTGTAAGAATCATTCTAGATGAAAAGGATATAAAAATGGATCTTAAGACATTACCATTTCGGTTGGAATAATCTAACGATCAGGATTAGGGATTTACGAATTTACGGTTGTAAAAGAAAACTGTGTGGCGGAGAGTAAGGGATTCGAACCCCTGGAAGCTTGCACTTCAACGGTTTTCAAGACCGCCGCGTTCGACCACTCTGCCAACTCTCCAAGCGAATTTTACCACACTTTAAATTTACAAGTAAACGACTTCTTTTTTGCATCAGCATCCCCAAATATGGTAGATTTAGCGCATGTCTTACCAAAGTATAAACCCTACCACCCAAACTTGTGACGCTAGTTTTCCGTATGCTACAAAAATTATGATAAAAAATGGTTGCGAGCAATTATCAGGTGCATTTACTAGCTGGTCACAAACACCTCTAGAAAAGCGAAAAGATGCCATATCATTACTACCTAATATGTTACAAGCAAATGCACAGGCGTTTGCTATATTAATGGCAAAAGAAATGGGTAAACCTATAGCCCAAGGGCTAGCCGAAATTAATAAATGCATAGATTTGTGTCATTTTTATATAAAACATATAGATACGTATTTATCACCTACCCCATTAACACATAAAGCCTTTACGTATTATCAACCCATAGGAACAATATTGGGTGTAATGCCGTGGAACTTTCCTTTTTGGCAGGTGTTTCGGTTTGCTATTCCGGCTTTATTGGCGGGTAACACTGTATTGTTAAAACCCGCACCTTCAGTGCCAGCTTGTGCGCTTAAAATTCAAGCACTTATGAACCAAGTTTTTTCACAACAAACGCCTTTTCATACCCTATTTTTAACACACGAAGATACGAAGCAACTTATCACAAATCCAGCCGTTAAAGGGTTGTCTTTTACAGGTAGTAGCAGCGTAGGTGCCCTACTAGCTCAACGCGCTGCTACAGTTTACAAGCCATACGTGCTCGAATGTGGTGGCAGTGACCCATTTATAGTATGTCAGGATGCCGATATCAATAAAGCTGTGGATGCAGCCATAACAAGTCGTTTTCTTAATTCGGGTCAAACCTGTATTTCGGCTAAACGATTTTTTGTACAGCAAGATGTACATCATGCCTTTGTTAGGCAATTTAAAGAACGTTTACAACAACTGATAGTTGGCGACCCCCTTCAATCACAAACAGTTATAGGGCCTCTTGCACGAGAAGATTTATTAGAGACACTCGAACGACAATTTAGAGAAAGCGTTGCAAAAGGTGCAACGGTACAAGTACATAGTTTAAAAAAGCCTGCAAAAGGATTTTTCTTTTCGCCGTGTTTACTTAGTCATGTACAGCCCAACATGGCCGTATGTTTAGAAGAAACGTTTGGTCCATTAGCAGTAGTGTCTCCGTTTAAAACGGTTGAAGACGGAATTGCTATGGCCAACCAATCGCATTATGGTTTAGGTGCTAGTTTTTGGTCTGCAAATGAGCCTCATATACAGTATGCTATTCAAAAACTAGAAGCAGGCAATGTGTTTATTAATAACAGTGTACGATCTTTTCCTGATGTTCCGTTTGGGGGCATTAAATATTCGGGTACAGGTAAAGAGCTTGGCAAAAACGGGGTTACAGCTTTTTGTTACAACAAAAGTGTTGTAATGGCCGATTAACTAAAGTGTTTTTTTAATAAAGTCTTTTACAGATTGTTGAGTGGCCTCGCAATCAAAAAAGCGTTGTTCTTTTTGCTCAAGATCATCAAAACCTTCAGGTCTTGGTGGCACAAAGCCTAAGGCTTCCTTTACTGCATCTTCAAATTTAGTCGGCTTGGCTGTTTCCATGCATATCATGGGTACTTTTCCGTCGTTTACGTCTAACGCCACTTTTACAGCTGCTGCGGTATGGGGATCTATAATACGTTTTGTTTTTGCATAAACAGATTTTATAACATCACAACGCTGTGTATGCGTGCTATTGCCACTTATAAAGCCATAATCTGTTAATTTTGTTAAATATTGCGTTAAGTCTAAGCTTTTAGTAGTTTCAAACTCGGTCATTTTATCAGTTAATATCTGTGCATCATTATCTACTAGGTCGTAAAACAAGCGTTCTATATTAGATGCTTTAGAAATATCCATAGACGGGCTACTTGTTACCACTACGTCTTGCTGTTTATAAATACCTGTTTTAAAAAACGTGTCTAATACTTTATTTTCGTTTGTAGATACTACCAATCGTCTTATGTTTAAGCCCATTTTTTTAGCTATAAACCCGGCTAGTACGTTACCAAAATTACCTGATGGCACCACTACATCAACAGCCTCGTTATTCGTAGTTGTTGCTGCATAATAACCTTTAAAATAATACACAACCTGGGCACAAATACGACCCCAATTAATAGAGTTAACGGCCCCTACTTTATAAGTAGATTTAAAAGCTGCATCTTTGTTTATTTCTTTTACAATGTCTTGGCAGGTATCAAAGGGTGCCGGTAGCGATATATTAAAAATATTATCATCTAAAATAGAGCCTGCTTGTGCTTTTTGAAAGGGGCTCATGCCTTCTTTTGGCGTTAGCATAAACACGTTAATTTGAGATTTACCGCGCATAGCTTCTTCAGCAGCAGACACGGTATCGCCCGAACTTGCACCTACAATATTTAAGGTTTTGCCACGTCGTGTTAATTCGTAATCCATAATGTTACCCAAAAACTGCATGGCCATGTCTTTAAATGCCAAACTAGGACCAGATGACAAATCTTGAAGCAGTATATTATCGGTTAACGTTTCTAGAGGTGTAATTTCGTCGCTTCCGTAAATGTCTTTTGTGTATGTTTTATATACTAGATTTTTCAAATCTTTTTCTGGAATGCTACTGCCTACAAATAACGAAATTATTTCGAATGCTAACGCTTTATAAGATAAAAATCTTAGGTTTGTTAATGTGTCTGTTGATAACTTAGGGTATTCTACGGGTACATATAATCCACCATCTGGCGCTAGGCCTTCTAGCAGTACATCTGTAAAATTAAAGGATCTATTTTGTGTGTCTCGTGTGCTTTTATATAACATGTTACGATAGTTTATCAATATTAGGGCTAATTTAACAATATAAGAGGTTTAAACATGATACCAACAGTTACCATTACAGCCGACATAATTAATCAGCATTTACCCATGAAAACAGCCATAGATGTAGTAGAAGAAGCGTTTAAAGATTTCGTTTCTGGCGACGCGTTTATGCCCCCAAAACAATATTTAGATTTACCACAATATAATGGCGACTTTAGAGCCATGCCTGCCTTTTCTAACCGTTATGATGTAGCGGGTATTAAATGGGTAAACTCACATGCTAATAGCCCTAAAGATATTCCGTCTGTTATGGCTACTCTTCTTTTAAATAATCCTAAAACGGGTGTGCCTTTAGCTATTGTTGATGGCACATTGCTTACCTGTATTCGCACAGGTGCTGCGGGTGGTATTGCAACTAAGTATTTGGCAAAAGCATCGGCATCGTCTTTGGCATTGGTTGGTTGTGGCATACAAGCTTACTACCAAGCCGAAGCTATTTGTTTAGTACGATCTATAGATACTATTTATTTATATGATCTTCAGGATACTAAAGCGTTTGAATCTAAAATAAAGTCATTTACTTCGGCTACTATTATTAGTTGTAATACAGTTTCAGAAGCCACTCAGCAAGCTGATGTTGTTGTTACGACTACCCCATCTAAAACACCCGTTGTTATGCTTAACGACATAAAACCAGGCACACACATAAATGCCATTGGCGCAGATGCAGAGGGCAAACAAGAAGTTGAAACAGCGTTACTACTAAAATCTAAAATAATTATAGACGATTGGGTACAAGCGAGTCATTCTGGTGAAATTAATATACCTGTCCATCAAAACGCTTTAACTCAAGGTGATATAGCCGCTGAGCTAGGTGATGTTATTGCCAATAACGTAACTGTTCGCACTTCAGATAGCGATATAACGCTGTTTGACTCTACAGGGCTTGCTATCCAGGATATAGTAGCTGCAGGTTACATTTACAGACAGCTATAACGCATCAAAAATCTATGTTTATTTAGAAAAACTACGGCTTTTATCAACAGCATTAGCTAAATACCCAGCAATAGCGTCATCAACAGTATCAGCTAGGAACTCTCTTTGCTCAAAAGATTTTTGAGCAACTGTTTTTATAAAACAGGGATTATCTTGAGTATCGAAGTTGTATTCGTATTCATCAAAACCGAAATCGCTATCACTATCCCTAGCATTTACTACCACTATATATTCTAATGGATACATGTCGCTAACCAATGTTTCAAAACACGGAGCGTCTTTACTTAATTCACTCATAACAGATTTTGCTCTATTTATAATAGTTTCTCTTTCAAGTTCATTTAAAGCTAAATAACCAGTTGCCT
>Ga0302127_10002793_pt1 | contig 10567 bp, 10 predicted proteins | sample CB4_SCM_MG_FD_204452 | JGI IMG/M metagenome (GOLD analysis project Ga0302127, IMG submission 204452) | Marine microbial communities from Western Arctic Ocean, Canada - CB4_SCM | ecosystem: Environmental > Aquatic > Marine > Oceanic | place: Canada: Western Arctic Ocean | collected 2017-09-24
TGATTCATCATAACAACTCAAGACAACAACGCCGGTGTCCGTATGATAGCGTGGAGGAAAACTCCGTCTTAGGAAAAGTTTTCCATCAAAGATTGCCTTTAACCGGCGTTTAGTAGCGGATATTTTACCGCAGAGCCTACTTTGTATAATGGATTTTTTTTGAATTAATTTTCTCTGAACCGTGGTGGCTTCCTGTACGCCACCTCTTTTTCATCACAGCAGAACGGTCACAATGAAGACCATTCATACTGAGAACGGACAGACTTAAAATTCTGACAACCAACATTCCGACCTCACACCACAAGGAGCAGCTATTTGGAGAACAACCGCTTTTATTGAGCTTGCCTTACCATGTGGTCGGAGGATTTAAAAAATTGAGATCATCCAATGTAAGGCCGCATTCAATGACAACCAGATAGAGCGCGCCAAAGCATAACGCCGCAATAATTGCCGCGATTAGTCCCTTGCGAAACATCAATGGCTGAGACGGTGCACTTGGCGCTTGGCCTACTTCAAGTTCGCCCGTTTCCTGCAATGTGCGAACGCCAAACGGTAGCGTAGCGATAAATGCCAGCCACCATAAAATGAAATAGATAAAAAATGCACTCAGCCAGTTCATTGAGCGCTTCCTTCAATCGCCATTAAAATATTTAGAATCCGCGACTTGCAAAGTCTAAGCTTCCTCAAGTTCAACCAGTGTGCCAAAATTATCTTTGGGGTGTAGAAATACCACTGGCTTTCCATGGGCTCCAACAGATGGGGTGCTTCCGTCAAGGATACGCATCCCAACCTTTTGTAGCTGTGCTATTGCCTCATGCATATCGCTAACTTCATAGCATATATGATGGATGCCCCCCGATATATTCCGCTCCAGAAAAGGGCCGATTGGCGAAGCCTCTCCAAGAGGCTCCATCAATTCGACTTTTGTATCCTCGAATTCGACAAAAACTAGTGTGACACCCTGTTCGGGTAATTCAACTCGATCTGAGACCTTTGCGCCGAAGGTTGTGCGATAAAGCGTCACAGCTACATCTAGATCTGGTACGGCAATCGCCACGTGGTTAAGTTTTCTAATCACTTAACACGTCCAAATGGATAATAATTTGAAGCCGTACCCGCCGCTCATATCTGTGTCACCGACACACGTACGTCAGTACGTTTTCCCCATGTGCTATGAAGCTCAGAGCGAACCGCGCGGCGCACCATCTCACCCAGATAATCAGGATCACGCCGGCGCGGTGCCGGCAGGCGATCAATCGTAGCGTCAATGGTTCTCTCAACAAGAGCCTCTATCTTTATCCCGCGCGTGTCAGTCTGCGGAATACCAATTAGCTCAAAATCAGGATCAACCAAAACATTCCCACGCCCATCGATAGCAATAGCAATGAAGACCGCGCCCGAGAGCGATAACTTGCGCCGTTCGCGGATAGCTGGATCATTACCAGGGGTGAGTAGATCACCGTCACGTAAGAGACACCCACTTGCAACTTCATCAATCACTTCAGGGTTTCCGGGAGCGAGACGGAGCATAGTGCCGTTAGGAACAACAAAAGCGTTCTTGACTCCGCACTCCAATGCAAAGTGAGCATGCTCAACCAGATGTCGCATTTCGCCATGCATGGGAATAGAAATGCGAGGCTGCGTCCATTCATACATCTGCTTGAGTTCTTCACGACGCGGATGACCAGTGACGTGCACCAAATGACGGTCGGCATCAATAATTTCGACGCTCTTCGCCGCCAAAAGATTTTTAATTTGTCCTACAGCAACCTCATTCCCGGGAATAGTCTTAGCCGAAAAGATGATCAAATCACCACCCTCAAGCGAGATGTTGGGATGCATGCCCTTTGCCACCCTCGCCAGCGCTGCACGCGGCTCACCCTGACTTCCAGTAAGCAATATCAATGTCTTATCTCGCGGTAGATCTTTAGCTTCATTCTGATCGAAAAACTGGCCTGCACCTTCAAGCCACCCAGTTTTTCTTGCAACGCCAATGACTCGGTGAAGCGAGCGTCCTGCGACCACAACATCGCGACCTGCCGCGCGAGCCGCTTTGACTACTGATAATATGCGCGCGACATTAGAGGAAAACGTTGCGACCGCCACTCTATTCTTTGCACTAGTTATAATTTCCGTCAGATGTTGTGCAACATCGGTTTCTGATGCCGATGCCCCCTCGCGGAATACATTAGTCGAATCACAAACAAGTACATCACAGCCTTCCGCACCAATCTGGCGTAGGCGCATTTTATCGGTTGGAGCCCCCATCACTGGACGCTCATCTATCTTCCAATCACCCGTATGCAGAATTCGAGCATGATCGCAGCTGATCAGAAGAGCATTGGGTTCAGGGATAGAGTGGGTGACGGTGACATATTCCAGACTAAATGGTCCTAGCAAAAAGCAAGATCCAAGCTCAATTTCATTAAGGCTGACAGCTTCATCCAAATCTGCTTCTTCGAGCCGGGTGCGCAACATAGCGGCGGTAAACGGCGTTGCGTACACAGGAAGTTGCATTCGGGACCAGAGCGCTGTGATCGCGCCGATGTGGTCTTCATGTGAGTGGGTAAGCACTATGGCAAGGATGTTTCCGCGCAAATCATCGAGATAAGTAATGTCGGGAAGGATAACATCGATTCCAGGCAACTCTTCACCAGCAAATCCGATACCGCAATCAACTATGATCCACTTGCGCGCATCAACAGGTCCGGTACCGTAGAGATAAAGATTCATTCCGATTTCGCCCGCGCCACCGAGCGGCATATAGACAAGATCGTTCTTCACACGGGTGCGTGCCACTATCGAGCATCTCCTTCTGCTAGAACTTCGCCTGCGGCTATATGAACTGTTCGTCCATTGCCGAGTTCAAGTAACAGTGCACCATCACTGGCAAGGCCTGCAAATCGACCTGATTTGATTGCATCAGAACAACGCACCGTAACTGGTGCACCAAGAGGCGGGCCGCGTTTGAGCCATGCAATCCGGATATCACCAAAGCCATTACCCTCATCCCATCTAGTTCGCCAGCGCTCGAACGCGATGGCCAGACTGGCAAAAAGTTCATCCCTAGTTGCCGTGCTGGAAAGTGCATTAATGCAGGTCGCCCCATCGGATGGACAAGAGCAAATGTTGACCCCCATTCCAACGGCGATTGCCCTCTTGACGCCGACATTCTCTGTTTCGATTAAAACTCCAGAGAGTTTCTTTCCATCCACCAGCAAATCGTTCGGCCATTTCAGCCTGACAAGTGGTGTCATCTTATCATCAAGTATTGATGAGACCACATCATGTATGGAAAGTGCAGCAACAAATGCCAGACCAGACAGGTACTCAATCGGTACACAGGATAAAATCAATCGCGTTACATAAAGGTTTCCAGGCGGAGATCGCCAGTTCCTGCCATGACGTCCTCGACCAAATGTCTGCTCATCGGCCAAAATCCAATCTGGCAGCAGAGCATCGGTGCCGACGCGCTCAAGCGCAACCGTATTAGTCGAGGTAACTATGGGCAAACGCTCAATAAGCATCGAGGCAAACTGTTCTATGGCAGATGCTTTTGATCTGGTAAGTATAGCGCCCGACAATCAAAAGCGTACCACCACTTCTAAAACAGTGAATGAGCCGCCGCCTTGGCGGCAATCACAACCGGTGATGGGTAAATAAAGTACACTAGAACCAATACACCAGTCACAGCCACGATCGCAGCAAGTTCACGCGGCATCGGTTGAAAAATTTCTGCGGGATCATCAAAATACATGATCTTTATAATTCGCAGATAGTAAAATGCGCCTACGACGCTTGCCAACACGCCAATCACCGCCAATGGATAAAGCTCAGCTTCAATAGCTGCAAGAAACACGTAGAATTTAGCAAAAAATCCCGCGAGCGGGGGAATCCCCGCCAGTGAAAACATCAGTATCGCGAGTGCCGCTGCCATCAGGGGTTGGTTTTTAGCAAGACCGGCAAGATCATCAATATCTTCCACCATGACATCACCACGGCGCATAGAAAGCACACAAGCAAAGGTACCAAGGGTCATGGTAAGATAAATAGTTAAATAGATGATGACGCCAGCAATCCCATTTTCAGAACCACTAGCAAGCCCAACCAGCGCAAATCCCATATGACCGATTGAGGAATAAGCTAAGAGTCTCTTGATATTACGCTGGGCAATCGCAGCAAACGCGCCAAGACCCATTGAGGCAATGGAAATGAATACAATGATCTGTTGCCACTGATCCATCGCACCGGGGAAAGCCTGAATCATAACGCGAACAAACAGGGCCATTGCTGCAATTTTTGGCGCTGCAGAAAAGAAAGCCGTGACCGGTGTAGGCGCGCCTTCATAGACATCCGGGGTCCACATATGGAACGGCACAGCAGAAACCTTGAAGGCAAGGCCTGCCGAAATAAATGCAAGCGCAAAGAGTATCCCAAGCGATGGATGGGGTTCGTTTGCAACTTGGGCAATACCAGCAAAGCTAATGGTACCTGTAAATCCGTAAAGCAACGAAGAGCCGTATAGCAGCATGCCAGATGACAATGCGCCAAGTACAAAATATTTCAAACCTGCCTCGGTCGACTTCAGAGAATCACGGCGAATGGCGGCGATGACGTAGAGTGCAAGGCTTTGTAGCTCCAGCCCAAGATAGAGCGCGATCAGATCTCCTGCCGAGATCATCATCATCATGCCAACAGTTGCCAACACAATAAGAATGGGAAATTCAAACCTCTCTGCCCTCACTGTCTTCATATACGCATCGGACATAATGATCGCCGCAGCCGACCCAATGATAGTGAGGGACTTCATCAAAACCGCAAACTGGTCGAGCACGAAGGCACCGCCAAAAGTCGTTGTTTCCTCTCCGTCCCGATGAAGAAGAACAAGTGCAGCGATCAATAAAATAACCGCGCCCCACGTGACTAGTGCTAAGCCGCGCTCACCGCGGAATGCCCCTAAAAGCAACAGCAGCATAGCTCCCATGGTGAGGACGATTTCGGGTAATGCGGGCAGAAAATTGGGCATGGTGTTCACGTACGTCTCATCATTTCTCTGGCACGGAAAGCGCTGAATTTACCGCCGCATCAAGCGCAGTTTGATACTGGATCATAAGGTTTTCCACCGACACTGCTGTGATATCGATCAGAGCTGCCGGATATATCCCGAAAAAAATTGTTAAAAATACCATGGGAGCAAGAATTACGATCTCTCGCCGGTTCACATCAGCAATCGTGCGCAGACTTTCGCGTTCGATTGTTCCAAATATAACGCGGCGATAGAGCCATAAAGCATACGTTGCAGACAGGACAACACCAGTTGTTGCCAATACCGCTACCAATGTGTTGACTTGGAATGCACCTACCAGAGTGAGAAATTCTCCAACAAATCCGCTAGTGCCGGGCAAACCAACATTGGCGAGCGTAAAGACCATGAAGACGACCGCGTAAATAGGCATACGATTGACGAGCCCACCATAGGCGGCAATCTCTCGGGTATGTATACGGTCATAGACAACGCCAACACACAAAAACAAAGCGGCTGACACTATGCCATGAGACAGCATCTGAAAAATTCCGCCCTGAATCCCTTGCGCGGTGACCGTAAATATACCCATCGTCACAAAGCCCATATGAGCGACGGAGGAATAGGCGATCAGTTTTTTCATATCCTCCTGCACTAGTGCCACTAGTGATGTATAAATGATGGCAATCGCCGACAGGCCAAACACCAAGGGCGCAAACATATCCGATGCCAATGGGAACATCGGCAGCGAGAAGCGCAAGAACCCATAGCCGCCCATTTTTAACAAAATACCAGCTAGGATCACCGACCCAGCAGTCGGTGCCTCAACATGAGCATCGGGGAGCCACGTGTGGACTGGCCACATTGGCATCTTGACGGCGAATGATGCAAAAAATGCAAGCCACAGCCAGGTCTGCATTTCTGCGCCAAAATCATGCGACATCAATGTCGGAATATCGGTCGTGCCTGCGTCCAAATACATCGCCATGATGGCGAGTAGCATCAATACGCTACCAAGGAGCGTGTAGAGAAAGAATTTAAAACTAGCATAGACCCGGCGCGCGCCACCCCAAATTCCGATGATGAGAAACATCGGAATGAGGACACCTTCAAAAAATAAATAAAACAGGACCAGATCGAGGGCACAAAAGACCCCGATCATCAGCGTTTCAAGAACAAGAAACGCGATCATATATTCTTTTACTCGAATTTGGATCGACTGCCAGCTAGCAAGAATGCAGGCAGGCATCAAGAATGTAGTTAGGATAACGAACAGCATCGAAATGCCATCAACGCCCATATGGTAGCGGATGGTGCCACTGAGCCATTCACGCCTCTCGACGAACTGGAAATCGGATGTAGTAGGATCAAAGTTTATCCAAATCAACAATGAAACGAGGAAGGTGAAAGAAACGGTCCACAGAGCCGCATACCGTACATTCCGGCGGGAAATATCGTCATCCCCCGGGATGAACAACACCAGTATAGCCCCCGCGAGCGGCAAGAATGTTACTAGGGATAAAATTGGCCAATCGCTCATGCTCCCCCCTCAGCTCCCTGCAAACATATGCCAGGTGGTGAGGAGCGCAACGCCAAGAAGCATCGCGAATGCATAGTGATAGACATAGCCGGTTTGCAGACGACTGACACGCCCGGCAACATCAATAATCCTAGCGGAAATACCATCCGGTCCAAGGCCGTCGATTATACGTCCATCCCCAATACGCCATAGCATGCGTCCTAGCCACATTGCCGGACGCACAAAAATCAAATTATATAGCTCATCGAAGTACCACTTGTTGAGCAGGAATCGGTAGACCATATACTGTTCACGGGCCAGCGCTGCCGGCAAATCCGGTTTACGGATATAAAACTGCCACGCAAACAAAAAACCAAGAATCATCATCACGGTAGCGGACCACTTTACCCAACCCGGCACGTGATGGATTTCTTCAAGGATATGATTGCCACTGGAAACATGTATAGAACCGTGCCAGAATTCCTCCCAGCCCGTCCCTATAAAGTCGCCGAAGAAGAAGACCCCAGCAAAGATAGATCCAACCGCCAATACCACTAACGGCACTGTCATTGCACTCGGGCTCTCATGAACATGAGACAAAGTCTCGTTCGAGGCTCGTGATTTCCCGTGAAAAGTCATAAAAATCAAGCGCCAAGAATAAAATGACGTCATCAGCGCTGCAATGACCGTCATCCAGAAGGCATAAATACCCACGTCTGAGTGAGCCGCATAGGCAGCCTCGATGATGGCATCCTTTGAATAAAATCCAGCAAAGCCAGCAAGGCCAGGAATACCAAAGCCCGTCAGCGCCAAAGTACCAATCAGCATCATCGCGTAGGTAAGCGGTATTATCGATCTTAGGCCACCCATTTTGCGCATGTCCTGTTCATCCGACATAGCGTGGATTACCGAGCCAGCACCTAAAAACAGGAGCGCCTTAAAGAAGGCATGAGTGAAGAGATGAAACATACCCGCCTGATAAGCACCAACACCCATGGCAACAAACATGTAGCCAAGCTGTGAACAGGTCGAATAGGCAATCACCCGCTTAATATCATTCTGCACCAAACCCACAGTAGCGGCAAAAAACGCGGTAGTTGCCCCGACAATAGTTACGATCATCAACGCGGTTTGGGATAGCTCAAACAAGGGTGAGCAGCGTGCGACCAGAAACACACCCGCAGTTACCATGGTTGCTGCGTGGATCAGGGCTGAAACCGGAGTTGGACCTTCCATCGCATCTGGGAGCCACGTATGGAGTAGAAACTGCGCCGATTTTCCCATGGCGCCAAGAAACAATAACAGACAGATAGTCGTGAGGATGTCGACATCATATCCTAGGAAAGCAAGTGTCTCTCCTTGGTGCTGAACTGCTTCGCCAAACACCACTGAAAAATCAAGTGACCCAAAGACATAAAACACCGCGAAAATGCCGAGGGCCAAACCAAAATCGCCTATACGATTAACTACGAACGCCTTGATCGCCGCCGCATTGGCGGACGGTTTATGATACCAAAATCCAATCAGCAGGTAGGAAGCCAGCCCAACGCCCTCCCAACCGAAGAACAACTGCAGGAAATTGTCAGACGTCGCCAGCATCAACATTGCGAAAGTGAACAGCGACAGATATGCGAAAAAACGCGACCGGTGCGGATCGTGATGCATATAGCCAATGGAATAGACATGCACCAAGGCCGAGATTGTGTTGACCACTACCAACATCACCACGGTCAAGGTATCAATCCTAAATGCCCAATCGACCTCTAAGAGACCTGAAGTCAACCAGCGCAGCACCGCGACACGATGGGTTTCATCGCTAAAACCAATATCGTAAAAAGCAATCCACGATAAAATCGCTGCTAGGATTAGGAAGCTCGACGTGATTATTTCACAACCACGCATCCCGATAATCCGGCCAAAAAGACCGGCCAGAATAGCGCCTAGAAGCGGAAGAAAAACAATCGCGGAATACATGATTTGCGTGAGCTCCGGTTAGTGCGAGGCAAACTTTCCGAAGATCATCCTTTCATCAGGTTGATGTCTTCGACCGCAATCGAACTACGATTACGGAAAAAGGCAACTAGAATAGCAAGGCCGATGGCAGCTTCTGCAGCTGCAACCGTAAGAATAAGAAGCACAAAAATCTGTCCGGTGAGATCACCGTGATAGGCGGAAAACGCAACCAGATTGATATTCACTGCCAACAGAAGCAACTCGATCGACATCAAAATGATTATAACGTTCTTGCGATTGAGAAAAATACCGAAGATACCAAGCGTGAAAATGATCGCGCCAAGCGTAAGAAAGTGGCTGATACCTACACTCATCGCCTAGATACCCTGTCCTGGTTTGACGTCAACGAGTTTAATCGCCTCGGTCGGATTACGAGCAATCTGAATTGAAATATCCTGGCGTTTCGCATGTTTTTTATGACGCAGTGTCAAAACGATAGCGCCAATCATGGCGACCAGAAGTATAATTCCAGCGGTCTGGAAAAAATAGATGTAATCGGTATAAAGCAGAAGCCCCAAAGCCTCAGTGTTGGTGAGAGATATAGCTGAAGGCAACGGCACGGCAACTGCACCGATCAGGTCCGGTTCAACAACCCAACCGCCAATGGCCAGAATAATTTCAAGCAACAGCAACAGTCCAACTAGCCCGCCAACCGGGAGATAGTTCAAAAAACCTTCGCGTAGTTCGGCAAAATCAATGTCGAGCATCATGACGACAAACAGGAACAGCACTGCAACTGCTCCGACATAAACAATAACAAGGACGAGCGCCAGAAATTCAGCGCCAGCAATGAGAAAAAGGCCCGCAGCATTGAAGAATGCAAGTATCAGGAACAACACCGAATGAACCGGATTACGACCGGCGATTACCATAAACGCGGAAGCAACCGTCATCGCGGCAAAAATATAGAAGAAGAAAGTTGCTACAGCCATGCGCTAGCGCACACCTTCTCTTGGCGCCATTCCCTTGGCGTACCATGTAATGGTACTAGCGATAGCGCGCATCAAGATTAATATTTTGTGCAATTTCCGACTCCCAGCGGTCCCCGTTCTCCAGCAGTCGATCCTTATCGTAATAGAGTTCTTCACGTGTTTCAGTCGCGAATTCAAAATTTGGTCCCTCGACAATAGCATCCACAGGGCAAGCCTCTTGGCAAAAGCCGCAATAGATGCATTTCACCATATCAATGTCATAGCGGGTGGTACGCCGAGTTCCATCATTATTGCGCGGTCCAGCCTCGATGGTAATGGCCTGAGCTGGGCAAATCGCTTCACACAGCTTGCAGGCAATACACCGTTCCTCACCATTTGGATAACGGCGCAGGGCATGTTCACCTCGGAATCGTGGGCTCAGCGGCCCCTTCTCAAATGGATAGTTCAGCGTCACCTTGGGCCTAAAAAAATACTTCATCGCCAGATAAAACGCCGAAAAGAATTCGATAAGAAAAATCGATCGGGCCGCACGGTCAAGCGTTGCCATTTATGTTTCCTCCCAGCGCCATCAATTAGGCAATTTATCCAGCGCCATCAAGACACCAGATGTCGCCACCACCATGAATAAGGAAATTGGCAGAAAGATCTTCCAGCCAAGGCGCATCAGTTGATCGTAGCGATAGCGCGGAACAATCGCCTTGACCATCGCGAACATGAAAAACATCAAAATGATTTTGAGCGCAAACCAGATAATCCCTGGGATAAAGTCGAGGAACGGAGCTGGGGGCAGCCAGCCGCCTAGGAACAGAATGGTTGCTAGCGCGCACATCATGACTATAGAGACATACTCACCCAGCATGAACATGAGATAGGGCGTGGAAGAATATTCCACCATAAACCCGGCAACGAGTTCAGATTCAGCCTCGGGCAAATCAAACGGAGGGCGGTTTGTCTCGGCGAGCGCAGAGATGAAGAAAATCACAAACATCGGTAACAGCGGCAACCAATACCAATCAAAAAGCCCCCACTCTCCCTTCTGAGCCATCACAATTTCAGACAGATTAAGCGAGCCCGCCATAA
>Ga0302127_10002795_pt1 | contig 10566 bp, 7 predicted proteins | sample CB4_SCM_MG_FD_204452 | JGI IMG/M metagenome (GOLD analysis project Ga0302127, IMG submission 204452) | Marine microbial communities from Western Arctic Ocean, Canada - CB4_SCM | ecosystem: Environmental > Aquatic > Marine > Oceanic | place: Canada: Western Arctic Ocean | collected 2017-09-24
TACTACGGCGAAGGCTTCGTTGACTTCAAACAGGTCTATGTCGTTGAGCGTCAGGTTAGCCTTTTTCAGAACTTTCTTCGCAGCGTTTACAGGTGCATTCAGGATGTACTCGGGAGAGTGCCCCATGGTTGATCAGTTGATTATTTTTAGGCCAGAATATTGACGTCACCGTAAAAGTCTACAAAACGTGTCAACTCTGCTGAGCCTCGAGGTCCTTGCGCAGAAATTTGGCGGCAAACATATACAAAATCGCTGAAATCACGTTAAAGCTCAAGACCCAAACCATAGCCCAGCGCAACGAATCAACGCCTAGGTCAGTGAAGTTATTAAACACATCACTCAATATCCCCGTGAACTGGGGCCCCAACCCGAGGCCGATGATATTTATAATAAAAATTAGATGGCTACTGTCATTCTAGGATGTCCTGCTTAAAGTGAATCATGTGGTTATTCCGAAGGGATAGAAATGGTAAGGAGATTGTCCGGTTTGATCAAGTCCGGCCGCCTTCATCATGTTAATAAGCTAGTGGTCGGGATAGCATCTCTTTAACAAAAATTTTAACAAGCTAGTGGTCATATTTGGTCGGTCAAAGTTAGCGCAAGTATGTAGAGTTAGCGATCCAACGAAGTTTAAAACCAATTAAACACGGTGTGAATTAGGAATATGGCAGAATTTTGTAGTGTCGAGAAAGACGGTCCTCTAACCATTGTTACAATTGAGAGACCAGAGGTTATGAATTCGTTACATCGGGCGGCCAATTTTGAGTTGGCTGAAGTGTTTGATGATTTTGTTGCCGACGAAAGCCAATGGGTAGCGATCATCACTGGGGCCGGAGATCGAGCATTTAGTGCAGGGAACGATCTAAAACATCAGGCTTCTGGCGGTGAGATGGGTGGGCCAGAATCGGGATTTGCCGGTTTGACATCAAGGTATGATAATCCCAAGCCGGTGATTGCAGCTGTAAACGGAGTATCCATGGGAGGCGGGTTTGAAATAGCCCTTGCATGCGATCTGATTATTGCGGCAGAGAATGCTATTTTTGCGTTGCCTGAACCACGAGTTGGTCTTGCGGCACTCGCCGGTGGAATACATAGGCTACCCAGGGTAATCGGTATGAAACAGGCGATGGGTATGTTGTTGACTGGTCGCCGGGTTAGTGCGGCGGAAGGCAAGGAGCTTGGGTTTGTTAATGATGTAGTGCCTGAAGGAAAGGCACTGTCTGCTGCCAGGGAATGGGCGGCACTCATTCTTGAATGTGCGCCTTTATCGATTCGGGGAAGTAAAGAAGCTGCGATGCAGGGTATGAACGCATCGTCGCTGGAAGACGCCATTAAAGGCAAATACGATCAAATCGAAGCAATGTTCAAGAGTGCTGATGTTGTTGAAGGACCTCTAGCATTTTCTGAGAAGAGAGCACCAAACTGGAAAGGCGAATAGGCTGATTGCGCTTTCTAAAACTAAAACTAAACTCTTAAATTTGAATGAACATCAGCAATTACCATACTTAACCGTTCTTCAGAAAAGGTGGTTTATTTCCCTTGTCTTCGAGATGGGGTGAATTATTCTTTCAGGCTTGAGTTTTTTTCGTCAAGTACATTGTAAGCAACAATATTGTCATTCGATTTATTTAAGGTTGAAACTATGCATCCTGCTGTTCTCGCTGAAAAGTATCCGTCAAAGCCCGCATACATTATGTCCCATTCCAGTCATACAGTGACTTATAAAGAGCTGAACGAGACATCAAATCAAGCGGCGCAACTGTTTCGCCACCTAGGTTTGCAGCGCGGTGACCATATTGCGATTCTGTTAGATAATCATGATCGATTCTTGCAGATATATTTAGCAGCGATACGATCGGGCATTTATTTTACAGCGATCAGTTATCGCCTCACCGAATCTGAAGTCGAATATATCGTCAATGACTGTAGCGCCAAGGTATTCATTACTTCTAAGGCCAGAGAGCCTGTCGTCGAGAAGCTTATTGGTAAGATGCCCAACATTGATAAGTGTTACATGCTCGATGGCGTTATAGGTGGATTTGAAAGCTGGGAAGATACCGTCGCTGAAATGTCCACAGACCAAATTGCCGATGAAAGTACAGGTGCTTCAATGCTGTATTCATCAGGCACAACTGGCCGTCCCAAGGGCGTTCTTAGGCCATTACCCGAAGGTGAATTCGGTGCAAGAGATGGCCCCGGGCCGTTCGCCATACTATATGGCGCCACTGAAGAATCTATATATCTCTCACCAGCACCTCTATATCACGGAGCACCTTTGGGCTTTACTCTAGACTTCATACTCGGCGGTACGACTTGCATCATCATGCCGCATTTCGAAGCTGAAGCAGCGCTTGCAGCGATAGAGAAATTTGAGGTGACCCATAGCCAATGGGTACCAACAATGTTTATCCGTATGTTGAAACTCGATGAAGCCGATAGGTTAAAACACGACGTCTCTAGTTTGCAGTGTGCCATACACGCTGCCGCTCCTTGTCCCGTGAAGGTGAAGGAAGACATGATCAATTGGTGGGGACCCATTATTTTTGAGTATTACGGCGGCACCGAAGGCAATGGCTCCACTACTATTAACTCCGAAGAGTGGCTCGCTCATAAAGGATCTGTAGGTCGTACTCTCAATACCTTACTCCCAGCCATGCTGCATATCGTCGGCGAAGATGGTGAAGATGTACCGGCAGGTGAAATTGGCACCATCTATTTTGAAGGCGGTCGTGAGTTTGAATATTACAATGACAAAGAGAAAACTGCAGAATCTCGTCACTCCAAAGGCTGGAGCACCTTGGGTGATGTCGGTTACGTCGATGAAGAGGGTTTCCTATACCTGACTGATCGAAAGAGTTACATGATTATCTCTGGCGGCGTCAATATCTACCCTCAGGAAGCTGAGGACATACTGGCGACTCATCCTAAGGTGATGGATGTTGCGGTATTCGGGGTGCCAAACGAAGACTTCGGCGAAGAAGTTAAAGCCGTCGTGCAGCCAAAAGATTGGGCCGAAGCAGGACCTGAACTTGCCGAAGAGCTAATTGAGTATTGTCGCAGCGAGATCTCACATATCAAATGCCCCAGATCTATCGACTTTGAACAAGAATTACCACGTCATCCAACCGGTAAGTTGTACAAGCGATTGTTGAAAGATCGTTACTGGGCTGGCACCAAGCAGATTGCCTAAAGCTTCGAGAGATCTATCCAATGTGAAATCGTACCAGTGAAGCACAGGAAGGGCTGCTGGCAATAACAACATGCGACACGCTATTAACTCAGGAATTCCGAATGACCTCGACCGAAGAACTCACCCGTTGGATTGAATCCCACTGTCCCAAAGAACTTCCTGGCAGCACATTCGCCTATCGCGGCGGCAGCCACCAGGCGATTTCCGACCCGGCATTTCAGTCCTGGTTCGATGCCTGTCTGGAACGGGGATTTACGGTACCAGACTGGCCAGTGGAATATGGCGGGGCCGGTTTTGATAAGCAACAGATGGCGAAACTCAACGAGGCATTTCGGAAGACGGGTGCACCCGTGCCATTAATCGGCGGTGGTAAGGGAATGCTTGGGCCCATGTTGTTGGAACTGGGAACGGACGACCAAAAATCCCGGCACCTGCTAAAGATCGCAAGAGGAGAAGTGCGTTGGTGCCAGGGATATTCCGAACCGGGCGCAGGTTCCGATCTGGCGTCGCTGCAAACCCGCGCGGTCGATAACGGTGACTACTACCTGGTGAATGGCTCCAAGATATGGACGTCAAATGCCTATGAGTCTGACTGGATGTTTTGCCTGGTTAGAACCAATACAGAAGTGGCCAAACAGGAAGGGATCAGTTTTGTTCTGATTGCAATGGATGATCCAGGCCTTACCGTCAACCAGGTTGATCTTATCAATGGTTCTTCTGAATTTTGTCAGGTGTTTTTTGACGACGTTAAGGCTTACAAGAACGATCTGGTGGGGCAGGAGAACCGAGGCTGGAGTATTGCAAAACGTCTGCTGCAAATCGAACGTTCCGCAGTAGGCGATGGTAGCTTTATTCCACGGGCCGGCAACTTACCTGAAATTTTGGAACAATATGCCCCTGACGACCTAGCGGCACGGGATCGCGTTTTACAACATCAGATGCAAAAGGCAGCCTACCAACTAACCCAGCAACGTGCTGCGGCCGAAGATAAAATACCGGGTGCTGCAACCTTCGCGACATCGACTTTCAAATACCTGTCAACCAGACTGGAGAGTGCTGGTTTAGATACCACCATCGCCCTGATGGGTTCCCAGGGTATGGGTTGGGAAGGGGACAATTTCACTGAACACGAACTCGAGGCAACCCGAGAAATGTTACTCAGCAAGGGGTTCCTCATTGCCGGTGGCAGCTCGGAAGTGCAGCTCAATATTATCGCCAAACGCGTTCTCGGATTACCGGATTGAAACCAACTGGACATTAAGATTCAGAGTGAGTGAAATAGGTAAACTGTCCCCCGATTTCTGGCAGCCTGACGACATTGACTGTGACGTCCAGCAAGGCGGCGGCCTGGCCGCTGCGCTCAATACTGGCGTTGTCTCGGAATGTCTTTGGCCTTCGGGCCTTTAGCATGAACATGAGCAGGTTGCGCTGTACGCATGACTTTTTGTGGCGGGTTCAGCTGATCCGGATGACCATTTTTCCAACGGCGGCGCGGGACTGCATGCGGCGGAATGCCTCGTGAAAATTCTCGAAGGCGAACACCTCGCCAACGGCGGGTTTCAGGGCGCCAGAGTCAAGCCAGTCCAGCAACTGCTCCATGACCTGGCGATAGATTTCAGGTTCTCGTTTTTTGATCTGCGCGCCGTCGACGCCCACAAGGATCCCGCCCTTCAGAAGTGGCAGGTTAAACTTCAGCACCGGGATCTCTCCAGACGCGAAGCCAACGACAATATAGCGCCCGTTCCACGCGATCGACCGGAAGGCCTGATCAGCTATTGCCCCGCCAACCGGATCGAAGACCACATCTGGACCCTTGCCCGCGGTTGCGTCCTTCAGCGCCTCGCGCCAGTCGGGCTGCGTGTAATCGACCGTTGCATCAGCGCCGATCCGGGTGGCGGCCTCCCGCTTTTCCGGAGTCGAGGCCGCAGCTATGACCTCGGCGCCCATCAGTTTGCCGATCTGGATCGCCGCGATCCCCGTGCCGCCAGCGGCCCCCAGGACCAGAAGCCGCTCGCCGGGTTTTAACCAGGCACGTCCCTGCAGCGCGTAAAGCGCAGTCACGTAGCTGATGTAGAAGGACGCCCCGACCTCCGGCGTCACGCCATCCGGCATCAGGTACAGATTGGACGCCTTGGCCGCCACATATTCGGCCAGCGCCCCATTGGTGACATTGCCCATCACCCGCGCGCCGGGTGCCAAGCCCTCGACATCGTCCGCGACGGCCTCGACCACGCCAGCAAATTCCACGCCCGGCGTGAAAGGCAGGGGATCTTTCGTCTGATATAGACCGCGGACCTTTAGTCCCTCGACAAACCCGACGCTGGCTGCCTGCACCTTGACCAGTACCTGACCGGCGGCAATCGCAGGTGTCTCAACTTCCCCGATCTGGATGTTTTCGATTGAGTCGTATTGTTCAACCAGAACTGCGCGCATAGTTTCTCCTTGTGCTGCGCTCTGCGCACCAATTCAGCATGTGCGCGGGACGTATACGCCACATCTTCCCATAGCTATTAGTAGACTAAATATTCCTCACGACAAAAGACCCCAATACGCCTTCTACTGACTTTTGTCTTTCACCAATTCAATGGCCAACGCCGGACACATTTCAATAAGATCATCGATAACTTCATCGCCAGCGCTTTCGACGCCGGCGCTGATTAGTTCAGGATGCCCATTTTTGTCCATTCGAACCAGTTTGGGATGAAAGTAATAACATTGCCCGGACATCACACATTTCGATAAATCAATTTTTAGCTTCACTGCATCAACTCACGTCGAATTGCAGATGAAGACTATTAAGCGCTCGGAAAATGAAATTATACTGGTGGGCAAAATCATTCTTTCCGGGCGCGAGGCGGATATTTTTCAATCGACTTAACAGATGCTCCATCGCTACTTTACTTTCCAGCCTGGCGAGATTGGCACCGGGACAATAATGTGGCCCCGCCCCAAACGCGATATGCTTACGGTCGGAGACCCGGTCAACCTGAAAGCTCTCTCCTTCATCAAAAACCGTCTTATCGCGATTCCCACAACCATACATCACCATCAATCGTGAACCCTCGGGTAGCGAGACACCACCTAACTCCGTGTCTTGAGTAACGAACCGGCCTAGCGCCTGGATCGGTGAATCAACCCGTAACCCTTCCTCAAGCATCGCCGGTACTAGTGAAATGTCGGAGGCGACCTTAACGAACTCTTCGGGATTCTCGATAAGATTCAGCATGGTTGATGAAAGTAGATAATTAACTGTTTCCTGACCCGCAATTAATAATTGCTGTAGGATGCTGACAATTTCTGGCGTATCGAGCGGACGATAGTCCTTGCCGTCACCATCCTCTGCATCAATCAACAAATGTGCATTAACAAGATCATCGACTAGAGTTTCGCCTGTTCTCGATCTCGCTGCCTCGACTTGTGAAGCCAGGTAGTTTTGCAAATCGACCCTTGCTTGCGCAGCCACGAGTTGCTCTTCCGGACTAACTCGCCCGGCGAGGACTTTGCTCATTTCAGCTGACCAAAACTTATAATTCTCTAGCTCAGATTCAGGAACGCCCAGGGCGATAGAAACCACGGTCAAAGGCACCATCATGCTGAACTCAGAAACGAATTCGACTTCTCCGCGATCAATGAACTTATCAATCAAGTCATCAACAACTGAATGCATAACATGTTCAAGACGGGCGACTCTTTTTGGTGTCAATGAGCGATTAACCAGCGCTCTAAATCTTGTGTGTTCAGGTGGATCAGCCGATAGCATCGTATCCCGATTCTCAACGCCATTGACAAGAATCTCCATTATTTCAGGCGGCGGTGCGCTTGGCGGCGCGAGGCCTTCCTCACCTTGGAAGTTAAGGAAAGCTGCACCATTTTTTGAAGAGTAAGTCTTGGTATCAACCAGGACTTCACGTATCAAATCATAGGTCGTCACAAAGTAAACGTTGTCTGCGGCTTCATACACCGGCGCCTGTTCACGCATTGCACCATAGAATTCATATGGGCAGTCAATCGTGGCCTCTGCAAAGGGGTCGAAATCATGTACAGACTTCATGCTCGATATACTCCTATTTGATGAATCTGACTCGCACCAACGCCTCACCCGACGCAGGGCCAACAACAGCTTCCTCTATGAACCGGAAATTGTCTTCAGAGAACTGGCCGCTTGGCCTGTTCGCCAAGCGCCACTGTCGGTCTGCCTACTTTCCGAAGAGGCCCGGGCGGATAGTGAATTGAAGAACTATTTCACGACCCCGTTCTGACATTAGATTGAATGAATCTGATGGAACCGCACCAACCGTACCTGTTCCCGAACCAGTAAGCGGTACGCTCTGCCCAATTCCTCTGAGAATTTCATCGTTAAGGTTGCGGCCGATTAACGCAACGGTCCAAGTGTCATCTGCACTCGAGACGCTAACTGAAGCATTAACCTTGCTATAGCTAGGCTGACGCGTACCTGGTTGTCCCTGTTGCATGTTATCATATGAATCGACATAGCTAACATCGCCACCAATTCCTAACAGAAGATTGCCATTCATAATCGTTCGCTGGTAGGAGAAGCCAACATTTGCGCTAATTTCCGGAGCACGCATAAGTTCCTGGCCAGAAAGATCCATCCCTTCAGGGTTTCCTCCCGGAATTACATCAACGTTACAGCCAGCTGCTTGGGATTGACCCGTCCAACAGTTTGAGATGAAATCTTTATAACTGGAATCCACAAACGCCGCAGCACCTCTTATTGTTAAGCCATCAATATCCGCAGGATTCCACATAAAGTCGACTTCAAAACCATCGACATCCGCACCGTCCGAATTGACCGTTACTACTGAAAGCGTATTGGAATCAAATGAGGTCACCTGCATATTCACGTAGTCGTAGGAGAAGGCAGTCGCATTCACTTGCAAAGTCTGATCAAGGAAAAAGGCCTTAACGCCAACTTCGAATCCATCCACAGTTTCGTCGTCATAGCGAGCTTCGCCCAATGCCTGCGTGAGTGAATTGAGGGCACCCGCATCAAAGCCGCCAGATTTAACGCCTTCTTTGTACGACCCATAGACCATTAAATCGTCAGTGGGCCTGTACGAAACAGTCAGTTCTGGAATCAGATTATCTGAGCTTAGTTCATCACCACCGGGCAAGATAAAAGGCGCTGAGACACCATTGACTACGGTTTTTACAATCTTCTTTTCTTCATCCATGTAACGAACACCAGCCGATACTTCCATTTGATCACTCACATCCCAGATCAATTCGCCAAATGCCGAGAATGCATCCTGATCCTGTTCATGGAACGCCGCCCGTCGGCGAATAAGTGGCAACGCGCCGCCGTTAGTTGTTTCTCGGGTTTCGAAGAAAACGCCAAGCATAAAGTTAAGCGAACCATCCCAATCCGAGGCTAGCCTGAACTCCTGGCTAAGTTGATCGAGGTCTGTACTGTGAGCGGTAGCTATAGGCGCTGACGGCAAATTTGATTGTTCTAAAAAGTGGATATCGTCAACCTGATACAAACCAGTAATTGAAGTCGCCGTCAACCCGTTTTCCCAGGCGTAGTTCAATTCGAGCGAAACTAATGATACTTCAGTCCTCTTGTATCCATTGCTGGTAGGCGGCAGACCAAACTCTGCAAATTGTGCACGCTGCGCAGGAGACGTATCACCAGTCACAACATCTCTATCGAATTTACAGTCATCGATATTCATGCCAGGCGAAAGTACAGACATGGGAATACCCCGGAACTGAGGGGAGCCTAGAGGACAGAGCGTTCGCTGCCAAAACTGTGGCATAGAATCCCACTCCCTATCCGAGTAGGTAAATTTAAATCGCGCATCAAAAGCATTGTTCGGTTCATAGACCAATGTACCGCGAACAAATGTATCCGTGGCCTCCGGAACGTTATCTGCAGTGGATGGTAACGCAGGATTGTTACCTAAAAGAAAACCCGCACGCCCAAACAGCGCGGCGGCATCGCTGATATCCAGCGGTGCTGCCAGCGTGACTATATCGTAATAGCCTTCCTGGGATCCGTAACGGGCGAAGATCCGAGCCCCGACAGTTTCACTTAGCGGACCAGACAGCATGATGGAACCATACTTTTCTTCAGCTTCAACTTCATAGCCGCCGCCTAACTCGTAGGTAAATTCATCACCCGGATCATTTGTGGTAAAAGAAACAACACCACCGGTGCTGTTTTTACCAAAGAAGAGAGATTGTGGTCCGCGTAGTACTTCAATCTGAGCCACATCGTATTGACCTACAAACATGAGGTGCGCCTGAGCCATCGCAACGCCATCAATATTTATCGCGACCGACTGGTCTATCAATCCATTACCCGTAGAAGATCCGACGCCTCGCAGATAAATGGCGCCACCGGATGAGCCATTCCCCTGTCCGGCAACAAAGGCTGGAACGATTGAAACCAGATCCTCAATTGAGCCTATTGCATTGTCTTTGATGTAGTTCTCGTCAAAGGCCGTTAGAGCGATGGGAACATCTTGAAGGCTCTCTGCCCGCTTCCTGGCTGTGACTACAATTTCCTCGAGAGCCCGCGACGAGCTGGATTCTGCTAATACAACTGAAGGAAAGTGAATGCTGAGAAGTCCCAAAACGAGACATGTAAATTTATTGCGCATACCAATGGCCCCTAAATGATGTTTAATCGAATTGCATTGATGCTATCCCGACCACTAGCTTATTAACATGATGAAGGTGGCCGGACTTGATCAAAGCGGACAGGTTCGTTACCATTTCTATCCCTTCGGAATAACCTCATGATTCACTAAGCAGGACATCCTAGAATGACAGTAGCCAAATCTTCAGCGGCCTCCATCAAAATCCATATCAACAGTATAAAACCGGTTCTTGAAGGGATGCGGTCTTTGGGTTTTTCCCAAGATGCCTGCCTGGAAGGGACTGATCTGCACCTCAATCAGCTAGTAGGGACCGATGTCGGTGAAGATTTTTTAACACTTGAGCAGAAGTACTTACTCTATAAAAATATTTTACAGATCAGTCAAGATCCTTACATCGGATTAAAAATCGGCCGCACCTATCGAGTCGAGGGCATGCTTGGCTATGCCGTGCTGACGGCAAGAACAGTTGGTGAGGCATTGCGCATCTACCAGGATTACGAGCCGCTCACGTTCAGTCACTTCAAATTCTCTCTGTTTAATGAAGGTAGTCTTTTAGGGATTGCCCTACAGGAGCAGTACGATACGCCGGAGCCACTCTTACAGATACTCTCGGATCGAGCTGTCGAACGTGGCCTCACGGCAATGCAGACTTCCTTTGGCTTCAGAGTCGATATTTGCAAAGTTCGGCTAATGCACAAGGACGAGAATCTCAAGCTTTATGAGGAGCACTTCGGCTGTCCGGTTGAGCTC
>Ga0302127_10002803_pt1 | contig 10553 bp, 10 predicted proteins | sample CB4_SCM_MG_FD_204452 | JGI IMG/M metagenome (GOLD analysis project Ga0302127, IMG submission 204452) | Marine microbial communities from Western Arctic Ocean, Canada - CB4_SCM | ecosystem: Environmental > Aquatic > Marine > Oceanic | place: Canada: Western Arctic Ocean | collected 2017-09-24
CGGAGTCGTCGATCGTATCTATACCGATCTCGCCGTGATCGACGTGGTGGATGAGGGGTTTCGGATCGTCGAGCTGAGTCCAGGGGTGAGCTTCCAGTACGTGCAGGAGCGGACGGGTGCGAAGCTGTTCGGCGGAAGCGGGACGCCCTCCTAGGACGACCGACTCGCGACCACTTTTACAATCGTGGGACGACCTTCAGGACCGTAGGGAGGAGGTCTAGGCAGGTCAGCTCGCGACGCGACCCAAAGGGCACGCGGGGTCGACCGCCGGATCCGCGGGTTGCCGTCGCCGAGCCTGAAACGGGTGTGAGTCGGCTTGCCGCGTACATTGGTATCCCCGAACTCCACGCCCCTTCTACCGACCGAGGTAACCCTCCATGATCCGACGAGCATCGATCCGACTGCTCCTCCCGCTACTCACCCTCGCGCCGCTCCAGGCACACGCCCAGGTCACCACCGAGCTCGACTCCCTGTGGGCCGACGTGGCCCAGTCCGTGGCCACCGGCGACACCGACCTCTACCTGTCCACCTACCACCCCGACGCGATCTTCGTCTCGGCGCGGCGGGGGATCACACGGACGGTCGCCGAGGACGTCGAGGCCAACCGGGCGGCATGGGACGACACCCGCGAGGGCCGGGCACGCCGAAGCGTCGAGTTCCGGTTTACGGAACGGCTGAACAGCCAGACCTCGGCCCATGAGGTGGGGATCTTCCGGTATGCATCCACCGAAGCAGACGGGTCCACACGCGTGGCTCTGATCCACTTCGAGGCGGCCCTGGTCAAGAAGGACGGGGTCTGGCTACAACTCCTCGAACTGCAGACGTCGGACGCGACCGAGGCGGAGTGGGAGGAAGTTCGGTAATTACGCCGCATGTGCCTGCCCAACTTCCGCTCCCAGGTTTGAGTAGAGTCCGGTCATGCGTGCATCCCGTGTGCATAACTGTGCCATTTCGCGTCACCTTCGAGTGATGCGCGATCGCCCAACTCGAACTCACGGTCGCGGGATGGAAGCGCCTCAGCTGTATGGAGGAAGTCCACCTAGAGGGAGTTTAAGCATGAGAGCCGGTCCTTCTCCCTCTTCCCACGCATGACGAGATGTGCGCCGTAGTCTCGATGATCGAGCTTAACTGGAGGTCAGGCACCCCAGGTCCCCACCGGCACGACCGCCGGGGGCGTTCAGCCGGGAAGCGACAGTCGCTCGACGGCGCCGCCGTATGACGCACCGCCCACGTCCAAGAACAAATGGCTGTCGGTCACCGAGAGCGCCCACTCAATGCGGCGGTCGAGACTGTCGACGAGAGAGGCCAAGAAGTCCCGGTCGATCGCGTAAATCTCGACTTCCTCCGCCTTGTGGATGCGCTGGCCCTCGTAGCTACGCATCAAGATTCGCGGCTCCTTATGTGTGTATAGCGCAACGCGCGGACTCGCCTTGCTCGCCTGGTGAAGGCGCGCAGCATTGGGGGCTCCGATCTCGACCCAACTCTTCCACGCTCCGGTGAGATCCTTGATCATGAGCGGCGGATCGTCGGGATCTGAGACACCGCCCTTGGAGAACGTGATCCCCTCAACGAATTCGAGGCAGTAGGCGAGTAGCCGCGTCAGAAAATACTCCTCGGTCTCCGAGGGATGGCGCGCTGCCTTGAGGCTCACCTGCTCGTACACTCCACGGTCTATGTGGCTGAGGGAGACTTCGATGGTGTGCACAGTCGAGGGGAGGGCCATGTCAATCTCAGTTGGATGTCGGCGACTCCATCCATTGGGAGGATGGGGCCGTGGTCAACTTAATGGCCTCCGTCGTGGCGCCGCGTTGAGACGGGTGATGGGGTCGGGAGAGTTCACACGGACGAGATGCGGCTCCGCACAGGACGGCGCGAGTCCGACGATCCAAACTGTGCCAAACACTGCGTCGACGCCCGCCGACATCATAAAGTCGCCCCCAAAGCAGGTGCGCTACCAGACTGCGCCACGCCCCGAAGTTGTTTTACTGCAATGTGTTACCGACTTACTACCGCCAGTCATTTTACCAAAGTGTGCCAGAATCTAATACGTCGCGGGAATACTCAAAGGAGCCCACCGCTCCTCCCCTGTAGGACCGTTCCTGAACGCTGGCAGCTCTTTGGCACGGGCCCTGAGGCCTTGCGACCCGAGTAGCGGTCTATGGTTGGTGCGCCAGGACAGCCCCACTGGGGAACTGCAATGGGCTCCGGCAGGTCGGGTCAAGTTCACAGTTCAACAAAGCGACCATGCCGCCGACCTACCCCACATCACGTCAGGCGCCTGAATCACCAGCTGGGGTGGGCCAACGAACCTTGCGATCCGCGTTGCGATTCTGAGGCGAGACCTTCTGCGCCCTGCCTGAGGCTGTTATCCTCGCCGAACCAGTGGCGGAGCGTGTATCATAGGGTCCGACCCCACAGCGCCTACAGGGGCCTACCCACGACCGGCTTGTTGCAGCCATCCGGGCCACGCTGGCATCGGGTGCGGTGCGGACCCCGGATCTGGGCGGAACGGCGGACACCGAGGAGATGGCCCAAGCCGTCGGCAGCCGACTGGACTGAACTGGATCACGTCCCGTCCGGTAGGGGAAAACCGACGGGGGCACCACGTATGGGGCGGGGCGTCAGCCCACGTTTTCCACGCCCACCAGGTCCACGATGGCCATAGCCAGCACCCGGGTAGCGTTCACTAAGTCCTCGATGGAGCACCACTCGTCTGGCTGGTGCGCCAACTCCAGGATGCCGGGGCCGTAGGCCACGCAGTTCTCCACACCCGCGATGCGGGCCACGTGCTTGTGGTCGTAGGTGCCCGGGCTGGCCACCAGCGTGGCCTCCCGGCCCAGCACACGGGAGATGGCAGTGCCCAGCGCTTTGACCACCGAAGCGTCGTCGGGCGTGCGCGTGGGATGCACCACCATGAGGTCCTTCAGGTTCCACTTGAACTCGGGGATCTCGTCCTTGATGCCATCCAGGAGCGAGACGATTTCGCCCCGGACGTCCTCGAACCCTTCCTCAATAAGGAACCGCCGATCGAAGACGGCGGTGCAGCGGTCCGCCACGCAGGGAGACTGGATGTCCCCCAGGGGCTGCCCGCCGTGCAACGCATTGATGTTCAGGGTGGCCTGGCGGGCCCCAGGGGGAACCACCGGCGCTGCCGTGGTCCGTTGGGCGAAGGTGGGAAGGAGCTCCCTGCGCATGGTATCGATGACCGCACCCATGTGCTCGATGGCGCTGGTCCCGAGGAAGGGCATACTCCCATGTCCGATGTGGCCCATAGCTTCGATCTCGAACCAATACACACCGCGATGGCCGATGCAGATTCGGTCCACGTTCAGAGGCTCGGGGATGATCACCGCGTCGGTGCGGCCCTTGGCCAGTCGGCCCTTCTTGGCCAGGTGGGCCATACCGGCCCAACCGCCGCTTTCCTCGTCCACCGTACCGGAGACCTCCACCGTGCCCAGGAGGCGAACCCCTGCTCGGCGGATGGCTTCCACGGCGTAGACCGCTGCCGCGATGCCGGCCTTCATGTCGGCCACGCCCCTTCCGTAGATACGCCCGTCCTTCACCTCACCCCCGAAGGGGTCCACGGTCCAGCCATCCCCGACGGGGACCACGTCGAAGTGCCCGTTGAGATGGACCAGCGGGTTCGGACGGCTCCCGTGGAGCGTGCCCACCACGTTGACCCGGGGGTGCTCCTTGGTGTGTTCCGGGCGTTCCTCAGCGGTGTGGTATTCCACCTCGTAACCGAACTGATCCAGTCGCGCGCCAATGGCCCGGGCACAGTCCTCGTAGACGTCGCCGGGCGGATTGACCGTGGGGATTCGGACGAGCTCGGAGGTGAAGTCCACCACCTCGTCCGTAATGGAGTCGACGGCCTTGAGAATCCGGTCGACAACAGGGGCGGGCACGGAGTCCGGTGTATTCATCAAGTGTTCTCGGCGGTTCCGGATCTACGAAGGAATAGAGGGAGGATCGAATTAGCCCAATACAGAGGGGGAGTGCTTTGGTTCATCCGTCTCCGCCTCGAAGACGCGGAGCCCCCCGTCCATGCTACCGGCCGCATACCCGCGGAGAGCCATTGCCTCCTATGTGCAGGTTTTGTTAAGCTATTGATATAATATACCTATAAAATCGGTGTACAATGACGAATCAATCTAGACTCCGCAGAGCCAAGGCTCTGTTCCTAACCGCCGCATTCATCTCCCTCATCCTTTCCGTGACCTTGTGGTTCACCGGAGAAACGGAGCAGGGACTCTTCGTGGGTATCTGGGTCCCGTCCATCTGTTCGGCAGGAGCCCTAATGCTGGCTGGGGTCAAAGATGCCTGAGATTACACTCTTCGCGATCGGGTGCGGCGTGACCTTTCTCTTCCTCGCGGGCGCCTACCTTGTTGTCATGAACGACTTAGGGACGAAGGAGCCCTGACTGGCCCGGCAGCCGGGGTTCGGTCACGCTACGCCCGGACGCTGAGTAGTGGACCGCCTCCTTCTGTTCGGTCAGATCCCCCAGGAACTCCCGAGTCACGTTGAAGCTTCGACCGCCGATGACCACTTCGGCGTGTCCTTGGGCCCCGATGTCATCCAGCGAACTCTGGAAGAGATGAGTGACATGCTCCGGGTCGAACGGAGCGCGTTGAGTCGTTCACCCAAGGCACCGACAAAGGCAATGTGTTCGTTCTTCATCGGGATCGATCCCCCAGGATCTGCTCCGCAGCCAGCTTCCCGGGCCCGCCCGTAATACACCCACCCGGATGCGTCCCGGAGCCACATTGGTAGTACCCCGCAATCGGCGTCCTGTACTGATTCCAACCCGGTGCCGGCCGATTCAAGAACAGCTGCGATTCAAAGAGTTCGCCCGCGAAGATGTTGCCTTCGCTCAGGCCGACAATCTTCTCGATGTCGAGTGGAGTGACGATTTCGCGGTGCAAGACCAAATCGCTGAATCCCGGAAAGAACTCCTCGATCGTCTGCTGCACGGTGTCACCCAAGTTTTCTCTCTCGCTGTCCCAATCGCTCTCCGCCAGGTGATAGGGCGCGTACATGACAAAACACGACATGATGTGTTTTCCCGGAGGGCTCATGTCGGGGTCTAGTGTGGACTGAACGCAGCAATCCAGGAACGGCCGCCGGCTGAACCGTCCGGCCTTACAGTCCGCAAACGCTTCTTCCAGGTAATCGATGGACGGGCCCAGGTTCGTGAAGCCCATGAACATGTCCTCCCGGCCCTCGAGCCCCGGAAATTCGGGGACTCCTGAGAGGGCAAAGTTCACCTTGGCCGCGGTGCCCTGGAACTTGTAGTCCGATACGTGCTGCACGAGGTCTTCAGGAAGGTCCGCTGGATCGACCAATCGAGTGAACGTCTGCCGGGGATCGAGAGCACTCACCACGAGATCCGCTTCGATCGTAGATCCGTCCGCTAAAGAAACGCCAACGGCGCGCCCGTCCTCGTACAACACACGCTCCACGCCTGCATTGGTCCGAATGCTCCCACCAAAGGCCTCTACGGCCCGCGCCAAGACCTGCGTGAAGCCACCGTTGCCTCCCTTGTGGAAGCCCCAGTGGCCAGGCTCACCGTCGTAGTCGCCCATCTTGTGGAAGAGCCAGACCAGGCCGGACTCTTTGTCCCGCGGCCCACACTTGCTGCCGATGATCCCACTCGACGCATAGAGGGACTTCACAAGGTCGTTCTCGAAGTACTCATCCAAGATTTCCGCAGCGCTGCAGTCGTAGAATTTCTGCATCAAGCCCCGCACCTCGGGGTCGAGTCCGTCCATGTAGTCGCGAAGCTCGGCGAGCTGGGCGATGTCCGCGGGATCCGAACTGCGGCTGTTGGGCGGGATACGATCCATCCATGGCTTTAGGGCCCTGGCCAGACGAGCGATCAGATGATCGAGGTCGCGAGACGCCTCTGCGTCCTCGATCGAGATCCGCGCGATCTCGTGGTAGTTCGCATCCGAGTCAGCGCCCAGGAAGAGATACTCTCCGTCCAGGCCCGGTTGGAAGGTGTTGATAAGCGGCAGCACCATCATGCCGTGCTTGACGAGTTCCAAGTCCTGGACGATCTCCGGGCGTATCAGGCTGATGGCATACGAGAACGTGGTGAACTTGAAGCCCGGAATCAGCTCTTCGGTAATCGCGGCTCCCCCTACGAGGTGCCGACGCTCGAGAACCAGCGTATTCAGGCCAGCTCGAGCGAGATATCCCGCATTGACCAGTCCGTTGTGGCCACCACCGATGACGATCGCGTCATAACGCTCTGCGTTCGGCATCAGACGCCTCCCTCACTCATCAGCGCAGTCTTCCTAGACGGATTAAAGAACGGCATGCGTTCGACTCGAGCGAGAACGTTCTTCGGCTGGCGGATCACCGAGACCTCGAGATCGACCTCGGACCCTGCGGTGCACAGATCCAGGGGAAGCTTGGCGAGCGCGATCGGCTTTCTCAGCAGCGACGACGACAAAAAGCTGCTGGCATATCCGGCGTAGTCCCACTCCTTCCCTCCGCGCCGGTAGATGCTCATGGTCGATTCGGAGTAGAGCTCGTGCCGTGGAGGGACGATTCCGGCCGCGGTGTAGACGCGTTCGTAATCGTGCCAATCGACCCCCAAGCCGACGGTTTTCCACCGGCTGGTGCCGCCAGCGATCTCGGCTTCGATAGCCGAACGACCAATGAAGTCGCGGTCGTCCTGGGCCAGCTTGCTGAACATCCACCCCCACCCCAACTCGTGAGGCGTCTCACGTTCGGCATCGACCCACGCAAACCTGGAGGTGTGGAAGTCAGCACCCATCAGGAGCAGTCCCGCCTCCACTCGAACCATCTTGAGCGCCGTCGTCCCGATGGGCGTGATGTTGTGTCCCTTCCCTGCCACCATCAGCGCATCCCAGACCGTCAACGCGTCCGCAGAGGGAATCCACAATTCGTACCCCAGGTCACCGGTGTAGCCGGTGCGAGACACCGTTACCGGGCACCCCGCGATCGTCGTCTGGGCGAGTCCGAAGTACTTGAGTGGATCAGCTGCGTCGGTGAGTTGGCTGATGACGTGATGCGCTTCGGGCCCCTGAACCGCGAGAATCCCGAAGTCATTCGAAACGTCTTCAACGCTGACGTCGGCGAGCCCCATTTCGCGGCCGATGTTTCGGAAGTGTCGGAGCGAGGGTTCAGCTGCGGTAAGCCAATACTCCCCCGCGGCCACCTGCATAACCACACCGTCTTGCAGGACGTATCCACGGGTGTCACACCAACACGTGTACTGTGCTCTCCCGACCCCACAGCCGCCGATGTCGCGCGCCATCGCCCGTCCGAGCAGCGCGCCAGCATCTGCGCCGGTGAACCGGTACTTGAACAGCGGCGACGTATCTAACACGGACACGGCATTCCGAACCGAGTAGTACTCAGCATTCAAGGAATACTGGTATTGTGGGGCGACCAAGTATCCGGACCAGTGCTTCCAGACGCCTGTGTGGTTCAGCGGTTCCAGGCGGGGCTGAAACGGGGTCATGCGAGGCATGTAAGATCTCGTGTGGTGTGCAGTGCGGTACGGCGCAACTCTGTGCACTATTGTTGCCTTGGAACGTCGGACATAATAGGTGCGCCGGAACGCGGCGCGAGGATTTCGGGTTAACTCAGTAGCAGAGCTCAACTCCAGAACGATGATCACGAGACGATGAGAAGACTACTTCTCCTATTGTTCGCCATAACCGCTACTGCGGCAATCGGGGAACACACCCCACGTGACGCGACGAATCACATCGCGCACGATGGGATTATTGCGGCTATCTCGGACAGCGTCGCACCGCTCCCTCGCCCCCTTCCCTTCTTCTACGACCTGTATTCGTTCCGGGGCGACGAAGGCAATACGACCGTGGTCGCCGCCTTCGCGGTCCCAGTGAGGCGGCTCGGCCGCGAGTGGCACGAACGACAGGCTCGGTACCGGTTCGATGTGGCGCTCGTCCTCGCGGACACAGCACGCCACACCGTGACACGTACCGACGACTCCGTATACGTCAGCGTGCCCCAGCAGCTGTCTGGGGACCACCTGCTCTACACCCACGTAGAGGTCCAGACGCTGCCCTCCAATGGAACGGTCCAACGCGTGACGATGTCTGACGCGGCACGTCCCGGGACCGGGCAGCTCTACTCGACCGAATACGTCATCCCCGATTATTCCGGGACTCACCTCATGATTTCCGACGTGGCCATGGGGCAGCCCAACCCGCGAGCGGGATGGACGCGGGACGACGTGACGCTCGCGTTGTTGCCGACCAGTCAGTTCCCGGGGAGCTCATTTGAGTTGTTCTACGAGATCTACAATCTTCCCGCAGGATCGATCTACACGACTCGAGTCGCGATCGCGCCGGTGGATGAGGGTGGCTCCTTGGTGGTCGGTGCGGACGGCGTGGTAGACGCCAGTTTCTCCGCAACTTCTGAGGCTGAGGACGGCGCCGCACAAGCGGAATTCAGAACCGTAGACGCCCGCATCCAGAAGGGCACTTATCGCATCACGATCGAGATCACGAACGAGGGAAGCGGCGAGTCTGCCACCCAGTTCAAGAACTTCGAGGTTCGGGGTCCCGGTCGGGGCGCGACCATGGTACCTGCGCTGCCGTCGGAACGGTCGCGAGGCAACGGGCGACCGACTCCGAACTGACGACCTTCAGCGTGCGCGGAACTCGAAGTCGCCGTTGGCTACGCGCCCGTCTCGGTGTCCCAGAGGCTGCGCAGATACTCGAAGGTGTAGATACCGGTCGAGTGACTGTCACTCCACACGAGTTGAATCGCATAACGACCCACGTAATGGATCGCGGTCGGATACACACTGTCGTCGATGTGCTCCGGAAGCAGCGTGCGAATCCCGGTCATTTCGTCGACACATCCCGCGCAGGGGCACAAGCGCCGGAGGGCTGGCGGCACAAAATGAGAAACGACTCCGTCTTTCCACGAAATGCGGAGTTGGGATCCGTCATCACTCGGACCGATCTCGAGCGGATCGAAGTGGGGCTGGAGCATGCTAGCCTTCTCTCTTACCAAGACGCTGGGCCAGTTCACGGAACGCCTTTCCGCGGTGACTCCGTTCGTTCTTGTCCCTCGCAGTCAACTCCGCAAAGCTACACCCGAGGCCGGCATCGAAGAAATACGGATCGTAGCCGAAGCCGCCATGACCTTGGGGTTCACTCAGTATGAGTCCCTCAGCCTCGCCGCGAATCGTGATCGGGTCTTGGTCCAACCCGACCAAGACAGCTGCGCACACATACCGACCTGTGCGTTTCGCCGGCTCTAAGTCACCCAGGCGTTCCACGAGATGATCGTTGTTCGCCCCATCTAGCGCCTTGCCCTTCAGGCCACGATCAGGCGCGAAGCGCTTCGAGCGTACACCCGGAGCTCCGCCCAACGCGTCTACTTCCAGACCACTGTCATCCGCAACAGTCGGGATGCCCACCTTCGCGTAGAAGTACTCAGCCTTGGCTCGAGCATTCTCCTCGAAGGTGTCGTAGATCTCGATACCTTCTTCGTCGTCACTCTCAGGAATGCCGGCCGAATCCAGATCGATGACTTTGAGCCCCACCACATCGCCTAAGATGCGGCGTATCTCGACCATCTTGTCTTGGCTTCGGGTGGAGACGAGCAACTCCACCTCAGTCTCCCTTCAGCGCCCTGCTCTGAGCCGCGAAAAGGCGCTCCAGCCCTGACGTGGCCAGGTCGATCAGGGCGTCGAGTTCTGCCCGTGAGAACGGGTCACCCTCGGCTGTTCCCTGAACCTCGACGAGACCGCCGCCTTCGGTGCCGACCACGTTCATGTCTACCTGAGCACTCGAGTCTTCGGGATAGTCGAGATCAAGACAAGGGACCCCGTCCACGATGCCGACGCTGACCGCCGCCACACGCTCTCGGAGTGGGCTCCGCACCGCGATTCCTTCGTTGAGCATCCATTCACCGGCCAGAGCCAACGCCACGCAAGCTCCGGTGATGGACGCAGTTCGCGTTCCACCATCTGCCTGGAGGACGTCGCAGTCGACGGTGACAGTGTTCTGCCCCATGCCCTTCATGTCCGTCACGGACCGTAAGGACCGGCCAATGAGCCGTTGAATCTCCTGCGTACGCCCCTTGGGCCCGTTGCGCTCACGCCTAGACCGCGTGTGGGTCGCTCGGGGAAGCATCGCGTACTCCGCCGTCACCCAACCGTCCCCGCTCCGCTCACGCCACGACGGAACGCCCTCGACCACCGAAGCCGTGCACAGAACGCGGGTGTGGCCGGTCGCGATGATGCACGAGCCCTCTGCATACGGGGCGACTCCGGTCTCGATGGAGATGGATCGCGGATCGTCCGGACGCCGCCCTTCACTGCGAGTAGTCACCATTGGGTGCCTTGAATTCGACGTACGAGTTCCGTTGTCGAGTAGCCCTCGACGAACGGGATCAGTTCCACACGGCCACCAGCCGCTTCGACCTCATCGCGGCCTACGACCGAATGGGGAGCGTAGTCGCCCCCCTTTACCAACACATCTGGCAGAAGTCCTGAGAGAAGCTCGCGGGGAGTGTCCTCGTCAAAGAGACACACTGC
>Ga0302127_10002807_pt1 | contig 10539 bp, 11 predicted proteins | sample CB4_SCM_MG_FD_204452 | JGI IMG/M metagenome (GOLD analysis project Ga0302127, IMG submission 204452) | Marine microbial communities from Western Arctic Ocean, Canada - CB4_SCM | ecosystem: Environmental > Aquatic > Marine > Oceanic | place: Canada: Western Arctic Ocean | collected 2017-09-24
CTTTATACTTAAAACCACAATTGATATACCCCACAACACTGGGTGATGTGCTTGAATACATTGAGGAGTTTAAGGTAAATGTAAATAAAACAGATTATGTGATTGTAGATAACGAATTCAAAAGCAAACTTTACGCAACTTATCAATCATACTTTTCGGATATAAAAAATGAACCCACTTAACTTAATAGGAAGGGAAGAATTAATTTTTAGTGGCGATATGGCTGCTCATGCTGATAAATTACAAGAAGTTGTCTCAAACTCTAGTTTTTTATTATTAGGCGGGGCTGGGTCAATTGGGCAAGCTGTTGCAAAGGAAATTTTTAAGAGAAATCCCTTAAAGCTCCATGTTGTTGATATTAGTGAAAACAATCTTGTCGAACTAGTGAGGGATCTACGCAGTTCGTTTGGCTATATAGAGGGAGACTTTCAAACCTTTGCTTTAGATATTGGTTCCGTAGAATATGATGCTTTTATTGAGCAAGATGGCGATTACGATTATGTTTTGAATTTGTCTGCCTTAAAGCATGTAAGAAGTGAAAAAGACCCTTTTACACTTATGCGTATGATTAATGTAAATATCTCAAATACGGTTAAAACTATCCAACAATCGATTTCTAAAGGGTCAAAGAAATATTTTTGTGTTTCTACTGATAAGGCGACTAACCCGGTTAATATGATGGGAGCTAGCAAGCGTATTATGGAGATGTTTTTGATGCGTTACAGCGACCAAATTGACATTTCAACAGCACGCTTTGCAAATGTTGCTTTTTCAGATGGATCCCTTTTGCATAGTTTTAATCAACGTATCGAAAAAGGACAGCCAATTGTGGCACCTAACGATATTAAACGATATTTTGTCATTCCTAAAGAGTCCGGCGAGCTTTGTTTAATGTCTTGTATAATAGGTGAAAATAGGGATATATTTTTCCCTAAACTCAGTGAAGATTTACATTTAATTACCTTTTCAGAAATTGCTGAAAAATATCTCGGTGCTATTGGATATGAGCCGCACTTATGCCAAACAGAAGATGAGGCGAGGATGTTAATGGATATACTGCCTCCTAAAGGCAAATGGCCCTGTCTTTTTGCCCAGAGTGACACTTCTGGAGAAAAAGATACTGAAGAGTTTTTTACCGATAAGGAAATTATAGACATGAACCGGTTTGAAAATTTAGGAGTGATAAAGAATGAAGCTTTCTATGATGAAATGTTACTCAGAAATTTTGAAACTACGATCAGTGAAATGAAAGATAAAAAACAATGGACCAAAATTGAATTGCTCGACCTTTTTCATGTGATGATTCCTGATTTTGAGCATAAGGAAACTGGTAAGTACTTAGATGGAAAGATGTAAAAATGAGAGCTGAATTAGTTAGTCTGGTTGAGTTTGCTCGAAAAGTTTATCAAACTCGAGATTTTATCCCGTTGCATGAGCCTCGGTTTATGGGAAGAGAAAAAGCGCTCGTTCAAAAATGTATTGATTCAACATTTGTCTCGAGCGTTGGGGAATTCGTCGATACTTTTGAGCAACAACTTGCTCAATACACTGGGGCAAAATATGCAGTTGCTACGGTTAGTGGAACTTCAGCGCTCCATATAGCACTTTTATTGGCAAGTGTTGAAAGGGGTACTGAGGTCATCACACAGTCATTGAGTTTTATAGCCACTTGTAACGCTATTGCCTACTGTGGCGCTGTTCCTGTTTTTGTCGATGTTGATAAGAGTACTTTGAGTCTTTCACCAAAGGCCTTAAAAGAGTTTTTAGAGACCTACGCAGAGCTTCGTGATGGCAAGTGTTATAATAATAGAACTAATAAAAGACTCTCTGCATGTGTTCCCATGAACACTTTTGGACACTCTTGTGAAAGTGATGAAATAAAATCAATCTGTGATCAATGGAATATTCCAATGGTTGAAGATGCCGCAGAGTCGTTAGGAAGTTTTTATAAGGGCAAGCATACTGGAACGACGGCTCTATTGGCAGCAATTAGCTTTAATGGTAATAAAATCATAACGGCTGGAGGGGGTGGAGCAATCATAACCAATGATGAATTTTTGGCAAAAAAAGCCAAGCACCTCACCACCACTGCCAAGATACCCCACAAGTGGGAATTCAACCACGATATGATTGGTTATAATTATCGCATGCCAAATATCAATGCTGCTTTATTATGTGCACAGTTAGAGCAGTTAGGCAGTTTTCTAGAAAATAAACGAGAAACTGCTAAAAAATACGAAAAATTCTGCACTAGTAATCAAATTGACTTCATATCAGAGCCACTAAACGCCGCTTCTAATTACTGGCTGAACACCATATTGTTAAAAAACCGTCAAGAAAGAAACGATTTTTTAGACTTTTCAAATTCTCAAGGGGTTATGGCCAGACCTGTTTGGACCTTGCTTAATGAATTGCCCATGTTTGAAGATTGTCTTGCAATGCCACTTCCAAATTCTGAATGGCTTGCTAATCGATTAGTTAATATACCGAGTAGTGTTAGGGTATGAAGAAAATTATCTTAATTGGGGGTGGTGGGCACTGCAACTCATGCATTGACGTGATTGAACAGCAAGGTATTTATGAGATTTTAGGTATTATTGATAAAGCTAGTGAGTTAGGGAAAAAAGTATTGGGCTACAAGGTCGTTGGAACTGATGATGACCTTTCCCGTTTTCGGGACGAGTGTGACTTCGCTCTGGTTACTGTTGGTCAAATAAGATCCCCAGAACTGAGAAGTCAAATCTACAAACTTTTGAAAGAATTGGCATTCTATATTCCAGTTGTACTTTCGCCATTGGCTTATGTCTCAAAACATGCAGTTTTAGGCCAAGGAACCATCGTGATGCATGATGCTTTGGTAAACGCCGGTGTCACTATAGGAAAAAACTGTATTATCAACTCACAGGTACTTGTGGAGCATAACGCTACCATAGGGAATCACTGTCATATAGCTACAGGCGCTATTTTAAATGGGGGTGTTAGTGTTGGTGATGGTAGCTTTATAGGTAGTGGTGCTACTTTGAAACAGGGTATCAGTCTTGGTTCTAGAGTCGTTGTAGGCATGGGTGAATTGTTGAAGAGAGATTTGCTAGATAATGTTACCTACTCGAGGAAGTGAAATATGACTGAGCGGACTCTTATTATAGCAGAGGCTGGCGTTAATCATAATGGAGATATCGAAATTGCTAAAGCTTTAGTTGATGCGGCCGTTACTGCAGGTGCAGACTTGGTGAAGTTTCAAACATTTACTGCTGACAGGTTGGTCACCCATAGTTCCAGAAAAGCAGATTATCAGCTTGAAACAACAGATTCTGGGCAATCACATTACGAAATGTTATCTCAGTTAGAGCTTTCAAAGGCGATGCACGAAGAATTGTTTCGGTATTGTAATGTGATGAAAATTGGATTTTTTTCTACTGGTTTTGATATACAGTCCGTTGATTATTTGTATTCCCTAGGGTTAAGAGTATTTAAAGTCCCTTCAGGCGAAATAACTAATCTGCCATATCTTAGGCATATTGGTGCTCTCGACGTAGATATAATTATGTCTACGGGTATGTCGACTTTGGGTGAAATCGAAAGTGCGCTACAAGTCCTACTGGATGCGGGATCCGATCGAGAGCGAATTTCAGTTTTACTATGTACATCTAAATATCCAACGCCAATGCAAGATGTAAACTTGCGGGCTATGCGGAATATTGGGTCATGCTTTAACCTAAAATTTGGGTATTCTGATCATACGGCAGGTATCGAAGTTGCTATTGCGGCGGTTGCTCTTGGCGCGACTATTATAGAAAAGCACTTCACTTTAGATAAAACAATGGATGGCCCTGATCACCGAGCAAGTTTAGAACCTCATGAGCTTAGTAATATGGTGTCCGCTATAAGAAACATCGAAAAAGCATTAGGAGATGGAGTTAAAAGAGTGTCTCTTGAAGAGAAGGGTAACTTAAAAGTAGCCCGCAAAGTTATAGTTGCCAAAACATTTATTAAGGCTGGCGAGATATTTTCATCCGTAAACCTTACTACTATGCGTTCTAATGGAGGTATTTCTCCTATGGAATGGGATAATGTGCTGGGGAAATGTGCTGATCTAGACATTCAAAAACATGAGCCGATAAAGTTAGAAAGTTTCCGGTAGAAATAAAAAACATGAAGGCTATTTTATGAAAAAATCAGATAATCAAATGCAAGAGTGGGATAGCGCGTACCAAAATAAAGATAATTTTGTTTTTTATCCCCACGAAGAAATAATACGATTTGTATCCAAATTCATTAGGAAAAGAACGGGAAGAAATGAATTCATTAATGTACATAATGCTGAAGACATTCGGGTGTTTGATCTAGGCTGCGGCATTGGTCGGCATGTTATTTTTTGTCAGGATATGAAATTGGATGCATATGGTTTGGACCTTTCAGAGAAGGCTATTGAATACGCTCGAGATTGGCTTTCAAGTCAAGGAGTTACGGATGTTAATAAGAAACTTCAGCACGGAGACGCTAGGAATCTACCTTGGGATAATTGCTTTTTTGATTTCGCTCTGAGTCATGGGGTGCTAGACAGTATGCCATTTGAAATAGCTAAAGAAGTGATAAAGGATTTACATAGAGCAATGAAGCCTGGCGGATTATTTTATTGTGATCTTATTTCAGGCGATGACAGTGAGCATGCTCGAGCGTTTTCGGGGGAAGAGCTAGTTGCAACTGCACATGAAGAGGGCACTATTCAGAGCTTTTTTAATATGGAGAAAATTAATAATCTACTAGGAGTTTTCTTTGAACTAGAAGAGTGCCAGTTGATAAAGCATCAGAATGTATTGTCGGGTCGTTATCATGCTCGTTATTGCCTGATTGCCAGGAGAGTTTAAAATGGATAGTTCACTGGACTTGCGGCGCGGAATGAAGCGAGTGCTGACTGAGGCTTCTGGTGGACTGACTGCCGGTTATATCTTAAAGGCAGTGGCCGAGGCTGGCGCGCAAGGTATAGCGTCGGATATTGAGGACTTATCCTATGCAGATGCATTTGGTGCTGAATTTCTCAAAGTCCCTGCTAGTGGTGATGAATTGTTGTGGGAGAAAATGGCCTCTCTGGTATCTCAAAATAAAATCGATATAGTTATTCCTTCCTTGGATGAGACCCTTTTGGGTTGGTCTAAAAGGCAGGAAGAGTTTTCCAAGCTTGGTTGCCAAGTAATAATTTCCCCTAAAAAGACAATCGAGGTTTGTCAAGATAAATGGAAAACTTATCAGTTCTTCGTTGAAAATAATATTCCGACTCCGTTAACTTCCTTGAGTCAGCTATATCCGTTAGTGAAGCCGAGGGATGGTCGTGGTGGCCGAGGGATTATAAATACCTTAGAAGAAGTCGACATGACGAATATGATCTCTCAAGAGGTCTTGTCAGGGGTCGAGTATACTATTGATGTTTTATTTGATCACCTATCTCGACCTGTATATATTATTCCAAGGCGTCGGATTGGAGTGGTTGATGGTAAGTCTACTAAGGGAATTGTCGAAAAAAACGAGCAAATCTCTGACTATATAGTCAAAATGTCGAAAATCTTAAAATTTTATGGCCCTATTAATTTTCAATGTTTCATCCAAGATGATGCGATAAAGTTCCTTGAAATTAATCCTCGAGTAGCTGGCGGTATGGCTCTAGGTTTTGCGGCATCCGAAAATTGGATTACGCTAATTATCAATAATATTTTAAATAATATTGAGATTCGGCCTAAAGAAATAAAGTATGGTCTCACCATGCTGCGGTACTATGGTGAGCACTTTGTACCTAGGGTTTGATTTAGAGAATATTCAAAGTGTGGGATTTGATATGGATGGAACTCTCTATTGTGAGTACGACTTTATTGATCAAGTATATTCTGAAATAGCACACAAAGAATCTGATTCTCTGATTTCATTAAATGAGGCTGAGACTTGGATTAAAAACCGATGGATTGAAAAGGGCAGCTCATATCCGTTTATTTTCGGTGAGGCGCATGACAGATTTGGAGTCGACTCATTAGGACGTAACGCATTCATTGCTAGAGCCTTGGATAGGTATAGAAATTTTAAGCCAGCTATTTTTCTTTCCAAAGAAGTCAGGGTGGCATTAGACTTTTTCAAAGAAAACTACCCGATCTTCCTAATATCTGACGGAAATCATATTCTCCAAAGAAATAAGTTTAAGTCGTTAGGGCTTGGAAGTTGGTTTGATGAGGATCGAGTATTTTTTACCGGGGATTTTGGCTCCTCATATCAGAAGCCGTCGATAAATATTCTGTCCCATATATCTCTTTCGTGTGCTCCAAAGAATGTTTTATATTTTGGTGATAGAAAATTCGATGAAGACTTCTGCGTTGCTGCTGGATTTAAATTTCAAAAGGTTAATATTATGGAAAAAGCGTCATGAGAACAATATTGGGGGTTACTGGGATACGTTCTGAATATGACATTATGTCGTCAGTGTTTCATGCAATTAATGATCACGCGGATCTGAATTTCCAAGTTTTTGTTACGGGCGCTCACCTCTCTAGCGCTTACGGACTCACAGTCGAAGAAATTCAAAAAGATGGATTTTTGATTGCGGATCAAGTTGACAGCCTTATAAATGGCGATACCGACAGCTGCCGGGTAAAAGGGCTTGCGATACAACTCCAGGGATTAATTCAAACCGTAGTAAGGCTGAGACCTGATATGTTATTAGTTTTGGGTGACAGAGAGGAATCGATGACCACCGCTTTGGTAGGTGCTTATATGAACATTCCAGTGGCTCATGTTGCAGGTGGTGACAGAGTTATAGGCAATGTCGATGATCAGATCCGGCACGCTGTGTCGAAGTTATCACATGTTCATTTTACTACGAACGAAGAAAGTAAACAGCGACTTCTAAAACTGGGGGAGCAGGATTTCAGAGTCTTCAATGTAGGTAATCCAGGTTTAGATCGTCTTGTCCATACAAGGCAGTTATCGGTAAAGGAACTTTCACAGCGCCTTGATGTAAAGCTGTTTTCTGGAGAGCCTTATTTAGTGTTAATCCAACACATTATTTCTTCAGAAATCGATCAAGCTTATGAGCAAATGGTCATTACCCTTGAAGCTATTAAGGAACTTGGAATTACTACAATACTGAGTTACCCAAATTCTGATGCTGGAGGACAAGAAATGATACGGGCTATTGAAGAATATCGTTTTCAAATACCCCATTTGCATATTTTTAAAAATATACCCCGTTTGGAGTTCGTGAACATACTTAGGAATGCATCATGCCTAGTTGGTAATTCGAGTGCGGGTATCTTAGAGGCGCCAATTCTTAAATTACCCGTCGTCAATATAGGTAATCGCCAAAGTGAGCGGCTACATTCCGAAAACGTCACTTTTATCCCGCATCAAAAAGACCAAATAATTAGCGCTATAACTAACTCACTTTATGACCCAGAAGTTAAAAAGCGGGTGGATAATTGTATTAATCCCTATGGTGATGGAAGCTCATCTTCGCGAATAGCGTCGATTTTGGCTGAGTTAATTATAGATGAAAATTTATTAAATAAGGATATTACATACTAATGAGTAAGCGACTTTTAGTTATTGCTCCTCATCCTGATGACGAGGTACTAGGGGTAGGTGGTACAATCTTAAGAGCTAAAGCCGAAGGCCATTCAGTAGCTTGGGTGATTGTGACTGAAATTTCTGAGAAAGCTGGGTGGCCTGCTGAAAAAGTTTCTGAGCGGTCAAAGGAAATAGAGGCCGTGGATGAAATTATGGATTTCGATAAGGTTTACAATCTTGGTTTTCCTACTATGACTTTAGATCAGGTCTCAGTGGGTGCGATTGTTACTGAGTTGTCTCAGGTCGTATCCTCATTTGAACCAACGGACATTTATTTACCACACCCGGGTGACGCCCACTCTGACCACAAAGCAGTTTTTGAGGCATCCGTTAGCTCTACCAAGTGGTTTCGACATTCGTATGTTGAGCGTGTCTTTGCTTACGAAACTCTATCTGAAACGGACGCAGGATTGTCGCCGGATTCAAGATTTCATCCTAATTGGTTTGTCGACATTAGCCCCTTTATGGAGAGGAAATTACAGGCGATGGGCGTTTATTGTTCTGAGGTTGGAGAGTTCCCTTTTCCTCGCAGTTTCAAAGCTATTGAAGCGTTAGCGTCTCTTCGTGGTGCTGCATCAGGATTTAGGGCTGCCGAGGCATTCCAGTTGTTACGGTCTAGAGAAACTCTTGACTAATTAGTTATAAAAACAATATGCCCCATTAATTGTTAAACAATACATGTTGGAGTTTGAAGTGACTTTAAGACAAAGCGAACTAATCAGAGTAGCCCTTATTAGTTTAAATGATGACCCTTTTTCTCCGTTATACATCATCGATAATAGCAATATACTCGTAGGGAGTGTTACTGATGGAGATATTAGGCGCGGTCTTCTAAAAAATTGGACTATTGACGACACCGTTGAGAAAGTTATGAATAAAAGCCCTGTAGTAGCGCTACATTCGTTAGAAGCTTCTGCGATAGAGCAGATGATGGAGGAACATGAATTAAGTTCAATTCCTGTTGTTGATGAGGCTGGAGTTTATATAAGGCTGCAAAAAAGAATTGAGTGCCAGAGTGCGAAAAAATTAAGACGTCAAAACCCAGTTTTTATTATGGCAGGTGGCTTTGGGTCTAGGCTCTACCCTCTGACAAAGGAATGCCCAAAACCAATGTTGGAGATAAATGGCAAACCAATATTGCACTCGATTATTGATGGCTTTATCAAATCTGGGTTCTCTGATTTTTATATCTCAACACATTTTTTAGCTAATGTAATAACAGATTACTTCGGAAATGGTAATCGGTTTGGTGTGTCAATTAAGTATGTGCATGAAGAGACACCATTGGGGACGGGTGGTGCCTTAGCGCTATTGCCGAAAGATTTACCAGACTTGCCGCTTATCATGATCAATGGGGATGTTGTAACCGACTTAGATTACGAAGGATTGATGAGGTATCACGAGAGTGGCGGCAGCAATGCGACGATTTGTGTGAGGGAATTTACTTATAAGGTTCCATTTGGCGTTATTAATACGGATGAACAAAATATAGTAGTCGATATGGTTGAAAAGCCTGAGCACGTATCACTGATCAACGCAGGAATTTATGTTATTGATCCAAAAATTATAAAAAGTGTCGAACCTTATATTTATACTGATATGCCAACAGCTTTGACGTCGTGTAAAGAAAAAGGTATGAGCATACAAGTGTTCCTAATACATGAGAATTGGATAGACGTCGGACAACATGATGATCTTGAAAATGCAAAGAAAAATGCAGCTAACAAGAGTTAATGTATAGCTTATGGCTAATGAATCTTATTGTGTTGTTGGTTTAGGAAATATTGCTAAACGGCATAGAAAAAATCTTAAGATACTGTTTCCTCTGTCTGTAATTATATCTGTTTCCGCAAGTGGCAGAGCCCCAAAATCTACTCCCGATGATTGTGATTATTTTGCTGAATCAATCTCTGATGCGATTAAGAAATGCCCAAGATACGCAATAATTGCGTCCCCTTCGACTTTTCATGCCAACCATGCAGCTCAGTTTATAAGAGCATCTATTCCGATATTAATAGAGAAGCCATTAACTTCTGAATATCAGGATGCGTATATTTTGGAAGATGTCGCTAGGGATTATGGTACGCCGGTTGCGGTTGGTTATTGTCTAAGATTTATGCCGTCAGCGTTGCGAGTTAAGGCGTTACTGCAAGCCCATTCCATCGGAAGGATATTTAATGCAAATATAATCTCCGGTGATTATCTTCCAAATTGGAGACCTTCTCTAGACTATAAGTCCTCTGTTTCCGCGTCAAAAAAACTGGGGGGTGGGGTCCTACTTGAGTTAAGTCATGAATTCGACTATGTGCTTTGGCTATTAGGGGACATGAAGGTCGAGTTCTCAAGTTTATTAAATTCCGAAACTTTAAATATAGATGTTGAGGCCGTTGCTGATATTGTTTTAAAAAGTGCTGACAATGTAATTTGCTATGTCCATTTAGACTTTTTGCAATCCCCAGGTCATAGGTATGTGAAGATTATTGGTGAAAAAGGTCGTTTGGATTGGGATATAACTAATAACCGAGTAGAGCTAATTACGACAGACGGAAGAGAGTCAAAATATTCAGATCCTGAGTGGGATCGAAATGAGATGTATCTGGACATGTTGCGTGAATTTGATGCCTATCTACTCAGCAATAACTCGGATTCTTTAGCGACAATGAAGGATGGGTTAGCGGTTGTCAAGATGGTTAATGACATTAGGTTATTGTCAGAGATAAGGTAGAGATTATGAAGGTATACGCATTTATTTTTGCGAGAGGAGGGTCTAAGGGTCTTCCTGGGAAAAATATAAAGGTTTTAGCGGGCAAGCCGTTGATTCAATATGCTGTTGAGGTTGCACAGGATTGTATTGAAGTTGATGAGGTCTTTGTATCAACTGAGGACAGTCAGATTGCGAAAATAGCTGAGAGCTTGGGAGCCCATATTATTAAT
>Ga0302127_10002808_pt1 | contig 10536 bp, 11 predicted proteins | sample CB4_SCM_MG_FD_204452 | JGI IMG/M metagenome (GOLD analysis project Ga0302127, IMG submission 204452) | Marine microbial communities from Western Arctic Ocean, Canada - CB4_SCM | ecosystem: Environmental > Aquatic > Marine > Oceanic | place: Canada: Western Arctic Ocean | collected 2017-09-24
AAAATCTTTCGAAGACATTACTGCGGTTGGCGACAATCAAGTTTACAGCATATTTAATCCACAGGCGTTAATGCCCGGCCCAAACATGATTGAGACTGCGCGAATAATGTCGGAAATTATTCAGCTACAAAAGCCTGTTCAATAATTTCACACAGGTTATGCCCAAAGAAAAGGTGAGCCTCTTGAATACGCGGCGTATCGTTGCTTGGCGCTATAAAACAAATGTCGCAATGCTCTACCAACTTGCCGCCATCTCTGCCGGTTACGCCTACGACTTGTGCACCGACTTTTTCAGCGGCCGCTACTGCGCGTAAAATATTTTCGCTATTGCCACTGGTGGAGATTGCAAACACAATGTCATTCGCTCTGACGTGAGCCAGCACCTGACGCTCAAAAACCTCTTCTGGTGGATAGTCGTTTACTAAAGCCGTATAGGTGGACGAGTTGGTAGTTAAAGCGTGAGCATTTAATGGCTGGCGCTCGCACAAGTAACGACCCACTAATTCAGCAGCCCAATGCTGAGCGTCAGCAGCGCTGCCGCCATTGCCCACAAAGTAAATCGCCCCGCCATTTTTCAGCGATTCGATGGCGCACGCAGCGGCGTCTTCGACCACCTCAATGAAACTGTCGCTGAGAGCGGCGAAGGTTGCTTGCGCTTCGGAGATGCGCGCGCGGAGTTGATCAGAGTTGTGGTGGCCCATGTAGTTAAATTTTAACATTGCGGCTGTATTGCTTAAGCAGTGTTGTCAAAATATGCGCATGAGCCTTCGCGCCGAGCACCTGTGTTTCGCATACACCGCTGAGCAACCGATTCTTAACAACTTAAGCTTCGAACTGCAGGCGGGTGAGCTGCATTTCATAGTTGGGGCAAATGGAAGTGGCAAAAGCACACTGCTGCAGTGTTTAGCCCAGTTGCTGCCTGTCGCCGCCAATACCGTCTTTTCTGAATCGCGCGTCGCTTATCTGCCGCAAACCATTGCGCCCTGCCAAGATTTTAGCGTATTGCAAGTCATTGAGCTCGGAGCACAACTCGCCGAGGGTTGCGATATTAAAGGGTTGATGGGTCAGTTAAAAATAGACCATCTCGCTCAGCGCACGCTGTCCCAGCTTTCAGGTGGTGAGCGCCAGCGGGTTCTTGTTGCCGCGGTGCTTGCAGAGCAGCCAAAGTTCTTATTGCTTGACGAGCCGAGCTCATCGCTGGACATACACCACCAGGTAGAATTATTTCGTCTGCTAAAAACTTTTTGCAGCAAAGGCGTGGGCATTGCTGTTGTCTGCCACGACTGGAATATCGCAAGCCGTTATGCCGACCGCATCAGTTTGGTTCACAACAGCACCATAATAAAATGCGGTAAGCCGCAAGAGGTTATTACTAGTGAAAATCTACAACAACTTTTTGGTAGCTCAGTAGTGGTTACCCGTTTGCAACAAACTCCTGTGGTGATGCCAGCGCATGAATAAACTCTTGCTATTGGCGCTGTTGGCGGCTTTCTCTATCGCAACAATATGGATGGCACCGCATTTCGGCGCTGCCGAGTACAGTGAGCAAATACGTGCATTAAGGCTACCACGAGCCACTTTAGCCTGGTTTAGCGGCGGCGCCCTTGCGGTGGCAGGATTATTAATGCAAACATTGTTGCGCAACGATTTAGCAACGCCTTTTACTTTGGGCGTGGCCTCCTCTGCTAGCTTCGGAGCCTTTGTTTGTTTTGCTTTCCCCGCCATTGCCGCCACAATTTGGGCGCCGCCATTACTCGGTTTTATTTGCGCAATCGCAACCATTGCGCTGATCATTAAATTAGGTTCTTCTAACTTGGGGCCCAATGGCATCTTGCTGGTTGGCATCACAATCAATTTTGTTTTTGGCGCTGCGTTAATGATTGTGCGGCATCTTGCACCACCGTATCGCATGACAAAGCTAGAGCACTGGCTAATGGGATCTATTGAAACATCTAGCTACGAGCCAGCATGGGTTGTCGCTACAGTCGCACTTCTTTGCTTGACAATAATTTGGATGAAGCGCCACGACCTTGATCAGTATTCTTTCGATATAAAAGTTGCCCAGGCTCGCGGAGTTAATGTTACCAAGCTAATGAATGTCGGGCTGATAACTAGTGGCCTTCTAACCGCTGCGGTGGTAACGCAATGCGGGCCGATTGCCTTCATTGGCTTGTTGGTGCCACACGCCCTGCGGCCATTTATTGGCCATTCACATAAATATATGCTGCCGGCCTGCTGGTTGCTAGGCTCCGGGTTTTTAGTCTTCGCCGACACTTTATCTCGTAGCCTGCTCGTATTTGGCCGCTCTAGCGACATTCCTGTCGGCATTATTACCGCTTTGGTCGGTGGACCCGCTTTCTTACTTATCGTTTTGCGAAAATCCAAGAAGACGCCCCATTAAGTTCTAAGTTGCGGTAAAATTTGCGCCATCATGAGTGAAATCGAACGCATTAAAATCCAACACATCCTCGTTTCTTTCGACGCTACGCCTGTTCAGGCAAAGCGCACTAAAGAAGATGCCCAGGCTTTAGCAGGCGAAGTTCTAGAACGCGCCATAGGCGGCGCCGACTTTACCGAGCTTGTTCGCGAACACTCTGACGACCCTATCCAGGATGATGATCCGACTCCTGGCGTTTACCGATTGCTAAACAATGGCATTGAGGGCGAAAATTTCCAAGAGTTTGTTGACTCGCTAAACGCCGAAGCCGAAGTGAAGCACCTCGAAATTGATAATCAAATTAAAGAAGGTGAGATTACTGAGGAAGAAGCAAACAACGCCATGCAAGCTTTCGTCGACGATTTGCGCGCCCGCGGCGATGCTAAACAAGAATCTATCGAGCATCCGCGCGCGGCAATGGTGCCCGCCTTTGGCGATGTAGGCTTTTCTTTAGATGTTGATGGCATCGGCGTTGCTGAATACGACGAAGCAAGCTCTCCTTTCGGATGGCATATAATTAAGCGCCTAGCTTAATTACTCGCCAGACTGTTTTCTGAATAACCCTCGACCAGTTCGTGCAGCACAGCAAGAACTGAGTCGAGGTTTTGTTCGTTAAGCGCTACATCTAACAGCAGTAACTGTTCGCGAACAACTTCCAGTGATGGCCCGCGCTCTAGAGACTTGTATATCTTTTTATGCGTCGTCTCCTCAGAGGTGCTCGCATCAACCAACAACTCTTCATAAAGTTTTTCACCAGGTCGCAAGCCGGTGACTTTGATTTTTATTTCACGCTCGTTACCGCGTGTTGCTAAATCTATCATACGTTGTGCGAGATCGTAAACTCGTATCGGCTCACCCATGTCGAGCAAAAACACTTCGCCGCCATGACTCATAGCACTTGCTTGAATAACTAATTGCGATGCCTCGGGAATCGTCATAAAGAACCGGGTTACGTCTTCGTGCGTAACAGTTAACGGGCCGCCTTCGGCAATTTGTTTTCTAAACAAGGGCACTACTGATCCGGCGCTATCAAGAACATTGCCGAAACGCACTGCGCTGAACTTTGTTGGCACCGGCAAGATACCATCAACCACTTGAATGTGTTGGGCTTGACTTGCGACTAGCTGGCAAGCTAGTTCGGCTATGCGCTTCGAAGCCCCCATGACATTTGTTGGGCGCACAGCCTTGTCGGTTGAAACCAAAACAAAGTTCTTTACACTTGTGACGGCGCAGGCCTCGGCAACAGTTTTGGTGCCTATCACATTGTTGCGTACCCCTTCAATCGGGTTGCCTTCAACTAGGGGCACATGCTTATAGGCTGCAGCGTGGTAGACCGTTGCTACTGTATTATTAGTAATTGCAGCACGAACTAACTTTTCGTTAAGCACCGACCCAAGAATAGGCACAACCTTTAACCCTGGGTACATTTGACGAATTTCCATATCGATGGAGTACAAGCCGAATTCTGACGAGTCAAACAAGACCAAACATGTTGGCTCGAGTGCGGCAATTTGCCTTGATAGTTCGGCTCCGATTGAGCCGCCGGCACCGGTAATCATTACCGCATTGTTTGACACAACCCCTTTAAGTAATGCGCGGTTAGGTTCAACGGTTTCTCGCTGAAGTAAATCGTTTGCATTTACGTGAAATAAATCTTCTATCTTTACATTGCCGTTTACAATATCTAAAAAGTTCGGCATCTCGCCATGCTCCAAGCCAGCCTTTCGTAAATTAAAAACCATCTTGCGACGCTCAACCGAAGACGACGAGGGGGCCGCAATAATCGCGCGGCGCACGTTGTGTTTTTTGACCAACTCGGGTATCGCCGATGGCGGGAACACTTTAATATCTGCGACTAGCATGTTCCATTTAGATGGGTTGTCGTCGATAAAAGCAGCCGCTTTTAAGCCTTCCATGACGCGCATGCTTTGGGCCATCTGGATGCCCGCCAATCCAGCACCGTAAATAACTATGCGCTCTCTCTTCGAAACTCCACTCGATGATAGTTTAAAGATTTGTTTCCCGAGCAGCTGCCTACTTGACAGCACTAAAAAAAATGACACAAATGGTTCAATAAACAGCACCGAACGTGGCTCACCCTCGAGGTTGGAAAGGTAAAGAGCGGTGCCCATAAACATGGTTGAAATGCCAACGCCCTGAGCCGAAATGGACCAAACGCGCTCGCTGGGAAACCTTAAAAACGAGCGATAAAGACCCAGCTTAATAAACACGGGGATCCTTACCAAAGAAATAATGAGCAGCAGCTTGAAGTATGTGCCATTAAATTCGGGCAGAGTAGTGGTGGTGCGAACCGCAAACGCCACCCAAATAGCCATGGCAAAAATACCAATATCCATCAGCACCAGCATGGCTTTCTTATATGCGCGGGGGATTGTATTTAACACCATTTAATTCCTTGTCGCCTATTGTACTCTATCCCGAAAAGTTACACTATTATTATGGAATGCCAAGTCCCCAACCGAATGTTACAAAAACTACGTTGCCCCGTGAGCAAGCAGCCGCTGATTGCTCACCGCCAAACACTGGTGTCTTTAGACGCTGCCACGCGCCTGAGTTATCCCATGCAGGACGGAATTCCTGTTTTGCTAGCTGAAGAGGCTGTTAAGCTAGATCGCGAACAATGGCAGTCGATTGTTGATGCCGCTAAAAAAAATAATGAGTGACACCATCTTTTCAAAAATATTGTCCGGGGAAGTCCCTATATCTTTTTTACACGAGGACGCCATATGTGTCGCGTTTAATGATATCTCTCCCCAAGCGCCAACACATATCTTAGTGATACCGCGCCATGCATATCGGAACGTGGCTGAGGCTAGCGAGAAAGACCCCGCTCTGGTTGGCCATTTGCTAGCAGTGTGTTCTAAATTGGCGCGAAAGCATCAGCTTGAGAATGGCTTTCGAATTGTCACTAATCAGGGCGAAGAGGGTGGGCAATCGGTTGATCACTTGCACTTTCATTTACTTGGCGGCCGCGCCATGCAATGGCCTCCTGGTTAATAGGACTCGCCGCTAGGCACAACGCCGTCGAACCCGGTAGCAGCGTCAAAATCGATTGGCGCGCCCGGGTCTTCAAAATCTAAAACGCGGTAAGTTGCGTTTTCTAAGCGCAGCAGATCTTCAACGAGGCCATCTTCCATTTCAAAAACGACGCGCAAGATGCCGCGAACCTCGATGGTGTTATAAGTGTAGTCCATCCCTTCAGGGTTAGTCAATTCAACCCGCAATATTTCATTCAACTGAGGTGGCGCACCAAAGCAACAGCTGTACAAACTGCGCACTAAATGAAATTTCTGAATATGCTCAAAGTCGATATCTGGCATCATGAAGCCACGCGTGACTATTTCTTTACCGTCAAGCGCTCGAATATAATTAGGGAAGGGGTCTTTAAGCAGTTCATCGAACTCCCATCCGCCCATATCGTGCATGTCAATGACCATCACCGGATCACCGGCTTCGATTATCTTTTCTATTTTTTGCTGGCGCTCTTCAAGTGTATTTGCCGTTGACCAAAAGCTCTCTTTCTTTTCGACCTTCGTTGATTCCATGCGATCACGCAAAGAGGCTATCGTGTCTACTGGCTCTGGGGTTTCGTCGGCGCAAGCGCTTGCCAAAATAAAAAGTAGTAACAAAAGCGTATTTTTAAACATTTGAAGAAAGTTGTTTGGCCGCTTCAGTGCGGTATGCTTCAAGAGCGGGAATGAGGCCAGCAAGCGCGCCGGCTAAGGTGACAATAGCAATAAGATATATTTCTTCAACAGCAAGGCTAACATTAATGGTTACTCCGCTAAATTTGTGTAGTTCCGTGGCCAAAACCAATGCCGCTAGCGATGCCAGCAAAACTCCAAATACGGCCCCCATAAAGGCTATGACGGCGGATTCAAGGCTAACTATAGTTATTATCGATCGCCGAGATGCGCCCAATGCGCGCAATATCGCGAACTCTTTGCGCCGAGCACCCATGGCGTTGTAGAGCGAAACGAGAACGCCGATAAGCGCGACAACCACTACAAGCAAACTGATTATCCTCAAAACGATATCGCCGCTACCAATCAACTTAAATAGTTTACGCATTTCGATACTCGGGAAAACCGCCATCGCGTCAAGGCGGTTATTGATGTTGCGATAAATTTGCTGGCGATAGTACCCGGATTTGGTTGAGAGCATTATCGCGCTAATACCTCGCGCATCACGCGTGCCCTCAAGCTCAGCTTCGTGGTCGGTGGCATGGCCCTCCATTTTGTAATACGCGATAATAGGAATATATATTGCGCGGTCAATGGGAGTCCCGGTAGCGGCTAATATTCCGACAATCTCGCTAGCGGCATCGTCGTGCCGTTCGGTTGATTTCTCAACACCGTGCGTGGGTACTATTTTGTCCCCGACTTTCAAGAGAAGTTTTGTCGCTACGTTGGCGCCGATCACCGCTTGATACGAAAAATGCTCGTCGTCTTCGTGGTCATGCCCCGCTTGTTGTTCCCCGAACAAATGCTCATGTTCTTCAACGAACTGCTCGGTGCTAAAATCAAAAGAGCGTCCTTCTGAAAAACTTAAATTGCCGCTTCCCGCTATTTTAACTTGCTCAAAAAACTCTGAGCTAACTCCGACAATGCGGTGGGAGCGATAACTGTCGCCGAGGGCAATTGGTGCCGCCCAAGAAACTCCTTCTTGATTTCGAATTTCGTTAAAACTCGCTAGCGAAATATTACCGGTGCTAAAGCCCATATGGTAAAGCGTGTTTAGGCTTAACTGTAAACTATCGCCCTTGGCGCCGACAATCGTATCGCAAATACCTGCCGTGCGTTGAAATCCTTGTTCGCTGGCTTGGCGCAGCACGCCTATTGCCACAAATAGCGCAACGCCCAAGGCCACCGAGGCGGCCGTCAACGATGTGCTTAAGCGGCGGCGCTTAACGTTACGCACTACTATTTTGATGATATTCACTGCAGCTGCCCCATGTCAAGAATACGGTCAAAATTCGCGGCGACGCTTTTATCATGAGTCACGCATATTAAAGTGGAGTCATGGGACGCGCTTTGTTCAAATAATAAATCTAGTGCCTCGCGCGCTGATGCTGAATCTAGAGCTCCTGTTGGTTCGTCGGCCAAGATAATTTTAGGATTGTTTACGGTGGCGCGAGCTAACGCAACCCGTGCTTGTTGCCCAATAGACAATTCTGAAGGCTGGTGATGTAATCTCTCGCCAAGACCTAGCTTTGTTAATTGTTCTGCTGCTCGCTGACTCTTCACCGCGCCACTCGCAAACAACATGCCAAGTTCGACATTCTCGAGTGCTGAGTAACCGTCAAGTAGATGAAAGTTCTGGAAAAGGTATCCTATATTATTAGCGCGAAATCTATCGCGACCCGACTCACTTAGTGTCGTAATCTCTTGACCATCGATAACTATCTGCCCACTATCTGCCACAACCAAACCACTAAGCAAATTTAGCAGAGTGGTCTTCCCAGAGCCGCTCGCGCCAACGATTGCGACTTTTTCTCCAGCTGAGATGTTCAGCTCGTCGACATCCACGATAGTGGTAGTGTTATTCCCGCTTCGGTAGTCTTTTCGTACGTTATTTAGCTTAATCATTATGGCTTAGGTATTAAACGTCACCAACTTTGGAGAATCGGTTAAAATACATGTCCTTGGGTAGATAATACCCTCTTCCCGTTATGACTTCATACAACATCACTAAGTTTGCCGTAATCGGTGCCGGAAACATGGGTTCTGGCATCGCTCAAAAAATTGCCACCGAGGGGTTCAAGGTAGTACTCGTTGACCTCGATGACGAAAAGGTAGCCCGCGGCATTGGCATTATTAAATCAATGCTTGACCAGGGTGTCGAGCGCAAAGTGTTCCGTCCCGCACAAGCCGAGGCTATTCTCGCAAATATAGAGGGGACTAGCGATTGGTCAAAGCTCGGCAATGTCGATTTGGTCATCGAAGCTGTTTTCGAAAACATAGATGTCAAGAAATCGGTGTTCGAGCGCTTATCGCAAAACTGTAAGCCAACTTGTATTCTTGGCACCAACACTTCTTCTTTCTTGGTGAAAGAGTTGGTTGATTCTGTAACCAATCCAGAGCGCTTAGTTGGCTTACATTACTTCTTCCATCCAGCGAAGAATCGCTTGGTTGAAGTTATTGGTCATGCAGGCACCTCTGATGAAGTTTACCGTGCAACCTGGGCATCGCAAGAGGCCATCGGCAAAACTCCGATTTACTCCGCTGACGCTCCTGGCTTTGTTGTTAACCGTTACTTTGTACCATGGGTTAACGAAGGCGTGCGCTTGCTGGGCGAAAACGTGGCGAACATTGCAACCATTGAATGGGCTGCGAAGAAAGCCTTTAATGTTGGCATGGGCCCGTTCGAATTAATGAATGTTACAGGTGTACCCATTTCATTACATGCTGCAACTAGCCTTGGTGATCAGCTGGGTGATTTTTATTACCCTGGCCAGGCGCTGAAAGATTTCTGCGCAACCGGAGAAGCCAACTGGCCGCTTAGTGGTGATGTTGACGAATCAAAATATCAAGATGTTGCCGACCGCCTGCTTGGCGCTACTTTCTATGTCGCCGCACAACTTGTTGAAGAAGAAGTAGCTTCTGTTTTAGAAACAGATATCGGTGCACGCGTTGGCCTGCGCTGGCCAAAAGGCCCCTTCGAATTGCTTAACAAGTTGGGCATAGAGCAGGCGCGAGATTTGGCCGCCGCCGCAATTGCTGACTACGGTCTTGAGTTGCCAAAAATCTTACAAGAGCTGAATCATAAAGCTGCTGCTTTAGAAACTGTTTCTAGTTGCGGTAATGGCACAGTAACTGACATTTGGTTTCAGCGACCAGACAGTATGAACGCTCTTGATCAGCAAACCATAATGCAGTTTGATGCGAAGCTTACCGCGGCGCAATTGGCCCAAAAACCCTTAATACTGCGCGCAAACGGCAAAGCATTTGTCGCGGGTGCCGATATTAAGTTTTTCGTAGATTCTTTAAGGGCCGATAATTATCCTGCTATTGGCAACTTTGCAGGTCACGGCCAAAAAGTGTTCGCCACCTTAGCTGGCAACGATCACGCAAGTGTTTGTCGGGCGCAAGGCTTATGTTTAGGCGGCGGTGCCGAATTAGCGCTGGCAGCTGATTGGATTGTGGCTTCGCCAAAAATGATGATTGGTTTCCCAGAAACCAGCATAGGAATCTTCCCCGGACTGGGCGGCACGCAGCGTTTGCCGCGACGCGTTGGCTTGCCAATTGCAAAATACTTGATTTACACCGGCCAATTGCTAAATGCCGAGCAAGCTTTAGAGGTTGGTTTAATTGATGCTATAAGTTCTTTCGCTGAACTTGACGCAACTTGCGAGGAGTGGGCGCAAAACACCGATTACCGCAAGGGCGAAGTCGAAGATATTAAGCCGCACGTCAACTGGGTTGAAATCTGGAATTTCTTCGACAACAACACATTAGATCAAATCATGTCGGGCGAAGCCGACGCTATGGGCAATACCTTTTTAGAAAAGGCCATCCATAAAATGGGGCAGAAGTCTTACCACGCATTAAAAATGTGTGAGAACTTATTCCATGAAGGTGCGCCGCTTCCGCTCAAGCACGCGCTCGAACTTGAGTCACGCGACCTGCAAACAGTATTCGATCACACTGACGCACTCGAAGGTCTTAGCGCTTTGCTTGAAGGGCGCCGCCCGCAATTTGAGCAAGTCGCCTCGGTTTAAGCATAGAAAAGTCCTCTGTAGAGAAAAACATCTCTACAGAGGACGGTGGGTTACTAAATCCTTAAGGGTTTAGTCGCTAATAACGCAATCCAAGGCATTAGTTAGTAGCAATTGGCCCGTTGAGTCCACTGAGACCGCCTGAGCGCTAAACGTAAGGCCGCCCGTACCAGCAGGAATAGAAAGGCTAAAAGGGGTGCCAGCAGATGCATTGGTAAACGTGCGCAAGAAAGGTCTCTCGCATAACAAGGTGCCATAAGGGGCAAGATAGATATTCGCACTATTTAAAGAAATAGCAATCATGTCTGTCACTGCGGAAGGCATAAATGTCGTGTGGTCTACCATAGGATCCCAAACCTGG
>Ga0302127_10002809_pt1:0-2500 | contig 10534 bp, 6 predicted proteins | sample CB4_SCM_MG_FD_204452 | JGI IMG/M metagenome (GOLD analysis project Ga0302127, IMG submission 204452) | Marine microbial communities from Western Arctic Ocean, Canada - CB4_SCM | ecosystem: Environmental > Aquatic > Marine > Oceanic | place: Canada: Western Arctic Ocean | collected 2017-09-24
TGAAAAGAACTTTAGCTAGCGTAATTGTTAATTCAAGGAGCATTTATATACAAGCCTAATTCAATGGCCCAATCAAAGGTTGTCGTTTATTAATCGGGTAATCTTTCCTTAAAGGATGCCCTTTAAACTCTTCATACAATAATATCCGTCTCATATCAGGGTGCTCATTGAACTTTATTCCATAAAGATCCCATACTTCTCGTTCGTACCAATTTGCTGTTTTCCATAATGACGAGACTGAGTCTATAGTGCAGTCATTTTCGCTTACAGGAGCTTTTATTCGAAGACGGCTATTATGCTTTAATGAGTAAAAATGGTAGACGATCTCGAAGCGATCTTGCTTTCGATTTAAATAATCTACTGCGGTTAAATCCATTAAAAATTTAAAGTCAAGATCAGGTTCATCTCGAAGAAACTTAAAAAGTTCCAAGACACTTTCCTTGGTAATTAGTATTGTTTGATCACCACGAAAACTATGAGAGTCGAGAATGATTTCAGGGAATTTCAATTTAACTTTATCAATGTGACTAGTATTCATATTATCCTTTTGAGTAAAAATGGATTAAAATTGGGATCGTAGTATTATTCCCAATCCAAGCCTCCTCGGACCCATACATAAAGTAAACCAACGCCTAGGATCAAAATAAACAAAAGCATTTCTAAGAAGCCAAACATACCAAGTTGTTTAAAGATAATAGCCCATGGGAAAAAAAATACAGCTTCTATATCAAACAAAACAAAAAGAACAGCGATTAGGTAAAACTTTACTGAAAAGCGTTGATGAGGTGATACAAGTTGACTTTCACCGCATTCAAAAGGCTCCATCTTATCTGCAAATTCTCGTTTTGGCCCCAAGATGGAAGTCATCACTACCATCCCGACAGCGATACTTGTCGCCATAAATAACATGATGCCTGCTCCCAAATAACTGTCTAACATGGGGGGGTTACTCCTTAACTTGTTTTATTATATGTGAAAACTGGTGGAATTCGTCTCGTTTAACACTAATAGCTATTAGTATGAATGTAGGCTTAATTTAATAGTATTTTAAAGGAATTTTATATCTTACTTAAAGCTCCCAAAACCTATATAAATAGAGCCGAAATGTTACCTAAGCCGACAGATATTGTCAACGAAAAAGCGTTTCAAATTAAGAGATTTTAAGGTGTTTTTATTGAAAGGAGTTTGATGCTTATTATTAGAGGAAATTTAAATCGTAGGCATTAAACTATTCTAAAGATTTTTAAATAACTAAATATGCATAAAAAAACCCGACTAGCTTTAACTAGTCGGGTTTTTATAAATGATCCGGCCTCGTCCTACTCTCCCACACTCTCTCGACTGCAGTACCATCGGCGCAGAAAGTCTTAACTTCCGTGTTCGAAATGGGAACGGGTGTGACCCTTTCGCTATCAAGACCGGAAACCTTAATACGTTTCCGTATGATATTTTTAATAATTGAATTTGTTTGAAGTAAGCAAGAGGAAAATTTAAGATCAAGCCTCGCGACCAATTAGTACCAGTTAGCTGAACACATTGCTGTGCTTACACATCTGGCCTATCAACCTTGTAGTCTACAAGGGGTCTACGGTCCTCCCGAAGGAGGAAGGGATATCTAGTTTTGGAGTTGGCTTCCCACTTAGATGCTTTCAGCGGTTATCCTTTCCGAACGTAGCTACCCGGCGATGCAATTGGCATCACAACCGGAAAACTAGAGGTTCGTCCATTCCGGTCCTCTCGTACTAGGAACAGATCTCCTCAAATATCCAACACCCACGAAGGATAGGGACCGAACTGTCTCACGACGTTCTAAACCCAGCTCGCGTACCGCTTTAATGGGCGAACAGACCAACCCTTGGGACCTGCTTCAGCCCCAGGATGCGGTGAGCCGACATCGAGGTGCCAAACCGCCTCGTCGATATGGACTCTTGGAGGCGATAAGCCTGTTATCCCCGGCGTACCTTTTATCCGTTGAGCGATGGCCCTTCCACATGGAACCACCGGATCACTAAGACCTGCTTTCGCACCTGCTCGACCTGTATGTCTTGCAGTCAAGCTCCCTTATGCCTTTGCACTCGTCGGCTGGTTTCCAATCAGCCTGAGGGAACCTTCGCGCGCCTCCGTTACATTTTAGGAGGCGACCGCCCCAGTCAAACTACCCACCTGACATTGTCCCTGGCCCGGATTCACGGAACCGAGGTTAGAACATCAGTGTAATAAGGGTGGTATTTCAAGATTGACTCCACTCTAGCTAGCGCCAGAGCTTCAAAGTCTCCCACCTATCCTACACATACTAAACCAAAATCCAATATCAAGCTGTAGTAAAGGTGCACGGGGTCTTTCCGTCCTTTCGCGGGAAACCGGCATCTTCACCGGTATGTCAATTTCACTGAGTCTCTGGTTGAGACAGTGTAGCCATCGTTACGCCATTCGTGCAGGTCGGAACTTACCCGACAAGGAATTTCGCTACCTTAGGACCGTTATAGTTACGGCCGCCGTT
>Ga0302127_10002809_pt1:7500-10534 | contig 10534 bp, 6 predicted proteins | sample CB4_SCM_MG_FD_204452 | JGI IMG/M metagenome (GOLD analysis project Ga0302127, IMG submission 204452) | Marine microbial communities from Western Arctic Ocean, Canada - CB4_SCM | ecosystem: Environmental > Aquatic > Marine > Oceanic | place: Canada: Western Arctic Ocean | collected...
CTAAGGCTATTGTTTGACCAGGGTCTATCTTAAATGAAATATTTTTTAAAATCTCTCGATCTTTACGGTAGTGAAAACATGTTTTATCAAATTCTACACGTCCGGAAATAGGGGGCATAATTTGAGCATTAGGAAGGTTGAGAACTTCACTATGTGTATCTAAAAGTTCAAATAACCTCTTACTGGCGCCAAGCCCTTCTTGGAGGCGGGTATACATCCTTGCAAAACTACCCATAGGTCCGGCAATAATGGTGGCGTAAAGGATAAAGGCAATTAACTCACCTGGGCTTATCTCCCCTGTTATAACTTCTCGTCCTCCATACCATAAAAGAGCTAGCGATGTGCTAAATGCTATAAAACCAATAGACGGGCCAAAAAAAGCGGATATTATCACTCTTTTTCGAGCTGAAACAAAGCTTTCTTCTATTGCTTTAGAAAATCTAATTGATTCTAATTGATCGCGTACAAAAGATTTAACAATTTGATAACACGATATATTTTCTTCAAGTATTGTTGTTGATATGGCTAACTTATCTTGAATCTCTGTCGAAAGATTTTTTAGTTTACGTCCAAAAACTCGAGCAAACAACGCTAACAATGGAGCTAAAATAAGAATCATGAAAGTAAGCTTCCAATTCATGTATATAATAATTATTATTCCTCCGACTAACCTTATTGATTGCTGAAGAGCTGTGGCGGGTAGGTCTGTAACGATGCTTTCGACTGTTGTTACATCATTAGTCATGCGAGACATAATTTCTCCTGTGCGCCGTTTGACAAAGTAACTAACGGACATTTTATGGAGGTGGTCAAACAACTTTATGCGGAAGTCTGCTATTACCCGCTTTTCCGTTACGTCAAAAAGATAATTATGTATTGTCTGGCAAACCAACTGAATTAAGAACAAAAGTCCTATTGTTAGGGCAATGGAATTTAAGTGGTCTAGATTTTTTTCGACCATTACCGTGTCAACTAGATTGCGTATATATAGAGGTACCGCTAAGTTGGTGCCTGATGCTACTATTAAAAAAATGCTCCCAATAAATAGAGCTTTTTTGTAAGGCAGAAGCATTAAGAGGAGTCGTTTATAATTTTTCATAATCTTGAGTAGGTATTATTTTTTTTAAATTTTAATACAAAGGTAAATATGCTTAAGATTGATGTATGCAAGGTTTTTATATAACTATGCTGTTTGGTTTTTTGCAAGTCTTTAGTTTTTTATTAGATTGATATTGCCTGAGGGGTTACTTTTTATTTTTTCTAGAAATATTAAAATAATATTTTCTGATATTAAAATTCATCATACTGTATTTGCCTTGCCTTTTGCTGTGATGAGTGCTTTTTTAGCATCAGAGGGGTCGCCTAGATGGAGCATTTTAATGTGGATTTTTTTTGCGATGTTTGGGGCAAGGAATGCGGCTATGGGTTTTAACCGGATTGTCGATTCTAAAATAGATAAACTGAACCCACGCACCAAAGACCGCGCATTACCTGCAGGTAAGTTGAGTGTGAACTCGTATTGGTTTTTTCTTTTTGTTTCTTCAGCGTTTTTTGTGTTTTCTGCTTTTCAGTTAAATCAACTTGCTTTTATGCTTTCACCGGTGGCATTGGTTATCGTTTTTGGATACTCTTTTGCAAAGCGCTTCACTTCGTTGTCTCACTTATGGTTGGGGTTCGCTATCTCAATTGCTCCTATTGGGGCTTGGGTTGCTGTGCGAGAAGAAATTTCAATAGAGTCTCTGGTTCTTGGGGCGGCAGTTGTTTTCTGGCTTGTTGGATTTGATATTATTTATTCTTGTATGGATATTGATTTCGATCGTAAAAATAATCTGTATTCAATTCCACAAAAATTTGGGATCACGACTGCTTTGAGGTTTTCTTTTTATTCTCATTGTATAATGGTTTGCTTTCTTCTCGCATTATTGTATTTGTCGGTTCTTGGTGTTGTTTATTTATTCGGGGTTATTGTTGTTGGAGGCCTCCTGTTTTACGAGCATTCACTTGTGGGCCCAGGTGATCTGTCGAATGTTAATAAAGCTTTTTTTAATATTAATGGATTAATAAGTGTTCTTTTGATGGTTTTCGTTATTGTTGATTGCACTTTGCACTAAGTCGACACGAAGCCCAATTAAAAGTAATAATATGTAATTTAATGAAGGCGTGAATATGTCTTTGCGCTAGATACCGTTGAATATATTTTATTTTAGAAGCTTTCTCTCTTACTTTTTTAATATTAAGTGTAATATAATAGAATCTCTAACTATTTATAACTTGAGGCTTTTATGCTTTTTGACTTTGAAGATAAGAAACTAAAATTCCTTGAGGAAAAAGTTCGATCTGAAGAGCGTCTTACTTTAGATGATGGAATTATATTGTGGAACTCGTTTGACCTTCTAGGGGTTGGTTACTTAGCAAATATAGTTAGGGAACGGATGCACGCAAGTGATACCTATTTCATTCATAATCGACACATAAATCATACTAATGTTTGCGTGAATAGTTGTCAGTTTTGTGCTTTTGGGGTTAAGGAAGATAACCCCACCGCTTACACAAAATCTCTTGATGAAATATTTTTAGATGCAGAAAAATATAAAAACGGATGCGTTAGCGAGTTTCATATTGTAGGAGGACTGCATCCAGACCTCCCTTTCCAGTATTACTTAGATATGATTTCTGGTCTTAAGGAAAGGTTTCCTGACGTCCATATACAAGCTTTCACTGCTGTTGAGTTGGATTATTTAGCCGATATTTCTAAAATGTCTCTAAGGGATACTTTGATTGCATTACGTGATGCTGGGTTAGGTTCCATTCCTGGGGGTGGTGCTGAGATTTTTGCAAAGCGAGTGCGCAAGAAAATCTGTTCTGAGAAAACAAATGCTCAGGACTGGCTTGATGTTCATGAAACAGTCCACTCAGTTGGAATGAAAAGTAACGCTACTATGCTTTACGGCCATGTAGAAAATGTTGAAGAAAGAACAGATCACTTGATTCGGTTACGTGAGCTCCAAGACAAAACTAATGGCTTTCTAACTTT
>Ga0302127_10002813_pt1 | contig 10527 bp, 9 predicted proteins | sample CB4_SCM_MG_FD_204452 | JGI IMG/M metagenome (GOLD analysis project Ga0302127, IMG submission 204452) | Marine microbial communities from Western Arctic Ocean, Canada - CB4_SCM | ecosystem: Environmental > Aquatic > Marine > Oceanic | place: Canada: Western Arctic Ocean | collected 2017-09-24
CTCGACGACATCGGCGGTTCAATTTCGATGTTCATCAAGAACAAGTATCCGAAATTTGCGCCCAAGCGAATCTTGGATATGGGCTGCACCATCGGCCACAACACGGTGCCCTGGGCGAAAATGTACCCCAAGGCCGAGGTTCACGGGATTGATGTCGGCGCACCGGTAGTGCGCTATGGCCATGCGCGCGCGCAAGCCGCCGGCGTGCCCGTCCACTTCCATCAACAGAATGCCGAAGCGACCGACTTTGAAGATGGCAGCTTCGACATGATCTTCTCCTCGATGTTCCTGCACGAAGTGCCCAAGAAAGGCATCAAGAAGGTTTTCAAGGAGGCCCGTCGTTTGTTGAAGCCGGGCGGATTGATGCTGCACATGGAATTGCCGCCCAACAAAATGCTCGGCGCTTACGACAGCTTCTATTTGGATTGGGACGCCTACTACAACAAAGAGCCGTTCTATAAGCCCTTTCGCGACATGGACCCGCAGGCCGTCTGCGCCGAAGCGGGATTCGCGAAGAGTAAGTTTGTCCAATACATCATTCCGAGCTTGGGTCAGTACGGCGAGAAGGTCGTGAAGGCCGCAGTTAAGAAACAATCCGGCAGAGCCGACGATCAAACTGGACGGTTTGCGGCGGGCATCCATTGGTATTGCTTTGGGGCATGGAAATGAGCGACGCCGGCAACGGCAAAAAACCGCTGCGCTACAGCGTTCGAGGCAAGGACACGCGGTTCTTCTCGGGTGAAGGCGTCGACGAGCTCGTTGCGATCAGCATGACGCTGGCGCAAGAGCTTTGGGTCGTGAAAGAGCGTCTTGCGGCGTATGAGACGTTGGCCACCAAGAAGAAGATCTTCACCACGAAAGAGATCGAAGGCTTCACGTTTACGCCGGCACAGCGCGCCAAGATGGATGCCGAAAGCCAGGCGTTTATCGATCGCGTGTTTTTCACGTTACGCGAGCGTGTCGAGGGCCTTGCCGCCGACCCGGACGAGCCGCCAACGCCGAAAGAACCATGATCGTCATTGCCGGCACGGTTCGCGTCCCGCCGGAAAACATCGACAAGGCCCGACCGCACATGGAAGCGATGGTCACGGCGTCCCGAGCCGAGACGGGGTGCACGTCGTATAGCTATGCCCAAGACCTGCTCGATCCCGGCGTCGTTCACGTCATCGAGGTGTGGGAGAGCGACGCCGCGCTAAAGGCGAATTTTGAAATGCCGCATATGGCAGCCTGGCGCGCGGTCTGGCCGTCCCTTGAGATCGGTGATCGCAACCTCACCCGCCACACCGTTTTAGCGCCGACCCCATCACCTGGAGCCCGCCATGACCGCGTCTGCCGCTTCTGACCGCAGCCCCGCCAACGCGTTCGCGGAAATTGTTGGCGTCGAGCGCGTCATCACCGACGAGGCCGAGCGGCGGTATTACTCCAACGACATCTTTTTTTGGGACGATGCCGCGGTGGCGGTCGTCGTGGTCCAGCCGCGCACACGAGATGACGTCGCGGCAATTGTGCGCGTCGCGCGTGGTATGGGGATGGCGATTTCGACGCGCGGCGGTGGAATGTCTTACACCAAGGGCTATGTCCCGGTGCGCGCGGACACGGTGTTGATTGATCTGCGCGGTCTCGACGAAATCTTTGAGATCAACTCGGTCGACAACACCGCGACGGTGGGTGCCGGCTGCACGTGGATCAAGCTCGCCGACGCGGTAAAGGAAAAGGGCCTGTCGATTGCGTTTTCGGCACCGTTCTCCGGTCTCTACTCCACGGTCGGGGGCGCGTTGTCGCAGAACGTCCCACAAGGCATGGACGATGTGCTGGCTCTCGAGGTGGTGCGCGCGGATGGCACGGTTGTGCAAACCGGTTCGGGCGGGCGCACCAACGACAGCAATCCGTTTTTTCGGAACTACGGCCCTGATCTCACCGGGATTTTTCTCGGCGATGGCGGCGCGTTTGGCGTCAAGACGGCCGCGACGATCCGGCTGACCCGCAAGCCCGACGGCGTCGCCTATGGCTCGTTCGCGTTCGAGACTTACCCCGACATGGCTGCGACGATGGTGGCGATAGCGGGCACCGGTTTGGTGGCGGGCAAAGGTGTCGTGGGACTTGATCCGTTTAAGAGCCAGAACGTCGCGAAGGTCGGGTTCAAGCAGGCGATCAAGACGCTAGGGGAAGTCGCTAAAGCCAAAGGCGGGTTGCGCGAGACCATCAAGATGGCGGCGTCAGGGCGCAATTTCATGGAAGGCGTGAAGTGGTCGCTCCATTTCACGATGAGTGGGGTCAACGACGAGGCCGCTGAGGCGACGTTGGAACGGGTGCGCGCCGCGTGCCTGGAGCGCGGGCGCGAGATCCCCAATATCCTGCCCATGGCGATGTCGGTCAGCGGATTTTCGGTGCGCGGCTTCCTCGGCGGTGACGGCCAGCGTTGGGTACCAACGAATTCAATGTTCCCGCTTTCGAAAGCTGTGGAGGTGGCGGAAGCGATCCCGGCCTATTTCGACTCGCACCGAGCCGGGATGGATCGTCACGGGATGTACGAATCCTACATGACGAACTTCAACGAGAAGTTCTTCATGTGCGAGCCGTCATTCTATTGGCAGGACGAGGTGAGCGAATTGCATCTGCGGCATCTCGACAAAGAAACCGCCGACAAATTCCGGGACAAACCTGCAAACCCAGAAGCCCGCGCCTTCGCACAAGAACTGCGTGCTGGACTGCGTGACCGGATGTTCGATTTGGGCGCGGTCCACGTGCAACTGGCGAAGTTTTACCGGTTCGAGGAATCGCTGCAGCCCGAGACCTGGCGGTTGATCCGCGAGTTGAAGACTTTGTTCGATCCCGAGAGCATCTTAAACCCTGGCAACCTCGGTCTCGATTGACGGGTGCGCCGCTAGGCCGGTGAAAACTGGATCAGGCTGACCGGAATTCCATCGGGATCGAGAAAGATCGTCTCGATGTAGGTGCCGCGCGGGCTGGTGAAATCAACCGGTTCACAGATGAACGACATCCCTGCTTCTTTAAGCTCGGCGAATAGTGCGTGAGTCTCGTGGGTTGAGAAAACCATGGCCGGTTGGCCACGGTGAATACGGGCGGCAGGCGCTGGAAGCTCTGGCCTCGTGCCGCGGACCACTTCCATCAAACCAACCACACCAACCGTGCTGTCCTCGGCGGTGAGGTAAGTCGCGCGAAATTCGCAATCGCCGAGGCCGAGTGCGTTGCCGATCTCTGGACCGCCGAACGTTCGCTCGTCGATCACCGTCATGCCGAGGATGTCGCGGTAGATCGCCAACGACCGCGCGGTGTCCCGCACGAAGAGCGACACGCGCATGACCGGTGACGTGCGGTTCGTGCCGGTCGGCATCTCGCCCAGGGTGCGGTTGGCCGCGTCGGCAACCTCTTTACCGGGCGGCGGCGTGTAGCGCAAAACATCAACCGCCACGCCGTCAGGATCGAACACGATCATCTCGTTGAAATGGCCGCCTTCGCCGTCCGCGAGTTCGTGCGGTTCTAACAAGAAGGTGAATCCCGCCGCCTTCAGGTCGCGGTGTATGTCGGCAATGAACGGGCTATCGAAAACCAAGACGGGTTGGCCGGCATTGAGCGATGCAGTCTGTGGGCGTGGGAGTTCTGGCGGGCGCGGATCAAATACTTCGAACAAACCAATACGGGCGCGGACGCTGTCCTCAGCGGTGAGGTACGTCACTCGAATTTTACAATCGTCGAGGCCCACCATACTGGCAATGACCGGCCCCTCGAGATCGCGGGTCTCGACCACGTCCATCCGTAAGATGTCGCGATAAAACACCAGCGAGCGGTCAGTATCGCGAACAAAAATCGAGGCGCGTTCGAGCGGTCCTGTTCTGTTCATGCGAAATCTCCCTTGTTCGCTTGGGGCGCGACTGGTGAGCGTGGACGCGACGCGGGTGGGGCGTGCCCCGCTGACTCTCGCTATGATGACGGAAATTCCTGGGGAGGACACCATGGGCGACACCACGATCCGAAGTCATTTCGTCACCGTGGGGACACGGCGTGTGCACTATCGGCGTGCTGGTTCTGGACCCCCCGTGATCATGCTCCACCCGAGCCCGAGTTGGGCGAAGGCGCTTGACCCCTATACCCGTGTCTTTGCCGAGCGCTTTACGGCAATTGCCATGGATACGCCGGGCTACGGGCACTCTGATTTGTTGGACATGGAGAAGCCCGAGATTGCCGATCTCGCCGAGGCTCTGAAAGACAGCCTCGATGCACTCGGGATTGCGCAATGCGGGATTTGGGGCTCGCATACGGGCGCGGCGATCGCGATCGAGTTCGCAGTGCGCTACCCGGAACGCGTGTCGATCTTTGTGATCGACGGTTATCCGGCCTATGAGGAATCCTATCGCGAGGATATGACGAAGTACTACCTGCCGCCCTACGAGCCGAAGTGGGATGCGTCACACCTGCTGCAGACGTGGCACAAGTTTCGTGAGCAGTTCATTTTCTCTCCGACCTTCCGTTGGTCTCGCGAGACCCGCACGACCACAGCGGCCATGCCGCCGGCGGACAGGATGATGGATATGGTGCTGCCGCGCTTCATCACCGGCGAGGACTACAACGTTGGGTATTCGGCAGTGTTTCGTTATGCAGGGTTAGAGCCTATTGGCAAATTGAAGGTGCCAACCTGCTTCGGTGCAAGGTTGGGCGACTCGCTGATGAAGGGGTTTCCCTTGATCGAAGAACGCAAGGCCGAAGGGTCTTGGGTTGAGGCGTTGCCGCGCGACGTCAAGCAAGCCGCACTGCGCTATCGCGAGATCCTTGAGATGCATCCGGCGGCAGCAGAGGCCCCTGCCCCGCCAGCATCTGTCGATGTACCGGGCAAAATCAATCGCGACTATGTAGACCTGGCGTTCGGGCAAGTGGCCGTGAACCGGGCCGGACCTGACGACGGCGTGCCGATCATTTTGCTGCCGCACCTACCGGGCGATGTTTCGTTGGACACCGGGGTCATGCTGGAACTGGCGGCGTTGGGTCGACGCGTTATCGCGTTAGATATGCCGGGCAATGGTGACTCCGACGATTGGGCCGCCGCGCCATCCGTTACCGGGTATGCCGGTGTGGTGGGAGAGGTGCTCGACGCCCTGGGCTTGGCGCAGGTCGATTTAATGGGTCATCAGGGTGGGGCTTCGGTGGCGACAGAGTTCGCCCTCACGCAGCGCGAGAAGGTGCGCAACTTGATCCTCCTTGCGCCCTTGGCGATGCCTGATGAGATTCGACTCGCGCTGGCCCCGAATTACGCACCACCAATTGAGCCCAAATGGGATGGTTCGCACCTCATCAGTTTGTGGTTCGCGCTGCGCAACGAGCAGCTTTTTTGGCCTTGGTACAATGAATCAACTGACGCCATTCGGCAGATCGAACCCGAGGTCGACCCGAAGCTTTTGTCACGCAAGATCACCGGTATCCTCAAGAAACATCGGAACTACCACACCGTGTGGGGTGCCATGTTCGACTATCCCGTGCGGAATCGCCTGCAAATGGTTGCGGTGCGCACGTTGGTCGCATCGGTCGAAGACGATCCGTTCCATCGCTTTGGCCCTGAGGCTGCCGCGATGGTGGCGGATGGCGATTACCAAATGCTCGACCGCGAGCGCGGCGCGGTCGCCAAGGCCGTCGACGATTTCATAAACGCTGCGTCGTGAGTACCACGCGCCACTTCGTCAATGTTGGATCGCGGCAAGTCCATTACCGCCGTGCGGGAACCGGCGCGCCGGTGGTCTTGCTGCATGCAAGCCCCAGTTCATCCTGGGCGTTGACCACGTTTGTTGACGTGTTTGGGCGTGATTACGCGGCCATTGCGTTGGACACGCCGGGCTATGGTTTATCCGACCCGCTAGCCATCGAGACGCCCGAGATCGGCGATTACGCCGAAGCGCTGGCGGAGACGTTGGACGCGTTGGGCATTGAGCAATGCGCGCTCTTTGGCTCGCACACCGGGGCAACGGTCGCCATCGAGTTTGCGCGGCGCTATCCCGCCCGTGTTTCGGTGGCGATGTTCGATGGCTACCCCGCGTGGCCAGACCACGAACGCGCCAACATGCTGCGCGAGTACTTGCCGCCGTGGCAGCCGGTGTGGACCGGGCTTCATCTCGTGGAATTCTTCCTGCGTTACCGCGAGATGAGCATCTATTGGCCGTGGTACGACAAACGGAAAGCCACGCGGGCTGTCGCCGGTGGGCGCAATATCGAGATGACCCACAAGATTGCGCTGGCCGGATTTATCGCCGGCGCGGGCTACTCAAAAGGCTACGCGGCGGTCTTTCGCTATCCCGAGATTGAGGCGGTGCAAGGCCTCACCGTCCCGACATGCTTTGCTGGGCGGGCTGAGGACTCACTCATCGAAGCGCTCGCGTTGCTCGGCGATTTGCCAGGGCCATGCTGGCAAGAAACGCTCCCGGCCAATGACCGGGACGCCGCGTTGCGATACCGCGAGATCATTGCCGACCACCCGCCGCGCGGCGTGGCGCCGGTGGCACCGGAGACCGGGTCCCTCGCAAACCGCGTTACCTGCCGATTTGTGCCCTGGTCAGACGGCGAGATTCTTGTCCGCGAGTGCGGCAACGGTGCCGGGCCGCCACTGGTTCTCGTGCCGCACATCCCGGGCTCCAGCGCGTCCTATGAGACGCTGATGCTCGCGTTGTCACGTGGTCGCCGTGTCATCGCGATTGACCCGCCCGGCAACGGCGACTCGGATTTAGATCGCGTGCTATCGATTGACGAACATGCGGCCGCGATTGATGACGTCCTCGATGCACTCGGCTTGGAGACGGTTGACCTCTACGGACATAACGGCGGCGCGGCCATTGCCGCCACCTTGGCAACGCGGCGCAAAAAACCTGTTGGGCACCTAATCCTCGATGGCGCGATGGCCTTGCCGGCCGCGGTTCGCGACGCGTTGGCACCCGCTTACGCGCCGCCCATTCACCTGGAGTCGGACGGCAGCCATTTGCTCAAATTGTGGGCTGCGCTCCGCAACGAACAACTCTACTGGCCGTGGTTCAACGAAAGCGTAGAATGTGTGCGGTTCGTTGAACCCGACACCGATCCGGCGCACCTGACCCGGCGCCTCATTGGCATCTTGAAGCAACACCGCAATTACACCGCGACGTATGGGGTGTTGTTTGCCGATGATCTCGCGGCGCGCCTCGGTGCGATCGCGTGCCCGACGCTGGTCTGCGCATCAGAAAGCGATCCCTTTGCCGATTTCCGCGAACGGGCTGCTGGCTATGTCCCGGGTGCGGTGTCCATCGAGACGCCCCCTGCGCCCGTGGACCGGGCACTGGTGCTGCGCGCGTTCCTCGACGGTTAAGTCGTGCCGACCCGGCGTTTAACAAAATCGTCAATGAGGCTGGCCATCAGTGTGGGTTGATCCTGACTGATGCGGTGATCGCAGTCGTCGATGTTATGGGCCTCTGAAGTGGGGATCATCTCCTGCAAGCGCTTCATGTTGTGCGCCGGGAAGACGTGGGACTCCGAACCGCGCATCATGAGGGTGGGACATGTGACGCTGATGTCGTCCCACATGTCCTCTTCCAAAAGCCCTTCGGTGTACTGCGCGCCCGCCGGATAATAACGCCACTCGACTTCACCTGAGTCGAGACGCTTGAAGCCGTGTGTGGCGTAGTGATCTTTCATGTCGTCGGACCACAACGCACTGAACGGCATCGCCGCCTTGGCGATTTCAAAATCGGGGAACCTGAAGTTCTTGACGATCTCTTCTTTGACGTCACTGCTGATTTTTTTGTCGAGCGATAATCCGGGATCCGCCACGACCAACCCGGCGATCCGCGATGCGTATTGGGTCGCGATCAGCAGGGCAACGTTGCCACCCGTGGCCGCGCCGACGAGCACCACTTTATCAATCTGCAGCGCGTCGATGAATTCGATGAAGTCCCAGACATATTCTTGCAACACGTAGCCTCGTTCGGGGTAGTCGCTGAGGCCATGGCCGCGCGCATCGGGGGCGATGAAGCGGTTGGGCAAGGTGCTCTCTTCGACCACGAAATCCCACACCCGCGCGTTGGTTCGGTTGGGATGCATGAGGACGATGGGCGGCCCATCGCCAGCCCAATCGAGATAACTGACCTGGAGGCGCGGGAGGCGGATTTCTTTGACGACGGCCGGGCGATTGAATGTAACCATGGCGCGATGGTTGCGGGTCCACTGCGTCGCGTCAAGACGATTGGCACTTATCAGGAGCCGCGCACCACGCTAAGAAAGACGCCCCTCAACTGCCCCCGTGTGCCCGTGCCGGACCGCCGACGCATCCTTGTCATCAAACACAGTGCTTTTGGCGACTTCATTTTGGCGTTGGGGGCCTTTAAAGCCATTCGCACGCACCACCCGGACGCGCACATAACCCTGCTGACGACGGCGCCCTACGCCGACCTGGCACGCAAGTGCGGTTGGTTCGACGCCGTGGAGATTGACCCGAAGCCAACTTTGTTACAATGGCGGGCCTGGCTGCATCTGCGCCGCTTTATAACGCAGAACAGGTTTGAGCGGGTCTACGATCTGCAACACAGCCGCCGGACACACACCTATTTTCGTTTTTTTGGGCGGCGGAAGCCGGCGTGGTCCGGCATCGCCAAGGGGTGCTCGCATCCCCACCGAAATCCTGATCGCAATGCCATGCACACGTTGGAACGCCAGGCGGAGCAACTGAGCGATGCGGGCATTGCGGAAACGCCTGTGCCGGACCTTGATTGGCTCGACAATGACGTCACTGGGTTTGATCTGCCGACGCGGATCGCCCTCCTGGTGCCGGGTGGTGCACCGCACCGACTAGATAAGCGTTGGCCGGCGACTCGTTACGGCACGTTAGCCGCGACCCTCGTCACACGCGGCCTTGTGCCGGTCTTGATCGGGACATCCTCCGAGAGCGCGGAAATCGCCACAATCGCGGCAGCGGCACCTCAATCGCACAACCTGTTGGGCCAAACCTCATTCGGGCAAATCGCTGCGCTGGCACGGCGTGCGGCCGTCGCGATTGGCAATGACACCGGGCCCATGCATTTGATTGCGGCGACCGACTGCCCCGCTGTCGTTCTGTTCTCGCAAGTATCGGCCCCGGCGCAAACGCAACCGCGCGGCGGTGCGGTGACGGTCATCCAGCGCGACGCGCTTAAGGCCCTCGATCCGGAAACGGTTCTAGCCGCTGCCACCGAGATTGCGCGATGACCGTGATATCCGTGCCGTTGCGTGGCACCTGCCGGGCAGCAACAATGTTGCGGGCTACTTCCAGCCCCAGTCAGGAACGACCATGACCACTGTAATTCAACTCTTCGCCACCGAACCAGTTAGCGACCTGCAACGGCTGCAACGCGAGTTGGTGTTGGCGCACCATATCCTCGACCGCGATGGCCAGGGCTTGGACATTGCAGGTCACATCACCGCGCGCATGCCCGGCGCGGAGACTTTTTGGTCGAATCGGTTTCGGTTGGGGTTTGATGAAGCCGTACCGTCAGAACTTCACCAAGTGGACATGGCCTTGAACGTTTTGCATGGCACCGGTGAGGTCAGCCCAGCCCTGGACCTGCATGCCGCGGTCTACGCGCGGCGGCCTGACGTCAACGCTGTTGTGCATACGCATGCCGTGAACGCGCTCGCCCTCGCCTCGATCGGCACACCCCTTGCGATGATTGATCAGCAGGCATCGATCTTTTTTGAAGACATCACGTTTTTCAATGAGCACCATGGCGTGTTTCGGGAGGGCGAAGGCGAAGCTGGTTTGGTCGCCGACGCGCTGGGCCAGAACCGGGCCGCGATCCTAAAAAACCACGGTATCGTCGTGGTCGGCGCAAGCGTCCAGGAGGCGGTGATTGGTGCCCAGGTGTTAGAAAGCGCAGCAAGAGTCCAGGTTCGTGCAATGGCGGCTGGTACCCTAGACCCGCTGCCAGAGGCGTCGGCGCGCCAGTCCAAGAAGTTCCTGGGCCAGAAGGATATCTTCAACTGGAAGTTTGATTATTACGCCCGGCGTGTCCTCCGCGAGCGGCCCGCCCTGCGCGATGCCCTGGAATCCCGGGGCTGACCGGATGCCGGTTGCGGCCTATTCGCCTCGGCGTCACAATGGAACGGGTTCGCGCGCCAAGGCGTGCCTGATTGAGGGGAGACAACGCGATGCCTAATCCTATGCTGCGGCGTGTGCCACGCGACGAAATGACTGAGCGCGGGCGCTCAGAGTATGACACCGCGATGGACCTCCGCGATGACGCCACCATGAACGAAGTCGGTGCCAACGCGCCGGAACTCATGGAATGGTACAAAGATGATTTCTACGGTCGCCTGTTCTATGGCGGACGTGTTGAAGCTCGGCTGAAGGAGATCCTGCGCTACCGGCTGTCGATGACGCATGGCTGCGCTTACTGCAATAAAGGTAACCGTGTTGCCGCCGAGAAGCAGGGCGTGACTGCAGAGCAACTTCGTTGGATCATGAACGAAGATGCCGAGTGCTTTGACGCCAAAGAACGGGCAGTGCTACGACTGGGCGACCAGATC
>Ga0302127_10002816_pt1 | contig 10516 bp, 10 predicted proteins | sample CB4_SCM_MG_FD_204452 | JGI IMG/M metagenome (GOLD analysis project Ga0302127, IMG submission 204452) | Marine microbial communities from Western Arctic Ocean, Canada - CB4_SCM | ecosystem: Environmental > Aquatic > Marine > Oceanic | place: Canada: Western Arctic Ocean | collected 2017-09-24
GGAATCCACCGTGGCCTTTTTATTTTGTGGAGGTGCCAGAGGATCTGGCGCTGTCGGAGCAGCCATGTCACCCTGAGCGGATGCGAAGGGTCTGGAAGGCGGGATCCCAGTTTCGGCGGCATCATGTGTGAGTGGCCCCCCAGATGCTTCGTCGGGGACTCCTCAGCATGACACTTGGGACCGAGTCCATTTCCAGCCCCGAGACCCAACATCCAAAGCCGGTCCTACTGCTTGGTGTCCAACTCTAAGCCTTTTTCGATGGCGCGGCGGCGCTGACGACCACCGAGTTTGGCCAGCCACACACCCGCCTCGTATAGAACGATTATGGGCAGCGCCACGAAGGTCTGGTTAACCGGGTCGAACGTGGGCGTAATGATAGCGCCCAGTACGAACGCTACGACGACTGCGTACCGCCGCTGGCTCTTCAGAAACTCGTGGCTGACGACACCAATACGCGACAAGAAAAAGAGCACCACCGGCGTCTCGAACACGACCCCCATCCAGAACAGCAGTGAGATCATCAGGTTAGCGTAGTTGCCGATCCGGATGTAGGGCGTGGCTATCTCGCTCCCAAAGCTGAGCAGGAAGCTGACCGCTGGGGGAAAGAGGATTCGGTACCCAAAGGCCGAACCCAGTGCGAACGAGAGCATGCTCACGGGTAGCAGAGTGTACAGGTAGCGCCTTTCGCCGGGGCTGAGACCTGGGGCTACGAACATCACCAGCTGAAACAGGATGAAAGGCGTCGAAATGGCCAGTCCTGACAGCAGTGATACCTTCATCGCTATGCCTAGGAACTCGGTCAGTTCGGTATATACGGGCTGGCCCTCGGGGATCCCGGCAAACCCCTGAGCTGGGACCATGAGGAACTTGAGAATCTGCTGATGGAACACGAATGACACGCCAGTGGCAACGGCCACGAAGATGGCCGACGTGGTCATTCTGCGGCGAAGCTCGAGTAGGTGCTGGCTAATCGATAGCGCCCTGTCGCTCATTTCGTGTTTCGCTCTATTGAGGCGTCGGGCTCCGGTCCGTCACTGTCAGACTGCCCATTGGGAACGGCCGGTCGCTCCGACTCCGCGCCGCTCTTGAACACAACGGGGCCGTCACCACCGCTCCCCTCGTCGGCTCCTGCCGGCAACTTCGACTCCGCGCCACTCCTGAATGCAACGGGCCCATCGGCAGGCGCCTTGGCCACATCTGTCTCTGCATTTATCGAAGAAGGGCCTGCCACGGTTCGACGCCATTCCGGTATCTGCGACGTGTCCTCTTCGTCGAGCATCATCTCAGGCAGGCTCTCGGCCATGCGCCGGACGTCCCTGGTCGCCTTGCCGAGCATCCGGGCGGCTTCGGTCATGCGTTTGGGGCCAAGGACAATGAACGCCACCAGCAGCACCACGACGATCTCAATGGAGCCCATTCCCAGGAAGTTCACGGGGTTTGCGCCTCCAATCGCTGTGATAGGACACAGTCGACACACTCAGGTGGAGGTCGCCAGCCGCTCCTAAGCTGCGAGCGAGCGGAAAACCCATCCAGCACGGTCATGACCTCGCACAGCGGAAGGCCAACGACGTTGAGATAGCAGCCATCCACTGACTCCGCCAGGCCAGCGCTCTTGTCCTGCACTGCGTAGGCCCCGGACTTGTCCATGGGATTCTCAATAGCGATGTAATCAACCAACTCTGCATCTGAGAGCGGGCGAATAGTGACACGGCTCTCACAGGCAGCAACTGCTGATTGGCCGGTCTCAGTGTCCAAGGCCGCCACGCCGGTAAAAACGCTGTGGGTGCGGCCCCTGAGCAGCCGAAGCATACGAATCGCGTCGTCCACATCCACTGGCTTGCCCAGAATCTCGCCATCGACGGCGACGACCGTGTCCGCGCCCAGGACCGTGGCGGTCCCGACACCAACCGCGACACTTCGCGCTTTGTCCAGCGATAGTCTCAGCACGTACTCCTCCGGCAACTCACCGGGCCGAGGTGGGGACTCGTCGCCAACGGGTGCAACACACTCCGGCGTCGGGTCCAGAGCTTCAACAATCTCGCGTCTTCGGGGCGAGGTCGATGCAAGAACCAGGCGCATTTATCCAACATTCTCCAGGTTCATTTTAGCCTAAATAGCCGTCCCTAGCCACGATGCTGCCTCTATTCGCTACTCGATAGCGTCGCGATGCATTCGATGTGGTGGGTTTGCGGAAACATGTCCACAGGCTCCACGCGATCCACGGTGAACCCGCCATTGACCAATACCTGCAGATCTCTCGCGAGTGACTCCGGGTCACATGAGACATAGCAGACGCGGCGGGGGGCCCAGCGAACTACGGCATCCAGAACGGGAGGCAAGCAACCGGCACGAGGCGGATCGAGGACAACGACGTCTGCGGAGCCCCCGAGTTCGCCCAGGATGTCCTCCGCCTTGCCTTCACGAAACTCCAGGTTGTCTATGCCGAGAGTGTTGATGGCGGAGTCCTTGACCGCTGCTGCGGACTCCTCGACAGCTATGACATGGCGGACACTGGCGGCCAGTAGGACGGCGAAGGTCCCGACGCCTGCATAGGCATCGACCAGCGTCTCGTCCCCGCGCAACTCAAGCCGGTCACGGACCATTGTTACTAGTCGCTCGGCCTGGTGGGTGTTGACCTGGAAAAACGAAGGCGACGCCACACGGAAGGTCCGGTCCAACAGCCGCTCACGGTAGTGGGTCTGGCCCGATTCGACGGGTACCTCATTGGGAGCGAACGTCGGCTGGAGTAACCACTCGTCCGTATTAATGCCATATCGTATGGATAGCTGGCTCGTGGCCGCAGAGCGACCCTGAAGCTTATCGAGGATTTCATTTATCCCCGGGGCCATTAGCATGCATTCGTCGACCCTGGCGAACTGGCGGGTGATCCGGCTGACAAATCCGAGGGCGCCGCCACGAACGGTGAATCGAGCGTGATTTCTGTAGTGGAGCTCTTGCTCGCTCGGCACCGTCGGCTCTACCGACAGGCCAGCCAGTTCCGGGTAGGCGCGTAGCGCCGCCGCCACCATATCGCGCTTGATCGAGAGCTGGTGGTCGTAGTCGATGTGCTGCCACTGGCAACCAGTGCAAGTCCCGAAATATGGGCACGGAGCCGCAACACGATGCGGCGACGCTTCCAGGACCTCTGCCACCATGCCCGCAGTGTGCCGCCTCTTGCGCCGTCCATACCGTACTATTCGGCACACCACCCGTTCGCCCGGGATGCCGCCAAATACGCTGATAGATTCGCCGTCCAGCTCCGCCACGGTGTCGCCCATCGGGTCGAATTCGCCGAGGGTTAGCGTTGCCAGTTCCGGTTCGGTGTCGGCACTATCGTCCGTTCGCTGAGTTTGGGTCATTTGTATTAGTCCAAAATGAGAGGAAAAAGTAAGGGTCGTGGCCCCCCCTACTCTAATTCCAATTTTAACATATGAGACGCCGCTGGTAGCTGTCTGGTATCATTTCAGCAGTATAAATGCGCCCCTCCCACTCGGGCGCCAGAGAGGCCAAATGACAGTCAAGAGACGTCTGCCCCCGTGGCTCAAGGTGAAAGCGCCGGGAGGCCCGAACTACATAGAGCTGCGCTCCATGATGCGCGAAGGTGGCCTAAATACAGTCTGCGAGGAGGCTCGCTGCCCGAACATCGGGGAGTGTTGGGAGCTCGGGACAGCCACGTTCATGATCCTGGGTGACATCTGCACCCGGGCTTGCGCCTACTGTGCCGTTGCCACAGGAAAGCCGACAGGGCTCGACCTGGGAGAACCGGTGCGGGTGGCCGAGGCTGCAGAGCGTATGGGCTTGCGATACGCCGTAGTAACCTCGGTTGATCGCGACGACCTGCCAGACGGCGGCGCGTTCATCTTTGCCCAAACCATCAGCCAGATTCGTAAACGCCTGCCCTCATGCAAGATCGAAGTCCTAATACCTGACTTCAATGGTGATGAGCAGGCCCTGGCAACCGTGATGGCGGCCAAGCCCAGCACCTTAAACCACAACATCGAGACCGTGCGCCGCGTTTTTCGACGGGTGCGCCCAAAGGGAGACTTCGACCAATCCCTTGAGCTACTGGCTCGCGCAAGAAGTATCGACCCCAATTCTGTGACGAAGTCAGGGATGATGGTGGGGCTGGGAGAGACCTGGGACGAGATACTGGACACGATGCGGGACCTGCGCTCGGTAGACTGCGACCTGCTAACGATAGGCCAATACTTGCGACCGACGCCTAAGCACGTCGCTCTGTCCAAGTGGTATGCGCCGGAGGAGTTCGGCGAGCTTGCCAGAGAGGGCGAGGCCATGGGCTTCAAGCACGTCGCCTCTGGCCCACTGGTGCGTAGTTCGTATCACGCGGATGAGCAGCATGACGCAGCCACAGCAGGTGCTGTGACTGTCTGAGGACGCTCGGCGCAACGGAGGATCATAGATGCAGCTACCAATACTGACTCAAGAACCCGCGGAGCTGAGGGCAATGATGCGCTCGGGAGAGCTTTCTGGGCTTACCAGCGGACTGGCGCCAGGCTACGTCCAGGCCAATCTGGTAGTACTGCCAAGGGCACAGGCCTTCGATTTTTTGCTCTTTTGCCAGCGCAACCCAAAGCCTTGCCCGCTGCTCGAGGTAGTGGAGGCTGGCTCGGTGGAGCCCAGTCAGATGGCGCCCGGAGTCGACCTACGGACCGACCTGCCACGATACCGCGTATTTGAGAACGGCGAACTTGTGGAGGAGCCCACCAGCATTTCCCATGTCTGGCGCGATGACCTCGTCTCGTTCCTCCTAGGTTGCAGTTTCACATTCGAGTCGGCCTTGATAAATGGCGGCATTCGCATTCCCCACTATGAGGAGGGCAAGAACACCGCGATGTTCGTCACCTCCATCGAGACCACGCCTGCGGGCATATTCTCGGGGCCGATGGTAGTGTCAATGAGGGCGATACCGCGCAACAAGCTGGTCAGGGCCGTGCAAATCACATCACGATTTCCATCAGTGCACGGGGCTCCCGTGCACATCGGAGACCCTGCTGCCATCGGAGTGAAGGACATCACGAACCCAGACCTGGGCGATCCCGCCGTTGTTGGGGAGGACGACGTGCCGGTGTTCTGGGGATGCGGTGTGACACCTCAGGCTGTGGCCATGAAATCGAAGCCGCCGCTGATGATCACCCACGCCCCCGGCCACATGTTCATCACCGATATCCCAGACGAGGACATGGCAGTCATCTAGGTGCTGCGCACGCTTAGGCGGGCGGGGAAGGGCATGTCCGTAGGCTAGTTCCATCCTGCCGCATTTCTGAGAGTGTCTCGAAAACAGATATTGATATCTCTACATATCTATAGCCTTGGTTCTGGAAATAGGGGTGCGCGGTGACCATTGAAGACATAGTCCTCGACCGAGACAAACGGGGCATTGCGGCCCTAAGACCCCACCTGCCCGCAGACTACTGCGACCAGGCCGCACGCGTTGTGCTCGACAACCCGGGCACTGCGATTATCGTGACTGGCTTCTACATCATCACTGCCAGGGCCACAGAGACCGACGGCCCTCCGGGAGCGGTGGTCATCGGCAACGCGTTACAGTCAATCGGTTACGAAGTCGTGTACGTCACCGACCGGTACTCCCTAGAGGTGATGGAGGGCACCGCCGGCCCGGATTCCAGCGTAGTGGATTTTCCGATCGCCGGTGAGGAAGAGAGCCGCTCCTTCGCTAAGGAGCTTCTGAGTGAAATAGCGCCGTCGGTGATCATCGGCATCGAGCGGTGCGGGCTGACGTCCGAAGGGCTGTACCGCAACATGCGCGGTTTGGACATCAGCGAGTACAACGCAAAGACCGACTACCTATTCGAGGGCAGCATACCGTCCGTAGGAATCGGCGACGGCGGCAACGAGATCGGCCTGGGAAACCTGGCGGACATCATCCCCACCGTGCCGTCTCTCGTCAGGATGCCATGCGTCACCACAACCAGCGCCCTGATCATCGCAAGCGTCTCGAACTGGGGCGGCTACGGCCTGGTGGCAGCCATGTCAAAGATCAAGGGCAAGAACCTGCTGCCAAGCATCGAAACCGAGCAAAAATTGGTCAAACGCAACGTTGAATTGGGAGCGGTCGACGGGCCTAGTGGGGAAGCTATACCAATGGTCGACGGCTTCACGCTAGAGGAGAACAGCCAGGCACTCCAAGAACTGCACGACCTCTTGTCCTCTGAGGGCACAGTCTCCTCGGCAACATAACTCCGCAGATCAGTAGGGAGTCCGATGACCGACAGACTTGAACTCCGCTATGGAGTCAATCCGCACCAAAAGTAGGCACGTGCCTACATAGAGAACGGAACGCTGCCGTTCAAAGTAGTCAACGGCTCTCCCGGTTACATCAATGTCCTTGACGCCCTCAATTCCTGGCAACTAGTGAATGAGCTGAAAAGCGTGCTGGGTCTTCCCGCAGTTGCCTCATTCAAACACGTGAGCCCCGCTGGGGCCGCCGTCTCGACACCGCTGGCCGACGACTCGATAGCCTCCTACAAGGCGATGCCTAAGACTTATCGTTGACAGCCTACTGGAGCGCCTATAGGCTGACCATGCAGCCTGGCAACAGCACCTACGCGAAGTAAGGAGAGCATATGAAAGCGGTCTACTTTACGGAGCACGGCGGCACCGAGGTACTGACGTACGGAGACCTTCCCGAGCCGCCGACCGGACCGAACGAGGTGAGGGTAAGGGTCAGGGCATGCGCCTTGAACCGCCTGGACCTGTACACCCGGATGGGAGTGCGCGGAACCCGCATGGGCCTGGCCCAGCCTCACGTGCTGGGCGGAGACTCAGCCGGAGACGTGGCGGAAGTGGGCTCGGAGGTCACGATGGTCAATGTCGGCGATCGGGTGGTAGTGAACCCGAAGCTGACGTGCGGCCAGTGCCAGTACTGCATCGCCGGAGATGACGAGTTGTGCATTGCGCCGGGGATGCTGGGCTCGACACAGAACGGTAGCTACGCCGAATACGTGACGATCCCAGCTGCAAACGCCGTGCGAATCCCTGAGACGATCTCCTACGAGAAAGCCGCCTCTCTACCCACCGTGTTCATGCCGAGTTGGAACATCCTGGTGCGCCGCGCTGCGCTGAAACCATGGGAGACAGTGCTCATTCTGTCGGCCTCCAGCGGTGTGGGTACCGCAGCAATTCAGGTGGCCAAGAACGTCATAGGCGCACGTGTCATCGCGACGACCAGCAGCCCCGAAAAGGCGAACAAGGCCAGGGAGCTGGGCGCCGACGAGGTGATCGACTACTCAACCGAAGACATCGAGAAGAGGGTCAAGGAGCTCACCAACCGCCGCGGCGTCCACGTCGTGCTGGACCATGTCGGCGCCGACTTCTTCCCAGCCGCCCACCGGTCCCTCGCGCCGGGAGGCCGCTACGGCATCTGCGGAGTTACCTCCGGCTACAAGGCCGAGCTGCAGATGGGTACGATGTTCCTCAAAAATCAGACCCTGTTCGGCGTCTTCATGGGCCACAAAGAGGAGCTGCGCCTCATCATCGAGATGGTGGCCCGAGGAACCCTACACGGCATCATCCACGCCACATTCCCGCTTGCGGACGCCGCCCGAGCCCATGAAGCCATGGAAGAGCGGGCATTCTTCGGCAAGCTAATCCTCACCGTACCGTAGGGAGCATCAGTAGAGTACCAGCCGTGCGGTGCGCAGCACCCTACTTTTCGCGGAGGGGCGTCTCTTTCAAGAAGGCGGTCACGACTAGGGCCACCAGAGCCGTCGCCATTGCAATCAAGAACAGGTCGCCGATAGCCTCTGCAAGGCTGGATCGAATGACATTGAGCAACTGGTCGACGATCTCAGGGCTCACGGATTCGCGAAGCTCATCCAGGGCTGTTGGGTCCACCAGAGCCTGGGGATTGTTGGACATCCCAGAGAGAGTGTCCGCAGACACGGATTCGCGTAGATTCTGACTTATCGAGGCTTCCAGACCCTCGGCAAACCGCCTAGCCATGATCGAACCCAGAACGGCAAGACCCAGCGCGCCACCTATCGACCGGTAAAACTGGTTGGCCGCGGTAACGACACCCAACTGGCTATACGGCACGGCGTTCTGGACCGCAATGGTGAAGGTCGGGAACGTGGTCCCAATGCCGAACCCCATGATCACCAGGTAAAAAACTGCCTGGACGAAACTGGTAGTCACAGTCATCCCCGACAATAGGAACATCCCGGTAGCCATAATCCCAAGACCGATCAGCCCCTGGGTCCGATAGTGACCGCCGAGGCGTGATAGCGTTTGACCCGATATCGTAGCGCCAAACACCATCCCCAACATCATTGGCGTCAGGAAGCTGCCAGAGCTCGTAGCGGAGGCGCCAAGCACACCCTGAAAGAACAGTGGGATGAACACGATTCCGCCAAACATGCCAAATCCGGTGCAGAAGACGGCGATCATGGATAGACCCACAACCCTGTCGCGATAGATACCCATCGGCATGATCGGATTAGTAGTCCTAAGCTCGACAAAAACGAACGTTGCCGTAGACGCGACAGCAATTATCAGCAGGCCAACAACCTGGATCGACGCCCATGCGTACTGGACGCCGCCCCACGACAGAGCGACGAGCAGGGACGACACGGACAGCACCAACAGGGACATCCCAACGACATCCAGTCGCCTGCTAGCGACATTCTTACGACCGGAAGGGAAGAACAGTACAAAGAGAATCGCCACAGGAATACCGATAGGCAGGTTGATGAAGAATATCCAGTTCCAGCTCAGTGTGTCCGTGATGAACCCACCAAGAGTGGGACCGATTACCGATGAGAGACCAAAGACAGCGGCCACGAACCCCTGGTACTTGCCGCGATCAGCAGGAGGGAACAGATCGCCGACTGTGACGAAGGCAAGAGCCATCATCGTACCGCCGCCCAGTCCCTGGATGGCTCGAAAGGCGATCAGCTGGTTCATGGACTGGCTGAAACCCGATAACACGGAGCCCACCAGGAACACCACTATTCCAGCTATGTAGAAGACCTTCCTGCCGTACATGTCGGAAAGACGCCCGACGATCGGGACCGCAGTCGTTGATGCGACGATGTATGCCGCTGTGATCCAGGTGAATCGGTCCAGGCCACCAAGATCAGCGACGATGCGGGGTATCGCGGTGCCGACGACGGTCTGGTCGAGGGAGGCGACGAAGAGGGCAAGCATCAGGCCGCCCATCGTCAGGATCGTCTGACGGCGAGGCAGCGGCACGAACTCGTCGGGGACGCCCTGGGCGTCGCCGAGAGTGGCCTGGTCTTCGTCAGGCGGATGGTTGGAGGCTACGTCGCACTCCTATAAAGTTGTTGGATTCCGGAGTCGGCGCCGACTCAACTGGACCTAATCGCCTTCAGGACGTGGCCAGCGTGGCCTTCTGGCTGCACCTGTTGCCATATCTTCTGTAAGGAGCCCTGCTCATCGATGATGAACGTCTTTCGAATCATGCCGATGACCGTCTTCCCATATAGCTGCTTCTCGCCCCAAGCGCCGTAGGCGGTCGCAACGGCCTTGTCCTCGTCAGCCAGCAGGGGGAAGTTCAGATTGAACTTATTGATGAACTCGGCGTGGGAGCCAAGGTCGTCTCCACTCACACCGAGAATCACTGCCCCCTCTTCGATGATTTCGTCGTGGCTATCGCGGAAGCCGCAAGCCTCTTTGGTGCAGCCTGGCGTGTCGTCCTTGGGATAGAAGTAAAGGATCACCTTCTTCCCTCGAAGACCGGACAGGGATACCTCTCCGCCGTCGGAAGAGGGTAGCGTAAATTCGGGTGCGGCGTCGCCAGCTTGCAGGGTCATGTAGTGCCTCTTCGGTGGGGTTCGGTAATCCTACACGAAGCCAGCCCAAATGTGAATTTTTAGTCACCGTGGCTCCGCTCATGGTTAGCCTACCGAACCACGCTCTCGGAGCGGCCCTTCGACAGACTCAGGGTGAGCGAATGCTGGCTCGGGGAGGGCAGGGACTCGCTGAAAGTGAGCACGCCTACCCAACGGCCCGGCGTGCTAAGCCGCGGTACGTTGCTGTACCAACTGCAGCGCGCCTACTAAAAAATCCTTGGCGACATGGACCGGAACGGCCATCGCTACTTCTGGTCCGGTGATCATCGTATTGATACCGATAAGCCGCCCTTGAGCGTCAAGCATCGGCCCCGCCGTCCCGATTTGGGTCCGGCGAGCAACGATAACATCGTATCGGTTGTGTGGGGAGGTAGACAGGGGATTTTCCAACATGATGGGTAAGGGAAACTCCGGAATAGACCCACTCTCCGCCTTCCGCGCAGAGTCACCGTTGTACAATATCGCAGTCTGACTGAAACGGCTCGCAAGAGGACATATGCTAAAAAAACTTGGTCGAATTACCAGGGCGGCCCGAAACGGGGACGACGAAAATGCGCCACCAGGTCAGTTCGTGACAGAAAAGTTTCCCGTGCTGACCTTCGGCTCGACCCAGAGCATCGACCTCGACAAATGGCGCTTCCGCATCTTCGGCCTGGTCGATGAAG
>Ga0302127_10002817_pt1 | contig 10514 bp, 9 predicted proteins | sample CB4_SCM_MG_FD_204452 | JGI IMG/M metagenome (GOLD analysis project Ga0302127, IMG submission 204452) | Marine microbial communities from Western Arctic Ocean, Canada - CB4_SCM | ecosystem: Environmental > Aquatic > Marine > Oceanic | place: Canada: Western Arctic Ocean | collected 2017-09-24
ATGCCCAGAGTACCGAGCGTCCCGGCCGTTAGCAGCACCAGGCCATCGCCAAGGCTCAGGCCTGTCCAGCCCATCACAGCCCCGGGCAATGTTCCGGCCGTTGCCACCAAACCGATCCAGAGCATGACGTTTGAGACAAGTTAGAATTCGCCTGACGGTATCGTCAGTTCCAATGTGATCAAATGATCAGCTCTGAGGGTCTCGCGCTCGCAAGAACGAACCAACTCGCGCCAAATAAGCATCCGTCTCTTCGATATGTGCAACATGTGCGGAATCCTCAAATATCTGCATTTCGGCTCCCTTGATCCCATCTTTCAAAGTCTCTGCACAGACCGGGCCCAGCTCATCAAACCGCCCGCAAGTTATCAACACGGGGGTGACAATCTTCGACAGATCCGCAGTCCTGTCCCAATAGCGCAAATTGCCAATTGTGGTGAATTCATTGGGTCCGTTGATCGCCTCATAAACCGCGTTGTGATGTAGATTCTCAACGGTACGCATGATACAATCGGGCCATTCTTCTAAACGGCATAGGTGGCGGCCATAAAATGCCTCTTCTGCGGCTGAGTAGTCGGGATGCTCATAATCGCCCCTTGCGCCGTGATATTTTAACGCGTTGCTGTGCTGTTTGGGCAATTCATCAATCAACCGGTCACATTCTGCCGAGAATTGAGGGATCGAGGCTGAGGTAGAGGCCAGCACGAAACTCGCCAGCCCCTTAGGTACGCGCAGCATATACTCCACGCCCAGCCAACCACCCCAGGATTGGCCAAGGATGTGGCAATGATCTAACCCAAGAGCCGCACGCACTTCGTCAACTTCTTCGCAAAACCGCTCAATCGTCCAGAGCGCACGGTTGTCTGGTTTGTCGGATTTTCCGCATCCCAGCTGATCGTAGAAAATTACAGGCCGGTCGCTGGCAAGTCCTGCCATGGGTTCGAGGTAATCATGCCCAGCACCCGGTCCACCGTGGAGCAACAAGAGTGGCAAACCTGGGCCATCACCTATAGTATTGGTCCAGACCGAATGGCCATTGGTAAGTTCGATGCGACGTTCCATTTTATCTCTCCTAGACTGTTATGGGGCTGTGTGAAAGCAAGCAACACATTGGTAAGTTGTGCGGCACGTTTCAGAAATGTTTGATGACTGAACTCTTGGCCGATCGGAAGTATAAAGAACGGCGTATCTTGGTCAGCGTGGCGGCCAAATAAGCCGTTGAACAAAAAGTTTATCATCATGTTTCCTTTAGGCTGAACAACAGAGCACGCCCTTTTCGCGCTGCAGACATAACAGATTTCGTAGCCGTTACGTGCCCTTTTGCCGCGAATTGTTCATGGTTTTCGGCGACGCGGGTCATTTCATAAAGATAGTTAACCATTGTGCTACGGGATTGAGTGCTTCCCTTGAGCGACAGATCACCCCTAGGGTGGATGTCGTAGACCATTGCGCCATTGTTTAGGTGGAAACGCTCAACGTGGTCTAGCGGGCGGTTACTTTTGCCTTTTGCGTTCACCAAGTAGTGGGCTGCCAGCGCGCGCAATTCTGCGTTCGATAGATCATCGGACAGGCCTTGCGCGTCCATCCAGTTTGCTAATCCTGGAATTGGAGACAAAGTCACGAAAGACGACAAATTTGGAATTTCTTGCGTAAGCTGAATTGCCACTTGTTTGATTAGAGAATTGCCGAAAGAAATACCGGCCAAACCTTTCTGGCAGTTGGATATTGAATAGAACACGGCAGAATTGATTTGATTCAAAGATAAGGCCTCTCGGTCAGTCGACAGTAAGTCCTGTATCGAACCTGGAATTCCCTTCGTAAGTGCGACTTCAACGAAAATAAGTGGCTCATCTGGCATAGCCGGGTGAAAAAAGGCAAAGCAACGCCTGTCATCCGGTGCTAAGCGCGCTCGCAAAGCGTCCCAGTTGTCGATGGCGTGCACCGCCTCATACTCGATAATTTTTTCAAGAATATTGGCCGGGCTTTGCCAGGTAATTGGACGCAGAACCAAGAAACCGCGATTGAACCAACTTTTGAACAGGTGTTGAAAATCCTCATCGACGGGTCCAAGTGTCGGGTCCGATTTCAGGACATTTAGCAAATCTGCACGCATTCTAACTAGCAGGGCCGTTGCTCCGGGAACCTGATTGAGACGCCGCACGATTTCTTGACGTGGCGGTTCAGCGGCGTAAGCGAAAGCACGATAGCTGCTTTTGTCCGAATTTTCTGAGTAGACGCTCAACGCTGCGCTGACGTTGGATGGTTTTAAGTCAAATTCCGCCGCTAACGTAGAAAAAAAGGCATGAACCTGTACTGAGTCCGCTTCGAAATAGCGCGCAAGGATTTGGCGCGAGAGATTCAAGGCTGACATTTCGCTGCTTTCAACAGTAAGATCACGAAGTAATTCTCGCATCTTGCGATTGTCGCGAACTGAAGTTGGCGAGAATTTTCGATCAAACAGTGTCGTTATCAGATCGGCCAGCATATTCATCTAGGGCAGCGCTCCAAAATTGATTCTGATTGCCAATGTAGTCTAAAGAGAGTATATTGTATACTATAATAAATCTTAGTATACACATATGCGCATAGGATATGAAATTAATGTGCCCCTGGATATGTGCATTGCTTGGGATGTCTGTGAAGCCAGCAACAAGAAAAAGGATAACACTGCTGAAGCCGTTATTGCCGGGTGTTAAATGCTGTTCCTGGGTGCTATTGTCTAGTTGGTTATTCTATTCAGATTCCAGTTCACAACCCTGATTTTGCCACGCTGTATGTTGGCGCCTCTGTCATAGCGCCTATTGCAGAACGCTGGCTGGTATGGGGAGCGGCCAGTGTGAAAAACTACTGACTTGCTTTAGATTCAGGTTTGGCTGACAACATTGCGCAAATTTGCTATTAGGTCGTTAAAGCGATTGTCGTGACTGCCCACATGATTGCGCATTGTCTCTGCCGCCAGTTGTTGATCGCCTGTTTCAAGGGCATTAACGACGGCGGTATGCTCCGTTAGGGATTGCGCCATCCGACCGCGGAGCTGCAACTGGATCCTGCGATAGGGTTTAAGCCTTTTGTGGAGCCTTTTGGCTTCGTTGCATAAATATTTGTTGCCTGAGTGTTCGTATAGAATGAAATGGAACCGTTCATTCTCGCGGTAATAAACATCTACATCGTTGTTCTCTAACGCTGTTCTACAAGACTCGTTCTGGTGACGCATCTCCTGGAGGGCTTCGTTGGTAATTCGTCTTGAGGCAAGCATGGCGCAGCTTGCCTCGATCTCGGCCATTGCTTCAAACAGCTCAATCGTTTCTCCTGCGTCCGGCCGGCGAATAAAGGCACCACTACGTGGGATTTGCTCGATTAACCCTAATGCAGCGAGTTTTTGAAAGGCCTCCCTAATAGGTGTCCGCGACACGCCAAATTTTTCGGCCAGTGCTATTTCATTCAGGCGTTCACCTTCCGCGAACTTTCCGATGAGAATAAGCTCCTCGAGGTGTTCAGAAATCTCTGACGCTCTATTCTTGTTCTTGTTCATGTTCATGTTTCCTAATGAGGGGTTACAAACTCAAAAATCTTAGCAACATTCTGCATTTTTTCACCAAGACCAATCATCACTCGGAGATTTGCGCACGCCACAGCAGGAAGCTGAGTTCTAAGTGTCAAAGCAAAAATGGGCCCGATGGTTAACCATATAATAGAAAATTTGCGAATAAAAGACTTGACGTTGTGCTCAAGCTATTAAATATTGTATACTATATCAGTAAATCAATATACAATCACAATGTAATCAGTCTCTTGGGAGGGAAGCATGAAAATGAAACTAGCAGCATTGTTGATGGGGGTCGCCGTTCTTGCGTCACCAGCAACCGCAGATAAAAACGACGACACGCTAAGAATAGCGATGGCGTTTGATCTAGAAAATCTAGACGCCTATCAAAATACGGCGCGGGTCGGCATTATTCTAGCACGCCATGTTTGGGATGGCCTAATCTACCGAAATCCGACAACCAATGAATATGAAGGCAATCTTGCCACAGAATGGCATTGGGTCGACGACACAACGCTGGAATTCTCTTTACGCGAAGGCGTCAAGTTTCACAACGGTGAAGAATTCAACGCAAATGATGTCGTTTATACCATCAATTTTGTTGCAGACCCAGAAAACGGTGTACGTCCTGCAAGAAACGTTCAATGGTTGGCTGGTGCCGAAAAAATTGATGACTATAAAGTGCGTGTTAACTTGAAATACGCCTTCCCGGCGGCATTTGAGTTTCTTGCCGGCTCATTACCGATGTACCCAGATGAATACCATAGTTCGGTCGGGCCAGAAGGAATGGCTGCCAACCCTGTCGGTACCGGACCTTATAAAGTTAGCGGTCATGTGCAAGGCGAGCTGATCTCGTTGGAGCGCAACGACGCTTATCATCCTGCAAGCCCAAAAGGGGCGCCGTCAATCAAATTTATTGATTGGCGCACGATGCCAGAAATGAACACTCAATATGCGGAACTCCTTTCGGGTGGTCTCGATTGGACGTGGCAAATCCCACCGGATCAGGCCGAGAACTTTGCCGCAATGGGCAAGTTGAACGTGACTAATGAAATGACGATGCGGATTGGCTATATCGGTATGGATGCATCGCCCCGGCACGGCGATACTCCGCTTGATGACGTCCGTGTCCGTCGGGCAATTGCGCATGCAATAGATCGGCAAGGGATTGTAGATTCGCTAATGAAAGGCGCTTCGGTTGTTGTCCATTCCGCTTGTTTTCCTAGCCAATTTGGCTGCGAGCAAGACGTAGCCAAGTACGAATACTCCCCTGAAAAAGCAAAGGCTCTACTTGCAGAAGCTGGATATCCGGACGGGTTTGATCTTACGATGTCGACCTTTTACCAAGATTCACCACCCGAAGCGATCCAGCAAAGCCTGGCAAATGTCGGTATCAATATCGCTCTTGACCGCACCAAGTACGCGGCTCTTAGAGAACGGGTTCACAATGCCGAAGTGCCCTTTCTTTATATGAGCTGGGGTTCCTATTCGATCAATGATGTGTCGGCAATCACCAGCAAATTCTTCCGCGGTGGTAAAGACGACTACGCACAGGACTCGGAAGTCATGAATTGGTTGGAGATCGCTGATACAACCACCGATCCAGCTGTTCGCAAGGAAAATTACTCCAAGGCCCTCAAGAAGATCGCATCAGAGGTTTATTGGCTGCCAACTTGGACGTTCAACTCCAATTACGTGTTTAGCAAAGAACTGAATTTCGTCCCAACTTCGGACGAAATCCCACGTTTCTTTACAGCAACCTGGAACTAAGCTTTAGTCACACACTATGACAACAATATGCTGACCCTCCTAATAGTGGGTCAGCATATCATTTCGGGAGAACAGCCGTGTTACGTTTCATAATCAAACGATTATTCCTTGCTGTAGCGGTTGCTTTCACGGTTTCAATGATCAGTTTTTCCCTTCTATTTATGGCCGGAGATCCTGCGATCGCGCTTGCCGGTGAATCGGCTACCGAAGCTGATATTGAGGCGTATCGCGTCCAGTACGGTTTTGACCGCCCTATTTTTGAGCAATACGTATCTTGGTTGGGGAATTTTCTGACGGGTGATTTTGGTAAGAGCTATTATTTTGGAACGCCAGTTTTTGATCTGGTCATGTCAAAATTGCCGGTCACTATGACACTAGGATTTTGCGCAATTACATTTGCAATTCTGATATCAATTCCAATGGGTGCGATCGCAGCGACCCGTCCTAACAGCCTGATCGACCGTGTGGCTTTGTTCATCGCCGTTGTCGGGCAAGCGATGCCCAGCTTCTGGTTTGCATTGTTGATGATTGTTGCTTTTGCTGTAAAGCTTGGATGGCTACCTGTATCGGGTTCAAGTAGCTGGTATCATTTCATTATGCCCACAATAGCGCTTGGTTACTATGCGACGCCGGCTATCATGCGCTTAACCCGCGCTGGAATGATGGAAGTCCTAGGAACTGATTACATTCGTACCGCCAGAGCCAAGGGTATGAGTCCGACAAAGATTTTGTTCAAGCACGCACTGCGAAACGCGGTTATCCCCGTCGTAGGATTGGCGGCGGTTCAGCTTGGTTTCATGTTGAGCGGATCAGTTATTATCGAAAGCATTTTTGCGCTGAACGGCGCCGGTTTCCTAGCTTTTGAATCCATCAGCCGGAATGATTTTCCGGTCGTCCAGGCGCTGATCATGATATTCTCGTTGATCTACGTTCTGCTTACGCTTTTGTCGGACGTCTTGAACGCTTGGCTTGACCCGCGAATAAGGACCGCTTGATATGTTAAAACCTGTAGTCAACCTGGCCGAAGCGGACGCCACTCCAAGCCCCGCCGCGCAAATGCGTCGGCGCGCAATGCGCAATATGTCATTGCTGTTCGGCGGTGGAGTCGTTTTAATAGTTGCGTTATGTGCAATTTTCGCTGGTTTCCTGGCTCCACAGGATCCGTACCAACAGGATTTAACCGCACGCCTCATTTCACCGATATGGATGGATGGAGGGTCGTGGGACCACATTCTGGGGACTGACCAATTGGGCCGCGATTACTTATCGAGACTTTTGTTTGGGGCAAGAATATCGTTGTTTATTGGCGTCGTGACAGCGCTGATTTCCGGAATTATCGGCACGACATTGGGTGTAACTGCCGGATATTTTGGCGGTCGTGTCGATGCCGTCGTGATGTTTTTGATAACTGTTCGGCTGTCGATGCCCGTAATATTGGTTGCGCTGGCGGCCGTGGCATTGTTCGGCGGTTCACTTCAAGTGGTTGTCCTTGTTTTGGGTTTTCTGCTGTGGGATCGTTTCGCCGTAGTAATCCGTGCCTCGACCAAGCAGATCAGAAGTCAGGATTACATCATCTCGGCGCAGGCGTTGGGATGTTCGCAAACCCGCATCATCATGACCGAGATCATGCCGAACTTGCTGAATAATCTGATTGTAGTTTTGACCCTAGAGATGGCGGCGGCAATCATCATTGAAGCGGGGTTGTCATTCCTTGGCCTGGGCGTTCAGCCGCCACTGCCATCGTGGGGACTGATGATAGCAGAAGGCAAAGACATGATGTTGTTCCTGCCGTGGATCATTACCATCCCAGGTGTCGCCCTGTTTGTTCTGGTGTTTTCGATCAACTTAGTCGGGGATGGCGTTCGCGATGTAACTGCCCCTGAAAACCGGAATTAGGAACGAATTATGCAAAGTCTGATGTCGGTAGAAAATTTGTCAGTGGAGATTCCTGTTGGTGCTGGCTTATTAAAGCCGGTGCGTGGCGTATCATTCTCGATAGAAAAGGGAGAAACGCTTTGTATCGTCGGTGAATCGGGTTGCGGCAAGTCCCTGACTTCTCTTGCACTTATGCGTATTTTACCAAAAGTTGCGCGGTTGTCCGCAGATAAGATGGAGTTTTCTGGGACGGATTTGAAGCCGCTGTCGGAAAGGAAGATGTCGGCGCTGCGGGGTAATAAAATATCGATGATATTTCAGGACCCCATGACTTCGCTAAATCCGTCGTTCACTATCGGAAATCAGCTGATGGAAGGGATTATCCGACATCAAGGCGTTTCGCGCAAAGAAGCGCGCGACAGGGCGGTATTTTTGCTTGAAAAGGTCGGAATTACCGCCGCAGCGAGTCGTCTAGCACAATTTCCTCACCAGCTATCAGGCGGATTGCGTCAACGGGTGATGATCGCGATGACGCTGATGTGTTCGCCCGATCTGATTATCGCGGACGAGCCGACAACGGCACTGGATGTAACCATCCAGGCCAAAATTCTTGGGTTGTTGAAGGAACTTCAGGCCGAGTTTGGAATGGCATTAATATTTATAACGCATGACCTAGGCGTCGTCGCTCGGATCGCAGATAAAATCGCGGTTATGTATGCGGGAGCATTTGTCGAAACCGGTTCAGCAGAGCAGATTTTCAATGCGCCCATGCACCCCTACACCAAGGGGCTGCTTTCGTGCATTCCGGTGCCTGGAAAAACCGAACGCGGATCGCGTTTGGGCTCGATACCCGGAGTGGTTCCATCTCTGATCAATGGAGTCTCAGGGTGTGGATTTCGCTCGCGCTGCCCTGTCGCCACTGAAGAATGTGCAATCGAACCCGACTTGGAAAATGTTGAAGCGGATCATCAGTTAAGATGTGTTCACTCGGCTGAGTATCTCAAGAAGATGACATGGGAGACCGCAGAGTGAACGGCACAGCAGATACGGCAATCGCTTTGGAGTTGAAAAATGTTTCCAAAGTTTATTCGGTCGCTCAGGGAATATTCGGAACTCCCAAGCCTTTGACCGCAATGGGTGATGTTAATCTAAAATTGCGCAAAGGTGAAATTCTGGGGTTGGTTGGTGAATCCGGTTGTGGCAAGAGCACACTTGCAAAGGTTCTGTTGGGCCTGATCCAGCCAACCACGGGCGACGTTGAAGTGTTCGGCGAGCCCTATTCAAGGTTTGATCGCAAGTGGATCGCTCGTAGGGTTCAGCCCATTTTCCAAGATCCGTATTCTTCGCTAAATCCCAGAAAGTCCATTCGCGATATTGTGTCGCTGCCGCTTCGAGTACATGGGGTTGGGCACAAATCTGACCACGAGGCCAAAGTAAAAGACATTCTTGATTTGGTCGGCTTGCCGCAACGATTGATTGATGCAAATCCCAGCCAGATGTCAGGAGGACAGCGCCAGAGAGTGGCCATAGCGCGCGCACTGGTTATGCGTCCGGAAATTGTGATTTGCGATGAACCAACTTCGGCGCTGGATGTTTCGGTACAGTCTCAGATTTTGAATTTGTTGATGGATTTGCAACAAGAATTAGGCCTGACCTATCTATTCATTAGTCACAACCTTGCGGTGGTTGAACATATAGCAACACGGGTCGCCGTGATGTATCTGGGTCGCGTCGTTGAAGAAGCGCCTGTCGATAACATTTTCACTCAGGCACAGCACCCTTATACGAATGCGCTGCTGGAATCGATTTTGTCACCAGAGCCGTCTTTGGGAATACCGGACGTCCAAATGGGCGGCAGTTTTCCAAACCCGATCGCGCCTCCCACAGGGTGCGCGTTTCATCCACGTTGCCCAGAAGCCCAAAAGATTTGCAGCGTACGTTGTCCCGAACTTCTTGGACGTCCGCCAAGTATTGTTGCCTGTCACATGAGGAACCCCGAATAAGAAGATCTTTAGAGAAGCCATCGAAGCTGAAGTATGCACTAAGAGATCTAAGATAAAGCTAAGTAAGCCAACACGGGGTAGGGTGCGCTTCTTCTCCAAATCTGAGATCGATGAGATCAAAAAATATATTATAAATCGTAAAACATGGATGTGGTTATACTGTCAGATCAGTCTCAATACCTGATGCTTGTTCCCATTAGTTTGACAGCACAAACCGGTAATCCTGTCACCTATGATGCAAACGGCCCGGCGGGAATGTAGGTACTTACCGGGTCATTCATTGCGGGTGTTTTGAAATACCTGGACAAAATTGTCGCGCTACCCCCCCATCCGACATCTCGTATTTACGCCTTACACCTCATCGTTGGAGCGCGGCCTTCAACAATTTGGGATTTCGCGATCGTGAAGCCTCAGTCCGAATCTGTCCTGTAACCTCAACAGATCCAGATAGTATCGCGCGACAATACAATTTCGAATTTCGCGCTGCCGACGCCTCTGCTTCGCCTTTCCTGGCGCTGGCCGTAATTTTGCATGCTGGGGCACAAGGTATCGAGGACGAGCTACCTGCACCGAAAGTGATCGAAGAAGATCTGTCATTGCTCGACAAGACCACGTTGACTGAACGTGGCTATTTACGCCTACCACAATCTCTGGAAGAGGCCCTGTGTAGTTTTGAGGATAATAACACGGTAACCGGATGGTTTCTCAGATGTCTATACTGCTCACAAAAGATACGAAATCGCCTATTTGGGTGACGCAGAAATGGACGCACGATGCATTGCCTACTCTGATGTTTATTGACCCAAAGGGAACAATGATACGCCAAACTCTCTCATCAAGCCTTGGTTCGATGCTGTCAGACTAACTCTAATGCGTCTCAAAGTTCCCAGAAGGAACATTTCTATGCCGCACATGATTGTTGCCACTCACTCCATCTTCAGATACCGCCTGGCCACCATTAGAAAGCCATCATCAGCCCGCCACTCAGCCGCCTGTGCGCGTCTCTGAAGACGGTAATAAGTTCGCCACCACATTCCCTTAGGCTTGAGGGTCTCAAACAACTCTAGGGAAGCATCTCCACTCAATCGCACCCGATGCTTGTCTCGTTGACGCAAGGATCGATCCCAGAAACCTTCATTCTTGCTGGAGTATGGTAAGTTATAGCAGTGACGACACAGGAAAAGCCGACCCTCTGAATACAGCTTCACTACCCGCCTGTTGCACGCACACCTGAAGTAGGGTCGCCAGCCACCAAAGCGACAGGGCACGCGCTCTATTAGGACTGGCTGATTTACTTCCTCCCATTCACGCCCGGGACCTCTTGA
>Ga0302127_10002821_pt1 | contig 10510 bp, 9 predicted proteins | sample CB4_SCM_MG_FD_204452 | JGI IMG/M metagenome (GOLD analysis project Ga0302127, IMG submission 204452) | Marine microbial communities from Western Arctic Ocean, Canada - CB4_SCM | ecosystem: Environmental > Aquatic > Marine > Oceanic | place: Canada: Western Arctic Ocean | collected 2017-09-24
ATTGTGGGATATCTGTTCAACTATTCATTCGGGCATTCAGCAGAAGCCGATGAGCTCGCTGTTGAAGTGATTCGAACCGACACGGGGCGGCGATTACGACTCCGGTGCGATGAGATTGGAGCCATTCGGTTCACTGGACGCGACATGGCTGCCGGGCAAAGCCTGGAAGCATGGCAGCGGCGACGCAGGGTAAATGCAGAGGCCTCCGAGGCCCATCAGTAGACCCGCTATGCGGGTTTATGGTTTGACCATGCCCTCCTAGATTAATCATGCAACACCTGATTACTAAATGGAGCGACGCTCACCTGCGTCGCACTTATGACACGAGTGCTGCCCACTTACTAGTAGTAGCACCTACCGAACGCGAATTGGCCGGCTTGCGTCCAAATCGCCTTGGTGGGTTCGGGCTCGCCGAGCTTGGCATCGGGGATGCGGCTGCGGAAAACCTGCGCGGTATTCTCAAAACGCGTCGACCACAAATCCTGCTCTCCATTGGATTCGGTGGAGCGTTGCTCGAGGGCCTTCACACCGGAGACCTGATTGTGAGTACAGAAGTTGCATCGTGGCCACTACCGACGCAGTTCATGCGCATGCACACCCAGCTCACGGACGATGTCATGAGCGCGCTGGTCGCGGCCGGGATGGCCGTTACCAAGGGCCGTACGCTAACCGTCCGTAAGCCCCTGATGTCCGGCGTGGAGAAGCAACGTCACGGCGCACTGACAGGTGCCTCAGTGGTGGATATGGAAACGTTCGGGATAGCTCAGGAAGCGGACCGAGCAGGGGTTTCCCTGGTCAGCGTGCGGTCAGTGGTAGACGAGATGCATCACGACTTGCCTGATGTCATTGCTCGCATCACCGCCGACGGCGGCCAGCGCGAGTGGTACCACACGCTACGGTCCTTGAAAAATCCCGCTAACGTTGCCGGGCTTTTGCCTCTGTTCAGCCGCTCTCGTAAGGCCGCCATCGCGCTACGATCCGTCGCGGAAATCCTAATTCCCCTACTAACCAAGCACGCGCCCATGCGGGCCTCGCACCGATGAAGCAAGTCCTGCTAACAGGTGCCACTGGCTTCATCGGCAGTCACGTCGCATGGTCTCTTGTTCAGCATGGGTACGAAGTTATTGCGTTGACCAGACCTGGCAGCCGTATGGATTGGCGCCATGATTCGCTAAAAACAAGCCTCGGCGACGTCAGTGATTTAGCAAGTATCCGCGCCGCGCTCGTCGGCTGCGATGCTGTGATTCACGCAGCCGCCGACTACAAATTGTGGTCGAAAAACCCTGCAGTCATCTACGAATCCAACGTCCAGGGCACACGGAATGTACTCGGCGCGGCAATCGACGCGGGCGTCGACCGCATCGTCCACACGAGCACGGTGGGCACTACCCGGTTCCGAAAAGACTCACCGGCCACAGAATTGGACGTTGCCGGGCCGCAGGGCATGGCGGGGCATTACAAGCGTTCCAAATATGAAGCCGAGCGCATCGCGCTGCGGCTCGCCCGCAACGGGGCACCGATTGTTGTCGTCAATCCGACTGCTCCCTTGGGCTCTGGTGACGTGAAACCCACTCCGACCGGCCGAATCATCGTGGATTTCCTCCGTGGTCGTCTACCCGCTTTCGTGGACACAGGTTTGAATTTCGTTGGGGTCGGCGATGTCGCTGAGGGGCATGTGCTCGCGTTAGAGAAAGGCGTACCGGGGGAGCGATATCTGCTGGGCAACGCAAGCGGGAACCTGACGTTGGCCGAATTGTTTGACCGGCTTTCGAAAATCACTAACCTGCCCGCCCCCCGATGGCGGATTCCTCACGCCGTAGCGCGGGTTATGGCCAGCATTGACGGGCTCATCGAGGGGGGGGTGCTGCGCCGCGAGCCCCGGATTCCGATGGAAGGGGTGCGTATGGCACACCAAAAGATGTGGGCTAATCCATCCAAGGCAATCCATGAATTGGGTATGCCGCAGCACTCCGTAGACGAGGCTTTAGCCCAATCGGTAGATTGGTTCGTTGATCATAATTATGCGCCCGCACCTCCCGGACACTCTAGCATCAATCGTGGACGTCGAGCCCCGCTCCGGCGCTGGCAAGAGCGCATTCGTTGAGCGACGATCAGGAGGCGCGTCCAGGTAAGGATTCACTCGGTGTGGCAGCATCCGAAGCACTGGAAAAAATCAGGAATTACTTCCTGAGGACGCAACACCTGGATGGGTATTGGTGGGGTGAGTTGGAGTCAAACCCAACGATGGAAGCCGAGTACGTCTTGCTGGCGCATTTTTTGAGGTCTGACGAGGGAAAGCGTATCGCTCAAATCGCGGAGGACATCCGGCGTCGTCAATCACAGGACGGCTCTTGGTGCATGTACTACGGCGCGCCCGGTGATCTGAGCACTACGATTGAGTGCTACTTCGCGCTCAAGCTCGCGGGGACATCGCCGGGGGCTCCTGTCATGCTCCGAGCTCGCGCCTTCATTCTGGCTCAAGGCGGTGTACCGAAGGCGCGTATTTTTACAAAGATTTGGCTTGCGCTATTCGGCCAGTGGGATTGGCGCGGGACTCCGGCAATGCCGCCCGAATTGATGCTGGTACCCACGTGGGCACCCTTCAACATTTACAAGTTCGCGAGCTGGGCCCGAGCGACAATCGTTCCCATGTTAGTCATTCTCACGCAACACCCCACACGCCCACTTCCAGATGAACTATCGTTGGACGAACTCTACCTCGGTGGTCGTACTAACGCCGACCTACGGCTGCCGGGTCGTGACAGTGGGCTGGTTAGCCTAGAGCGGATGTTTCTATTGGCCGATAGGTTGCTTCGCTGGTACGAGAAAATTCCCTGGAAGCCACTGCGCAGACTGGCGATGCGCCGGGCTGAACGGTGGATTTCAGATCATCAAGAAGCTGACGGGTCATGGGGCGGTATCCAACCTCCGTGGGTTTACTCGCTGATAGCTTTGAGTCATCTTGGGCACTCCTTGGACGAGCCTGCGATGGCAAAGGGATTGGCGGGGTTCCGGCAGCGGTGGAGCATTTTGAGCGACGACGGCGAGGCTCTGCGGGTGCAGGCATGCTTGTCTCCGGTATGGGATACAGCATTGGCGACTCTCGGCCTCATCGATTCGGGGTTGCCAGGCGACCACGAATCAATCCAGCGGGCGGTGCGGTGGCTTATCGACGAGGAGATACGAGTCAAGGGCGATTGGGCAGTCAGAAATCCTAACATTGAAGCCAGCGGCTGGGCTTTCGAGTTCGAGAACGATATGTACCCCGACATCGACGATAGCGCGATTATCGTCATGGATATCGCGGCGGCGCGCATGACGGATCCAGACGAAGAGCGAGCGCGATGGGAGGTACTGAGTAGATCGACCATTTGGATGACCGCGATGCGCAGCAAAAACGGAGGGTGGGGAGCGTTCGACAAAGACAACGATGCGTCCTATTTGGCAAAAATACCGTTTGCTGATTTCGGAGAGCTGCTAGACCCACCAAGCGCGGATGTTACTGCCCATGTCATCGAGATGTACGGCAGGCTGGGGTACAAGAAGGACCATCCAGTGGTCGCGCGAGGTCTCGATTATTTGTGGCGAGAACAAGAAGCGGACGGCGCCTGGTTCGGTCGCTGGGGCATCAATTACGTGTACGGGGTAGGCGCCGTATTACCAGCTCTCGCCTCCGTAGGCGTGGACATGACGCAGTCGCAGGTCCAGCGCGCGGTCGCTTGGCTCCGAGCACACCAGAACGACGATGGTGGCTGGGGCGAGTCGCCCGCAAGTTACGTGGTGCCCTCTCTGCGAGGAAAGGGGGACAGCACCGCATCACAGACGGCATGGGCGCTACTTGGGTTAATCGCTTCTGGTGACAGACTTGGCGAGTCGGCGCGGCGCGGAGTGGCGTATCTAGTACGAACTCAATCACCGGATGGGACATGGGATGAGCCGCAATTCACGGGGTGCGGGTTCCCTGGTTACGGCTCCGGCGAGCAGCCATCGAGGTATCCCGACCTCGCTTCTCCTGGCTCGCAAGGATTGGAATTAAGGTCGGGATTCATGATTAATTACCACCTGTATCGCAATTATTTCCCACTTTGGGCACTCGGACGCTATGTGGGACAGGCTTCGGACAGTTAGAATCTCTATGTTCAATCAATTTCACCGGACAAGGGCCATCCCATTTCCGGTTGTACCGCCAAATGTAGATATGCTAGCGTGCCGCCAAAGGCTGAGAAGTCGGGCGAATCCTGGCCGGGAGGACTCAGCGTCACATGAACGCACTAGTGACTCGCGTCAAATTAGCGACAACCAAGGCTCCAGAATTTATAGATATCACGCCGCATGTTATTGCGCATGTAAAGGACTCTGGTGTCCGTGATGGCCTGGTGTGCGTCTTTTCGAAGCACACTACAGCAGCAGTGAAGATCAACGAGAACGAGCCATTACTCCTCACTGACATGGAGGCTTTTCTCAAGCGTATTGCGCCTGAGGATCAGTATTACGCCCATAATAATTTTGAAATCCGTACCGTCAACATGACGGAAGACGAATGCCCTAATGGGCATTCCCACTGCGCCAGCCTCATGCTCGGCACCAGCGAGACGATTCCAATTATCGATGGAGAGCTGCAGCTCGGTCAGTACCAGAGCGTTTTCGTAATCGAGTTGGATCACGCTCGAGAGCGAGAGATATTGATCTCCGTCATCGGCGCCTAGGGGGAATACCAGTGGCAGTGACCGCCCCGGCCACCGAGCTAGTGACGTCCCTAGCGGATGCCTATGCCACCTGCATTGCATTGGCCAAAAGCCATTACGAAAATTTCCCTGTCGCCTCGTTTTTTCTTCCACAGAAAATACGACGTGACCTCTACGTAGCCTACGCGTTCTGCCGTCACACCGACGACCTTGGTGACGAGGCAAAAGGCGACCGACTTAGATTACTTGCTAATTGGGAACAGGAGCTTTTACGCGTCTACGGCGGGCAACCAACGCACCCGATAATGATTGCACTGCAGGACGTCGTTCGGCGGTTCGAGATTCCCATCGAGCCATTCCGTAAGCTGATCAAAGCGAATCGCATGGACCAAGGCCGAGTACGGTTCGAGACCCACGACGACCTGGTTCGATACTGTGAGCATTCGGCGGTGCCGGTAGGGCAGATAGTCCTCTATCTGCTTTCGGATCAATCAGAAGAGAGCATGTTGCTCTCTTCTTCGACCTGTATCGCCTTACAGCTCTCCAATTTTTGGCAGGATGTGTCACGCGATTTCGCGATGAATCGCGTCTATCTTCCAAGCGAGGATATGGTCCGGTTCGGGGTCACCGAGCACGACCTTGCATGTGCCACTTCTAATCAAGCACTCAAGGACCTGCTGCGCTTTGAGGTATGCCGCACTCAAGAGTTGTTCGAAAATGGACTCCCTCTCATCGACCGGATTCACGGCCGCATGAAGCTGGGGGTCGCCCTTTTCAGCAAAAGCGGGATTCGAGTGCTGAGTGCGATCCGTGGTTGCGATTACGATGTCCTCGCCAAACGTCCTACTGTGCCAGCGCTGCGAAAGGCCTGGCTGGTGTTGAGCACAGTTGCCCGCCTCGCGGTAGTCAATCGTCCATGACAGTTATCCCTAACACCATTTCACTACGCGCCGCTTACGATGAGTGCCAGTCCATCACGCGCCGCGAGGCACGCAATTTCTACTATGCGTTCGTAACTCTCCCCAACGACCGCAGGAGGTCAATCTACGCGGCGTATGCTTTCGGTCGGCTTGCGGACGATATCGCAGATGGCGATGGGGCAGTCGATAGCAAGGCTGCCGCGCTGGGCGGCTTGCGCCAAGCACTTCATGCCGCATTTTCGGGAAAGCCCGAAGGCCCCATCATGACAGCGCTGGCTGACAGCGCGGCGACGTACGACATACCTGAGTCGCTGTTCCATGACATCATTGATGGAGTGGAAATGGACCTGGTGAAAAGCAGGTACGCAACGTTTGAGGAGCTACGCGAGTACTGCTACCGCGTGGCCTCCGCTGTGGGATTGGTGTCGATTCAGATTTTCGGCTACACGGCGCCCCAAGCCAAGGTGCACGCGGTCGAGCTAGGGCTGGCCATGCAGCTGACGAATATCATCCGGGACGTAGGCGAAGATGCAGTCAGCGACCGTATCTACATTCCCCAGGATGAGCTAGCGCGGTTCGGGTGTACTGAGGAGCAGTTGAAAGGTGCCAGGGTCGATGCGAACTTTCTCGCGTTAATGCAATTCCAAGCGGGTCGAGCACAGGGGTATTTCTCGTCGAGCAAGGCTCTGTTTCCGCTTTTGGATGCACGTTCGCGTGGCTGCGCATCGGGCCTTCATCAGCTCTACTCCAAACTGCTCAATCGTATCGAGCGGCGCGGTTTCGACGTTTTCAAGGAGCGAGTGAGCCTTCCTGTTTGGGAGAAATTGCGACTGACATTCGGCTTGTGGATGATCAATTTCATGATGCGTCTCCGGTGACATCGGTTTTAGGCACGTTACCTTCTGTCGTGGTTCTAGGCGGCGGGCTCGCCGGCATGACCGCCGCTCTACGACTGGCTGAAACCGGTCACACGGTCACGCTTGTGGAACGTCGGCCCTACTTGGGCGGTCGCGCGTACTCGTTTGTGGATAGTGAGACCGGCGCAGAAGTGGACAATGGCCAGCATGTTTTCCTCGGTTGCTGCACGGCCTACACCCAGTTGCTGAGCGACGTAGGTACCCTAGATCGGACCTTTCAGCAATTACGTCTGCGAATCGAAGTCCGTGCACCAGACGGCAGGCGCGGCGTACTCAGCGCGCTGCCCTTACCTGCTCCGCTACACCTGCTACTTTCGTTCTTGCGCTACCCGCACATCAATTGGCGAGAAAAGTTAAGGGCCTCCCTTGCACTGCTCCGCATTCAGCGTGAGCGCGACCGCCATCGTCCAGGGTTAAGAGCAATGAGCTTCGCAGACTGGCTTCGAGCAAACGGCCAGTCCTCGCGCGCTATCGCGAATTTCTGGGACCTGATTATTCTGCCATCCTTGAATGATTCCTCGGAAAATGTATCGGCCTCAGTGGCGTTCATGCTGTTCCAGGTCGCACTTCTCCAAAGCGCTCACGGTGCCGACGTTGGGTACGCTAAGTCGGGATTGTCCAAGGTCATGGGCGAGCCCATCGCAACGAGGTTACGAGAGCTTGGCGTGACGTTGATGCTCGGTCGCACCGCCAAGCATATCAATATCGAGCCCGGTGGTCGTGCATCTGGCGTAGCGCTCGCAAATGGAGAGACGGTAACTGCTGATTATTACGTGAGCGCACTGCCACCGGAGGCCATGTTGACGCTGCTCCCCAAGCGTTGGCGCGATGACCCTGCGCTCGCTCCAGCAGCGACTCACACGTGGTCGCCCATCGTTAATTTGCACATCTGGTACGATCGACCAGTAGCAGATTTCGATTTTTTGGCCTTCATTAACTCGCCTGTGCAATGGGTGTTTAACCGCACGAGAATAGGTGAATTGCAGGGACGGGGAGACTACCTCACGGTCTCTCTAAGTGGCGCCTGGGAACACTGGTCAAAGACAAAAGATAATCTCCGTGAACTGTTCCTTCCTGAGCTCGAGCGCCTGCTCCCTCAAGCCAAGGGGGCGAGTGTTGAGCGATTCGTCGTGGTAAAGGAGCAGCGAGGCACGTTTCGATCGTTGCCTGGCGCACCAGAGAATCGTCTAGGAGCACGCACGCCGGTAGCCAATCTTGTGCTCGCGGGTGACTGGACGAACACTGGGTGGCCAGCGACGATGGAGAGCGCCGTTCGCAGTGGAAACTCAGCTGCCTCCAGTATCCAGGAGTATGCATCGTGAAAACCCTCGTCCTTGCTCCATTCTCATCACCTGGCCTGGCTGCCCTGCGCGGCCTAGGCGATGTCGTGTACGAGCCTTGGACGGATACTCAGGAAATCCAGGACCCTGAGACATTGGGCCAGCGCATAACAGCCCAGGCCATTGACGCGCTGGTGGTTGAAATCGACTTCCTCTTCGAGGAGCTATTCGATGCCGCGCCAGGATTGTGCTTCTCAGCAATCTGCCGATCAGCCTTAAATCAGGTTGACCTAGAAGCAGCGACCGACCGTGGAGTGGTGGTCGCGCACACTCCAGGGCGTAACTCGCAGGCCGTGGCCGAGTTGGTGCTAGGCCACTTGCTGAGTCTCGCACGGTACATCCCGCAAGCGAGCACGTTCGTCAAGGGCGGTCTCTGGGAGGACCCGACAGAGCCATACATACGATTCCAAGGCCGCGAGCTTGCTGGTGCCACATTGGGGATAATCGGCCTAGGGCAAATTGGCGGACGTGTCGCCCGGCTAGCGTCTGGTGTCGGCATGCGAGTGCAGGCCTACGATCCATACATTTCCCGCGGGTCCCGCGCAGCGGTGGGCGTAACTCTCATTAACCTGAACACGTTGCTGGCAACTAGCGATTTCGTTTCTATCCACGTACCTCAGACAAGCGACACCATCGGCATGCTGGGCGGTGAGGCTCTCGCGAGGATGCGCGCCGGCGCTTATTTAGTGAACGTCACCTCACCAAACATCGTCGACCACCATGCGTTGGTAGCAGCCCTCCGCGTAGGCAAGCTCGCGGGAGCCGCCATGGACGTCCACGACTCCCACCCGCTCGCGCCTGGTTCACCGTTCATCAGCATGCCTAACGTGCTGTTGACTCCCCATATTGGCGGTGCGACGCGGGAAACTATAGAGCGGCATTCGGCGATGGTTGTCGGCGACCTGCGGCGCTTCGCCAAAGATGTGAGGCCGAAGCATTTGGCGAACCCGGACGTCTGGGAGAGGCGTCGCAAGCCGTAGCCCCGTGCGGGTGCTAATCTTGGGCGGTGCTTGGAATCGTATTCACCCTTACTTCTGCCTTTTTTTTCGGCATCTCAACTGTCAGCATGCGCCGTGGCGTCGCCTCAGGGTCAGCACTCAACGGGCTCTATTTAACTCTGCTACCTGGCGTTCCGCTGTTCTGGCTAGCCGCGCTAGCCACGGGGCAATTATTCGAATTTTACCGCCTCGACCACGCCGACGTGCTGCTGCTAATCGCGGCAGGAGTGGTGCATTTCATCGTGGGTCGTTACTGCACGCTGCGAGCCATGGCGGCGCTCGGAGCGAATAGGGCATCCACTGTCATTGTCACGTCAGTGTTGGTTTCGATTGGGCTCGCAGTGCTTTTCCTGGGTGAGGGAATCACGCCGCTGATGGGAGTAGGAATTACATTGGTAATTATCGGACCCGCAGTCGCTGCGGGCACATCGAAGCCTAAGCGAGCGCATTTGGCGACGGCAGCGCTCGCTGAGGGCATCGTTGCCGTTTCCTATGACGACCTTCCACGGGCGCGCCTCGTGCGCGGTTACAGCTGGGCCATCGTCAACGCGATGGCGTTCGGCATCAGCCCTCTGTTCATCCGTGAAGCTCTCGACGATACCGGTTTGGGGGTTCTAGGTGGAGCCATTTCCTACACAGCGGCAGGGGTTTTGCTCTTGGCCATATTACTCATGCCTGGGCAAATTCAAAGCGTCCGGTCTGTCAATTCGACGACGCGCAACTGGTTTTTACTCAGCGCCATCGCGATTATGGTTGCGCAGACGTTCAGGTTCTTGGGGATTGCCCACGCACCCGTGACGGTCGCGGTGCCGTTACTTCGTGGCGGCGCGGTATTCATTTACATCATGTCCTACTATGTGAATCGAGACATCGAGAGTTTCAGCGGCAAGGTGGTGCTCGGGACCGCCGTCGCGCTGGTCGGGGCGATAGCGTTGGTGATTTAGCCATGGCCGCTGAATACGTACTAGCACTAGATTTGGGTAGCAGCGGCATCCGCGCGGTAGTAGTGTCAGGCGATTGGCGCATCATCGGCGAAGCAGGGCGCTCTTACCGCACCTATCACAGCGCGGGTAATGTCGAGCGTTTCGCACCCGCTGACCTACGAATTCGTGTTTTAGATTGTCTCGCTAGCGCCCTCCACGCCGCCTCGGTTGCGCCGGAGTCAATCTCTCGTATAGCAATAACCGCGCAACGGGGCGGTACAGCGTTCGCCGATGTGCAAGGCAACACTCTTTACGTCGGCCCGAACACCGACGTCCGGGCTGTCTTCGAAGGCGCCGCCATCGATGACAGTCTGGTATCGGAGGTTTACGCGACGACTGGTCACCTACCATCGATGTTCATGGCGCCCGCGAAGTTACATTGGTGGCGCCAGCACCACCCCGAAAAGGCACGGCGCATAGCCACTATTTCATCGCTAGGGGGCTGGGCCGCGCACCAACTCACGGGATCTTTTGGCGAGACCCAGTCTTCGCTAGTGGAAGCGGGGTTGGCTGACGTGACCACTGGAAGGCCAGCCTCAGCGTTGCTCGCGCAGCTGGGCGTGTTGCTAAGGGAATTACCTACCGTCTTCAGCGAAGGAGCCGTCATAGGTACGCTAGACCGAAGCAGCGCCAGCGCGACAGGCATGCCAGTGGGCACACCTGTCGC
>Ga0302127_10002827_pt1 | contig 10502 bp, 8 predicted proteins | sample CB4_SCM_MG_FD_204452 | JGI IMG/M metagenome (GOLD analysis project Ga0302127, IMG submission 204452) | Marine microbial communities from Western Arctic Ocean, Canada - CB4_SCM | ecosystem: Environmental > Aquatic > Marine > Oceanic | place: Canada: Western Arctic Ocean | collected 2017-09-24
TTTTACAATTTTGCTCGGCCACACGGTGCACACAAGGGCAGAACGCCTTATGAATCTCTCAGAGATAAGTTACTATGAAAATGGAGTGTCCGACGGGTGCGCACATACTACAGATTTTATAATACGCACGTAAATAATCATTCAGTCAATAACGGGCAATGGTATACATCCAGACTTCAAAGGGTCTATTGGTATCAAACGTGTGCCCTGCTTTATGTATAGATATCATTATCTCCTGTACGATATCTTCCTTATCAGAGGGATTACTTATTTTATTCGCAATAAATGACCTTAACAGCGGAGAAATTTTCAGAAAAAGAGTTGAATATGCCTCTTTGTCACCGCCTTGAGCAAGTCTCATCAGTTTTGAAAGTGACCCAGGATCTTTATCAGGAATGACCATAGAAAATTATTCTTCTTGTAACTTAGTATTTTGACTAACGGATGTGTTGTTAATCATGAAAACGATAACATTACCTAATCCATGAGTACAGATATCTTTAAACGCGTACTACCACTGGTCGTAATTATCAGCCTGTTAATACTCGCGTGGATACTTGACATAACCAGTTTTATCAACCTGGAATCTCTCAAGTTACAACGAGAAAATTTTATTGACCATGTAACACGTTATCCAATATTAAGCGCAGCTGGATTCATAGCAATTTATATACTTTCAGTTGCTATCTCACTACCAATAGCAACTTTGTTAACCTTGCTTGGTGGATTTTTGTTTGGCCGATGGTTAGGTACGTTACTTATTGTAATATCTGCAACAATTGGTGCCACTATTTTATTTCTAGCTGCACGCAGAGCTATAGGCAACTCTCTTCGAGAAAAGGCGGGTCCGTTATACAAAAAAATTGAACCAAATATGCGCCATAATGCAATTGGTTATTTGTTGTTTATGAGATTAGTGCCTTTGTTTCCATTTTTTATGGTTAATATCGTCCCTGCATTATTCAACATACGATTATTTCCTTATATTGTGACTACGTTTGTGGGCATCATTCCTGGTACTTTTGTTTACGCAAATGTAGGACGAGAATTGGGGACAATAGAAACGCTTACAGACCTTGCCTCTGTAGAAACACTAATTGCATTTTCATTACTTGGTGTTTTTGCACTCATTCCAACTATCTACAAACAAATTCAAGCACGTAATAACTTATCTTCTTTAAACAAACTGGATTAATAATGGCACAACAGATCAAAATTGACGTATGTGTAATCGGTGCTGGATCTGGAGGATTATCTGTAGCTGCAGGTACAGCGCAATTAGGATTAAAAACAATATTAATAGAACGAAACGAGATGGGAGGAGATTGTTTAAATACGGGATGCGTCCCTTCAAAAGCGTTGCTAGCTGCCTCAAAACATGCCCAGTCATTTCGTAACAATAACATTAAAGGCATTGCATCTATTGAACCTGAAATTGATTTTGCCGCCGTCAAAGATCACGTCATGGATACTATTAAATCTATTGAACCGAATGATTCCCAGGAACGATTTGAATCTCTTGGCGTTAAAGTTATTCGTGAATCAGCAAAATTTATCTCAAAAGATATTGTGCAAGCAGGTGATTTTAACATTACCTCACGTTACTTTATTATTGCAACTGGCTCTACGCCAGTAGTACCTCCCATTTCTGGCCTGGATGGTGACAAAATTCTAACTAACGAAACCATATTTCATCTTAGAGAAAAGCCAGATCATTTGCTGGTAATCGGTGGTGGTCCTATAGGAATAGAAATGGCACAGGCTCATAGACGTCTGGGATCTCAGGTAAGTATATTTGATATGGGGATGATGCTTCCCCGTGACGATAGTGGGAATGTAGACGTACTACGTAAGACGTTAGAAAAAGAAAACATTAATATTTATGAAAACATCTCTATAAAAGAAGTTGCACATACTCCACAACAGATAACCCTGACTATTGAAAAAGATAGAAAGCTAATCGAGATTACAGGCTCACATTTACTAATTACTGCAGGACGAAAACCAGTAACTGATGGATTAGATCTGGAAAAGGCTCAGGTTAATTTTAATAAACGAGGTATTGAAGTTGATGCCAGACTGCGAACAAATAATAAAAATATCTTTGCCATTGGTGATGTCGCTGGAGGACCACAATTCACACATATAGCAGGATATCATGCAGGAATAGTTATCCGAAACATCTGTTTTAAAATACCTGCCAAAGTAAATTATCAAGCCCTACCCTGGGTGACTTATACAGATCCTGAACTGGCACAGGTTGGCATGACAGAACAAACCGCCCGAAATCAATATGGCGACGATATTAAAATTGTTGAATCATTATATGAAGAAAACGACCGTGCTATTTCAGAAAGAAACACGACAGGTAGATTACGTGTTATTACAACGAAACGTGGTCGTATCCTGGGAGCCTCTATGGTGGGACATCAGGCAGGTGACCTGATAGGTATCTGGGGTCTTGCTATTAGCTCAAAACTTAAAATTGGTGCAATAGCAGGCATGATCTCACCCTACCCTAGTTTAAGTGAAATCAACAAACGTGCTGCAGGAGCATGGTATACACCTCGCCTTTTTAGTAAACGAACCCGTGAATTTGTTAAACTATTACAACTACTGCCTTTCTAACGAAATATTATTGCTTACCAAGTGTAAATTTAACATCACTATCACGCAGTATATACAAGGCGATACAGGCGGCTAACATTGGCCATGCTGCAAAAAACAAAAGACTAATATCTATGGTATATCTTTCCCATGCTGAGAAAGTAGAGACACCATGAACTATCATTACGAAACCATAAGTATAGCGTTTCCATAGACCTGCTAAAAATGCAAAAATTATAATAATCTCAATTCCACCAATTATCATCATCATCGTTGACCCAAGACCACCAATGAAATAAAAACCCTCATATACTCTGGCTGCATGAGCTGGATCTATAAACTTATCGAGCGTCCATGCGATCATGACGATAAACACACCAAGACGTAATAAAAATAACGATAATTCCAGCTTTGCCTGTTGTGATGAATTATTTGATTCAGACATACTTCCCCCTTTATATTATCTGTAGTTAACTATCTTGATTCATGAATTTCACCATTAGGGTGAAAAGCCTTGAACACAAATGCGAATGTCATATCGTATGAAATATCCTCATATTCATCCCTCGCATTTTTACGCATAACAGACACATAACCAATATCTCGACCTTGATTAATACTGCTTGTGTCCAAAGCAGATTAATTTATTTAAAGATTTTCTAAAATATCTTTCTTCAGGAATAGAATTTACTACTAACAATCAAGCCTATATATTCAATACAAATTTTATTGACGTTACTCAAATCATTAATATTAAAACGTCCCGCTTAGAATTAAAAACAAGCGAAATCCTTTGGTGCGGTATCTTATTTCACGACGGTCTACTCCACTAAGTGAAGAATTTCGTGTGCCAATAAATATAGTACGATCACGGGTCTCTGCCAGATTAAAAATATTTTGTGCTTCAAAACGTGCTTTAATTTGTCCCAAACGAGTGGTCTCAATGAATGCATTAAATTCGAGTTCACCTTCGTCAACAATGTCCAGTTCATTCACCTTGAAGAGAATGCGTCTGTCTCTTTGCGCAATGTCCCAACCCCAGGCCATCCTTACAGTATTAAAATCCTGTCTATAAGCAATATCAAAAACGTATTCATACTCATCACTTTCATCCCGAAATGGGACTGCCGTCATAGCGCCAAAACCGGCCTTACCAGAAAGCACTCTGTTATTACCTGTTACCGGGTCTGTGACCGAGGAGCTCTGCCAGCGAGCCTTTACGTCAAGCTTTGCACCGGTTAGACGTAACCATTCCAGGGGGATGGTACTCTCCATTTCAAATCCCCACCGATTTGCATCGCCGATATTACCCGGTACCTCAAACTCGTCAGTGAGCGGCAACAGATCCTGCAGGTCTGTAATCCAATGGTAAAACGCTGTTAACGTCACCACACCCAATTCACCAAATCGTCTTTCATGACTAAGCTCGGCAGCCCATGTTTTCTCCGGTGTAAGCTCGGTATTTCCCAGTGCCAGATCATCGTCCTCGAACTCCGAGGTACTTATAAAATCATTAAAGTTCAGTTGTGCCACCTCCCTGGCAATCCGCAAACGTAGCTGTTGGTTTTGATTGTGGGAATAGGTCAACTGGCCCTGGGGTTTGATAAAGAAAAATCTGCGCTGCTGTTCATCTTCTCCCTTCGATGTAATAGTGGAACGCTCCAACCCAAGTCCATAATTAACAACTAATTTACCTCGCGACCATGTGTCCTGAAGCAGAACGTCCCCACGAATTTCTTCGACCCTGGTATTGGCTCCAGGGATATCCACCAACACAGGTCCTGTCCCGGTATCTTCTGTTTGCACCAATGCGCCTTGTACAGAATTATAGGCCAACTCAAAATTTCCCTGCACAGCGTGACTTAGCCATCCTGACCAATCAAACTCTAGCCTGCCAATACTTTCCATGGTATCGGTCCTGGTATCGCCTTGTCTAAAAAATAGAGTTTCTTCGCTTACTGCATTAACAACACGCTGATCCGTGTCATTGTTATTAGTCTTATCATAAAAAAGGAAAATGGCCTTACCAGACAGATATCGGGACAGATCACGCTCTGCATCAATGCCGATTTCAAAATCCGTGGCAGACTGGTCCTGGCCGAAAAATTCATCTCTAGCTATCGCAGCTAACGTCAAAGTTTCCTCCAGGGATGTCGTCAATGCTATCTGCTCTGCGTATGCTAATTTGGTGTTCAAGCGGACCAGAGTCTGACCCAGGCTGGCGGAGGCATTTAAATTTATCGCACCATTTTTACTGTCCCGGTAAAAATCTTCGTTTCGTTGTTCTGTAAGATTACCAGTACTATCAAATACATTCTCCGGGCCTTTATAACTTCGAGGATTTAGTTTGACTGAAAAACCTGCGTTATAGTCAATATTCTTCCAACGATCAGAAAACGAAATGCCGATATCTGGTCCGATTTTATGATTATTAAAATTTCTTCGTATTGATGTCTGCCACCTTATCGCGGCGGCGGCATCATCTTGCATAATAATATTTGCAATAACGGACTGTCCTTGCAGGTCAATCCCACTAGATTGTCCTCGTATCAGATCAATTCGTTCTACATTACTGGCCGGAATTCGAGCAAGAATAGCGGAGACTGCATCCTGCTTGGCACTGGGACGACGACTATTGATAAGGATATTGCCTGCCGCTCTACTGAAGCCACGTAAGCGAATGCCGTCGTCAAGTTGGAAACCAGGTACTTGTCGCACCATGTCCAATGCTGTGTTCGGTTGATATCGCTGAAAAAACGCGGCGGAAAATGTGACGACTTCTTCCTGATTCTGATCCCCAGATGAACCAACCAAACCCTCATCATTAGTCTGGGCTGAAACTGATACAACGCCCAAAATAATAAGAGAAAAGAATGTCAGAAACGTATAAAGCCACAACTTAATGAACTTGTTTACTAATCTTTTGTTGAAATGGAAAATCGTATGATCCAACTTAGTGCTTCCTTGTAAAGTTATAATAATCTGCAATATTTAAAAAATAATAGCGTTAACGTAACGTCTAATAAACTATATTGCTAATTGAGACATGATTTTAGATCCGTTTCATTCCACAGAGAAAGTCAACAAGACATTGCCAGGGATAATTCCGCCGTGATGAGCATAACCCGAATTTACTATGACCATTCCATCCACTACAGTTGCGCCAGCGTTACTCATGGAACCACCGTTGGCCTTGATGCCATTTACTGTCATGTATTCTCTAGCAGTATCATATTCCCAAAGCGTCTTACCATCTCGTGTCGATAGTGCTCGTAATCGACCATCCATGGTGCCAGAAAATAGTACCCCGGGTATCACAGTTACTGCCGCGGCATGTGACGGTTTGCAACGTTCTCGTCCCTCGCAAGATAAGGGTGGTACAGACCATACTGTACCTCCGCTCGTGAGATTAATAGCGCTGATCCCACCTGTATCCTCTGGTTCTGAGGGATTAAAATAATTATTTCCTGCATAGGCAGTTTCGCCATCAACGGCCAACCCCCACATAATGCCGCCACTGGTAGCCCCTTTGCCAGTAGATACTTGCCAGATTATTTCCCCTTCATTATCAGGGTCAAAGGCATAGACCAGACCTAGTTTATTACCTGCAATAAGAATATCTTTTCCATTACTTTCCACAAGAATGGGAGAGTTGCCGAAGTCCGTATCTGGCGCTTCAGTATCTGGACAAATGAAGGGATTTTGACCGTTAGCCCGACAGCTCGAGTTCCAAACATCATTCGCAGTGACCTGACTAATCCAACGAATTTTGCCTGTATCCATGTCGAAAGCTACGATTGCATCAGAGGTATTTGTCGCGGGTATTGAGTAATTATTACCGGTGCCTGCGTACAACAAGTTTCGTTTGATATCGATGGTTGGTGCATTCCAAATGGGATCACCTGATGGCCCCCAGAGTTGTGTACCGATACTATTTTTACCAATATGTTTTGCTTCTTCCTCAATTGTGTAAGTCTTCCACAACACATTACCGTTAGTGGCATCCAGCGCAACCATACTCCCACGAAATTGGCAACAGGGATATTTTGGATTCCTGACCTGAGATTCCTCACGAGAAGAGACAGGCACATACAACCGACCAGCGTGCAACGCAGGCGCACCTGTCACCACGGCACGGGGATGTTCTTCAATTTTATTCTTCCATATTACCTTGCCAGTTTCAGCGTCTACTGCATAAGCATTCGCCGCCTGATCACCAAAATACGCAACAAGTTTTTCACTATTACTATTCTTACCTATACTAATAGCACTGCGGATTCCCCCATCAGCCTGGAATATCCAGTGTAAACATCCGCTTTCGGCATCCAGAGAAAATACATCACCGACCGGAGAACCGACATACAAACGACCACCAACCACAACAGGTTGAGTGCCGCCGGTAGTGGCACCCGGGTAACCGAATGCCCATTTCAATTTTAGTTTAGGAATATCTTCTTCTTTCAAACCTGCAGCATCGTCTGACTGAAATCTGCTATTAGATTTAGTATTTCCCCAACCATTCCATGCTGGACCAACAGGTGTATTACTAAAAGATTGTATGTTACTACCGCAATAAGCAGTCTGGGGAATTGGAATGTTAGGCACACTTCCAAATGCCTTGCCAGACAGGTATTCCGCTAGAATAATACGCTGCGTCCGACTACGCTCACGCGCCTGGGATTTCATTACCCCTGTCTCCATAACGCCCAGGATGTGTTCTGGCGTCATCTGCCGCAAGACATCAATCTCTGGGCCCAGGGCTTGATCGGCACCGGCTGATATATGACAGATCGCGCAATGTGTCTCAAAAAGATTGGCACCACTTTCTTGAGCCTGCACAATACCAATATTGATGCCGAAAACAAGGCAACTCATTGATGATATAAGGACACGAAATTTCATATTATTCTCCGCTATTTGTATTAAATCTTATTAGACCTGAACAGGATGGTTTGTTTTAAAGAAAATCACCATAGAATCTAAACAGACTCACTAGCGTCTCTCTCTGTGCCAGGTAACGATAATAGACCCTGGCTATAAATGGGGCAATATGATTTAGATTTGTTAGTTGGTTGTAATTGAGAATTTTCGTATTTACCTCAACATCCTCTCTTTGTTAATTACAAATAAAATTATCCAATTGTTATTGTAATAGTGAATTAAATTTTAATTAGACTATTGGATAAAACGCATTGCATCGACCAGTCGCGAAACAGCTGTAATTTCTAGTCCCTTGATGGCGTGTTTAGGTTTGTTTGACAATGGAATAATTGCACGTTTAAACCCATGCTTTACTGCCTCGTTCAACCGATCACTGCCACCTTGAACCGGACGAATCTCCCCTGCCAGTCCAATTTCACCAAATACTATTATGTCTCTTGCTAAAGGGATATCACGTAAACTAGATAATATCGATAATATAATGGGTAAATCAGCTGAGGTTTCACTGATTCTCACACCGCCAACCACATTAATAAAGACATCCTGATCATAGGTTATAACATCGGCATGTCGATGAAGTACTGCCAGCAACATGGCTAAACGATTTTGTTCTAGTCCGACAGTCACTCTTTTAGGTTGCTGACCAAAAGTTGAATTTACCAGTGATTGCACTTCCACCAACAAGGGTCTGGTACCTTCACGTGTGACCATTACAACACTACCCGAGGTGTTCTCATCATGTCTGGATAAAAATATCGCTGAAGGGTTTGATACTTCGCGTAAACCACGGTCCGTCATGGCGAACACACCTAATTCATTAACTGCCCCAAATCTGTTTTTTACGGCACGAATAACCCGATATCTATCCCCACTATCACCTTCAAAATACAAAACAGTATCGACCATATGTTCCAACACCCGTGGTCCTGCCAGCGTCCCTTCTTTTGTAACATGTCCCACCAGAATTACGACTGTATTCGTTTGTTTGGCATACCTGACTAATTGACCGGCACACTCACGGATTTGAGCAACAGAACCGGGTGCTGACTGTAACATCTCTGTAAACACAGTTTGGATTGAGTCAATGACCATTACCTGAGGTTTTTCTGCAGCGGCTACCGCAATAATTTTCTCAAGTTGATTTTCAGTTAAGGTTTTTAACTTACCCAATTTTAACTCAAGTCTCTTACCTCGTAGACTTAGTTGTTCGAGTGATTCTTCTCCTGATATATAGAGAGTAGATAATCCAGCAGTTTCTGCGAGTGAGGACATAGTCTGCAGTAACAGTGTTGATTTACCTATACCCGGATCACCTCCTATTAATATAACGGAGCCTCCAACAATGCCTCCGCCCAATACCCTGTCTAATTCAGAAACCCCAGTAGATACTCTGGCTTCATCGCCTGTAACCACTTCATCGAGTGTTTTTGAAACAGGCAGACGTCCTGTGTCTGTACCAATACGATTACTAGAGTGTATTTTTTCAATAACTGTTTCATTTAATGAATTCCAGTTCTGACACTCAGGACACTGACCAGTCCATTTTGGCGCCGTTGCACCACATTCATTACATGTGTACTGAATTTTAATCTTGGTCATGGACGATTACTTGTAATCGCTTATGCACACCGGAAACCAGTTCATAAGGTATTGTTCCAGCATGTTTTGCAATTTGCTCAACTGGTAGTCCGTTCCCCCAAAGTTCAACTGTATCGCCAATATTTACAGTATCGAGCTTTCTTAAATCAACTGTAATCATGTCCATTGATGGGTTGCCTATAATTTGACAAAGTTTTCCATTAATTAAGATTGGTGTGCCTGAACTTGCATGACGTGGAAAACCGTCACCATAACCTGCAGCAACAATTCCAACCGGCATGGTTTCTGGGCAATACCAATCAGCGCCATATCCAACTGATTCTCCTTTTCGTACTGTTTTAATCGAAATTAATTTCGATTGCAGGGTCATAACTGGTTTAAGATCATGATCAGAGGCAGTTTTATTTTCTATTGGTGAGATGCCATATAGCATTAATCCAGGCCTGACTATATCTACATGAGTATCAGGCCAGGCCAGGATTCCGGCAGAATTCGCGATAGAGCGTTTACCAGATACGGCAGCACAGACTTTATTAAAGATTTCTAGTTGATTTATTGTTTTATTGGAATCTGGGTCACTGGCATCTGCAAGGTGCGTCATGAATGCTACATCTGGATGAATTTTACTAGAGTCTCGTAATCGATTTCGTACCATTTCCAGTTCTGTTGGGAAAAAACCTAATCGATGCATACCTGTATCTATTTTTATCCAGGTTTTTATGGGAACAGATATACTGCTTTGCTCGATCATTTTGATCTGGTCGTGATGGTGTATCACAATTTCGAAATTCATTTTCTCAATATCAGAAAATTCGGCAGGCGAATACGCTCCTTCTAATAATATTATTGGCTTATCAATTCCAGCTTCTCGTAATTCCCTGGCCTCATCGATACATGCCACGCCGAACGCATAAGATTGATTCAGTTCACGCGCTACACGGATCAATCCGTGTCCGTAGGCATCGGCCTTAACGACCGAAATTATCTTGCTGTTTGGGGCCAGTGAGCAGACCCTTGAATAATTATATCGAAGCGCTGCGAGATTAATTACAACCTGTGCCGGTCGGGTCATTCATAACGTCCTGACATAAACCGTTCTTCTTCAATATAATTTTCAAAGCGTGTGAATTGTCCCAGAAAGGATAATTTTACAGTGCCGATGGGACCATTTCGTTGTTTTCCAATAATAATTTCAGCTACGCCTTTATCTGGACTTTCATCATCATAGACCTCATCACGATAGATAAAGACAATGACGTCTGCGTCCTGTTCAATAGCACCAGATTCTCTTAAATCTGACATTATTGGGCGTTTATTAGGCCGTTGTTCCAGGCTACGGTTTAGCTGTGATAACG
>Ga0302127_10002829_pt1 | contig 10497 bp, 7 predicted proteins | sample CB4_SCM_MG_FD_204452 | JGI IMG/M metagenome (GOLD analysis project Ga0302127, IMG submission 204452) | Marine microbial communities from Western Arctic Ocean, Canada - CB4_SCM | ecosystem: Environmental > Aquatic > Marine > Oceanic | place: Canada: Western Arctic Ocean | collected 2017-09-24
GCGTTCGTCCGAGCACAATCGGAACTATTCGATTGCTTCGTCGCGTTTTGATATCTGTTGTGCTTGCCGATGTTTCCCAGCATGTAACGCAATGGATTGCGTCAAAAGTTCCCTCCTTGGGTGGATTAATACCAGCAGCGGGGCAATCTCTTGCTCTGCTTGTTCTAACTGCGCGTGTTGGCAAGGCGTGTCAAAAGGCATGTAGACCGATGAAGCCATGCCAGAAACGTGCCATTGCAACTGTTTATGAAAAGTTGCGTGCATTTTTTACACTCAACAAAAAAAATCCCCGCGAAGGAGAAGCGTTTCTTGTTGCGGTTCAGGCCCCCACTCACCTGTGAAGCATTGATCTGCAATAGTGCCTCGTTGGTTAACAGAAATGCTCCGAGTATCTCCAGGAACACCTTTACACTCTTGAGTCTGATATTCCATGGGACTCAATGCGAGCACCCAAGTTTTGCTCCACCTTGCTCTATGCTTTACAAATTGAATTGCGACAATACATTCTTCGTTTTTTTTCATGGTGTATCTTCTACTTAGATATATCCACGGGTGCTACGATGCACAAATGCTATATTCAATCCTACTCGTACTATTTACTTTGACACCAAATGGAACATTTATTCGTCAAATTGATGGCTTTCTTGAACCTGTACATGCAATCTGGCTCCCAGATGGAAACATCGCAGTAGCGGACAGGATGGCGGATGAAATAGTCATATGTACTGTTGAAGGTGAACGGCTGCGTTCAATTCAGATAGAGAACCCCACATCGTTAATCGTCACAGAAAATGGAGAATGTACTGTTGGGCCCACCTCTTATCCCCAATGGGAGATGCATGAAGTCATCGAAGCTGGAATTCCCACAAGAATGAAAGATGGTGGATGGATTGTTCCAGATATTTATGGTCATTCTATTCACCAATATGATGCTGAAGGGAATTGGATAGGAAAATGGGGAGTGCACGCATTGCTTCCACATGAAGGCGAAGGCAAGCTCCATTATCCCAATGCAGTTGATGTTTCTCCAGATGGAACTCATATTATTGTTTGTGAAGGATTTGAAGGGAGAATTCAAATATTTAATCTAGGTGTAGGGGAGTCTGAATCCGTGCCACTGATTACCAATATTGCTCATTTTGGAAAACAAATTGATTCGTATGAAGATTTGATTTTGATTGCCGAACCAGAACTTGGAGATATATATTTGCTCCGCATTGGGCTGGAAGTTCCAATTGTTTTAACAAGGTTCGGTGGAGAGGGAACTGCGCCGCATCAGTTTGATTCCATTGATGGCCTTTGGATTGGAGATGGTGAGATTAGAGTTGTTGGAGATGAAAAGTTAAAAACATTTATATATGCGCATGATAAAACAAGCTCATTTAGACAAATACCTGGAATGGTTAAGTTTCAAAAATCTCAAGCGCACGAGTCTATGCATGGCCCCATTGATGGAGATACAGTGTTGCCAACGGCGACAGATATAGCGGTATCTGAAGATGGAAAACTAATGTGGTCTGTAGATGCTCTAGAGGAAACAGTAACATGCACAACATTGCCAGATTTCAAGATTGTCCACATTATCAACGGTTTTGTTGAGCCATATGGCATCGAGATTGAAGGCGATGGAAATATTTTAGTCTCCGATATTGGTGCTTCTACTATTAAACGTTTTTCGCCAAGTGGAGAGTTACTGTTAACATTCGGCGAAATTGGCTTTGCTCCTCACCAAATGTATAAACCTGCTGGAATCACACTTCTTGATGACGGCACAATTGCAATTGTTGATTGGGGAAATCACAGGGCTCAGCTGTATACCAATAATGGTCAATGGCTAGCAACATTTGGAAAGGGTAGAAGTTGGAATCGTCAAGATAATCCTCCGCCGCATATTGTGACGAGCAATGCAGGAAATTGGAAAGTGTCCTATTCTCCCCGTCCAGAAAACCTACCACTGAATAAAGTTTTTGAGTTAATCACGCATGTTGAAGGCAATGGTGTGGTTAAATCATTACGTGTGGATGCTGCAATGCCAGCGCACGGACACGGAATGATGACAGATCCAGTAACAACCTTGCAAGATGATGGTAGTTATAAAACAACTGGCATGCTGTTGAGCATGCCAGGCGATTGGGAAATTTATTTCGATGTTAATAACGGCGAAACTATCGAGCGCGCGCAGGACTCAGTTACTCTGGCGCCTTGAGCAATGAATCTTCTGGCAAAGGTGAAGTTAGCGATTCTAAAAACGCTATCAAATCTTTTGTTTGTTGATCGGTTAAATGTAAGGGTTCTAAAATAGTTTCTCGGTGGTGGTCAGCACTAACAAATTGTTCAAGAGTTGAGTAGTGGTTCAATACATCCTCAAGAGTAGCAAGTTGCCCCGCGTGCATATATGGAGGTGTTTTGGCAACATTGCGCAGGCTTGGTGTTCTAAATGCTCCCCAATCTTCTCGCCGTTTTGCAATGTGTTTAGAAATGATAGCGCGAGCGCTTTCTGTGTCGTCACTATGTTTTCCACCTGCTGCAAATTTCGCAGAGTTTAACATGTCAATAGCTCCAGCTCTGCCACTATCTCGCAACGGGCCACCATCAAGTGGAGCAATCCCTATCGAGTGAAAGGCGCCATCTGTAATCCACGGTCCAAAATGGCATCGCAAACATCCACCATCTGTAATAAAATATTTTAATCCTCGTTGTGCAGAATGAGAAATTGCATTCGAGTCGCCTGCGACAAAATCATCAAACGGAGCATGCGAAGAATCTAACTTTGTAATATAAGCAGCAACTGACTTGGCGACATTAGCAGCGACAGTATCAATATCGCTTGCTTGCATTTTGCCAAACGTATCAATCCACAGAGGTCCAAGTGTTTCATCTTCAACAATAATGTTTGCTATCTCCAAACGTGAAATATTCATCTCATCTGGATGTTCCATTGTTTGAATTGGTTGACCCCACAAAGTGTCGGCACGCCCATCCCAAAAAAACCATCGTTGGTGAGCAGCATTTAATACTGTTGGAGAATTTCGAGTTGTTTTGCCAGTTCCAGTTGAAACTTGTTTCGCATCGGTGAAATATTTTGATGGCTCATGACATGTCGCGCAAGAAACTTCTTTATTCGAAGAAAATTGTTTGTCAAAAAAAATAGCTTGACCAATTTTTGCTGCATCAGCATGTTGTTCGTAGGCATTGGTCGTGTCTGAAACTACTATTGCTGGGCTCATCGTTTTGAGTATTGCCCATTCATTGTCCGTAAAAACAGGTGCCGTACTTACACTACCATCTCCGAGAGCCAAGCAGAGAATATATGAAAACATAGCTAGAGCTACTCGATAGTCAACGTGCCTGATCCTACAGCGCCTTCCCATCCGCCAATGCGGATGTAATAGACTTCTCCAAGGACGACGTTAACATCAACGGCGGAGTAATATGATTGGCAATCATTATCGCCACTGCCATCGCCATTACATGCAACTTGATTGCTGCAACTCCCAGCATATATAGCCATAGAAGTGTCGTAACTTGATGAATCACATGTTGTAAAGTGTGCATTGCCAGAAAAGTCTGCAGTCCATTCGAACCAGATATCATTAGAGTTCGCCCAGTTCATATATGTACCAGAGCATTGTGAATCGTCTGGCTCTGGGCTACTTGGCGTAGCAGTAGTCGTATCGAATATGTTCCCTCCAAGATTAGCAAGCATTGCAGTTGTGCATTCGTCACCAGCGCCAGGGCAAACAGTATTTGCGCAGAGAACGTTATCTCCATAATAGTCTCCGCTCAATGCTGCACAAGCGTTTTCACTTACTTCAGTGCAACTATAATCTGGTAGACAGCATGCTCCAGTGACTATGCATTCGCTTCCCCAAGCGCCAATTACTTGCAAGAGGTCACTTACATCAACACAACAAGAACCGTCTACATCACCAGCTGGTCTGAAACTGCCATCTCCGCAAACACCCCAATTGCCAATAAGAGAGAGAATGTCATTGACATTAACATAACCGTCGCCATCAATATCATTCACGCACGAAGGTAGCGGTAATGAGCATGGGTCAAGAATGCCAAGCTCCCAGACGAAAAGTCCACGCTCAAGGTCGCTCCCTATGACAGTGCCACTTGGGAAGTATGGGTACACATTCCATAAGCCATTGAAACTTGCATTGTCATTTGCTGGGTATGTATCAAAATAAGCATACTGTGTTGGGCTCGTTGGGTTAGTAGCGTCAAAAACGCGAAGGCCTGAACGATAATTTGCTTCAAAGATGTACCCATTATGCGTGTACAAATTGTGGTCAATGGATGCGCTTCCACTAGTAAATGTTCCAACAAATGAGGGGCTTTCGATGTTTTCTACATCGATAACACGCGTGGTTGTTGTGCTGCCAGTATCTTGTTCATCAAGTTCGTCATTAAGGTAAAAGTACTTACGATCTTCTGAAAGCCATCCTTGATGAGAGTACGAAGCATTACTGTAATACGTTTGTGAAACGACAAATGTATTTGATTTGTTTGTAACGTCAACAATGGTTAAACCAGTGTCACTCCAGCCACCGCTGAGTCCGGCACAACAAAATGCAATTTGCCGTCCTGTAAATGGACCAGTCGTGTATGTTACAACTTGTGCATCATGTATATATCGATCAGTCCAAGAACCAACTTGTACTGGAGCAGCCGGATTAGCCAAACTATAAATATACATACCACTTGCTACACCACCCGTGCGATATAAGAATCCACTTTGGGTATCGATGACAACGTTGTGTGTAGATCCAGAACCAGCAGAGCTTAACGTTTGCACATTTCCATTATCTATATCATTCAAGTTAAATACTTGGATGCCTCCGCCACCTTCGCTCACGACATACATATATGTACCGTAGGTTTTAATATCTCGCCAAAGACTGTTTGGTCCAGAAAGCGTTGCAACAACTTGCGCGTTGCCAGGATTCGTAATTTCTACGATGACTGTGCCGCTGCTTGTTCCCATCAGTGCATATTCTCTTCCAGAAGGAGAAACATAACCCCAACAATCGTTCCCACTGTCCGCATTGTCAAGTGTATTTAGAGGAAGCCACGATTTCAAAATGACATTCTCAGAAGTGAACCCAAGTGATCGTTCTTGACTAGCGTCTCGATCAGAACGATAAGCATGAGCTTTTACAGCTGGTTGCCTATCTTTAATTTTAGGATCATCCTGGTGTGCAAACAAGAAAGATGCAGGGATAATTGCACTCAATAGAGCTATTGTGATAATGGAGTGATTCTTCATTTTGTATGTTGCCTTTCTCGACACTATTATTATGCATAAAAAATGGTAAAAAACCACTTCTGTATAGTAAGATACGACTTTTATTATATACAGGTTGCATATTTACTTTAAATGAGGTGTGTTCTAGTTGATGGCAAGTGTTTCAGAGCCCGTAGCCGCTTACCACCCGCCTATACGTATGTAATAGGAGTTACCTATCTTAACTTTGACATCGACAGAGGAGTACCAGTCTTGACACCCATTCTCGCCGCTGGAATCTCCATTACATGCTACTTGGTTTGTGCATGACCCTCCATAGATTGCAATAGAGGTCTCGTAACTCGATGCTTCGCTGCTACCAGAATCACCTGTATTCGACCCACGTGCATTAGAGAATAAACGAGAAGTGGCCCTTGGTAGGGTACGCATTCAAAAAAACACCGCAGACCTTGTGATCTGCGGTGATCAGTTAACTTGTGGAACTGCGGTACCAGCAGTATCGCTAATCCTCAGTACGTAGTTTCGCAAGCACAGTAAAATCTTCCAATGTGGTTACGTCTTGATTTGACTCTGTCCCTGCGGCAACATCTCGAAGCAAACGTCGCATTATTTTTCCACTCCGAGTTTTTGGAAGCGAGTCTGTAAATTTTAACACGTCTGGTTTAGCTATTGCTCCAATTTCGTTTGCAACATGTTCACGAAGTGTTTGCTTCAATTCTTCACTTGGTTCAAAGTCTTTTGCCAAGGTGCAAAATGCAGCAATACCCGTTCCTTTAATTTCATGAGGAACACCAACAACGGCGGCTTCAACGATTGACTCGTGACTCACTAGTGATGACTCTACTTCCATCGTGCCAAGCCGATGACCAGAAACATTTATTACATCATCAATGCGCCCCATAATCCAAAAGTTTCCGTTTTCATCTTTCCGTGCACTATCGCCTGCAAGATACATGCCATCAACTCGACTGAAATAAGTTTCAATAAATCGCGCGCGGTCCCCATATATACCTCGCAATATTCCAGGCCATGGTTTACGAAGTACAAGAAGACCGCCCACGTTTGTTCCCACTTCACTTCCATCATCATTAACTACGGCTGCATCAACTCCAAAAAATGGCGTGGTGCACGAACCGGGAGTTGAAGGCGTTGCGCCTGGAATAGGTGTCAACATATGGCCGCCGGTTTCTGTTTGCCACCACGTATCAACAATTGGGCAATTGCTCCCTCCAATAGTCTCGCGGTACCACATCCATGCTTCTGGATTGATTGGTTCACCAACCGTTCCAAGTAATTTTAATGAAGACAAATCGTGTTTTTCCGGATGCTCATCCCCCCACTTCATGCATGCACGTATCGCCGTTGGCGCAGTATAAAACTGTGTCACCTTGTGCCTTTCAACAATATCCCAAAACCTGTCTGGCGCTGGAAAATTAGGTGCTCCTTCGTACATCACTGTTGGTACACGGTTTGGGAGAACTCCATAAATAATATAACTATGCCCTGTAATCCAACCAACGTCCGCGGTACACCAATACACTTGGTCGCAGTCTGGCTTTAAGTTAAACACCCACTTGCTCGTTAAATATGTGTAGACCATGTATCCACCCGTAGTATGAATTATACCTTTTGGCTTACCTGTTGAGCCACTTGTATATAACAAGAACAACATGTCTTCTGCATCCATAGACTCGCATGGGCAATCTTCTTCTTGGCTTTCGCACACGTCGTGCCACCAAAAGTCACGTTCATCGTTCCAAGAAATTTCGTTTTTGCAGCGCTTTAATACGATAACTTTGTCGATGACGTCTGTAAGTTTTGTTGCTGCATCAACGTTGTCTTTTAGAGGAACAATTTTTCCCCTTCGCCAAGACCCATCGCATGTAATCACAATAGAACTGTTCGCATCATCTACTCGATCAGCAATTGCTTGCGACGAAAAACCGCCGAAGATGACAGAGTGCGGAGCGCCTATTCGTGCACAAGCCAACGTAGCAATGGCAAGTTCAGGAACCATTCCCATATAAATAGTGACTATGTCCCCCTTTTTTACACCGAGTGATTTTAATGCATTTGCAAACTTGCACACTTCTGCGTGTAAATCGTAATAAGTAAGTTTACGTACTTCAGGGGCACTTTCTCCAGCCGGTTCCCCTTCCCAAATGATCGCCGTGTCATCACCGTGCCCCATGTTGATTTGCCGGTCAATACAGTTGTGACAAATATTCGTCTTGCCGCCTTCAAACCATTTCGCATCCGGAAACGCACCCGAACTTACTGTATCCCAACGTTCAAACCAGTCAAGTTCATCCGCAACGTCACCCCAAAATCCATTCGGGTCTTCAATGGAACGTGTATACATTGCCGCATACTCATCTGTATTCGTAAAGTATGCACCACCGATTCGCTCACTAAATTGTTTTGGAGGATCGAATATTCGATCTTCCTGAAGGATTGATTCAATATTTCCGCTGTCAGTCATTGATGTAACTCCGATCTGTTTACATCATCATACGATTTACTTGCGTTTTCTACCCTTACCTTTTCGGTTTGAGTTGAAATTTTTCGTACTAGACTTGTTTTTACCGCCTCGTTTTGGACCGCCAGTTGGTGAAAGCTTTGCAACATCTTCAATGTGGCGCTTTGGCATATCAATAACGTGCACCTCCATTTGGCGTGTTGGCAAATCGATTGAAGAGATTTGAACTGTCACTTTATCGCCTATTGCGAGCACTGCTCCGCTTCGAGAGGCAACTATTTGACCTGTTCCTTCGAGCTTTTCCCAGCGGCCAGTAGATTTTGCGGTTTGTTTCAATGTGTCAAATCGACAGAGCCCTTCAATAAGAAACCGTTCGAGAGATATGAATAAACCGGTTGAAGAAAAACCAGTAATGATTCCTGAAAACTCATCTCCTAGATGGTTCTCGTTTAAAAACTGTAACACGAGGAATGTGCGCAACGATCGCTCGGCCTGTTCCGCATTTCGTTCTGTTGAAGAACAATTCGCGCCAATTTCAATCAACGAACCTTCATCAAGGGCGCGTTCGTCATCACGAATGTTTCCTATGATTGAGCGTTTTGATTTTCCACCCTTCATATTCGTCCCGTTGTCTGTGTGATCAAGATAAGAAGCGATCGCTCTATGGACTGTTAAATCTGGATATCGACGAATTGGACTCGTGAAATGTGCATAGTGTTGACTTGCAAGGGCAAAGTGTCCAACTTCTGCTGGACTATAAATTGCTTTCGAAAGTGTTCGAAGCACCGCAAAGTGAACCGCTCGCGAGGAATCGCTGTCTTTTGTTGCTTGCAACAATTTTTGCAAATCGTGCCGTGTTGGTTCATCAGATATGCCAACCCCAACGCTTCGCGCGAACAACCGAATCTCAACCATGTCGCCAAACTTTGGCTCGGGGTGCACGCGCCGTAAAAGAGGTATGTCCATACCAGCAAATGTTCTTGCAATCGCTTCGTTTGCCTCAACCATAAACATTTCAATGATGCGATGAGTGAAAGCATTGTCTTCGGGGTGCGCATCAATGACATGACCGTTATCATCAAACTCTAATACAACTTCTGGAAGTTGCAATTCAATCATACCGTCTCGCCTTCGACGTGCTAAGAGCTTCTTTGCTAAAGTATCTGCGAGTTTTAATTTGCCAATAAGTTCTTCCGTATATGCTCCGCCGGTAACAGTGTTTTTACGTGCTTCTTTTTCATCGCCGTCAATAAGCGCTTGCGCTTCGAGATACGTTAATCGTTTCGCAGAACAAATGACTGTATTTCTCAGGCGGTGACCAAGAACACGCCCTTTATGGTCAAAACGAATAAAAACAGATTTCGCCCAGCGACGCACGCCCTCTTGCAACGAGCAAACGCCGTTTGATAACACCTCGGGCAACATTGGAATAACTTTGCGTGGAAGATACACACTATTGCCCCGTTCGATTGCGCCTAAATCAAGCGCGCCACCAATAGGAACAAAACTTGCAACGTCTGCAATGTGCACACCGAGCTCCCACTCGTTTTTGTTTTCATCGTAAGAGATATTGATTGCATCATCGAAATCACGTGCATCTGGTGGATCGATGGTAAAAATAAATTCATTCGTTAAATCTTCACGCCCCTCATCGCCTGTTTCTTCAAAATGACTCGCAGCGTTTCGTGCTTCATCTTTGGATTCCTCATTGAAATCTTCAAACAAACCATACGCAAGCATAACCGCTTGTGTTTCTACATCAGGTTTTCCCGCTTCGCCCAAAACGCGCGTTATAACACCTTCCCCTAAATAATCTTTTTCTGGGTAATGCAGCATTTCAAAAACTATTTTGTCGCCTTCTTTGGCATCCTTCGCGCCAACATCACGAATAATAATTGGGTTGTGTAGTTCCCTACCGTCTGGTTGTGCAAACCAAGATTTCCCTCGCTTGGACAAAGTGCCCACATATTCGCCGCGGCCACGTTCAAGCACTTCAACAATTTTTCCTGAAGCGCCTCTTCCTTTCCAACTTCTACTTTGCGAAACAACCACGCGAACCGTGTCGCCAGAAACCGCGTCACTCTCTGAGCCTGCGCCAATATAGATATCGCCCTCTCGAAATCGTTGCGACGGTTTCACGAAACCAAACCCGCGTTTGTTTGACCTAAATGATCCAACAATTTCCTCTGGCAATGTGGGTAAACGAACACAACCGTCTTGACCAATTTCAATTTGATTATCTTCCACGGCTTGCGCAACGGTCTCATCAAACGCTTCTTTGTCGTCGTGAATAATACGCAAATCTTTTGCAATATTCCTCACTGTTGTGGGACGATATCCATCATGGTATAGGTGGTCGAGTAACCGATTTGTAAATCTCAATGCCATAGTTGAATGCTAACTCTTATTAGATGTGCCCGAGGCGTCTTTTGATTTCTTTTTTGATTCCCTCGACTTTTTATCAGACTTTTTTGGCTTAGAGGATTCCTTTGCGGCTTTCGCGTCTTTTTTATACGAATCACTTCGGTAATCTGTTTCGTAAAAACCGCTTCCTTTAAACATCACGCCAGAACCAGCCCCAATCAGGCGTTTCAATTTTAACGTTGCACACTCTGGGCATTTCTTCTTTACCGGAGCGCTCATCTGTTGAAAAAGTTCGAATTCCTGTCCGCAAGCCTGGCATTTATAGTCGTACGTTGGCATTGTTAGTTGCTTACCGCAACCTTTGCTGGGCTAATGATGATATCTCCAAGTCGAAATCCAT
>Ga0302127_10002831_pt1 | contig 10495 bp, 4 predicted proteins | sample CB4_SCM_MG_FD_204452 | JGI IMG/M metagenome (GOLD analysis project Ga0302127, IMG submission 204452) | Marine microbial communities from Western Arctic Ocean, Canada - CB4_SCM | ecosystem: Environmental > Aquatic > Marine > Oceanic | place: Canada: Western Arctic Ocean | collected 2017-09-24
ACTTGGCGGCGGCGGCGACGGAGGCGGCGGGCTCGGCGGCGGACTCGGAGGCGGCGGACTCGGTGGCGGCGGCGACGGAGGCGGACTCGGAGGCGGCGGACTCGGTGGGGGCGGGCTCGGCGGCGGAGGACCTGCCAGACACGAGATGTCCGACCTCGACTCTGATCCATCCGCTGGTTCTGACTGAGGGCAAAGAGGCTGCTGCGTGTGCCGGGGAAAGGGTGTCGGGCCATGGGAGAGTTCGAGGCGCACTTGGTGGCGGTGGACTCGGCGGGGGCGGGCTCGGCGGTGGGCTCGGAGGCACGTGGAGGACGTTGAGGATTACGCGCTCCACGAGCTGGTACGAGGACGCATTGTACGGCACCCAGTCGTCGGGCGCGCCGGCCGGCTTCTTGGCCCAGCACGCTTGGTACTGCGCACACGGGACCGGTGGGTGCATGCGTGTGAGGTGGTGAGTGTCGTGTGTGTGCGTGGTTTGAGAAGCCAGCGACGCACGAATCCGGTTGGTGACTTGTCGCCACCGTCGACGCCGCCGCCCAGGGGCACGTACGGCACGCTCAGGTTGCGCAGGTTTTCATTGGCATCGGTGTGGTCGACGACGCCCGCCAGGTGGACCTCGCCGGCCATCGTCATCGGGTAGCACGTGGTGCCCTTGGTGACGCACTGGTGGCTGCTGCCGTCGAGGAAGCTGGTGTCGCAGCATCCCGCGCACGTGCCAATCGTGCCCGCCTGCAGCTTTTCGGTGCACGTGAGGTTGGCCTTGACCGACTGCTTGACGCCGACCCGTCCGCCGTAGTCGCTGCGCAGCCAAGGGAGAGCGCACGTGGTTAGACTTGTGGTTTGCGGGTTGTGTGCTCAGGGAACTGAGGGTCATGGCTGATCTGTTCCGTAGCTGTTCTGACTGAGGTTCGAAAGGTTTGAGTTGCACGAGCGTACTAGTCGTTGAACGTGTACTGCCCGTAGGCAATGTCGTTGCTCGTGGTGTCGATGCCCGGCTGCGTCACCGTCTGGTCGGTGCGCAACGGCGTGCCGCCCGGGTCGGAGCGCGTGAGGTTGTCGACCGACTGCGTGAACGCGGCGCGGCACGCCTCGTGAAAGGTGGCCGCGTTGGGTCCGCCCAGCGCCGTCTGGATGGCCAGCACGTCGTCGCGACGTACCTGCGCAAATAGGGAGTGCAGCCAGATCAGTGATGTGGTGGTATGCAGTCTTGCGGCATGTGGACTGAGCGGCATCATGAGCAGAATGCCAGTCTGCAAACGGTGTGGACGCTCCGACGTCCAATTTCGACGTGCTTGAGGAGGTTGGTCGCGATGTCTGGCCATTGGACTGGAAGGGCCGCATTCCATCCGATGAAGAGAAAGCCATTGCACGCAGCCATAGGATTCGTTGTATCCATTAGGCTTCTGAGCGTGCGTTGGGCTGTGTGTTGTGTTCGAAATGCAAAGAGCGCACCCACACGACAAAGTCGCCGGGCTTGAGGATGGGCGACTCAAACTCGATGTTGTCATACAGCGAGTTATGAAATACCCAATCCTCCTGAACGGAGTCGATGGTCTCAATCGTGAAGAAGATGGCAGGTCTGCGCACGCAACGACCGAGGGCGGTGACTGATTGTGCGTGTGCCTGAGGGTCCTAGAGTGTGCGTGTGCAGTGCGTAGAGAGTTCGAATTGCAAGAACGTACGGTGGAGACGGCGGCGGCGCGGGCGGCGGACTCGGAGGCGGCGGGCTTGGCGGAGGGCTCGGCGGCGGTGGAGACGGCGGCGGGGGCGACGGCGGCGGCGGGCTCGGAGGCGGTGGGCTTGGCGGAGGGCTCGGCGGCGGTGGAGACGGCGGCGGGGGCGACGGCGGCGGCGGGCTGGGCGGTGGCGGACTCGGCGGTGGCGGCGACGGCGGCGGCGGGCTCGGTGGCGGGCTCGGCGGCGGCGGAGACGGCGGTGGTGGGCTCGGGGGCGGTGGGGATGGCGGCGGTGGACTCGGAGGCGGCGAGGGTGGCGGGCTCGGCGGAGGCGGGCTCGGCGGTGGCGGGCTCGGCGGTGGGCTCGGCGGAGGGCTCGGCGGTGGCGACGGCGGCGGCGGGCTGGGTGGAGGCGGCGACGGCGGTGGGCTGGGCGGCGGGCTCGGCGGCGGCGGGCTGGGCGGCGGCGGGCTCGGTGGTGGCGATGGCGGCGGGCTCGGCGGCGGCGGGCTCGGCGGCGGACTCGGCGGGAGCGGGCACGTGCACGCCTCGTAGACGGTCGTCGTGACGGCCGTGGCCGCGTCGCAGCAGATGCAACCCGCCCAGTCGTCGTCGCTGCCACCACCACCACCACCGCCGATCGTAAGCGTCGCCGTGCAGTCGTGGGTCGTCGTCGTACTGGGGTTGAAGTACATTTGGTTGCGGTTTTGGCCCCCGTTGCCGCCCAAGCCTTCCGCTGCGCTTTTTTCGTCCTCAAAGTAGACGATGCATCCCGGTGGCGCGTCCTCCAGCCGGGCCTGCGACGCGCCGGACGCGGCCGCCAACCCGGCGTACCGAACCCCGCCGGCCGCGCCGGCGAGCGCGTACGCGTCAAGGAGAGTCGTGAGGGACGCCGCCTCGCACGCGGCCGCGTCTGGCAGCGTCTGCAGCCCCGCGTCCTCGCACGTCGCGGTGCGCAGGTTGGTCGGGATGGAGTAGCCGCCGTTTTGATGGCTCTGCGCGTACACGTTGGGCATGCCGACGAGCGTGTAGCTCGTGCCGGCCGCGCACCCTGCCGGCGTGCTCGTCACGTTGCGTTGGCGCGCAAAGCAGGGCGAGACCGGGTCGTGTGGGTGCACCTCGTCGTGGAGCCGGCGCCCCTGCACGTCGAGCTGGTCGGTGAGCTCAATGTGCGTCGCGACGCACGCGTCCTCGGCCGCCGTCTGGTTGTCGTAGGCGACGCAGGTGAAGGCTTCGCAGGGCAACGACGGCGGCGGCGCGGTGGGCGGCGGTGGCGGCGGGCTGGGCGGCGGCGGGCTCGGCGGTGGGCTCGGCGGCGGGGGGCTCGGCGGCGGCGGGACGGGCGGCGTCGCCGGCGGGGGCGGACTCGGTGGCGGCGGGCTCGGCGGCGGGCTCGGCGGGGGCGGCGAAGGTGGGGGCGGCGAGGGCGGCGGGCTCGGCGGCGGCGAGGGCGGCGGCGGGCTCGGCGGCGGCGAGGGCGGATGCGGGCAGGTGCACATCTGCCATCTGGGTTCGCCGATGGCTGGCATGACGCTCACGTTTGCGTACTGAATCCAGCACGCGGACACGTCGTCGTGGTCGTGCGGATCATTAAGACGGCGGCCGTCCAAGGACCCCGTCTGCGCGACGTGGAAGGCGTCGCACGCGGCGTCGGCGAGCTCCTCGGTGGCGTAGTAGCTGGTGCAGGTGGACTGCTCGCACGGCAGCGACGGCGGCGGCGCTGCGGGCGGTGGTGGCGACGCCGGCGGCGGTGGGCTGGGCGGCGGCGGGCTCGGCGGCGGCGGACTCGGCGGCGGCGGACTCGGCGGCGGACTGGGCGGCGACGACGGCGGCGGGGTCGGCACGCAGTAGCACAGCCGACGACGCCCTGGTTCCCCGACAATCTCATCGCACGTGAAGGCGTAGTCGCCGTTGACGGCAATCGGTGGCGTGCACCCACCGGGGAGTCCGCCATTGGTATCGTCGTCGTCATGGTGCTGGAAGGACGGGTGTCCCGCGTGGGTACCCGCAAGGTTCTCGTTCCACGGAGGGTCGGGGTACAGGGCCGCGTCGCACTGTGATGCGTTCTTGGTCACGTTGGGCGTCGCGTCGTTGGCCGCGGCGACGATGCGATGGAAGTCGTCGCGCGCGTCGCTCGGGGTCGCCGCTGTGGGATCGAGCGCAGGGAGCAACGCGTGCGTCGCGTTCACGTCGCAGAACAGACCGTAGGACGCGCACGTTTCCTCGCAGTTGCCGCTGCTGACCCCGCTGACCCCGCCGAGCCCGCCGCCTCCGGGCGTGCTCCAGTACCAGTTGACCGACGGTGGTGGCGACGCCGGCGGTGGAGGGCTCGGCGGCGGCGAGGGTGGCGGCTCTGGCGGAGGGAGCGTGCAGTGGCAGCGGGTAAACGCCAGCCCACAGAGCTCGTTGTACGACTCGCCGTCGTTGGACCAGACCATGTCGCCCTTGACGTACGACACGCCGAGTGCATCGGTGAACAGGATGCACGGGCCCATGTAGATGCCTTGAGAGGACTTGTCGGCATTGTTGTTGTTGTAAAAGGTCGTGCCATGTGCGCCCGTCTGCCGTGAGTTGTAGATGTGCTCGCACTGCGTGGCCGTGACCGGGTAGGCGGTCATCTGGTCCTGCGTGCACTCGGGCTCGAGATCCATGGGCGCCATCGGAGGTAGGCTCGGCGGCGGGGCGGTCGGTGGCGACGCCGGCGGCGCGCTCGGCGGCGGGGCTACCGGGGGCACGGACGGGCTCGAGTCGTGGCAAAAGCACGTCAGCCTCGACTCTAGGCAGAGCGGCGAGGCGGTTGTCAGCGTGCGCAACGCGGTGCACGAGTAGAACCAAGCCCATCCGACGTCGCTCGCCTTGTCCAGGATGCAGATGCCAGGTCCGTGCGCGAGGGCGCGCCCGCGTCGCGCCGTCGCGTCCTCGTCCTCGCAACCCACTGCGGAGAGCGGGTCGTTTGAGAGGCCCGCTCCGTGCACCTCCTTGAGCATCTGGCACTGGTCAAAAGTCACCGGATTCGTCAGCGCGTCCTCCATGCTCTCGCAGGCGCCGCTCGGGGGCGGCGGCGGCACGTTGGGTGGCGGGCTCGGCGGCGGCGGGCTCGGCGGTGGAAACGGCGGCGCGCTCGGCGGATTGGCGGGCGGCGGCGGCGGCGACAGGATGCGGCACACGCTGGCAAAGTGCGTCGCCTCGCTCACGAGCTTGGTGCAACACGTGCGCACTCCGGCGACGGCGATGCCAACGTTGGTCTCGACCGGGAAGCCGCCCGCGACGTCGGACACGCAGTAGGCCGCGATGTCCTCGACGGCCGTGTCGTCGGTGAGCACGTCGACCGGGTTGCCGCGCATCGCGCAGTCGGGACAGGGACACTCCTCGATGGCGCTCGCGTCCCATCGAATGCCATTGGGGTGCGCGACGCAGGTGTAGCCCACCTCGTGTGCGTTGCAGCACTGGAAGCCGCTTCCGCATCCGCCGTTGCAACCCGAGAAGCCGCCGTTGAGCATCACGCCCGTCGCGGGGTCGACGTCGTCGCAGGTGCCGACGGCGTCGTCGACGCAACGCGGCACGTTCAGCGACACGCCGGCTGCGCCAAAGACGCAGGCGGTCCAGCCGTCGGCGCACGCGTCGACGGCGCCTCCAAAGCTCGTGTCCTGCGCCACCCAGCGGTTGACCCAGTGGGTCGCGGGATCGATGGTCGTCGTCGTGGACGTCGCGTCGCACGTCATGCTCGCGACAACAATGGCGCGGTTGTTGGTCGTGACGTAGCATTGCATGTTGAGATCGTTCTGCGCGTCGACGGCGTCGCATGCGGCCTTGGCGTCGACTTCGTTTCCGTGCGCCGAGCTCAGCGCGGCGTAGGGCGTGCACGGCTGCTGCGGCGGCGGCGGCGGCGGCGTCAGGGGCGGCGGCACCGGCGGCGGCGGGCTCGGCGGCGGCGGGCTCGGCGGGGTGGGACAGAGGAGTTTCTCGGCAATATCGCATGCGTCTGAAGCGTCGTTGTAGCCGCAGATCTGCAGCTCCACGTACGGCTTGGCAGGGGCGATTGGCTTCCAGCGGTAGGCTTGGTCGCAGTTGTCACGGCTGCCAAGGTTGAAGCAGAAGCTCGCGTTGACGTTGACCACGGAGATGGGCGTCTTGCCGATCGTGAGGTGGGCCAGGTAGGAGCACCCGCCCGGGATGGCGGGTGGCACGGGTGGTGGCGACGTCGGCGGCACCGCGGGCGGCGGGGGCGGCGAGGGCGGCAGCGCGAGCGAGCAATCGACCGTCGCATCGCCGGGCGAGAGCCACGCGCGGCCCATGGGCGTGAGCGTGCCGTCCTCGTAGCAGAGGCGCGTGCTGAGACCTCCCTCGATGTTGCTGCTCTCGTAGTGCGTCTGCCACGCGCTAAAAGAGTGAGAGAATGTGTGTGTGTGTGGGAGTGTGCGTGTGCGTGTTCGAGTGCATGGTTGCAAACCCGTAGCGTCGTCCACCATGAAACCCTCGCAACCCGATCCTCGGTCTCCAGAAACTTGAGCGACCCCACGCCGTGCTCGTTGACGCCCGAGACCGGATCGAGAAACTGCTGCGTCTGCCGCTGGCACGAGTGCACGTTGCTCTCGTCGGGATCGCCCTCGTTGGTCTCGGACTCGCAGCTCATCTCGGACACCCAGAAGACACGGTCAGTGACCCAGCGATACCACCTGCGCAGCCAAGGAGCAGCAGCCGCATTAGAGTGTGGCAAGCTGCGTCCCGTGTGTCGCATGGCGCAGAAAGGTTCGAATGCTTGAGCGTACTGGTATGGCCCACGAGTGGCGTTGGCGAGCGTCTGGATCTCGGAGATCAGGTCGGCCTTGGTCTCCTCGAGGATGCCGTCGGTGCCCGTCCAGGCGTCGACGTTGCAACGGTAAAAGTGGAGGTCGAGCACCTGGATGCGGTCAATGTCGCAGGCGGCGCGCGCCTCGCACGCAGCGACGAGCTCGGCAAACCATCTGGCATTCCCCCTGTACCCTGTTCCTCGACGCACCGTCGGGCTGACGAGGATGAGGTTGTTGGCGTCGGCGGCTTCCGTGATGTCCACGAGCGCCTTGGCGTAGTCCTCTGGATCTTCGAGCTGGCTCTGGCTGTTCTGCTTGAACCACCTGTGAAGGCCCACAGGGACTTTAAACATCTCCGCGGTGAGATGAAGAGTCATCTGTGCCACCGGCGTGTATCGGGTCTTCGTAAAGGTGCGGTGCGAGGTTCAAAGAGCCAAAGCGCACGGTTCGTTCGCCAGGTTGAGGTATCGCGGCGGGTTTTCGTGGAAGAGCGCCTTGGTCCGTGCGAGCTGCTCCGTCAGCTGCAAACTGCCATTGCACTTGGGCGAGCCGGCCCACTGCGAGCCCGCATTGAGGCTATCGCGGCTGAGGCTTGTCAGGTAGCACCGCGAGATGGCCCCGCCCACCGTCTCCTGCGTGTCGACGTAAAAGCCGTGGAGACTGGGCACAAACTCGATCTGCGCACAGCGGGCAACCAAACGGATCGCTCTGGCGTTGTACCCACAAAGGAAAATTGAACAAACTGTTTGGTGGGCCGCACCAGCCCGAGACGGCCGACAGCGAGGCGGTCACGGGCCGCCGAGGTTAGAAGGTTAGAAGGTGTTCAAAGTGAAAGTAGCGTACGTGGTGCGCGTTCATGAAGAAGACCTGCTCGAGGTTGTCCGGCATGAGGTTGTAGTTAGAAGTCCACGAGATGTGGTCGCCAAAGTGGTCCATGCACGCAACCGGAACATTGTCGCTCAGAATGAGACCCTTCTTGTCCACGACGGTGCCGTCGAACGGCGTCTGCTGGTCGGGGTCCTGCCCGGGCGAGAGCGGCGGCGGCGGCGACAGCGGGGATGGATTGGGAGTCCCGGGCGGGCTGGCCACGCCGCAGTGGCACGACCATGGGAAGATGCACGTCGTCGTCGTGTCGGGGTTGTCCATGTACCCGTAAAAGGTCCAAACCGTCGCAGGTCCGGTTAGCAGTGATTGCGAGAAGCATCCGTGTGGACGGCTGTTGCTGCTGGCGTATACGGTGTGAACGCCACCGGGATTGGCGTGTTCCGACAGAATGCGGCACTCCTCAACCGTAAGCGAGACGAGGCACTTTCCGTCGTCTCCGAGTCCGGTATTAGTCCCATCCTGGACCGGCTGCACTGGAGAAGGTGACGAGGGCGGTGCGGGCGCCGAAGGCGGCGCCTGCGGCGGCAGCGGGTAGCACTCGAAGCGCCAGTAGTGCGCCGGCTCGTTCTCGTCGCACGCGGCTCGAACGAGCTTCTTGACGTCTGACGCGGTCCACTGATCGTAGCCCGTGTCCTCAAAGGGCACGATGCACTTTCCGCTGTGGTCTTTCAGCAAGAACGGTCCGTTGCTCATCGTCGATTCGGCGTATCCAGGCACGGTGGTGGGATAGAAGCGTTGGCTCACGTCGACGGTCATGGGTGGGAAGCTGTACGCAAGGAGCTCCATGGTGACGGCGTTTTCGTCGGACGCCGACGGGTCGGACCAGAGGTACAGGTTGGGTCCCGACCCGCTGGTGGTAGTGTGCCGTCCGGACACGAACAACCAAAAGTCGCCGGGGATGGTGCCCTGGTGGTCTGTGGAGGCTGCTGCAAAGAGGTAGGCGCTCATGTACCACTCGGCCGTGTAGTCGGCGGGTTCGACGTCGAGCATGAGCCGTTCGCCTGCAGAGGGCCAGGCGCTCGTACCGGAGGAGGACCACTGCAGCGGCCGTCCCCACTGCGCAGCGCCGCCAAGCGTACCGCCGTTGTGGATGCGCGTGACGGAAGCATCGCCGTTGTTACCGCACGCGTGCTGTTGGAGCAACTGCGGGGCCGTGTTGCAGATGCACCGTTGGTAGTGCGTCGGTGCGGTGGACTCGCCGACGCACCAGACCGTGTCCGAGTCGACGGTGTTGAGGTTCATGTAGTAGGCATCGGGCGTGACGATTGTCGTACCCGTGGCCGGATCAAAGGCGACGTCAAAGGTGCGCACAAAGTAGCAGCCCGGCGGTGCCTCGTCTGCGCTTGTGCGGTCGACCTCGCCTCCCCAAGTGCCACCACGGTCGATCGCAGCCTTCTCGCACTGGTAGCTCGTCGGCTCGAGCTCGGCATCGCATCCATTGCCATTGTTGGTGACCACGCTGTTGGCGACGGGCGAAAACGGCGACGGCGGCGGCGGTGTCGGTGCGGCGCCGGGCGGATACGGCGGCGACGCTGGCGACGGCCCCTTTGGCGGGGGTACGCCGGGCGGTGCCAGAGGAGGGGCGGGCGGCGCAAAGGGCGGGCTCGGGAGCGACGGCGGCAGCGAGGGCGAGCAGTAGACGACGCGGTCGGCGGTCTCCTCGTTGCCGCACTGCGTGCCGCCCGCGTCGCTCACGCAGATGCCGTAAAAGTTGCCAGGGGCGTGGTAGTACTTGGAGCACTCGGCCGTGCACGTGGCGACATCCGTCCCGTCGCAGGCGGCAAAGAGCGCGTCGCGCAGCGGCTGCATCGTCTCGTTGATGGCGGCCGCGTCCGTCGCGTCGTTGCGGTTCAGGCGCGCGCAGCGGTCGATCTGGTTGACGCCGTCCTTGTTGAAGTCCCGAACGTCTCTCTTGGCTGGGATGCCGGCCTCGTCGTAGGCCGGGCACCCCGTCGGCGAAAACGGCGTCGGTGGCGACAGTGGTGGGGGCGATGCCGGCGGCGGGAGCGTCGGCGGCGGCGCGCTGGGCGGGGGCGTCGGGCACATGAACGTGCTGCCCTCGACCTCCTGGCAGCTGTTGGCCGAGCCGCTGACCGTCCGTTTGCAGAGCACGGCGCCGACCACGGAGATGCCGTCGTCAAACACCAAGGTGTGGATGCCGTCGCCGGCACTTTGATCGTACTGGTTGTGTCGCGAGTTGGCGTTTTTGGTCGAGTAGGGGTGCACCTTGGCGGCCCAGGATCTGTCGCAGTTGTTGCGGCTTCCGATGTCCTCGCAGAGTCTGAGGTTTCCACCGACCTCGGTGGAGAAGGTGCGCCCCGATGCGACAATGTACTCGTAGAGCTCCGGACAGGCGTAGCCCGGGTTGTTGGGCGGCGGCGCCGGCGGGGGTGGGCTTGCAATCCACGAGCGGCACAGCAGCGTCGCGCTCTGGTGCGCCGCGCCGGGCGAGCAGTCGTTGTAGTAGAGGATGTTCTGCGTGTCGGACACGTACAGCAGGAAGCACCCCGTCGGGTAGGAGCACTCGCTGATGGTCTGCGCCTGCGCAATCTGCAGGTTGAGGCCGCTCAGCTGCGCCGCCGTCTGCGTGCAGTAGCCCGCGCTCTCGATGCCGGCCGAGTACTCGGACTCCTCGCACGCCGCCCCCTCGCCCTCGACGCCGAGGGCGGCCAGGTGGGGCGTGCGCGGCGGCGGAGGCGGGGGTGGCGGGCTGAGGGTGCGGCAGATGCATTCGTAGTAGTAGTTGCTGTTGTCGAGCGGCGCTGCGGCCTTGCACGGGTAGGCGCTCGTCAGAAACTCGTTGAAGTAGACGTTTTGGTACCGAGGCTCTCCAGGATTCATGACGTAGAAGCAACCCGGTGGGTGCACCTCGTCGTACGAGGTGACGTCGAAGCCGTTTGGCACGTTGCCAAGAGCGATTGCGTTTTGCGCGTCCTCGCGCACCGTGCTGACGTACGTCACGTCCGGCATTTCACTCGCCGCCTGCGCGCACTCCTCCGCCGTGTCGATGATCGTGTCGGACACGCAGATGCCGCCGTTGAAGTTGTTGGTCGCCTCGGTGTAGTCCTCGTCGGGCGGCGGCGACGGCGGCGGCGGGCTCGGCGGCGGCGAGCTCGGCGGCGGGATCGGCGGGGGCGGCGACGG
>Ga0302127_10002834_pt1 | contig 10493 bp, 8 predicted proteins | sample CB4_SCM_MG_FD_204452 | JGI IMG/M metagenome (GOLD analysis project Ga0302127, IMG submission 204452) | Marine microbial communities from Western Arctic Ocean, Canada - CB4_SCM | ecosystem: Environmental > Aquatic > Marine > Oceanic | place: Canada: Western Arctic Ocean | collected 2017-09-24
CTATGACTGGGTAGCAACAGATAAGCATAGGCCTGATGATGGGATCTACCAACTCTTCCTCTAAGTTGGTGAAGCTGGGCCAAGCCAAGTTTGTCAGCTCGGTCTATAAGGATCGTGTTTGCACTAGGTACGTCGATGCCGGTTTCGATTATTGTAGTACAAACTAGAATGTTGTAACGCTTGTGATAGAAATCGGCCATTACCCTTTCCAGGTCTCTTTCTGGCATCTGTCCATGAGCGACGCAGACACGAGCTTGGGGAATGATTTCCTGAATATGTTGGGCCGCTCTATCAATAGACTTTACTTCATTGTGTAAATAGAACACTTGGCCGCCACGCAACAACTCCCTGGATGCTGCTTCTTTTACTAAGCTATCTTGATGCTCTCTAACAAACGTTTTTACTGATAAGCGTTTTGCCGGAGGTGTAACAATCAGAGAAAGGTCACGAATTCCCGCTAAAGCCATATTGAGAGTTCTTGGTATGGGGGTAGCAGTCAATGTCAGTATGTCTACATTAGTTCGTAATGACTTGAGTTTCTCCTTCTGCCTCACTCCGAATCTATGCTCTTCGTCAATTATCAATAATCCAAGATTACTATAATTGAAATCTGCAAAAAGCAATTTGTGAGTGCCAATTAAGATGTCGACTTTCCCGGCAGCTATGTTCTTTATGCTTTCAGCTTGCTCGGGGGCTGATTTGAATCTGGAGATAACGTCAATTTCAAACGGCCAGTCTGCGAAGCGATCTTTGAAGCTTTCATAATGTTGCTGAGCTAAAAGAGTGGTAGGCACGAGTATGGCAACTTGTTTATTATTCTGGGCTGCGACGAAAGCTGCACGCATGGCTACTTCAGTTTTCCCGAAGCCAACATCACCGCAGACTAACCTATCCATTGCCCGGCCATTTTTCATGTCTTCAACTACTGCTGTAATGGCAGTTAATTGGTCCGCGGTTTCCTCAAAAGGAAAGCTAGCTGCAAACTTCTCATATTCCATGGGATCACATTTATAGGTGAAACCTTTTTTGGATTCCCTGTGTGAGTAGATATCGAGTAGCTCAACGGCCACATCATGGATCTTTTCGGCAGCCTTACGTTTTGTTTTTAGCCACTGATCGGAGCCTAAATGATTAAGCGGTGCCCCATCTTGGTCAGCCCCACTGTAGCGGCTTATAAGATGAAGTGATGCTACAGGAACGTATAGCTTTGCTGCATTCGCGTATTCTAGAGAGAGGAATTCAGTAGCTTCGCCATCGGTAGTTATTGTCTCGAGTCCTCGATAACGACCAACTCCATGATCAAGATGGACTACTGCATCATTTAAGTGAAGTTCAGTGAGGTTTTTAACAATAAAGTCCGTATTACTTTCCGATTTCCCTCTCCGTCGACGCTGGGCTACTCGATTTCCAAATAGCTGCGCTTCGGTTATTAGTGCTAATTGTTCTTCTTCGAGCCACATTCCTTCATCGAGAGGCGCGATGCAAATTCCTATAGCCGCTTCGCTAATTAAAAAATCATGCCAATGTTCAAAAGGGGCCGGGACTATCTCTATCTGCTTAAACAATTCCAACATTGTTTCTCTGCGCCCAGCAGATTCAGCGCAAAATAATATTCGACACTCTTGCTGCTTTATAAATTCTTGAACAGCGCTAAACGGCTTCTGATGTTTAATGCTATTACTAAGATCTGGGAGCGTTCGAGCGCCTAGGCTGGTGGCGCTAGAGCTTTTTTTGAATTGGATTTTTGGAAGCAGCTTTAATTGATTCATTACAGAGTCTGCGGATACAAAAATATCTTTGGGGCTCAGTATGGGCCGGTAACGATCAATTAGTCGATCCGCATAGCGATTTTCAATCCCTTGCCAAAATTTATTGCCAGCTAGAGAAATATCTCCAACTTGGCAACAAATTGTTGATTCTGGGAGATAGTCAAACAGTGAACTCAGTTTATCGAAAAACAAAGACAGATAGTATTCTAACCCGGGCGAACTGATGCCATCGCTGACATCTTGGTAGAGCGGGCATTGGCGCAAATCGATATCGAACTGTTCTTGAAAATTACTGCGAAATTTTGTGATACCAGCGCTGTCTAGGGGAAATTCCCTTCCTGGTAATAATTTAATTTCAGAAACTTGCTGATCAGACCGCTGGGTTTCTGGGTTAAAAATCCGCAAAGTTTCTATTTCGTTATCAAACAAATCGATTCTATATGGAAGCTGGCTACCCATCGGATAGATATCTATTATGGAGCCTCGAACGGCAAATTCTCCATGCTCAAGTACCGAATCAACAGACAGGTAACCGGTCTTTATTAGCTCGCTGCGAAATTTATCGATATCTAAAGTTTGTCCTATAGACAAATCTAAACTGTTTGCAGAAATATATCTCTTAGGAGGTAGCTTGTGCATCAAACTGCTCATGGAAATAACTAATATGCCTTGTTTGAGCTTAGGTAAACGAAATAGTGCGCTGAGGCGATCCGAGATTATATCTTGATGCGGTGAAAAATTGTCATAAGGTAGCGTCTCCCAATCAGGAAGACTAAATACGTCTAGATCATTGTTGTTCGCACAAAAATATTTTAATTCGCGTTTGAATCTATCAGTAGATACGTTGTCTTCACATATAAGTAGCAATGGCCCGGGGCATTTGGCAGCTGCGTTCGCAATAGCCAAGCTCAGGGCGCTTCCCACGGCATCATCCCAATGGGCTGCTTGTAAATTATCACTAGGTAGTGGTGGATTAAAAATTTGAGACATGGGATCAGCGGAGCGCAAGAGGCAGCTAGTTGGCTTGGGTAACTCTAATTATATCGCATTTCGGTATGGCCGGGTTGAAAGAAATGACGGTTATCATTCATGATAATCGACAGCTAAGTTGCACAAGGATTCCTTTCGCAAGATAATACCGTCCTTCTCAAACTTGGCACTTTAAAAAAGGGGGTTTCGTGGATCGTCCAAGCATAGATGATTATTTCGGTGACTGGAAACAACGAGAAGCCTTAGTGCAGGAAATGATTCCTGTGATAGGGCGGTTATTTAGCAAAAGGAATGTTGGCATTTATATATATGGTCGTCCGCTTCATAACCGCTCTGTTACTTTTATTATGAAGTCACATCGATTTGTCCGCCAAATTGAACGCAATGAAATGTCCGAATTCGAGACCCATCCTGTATTGATAGCGTTGGCTAAGCTGGATCTTTGGCATGCCCAAATTGATCTCGGAAAACTGACAGTCAGCTTCATGGAACAGCTAAATAGCAAGGGGGGCGACGCACAAGATGTTGATGCTTTTGTTGGGACGAAGCTAAATTATCTAGTCGGTATTTCTGAAGCGCCAATAAAGAAACCTCAAGATGTGGTGCTTTATGGGTTTGGTCGAATTGGTCGATTGATGGCTCGTTTGCTGGTTGAGCGGACTAGTACCCCAGATATCATGAGATTGCGAGCTATTGTAGTGCGGCCTGGTCAGGCAGGAGATTTGCAAAAACGAGCTAGTTTATTTACCTCAGACTCCGTGCATGGTGCTTTTCAAGGCACTCTGCGAGTGGATGATGAGAATAACTGTTTGATTGCAAATGGTAATGTGTTGAAAGTTATCTATGCTAATAGCCCGGAAGAAATTGATTACACCAAGTATGGGATTGATGATGCCCTCATTATTGATAACACCGGTAAATGGAGAGATAAAGCTGGACTGTCGCTTCACCTTCAATCTAAAGGGGCGGCGAAGGTTCTATTAACGGCCCCGGGAAAAGGCGACCTCAAAAATATTGTCTACGGTATTAATGACGATCAAATGAATAGCGATGACAAGATTGTTACCGCAGCTTCATGTACTACGAATGCAATTGCCCCAGTGTTAAAAGTTGTAAATGATGAATTTGGTATTATTAATGGGCATGTTGAAACAGTTCATGCTTATACCAATGACCAAAATCTTATCGATAACTACCACAAAGGCAGTCGACGTGGCCGCAGCGCGGTACTTAATATGGTGCTCACTGAAACTGGAGCTGCAAAAGCTGTAGTTAAAGCGATTCCAGAATTGAAAGGAAAGCTTACCGGAAACGCAATTCGAGTTCCGATTCCCAATGTTTCTATGGCTATCATGAATCTCACGCTTGAAAGGGAAACCAGCAAAGAAGAGCTCAATGAATTTCTACGAAATATAGCTTTACATTCGAAATTACAAGATCAAATTAGTTACACTGAATCAAAGGATGCTGTGTCCAGTGATTTTGTTGGCACTCGAGAGGCTGGCATCGTAGATTCTAATGCCACCATTGTTAATGGTAGAAGTTGCGTACTATATTTATGGTATGACAATGAATTTGGTTATTGTTGCCAAGTAGGGCGAATGGTTTACAAAATGGCTGGGATCAACCTGTCTCAATACCCTTTGGAAGAATGACTCGACGTCGAGAGATTTGCTCAATCACTAGGTGTGCGCGCTTATCGATATGATTTATTTCAGCTAAGAGAGAGCAGTCAGCTATCGGTTTTCTGGCGAATCCTTATGCAAGATTTACTACGCCATCATAGTTTTTCCGCTTTGCTTCTTTTAGCACTTAGCGGGGGTTTATTTTTTTATACCGATGATGAATTCAAATTATTTGAACTGTCTGGGTTTACCATGGGCACTTCGTATAACATCCAATTGGTCGAGGTGCCGGATGGCCTTTCGCAGGAGGAAATAGCTCTTCAAGTTTTAGAAATGCTCGAAGAGTTGGATAAGCAAATATTTTCCACCTATGCGGCGAATTCTGAGCTATCCCGATTGAATCGTCACGAAGTAAACATACCTTTTACTGCGTCTCGCGAGATGATCGAAGTGCTTTCACTGGCTATAGAAGTTGGCCAATTGTCCAATGGTGCCTTTGATGTGACCGTTGGTGCATTAGTTAATCTTTGGGGTTTTGGGCCAATAATAAATGGCAATTTTGACTCTGTGCCCGAGCAGAAAGCCTTGGATAAAGCGCTGAGAAGAGTTGGTTACCAGTTTATTGAAATCGACAAGGCTAATTCAGAAATTGTGAAGCTCTCTGAGATATCGATTGATTTATCGGGCATCGCCAAGGGGTACGCAGTAGACGAGTTAGCAGCGTACTTCGATGGTATGAGTGTAGATGACTATTTTCTTGAAATTGGTGGTGAATTAAAAATAAAAGGATACAAGCCGGGAGAAATAAGTTGGGTGCCTGCGATAGAAACACCGCTCGTTACTGACTCCCAAGTTTATGAGGTATTTTATACCAAAGGTGAGTCAATAGCCGTCGCTGGCTCCGGAAATTATAGAAACTATTTTGAAAATGGCGGAGTTCGCTACTCGCATGAAATTGATCCACGCACAGGCAAACCAATTTCTCATGATTTGGCTGCCGCCTATGTTATAGACGGTTCAGCCGCTAGAGCTGATGCTTTAGCAACTGCATTTATGATCTTAGGGTTGGAGCAGTCGATTGAATTAGCAATGCGCGAGAATCTGGCAGCTTATTTCATTTTTGACGACGGCGGCAATGGGTTCTCTGCTTCGGTCACTGCAGAATTTAATCATTTTCTTGAAGCGCCGCAATAAGTTTAGGTAAGTTACCACCTTGCTGCGCTTAGTTAGCGAATCATGGACCACAGTTTTCCGGTAAATTCGTTGAATTATTTTCTCGCTAAAACCTTCAATTCTTCGGCTATAATAAAGGTTACCGTAGAGTTGGGCTGAGTGGTTTAAACCAAGATTTTTGGCAGCTTGATTCTAATGAGCAAATGACTAAATTCAAAGCTTGTTTAGCTAACTAGCAGTGGGGGATGTCATTAGGTCTTTAAGCCTGCAAATAACCTGTGCGTGTAAGGGTTCTCAACCATAAAACACTTGCTATCGCGAGCTGATATGTGTAAATTCCCATCCGCTGTAACCGGCGGATAATAGGGCTTTTCTACGACTCTGAAAGCGGCAGTAAATGTTGCAAGAATACGTCGTTGAAACTGGACTTGTAAAACTTAGTCAAAAGATAGCCCGGATATTAATTAGACGAGTTGTTGGCTGGAGGCGAGCTAGTGGTAGTTGGTTAAAATGGCGTGCATTTGCGCTGCTTGCGCTTAGTGGAATTTCTCAATGAGTAGTGACAACCAGTCCTTGGCATTTTTTGCCAACGAGCATGATCTAGTAGTTGATTATGCTGAAGGGCTCACTGCTACTGGTAGTTACATTCGTTGGTTGTTTTTCTTTGCAGTTGAGGCGTCGAATCCCAAAACCGAATAAATTGAGACCCTAGAGTTAGCTTCTGGGGTCGTTATTGTTTGTAAATAAGAAATTATGCGCCGGCATTATCGGGGTGGCCTAGCATTAGGCATCACTAGATTAGGTTTAGAATGTTGCGCAACGTTCGGGATTGTTAAGTATGGTAGTCGGAGTTTAGAGCTTGGAATTATCAAACGAGTTTTTAGAAGGGCTAAAACCATTTCTTTTTTATTCTGCAGCGGTGCTGGCGGTTGTTATTACGATGCTTGGCCTGTCTTTCTTTCTAGGTCAAAGAGTTTCTAGGCCTGATAAAGATTTGCCTTTCGAGTCCGGCATAGTTTCTGTTGGCTCTGCTCAGTTTCGTATATCTGTTCATTTTTACCTCACAGCCATACTTTTTATTATCTTTGATCTCGAGGTGGTGTTCTTGTTTGCCTGGGCGGTAGCCGTGAGGGAATCAGGTTGGCTAGGATTTATCGAAATAAGCATCTTTATTTTTATATTGATTGTAGCGCTGTTTTATTTGTGGAGAATCGGAGCCCTTGATTGGCGTACTGATACTCAAAAACGTCAATTGAAGAACCTTGCCGGGCCAGGCGGTGTGACTAACAAGAAGGAATTCAAACTATGAATTGGGAATTGCAGGCTGCAGATGAGGCATCATCGCCAAAACCGGGCGGTAGCCAGTTCGATGACTTCATACGCCGTAACGTAGTTATGACCAATTTAGAAGATATGGTGGCCTGGGGACGAAAGAATTCAATTTGGCCCTTTAATTTTGGGCTTTCATGTTGCTATGTCGAAATGGCTACAGCATTCACCTCACGTCATGATTTAGCGAGATTTGGTGCTGAAGTTATTCGGGGCACACCGCGACAGGCGGATATGATTGTTATTGCAGGAACTGTATTTCGAAAGATGGCGCCGGTCGTGAAGTTGCTTTATGACCAATTACTAGAGCCCAAATGGGTGATTTCCATGGGTTCTTGTGCTAACTCAGGCGGAATGTACGATATTTACTCTGTCGTCCAAGGGGTAGATAAGTTCTTACCGGTAGATGTTTATGTTTCTGGTTGTCCTCCGCGCCCAGAAGCACTACTTCAGGGTTTAATCTTGTTGCAAGAATCCATTGGTCGAGAAAGACGTCCCTTAAGTTGGGTGATAAATGATCAGGGCATTATCCAGAAGGAAGCGCATCCGGTCCAACGTGAGGTTCGCCACGCTGATAGAATCGCAGCGACAGAGCTGCGTTCCCCGGATGATGTTTAATAATAAAAGAAATAGATACGCCATAACCTTAAAGTAATAGATAAAATGCAAGCTGCGCAAAATTCAACTCAGTTAGACCCTCAAGTAGAAACGCTGATGGCTAGATTACGTCAGGATTTCGGTAGCCGGATACTTGCGGAGCAGCCAACTTGTGACGGTATTCCTACACTATGGGTTGATCGTCAGCATATTAAGCCGCTATTGAAGAGTTTAAAAAGTGAAACACAGCCTAAATTCGAGATGCTGTTTGATATTACGGCGATTGATGAGCGCTTAAGGAGCCATCGCGATGGCCAGCCGATCAGCGAGTTTACGGTTGTTTATCACCTTATGTCTTTTACGGGGAATTGCGATATTCGAGTCAAAGTGCCGTTGATGGACAACAGCTTGAGTCTCCCCACTATCGTAGATATTTGGCCTAATGCCAATTGGTACGAGCGGGAAACTTGGGACATGTTTGGCATTCAGTTCGATGGTCATCCCAATTTATATCGAATAGTGCTTCCACCTACGTGGGAAGGACACGCATTGCGCAAAGAGCACCCAGCTCGAGCGACTGAAATGGAGCCTTTTTCACTAGATCAAGAAGCCGGTGATATCGAGCAAGAAGCGCTGAAGTTTAATCCTGAAGAATGGGGTATGCAGCGAGAGTCCGAAAATTCTGAATTTATGTTCCTAAACCTTGGCCCAAACCACCCAAGTGTGCACGGTGCTTTTCGGATAGCGTTGCAGTTGGATGGTGAAATTCTTGTTGATGCTGTGCCTGATATTGGCTACCACCATCGTGGTGCTGAAAAGATGGGTGAGCGCCAATCTTGGCACACTTTTATCCCGTATACAGACCGAATCGATTATCTGGGTGGGGTGTTAAATAATCTGCCTTATGTGATGGCTGTCGAGAAAATGGCTGGCATTGAAGTGCCTGAAAGAGTGAAAGTTATCCGTATCATGCTTTCGGAGATGTTTCGAATCTGCAGTCATTTACTGTTCTACGGGACTTTTGCGCAGGATGTTGGCCAACTGTCACCAATTTTTTACATGTTTGTGGAGCGTGAGCGTATCTTTAATATTATTGAATCAATTTGTGGTGCGCGCATGCATCCTGGTTGGTTCCGTATTGGCGGTGTTGCTCAAGATCTTCCAAATGGCTGGGAAACTCGCGTAAAAGAAATTCTAGATTTCATGCCAGCTCGTTTGGATGAGTACGACAGCATGGTGATGAATAACGGTATTCTTAAGCGGAGGACGCAGGGTGTTGGTGCCTACGATACGCAAACAGCTTTTGATTGGGGGGTCACAGGAGCAGGTCTGCGAGCTACAGGTCTTGAGTGGGACTTTAGGAAGCAACGTCCTTACAGTGGTTACGAGAATTTTGATTTCGATGTACCGATAGCAGTGAATGGTGACTGTTACGATCGTTGCGCAGTGCGTGTCGAGGAAATGCGGCAAAGCCTACGTATTATTAAGCAATGTTTGGATAATATGCCGTCTGGACACTACAAGTCAGACCACCCACTCACAACACCTCCTCGTAAAGAAAACACCATGCAAGATATTGAAACTTTAATTAACCACTTTCTGAGCGTGAGTTGGGGGCCGGTTATTCCGCCAAACGAAGTTACTGTTTCGGTAGAAGCCACCAAGGGAATTAATAGTTACTATTTGGTGAGTGATGGGAGTACTAATTCTTATCGAACCCGAATACGAACTCCTTCTTTCGCTCACTTACAGATGATCCCAACTATGAGCCGCGGTTTTATGGTGCCCGATTTAATAGCAATTATCGCCAGTATCGATTTCGTAATGGCTGATGTTGATCGATGAGTATTTAAACGAAATGAGCAAAAATGTCATTGCCAGTTCAGCGGTACGTGCGAGAAAATTAAGTGCGGAAGAAATCGTTGAAATAGAACATGAAATGGAACTGTATCCAGACAAGCGAGCTGTGGGTCTGGAAGCGCTAAAGATTGTACAAAAGCATCAAGGCTGGGTATCTGATGAAAGCCTTTTGGCTGTAGCCAAGTATCTAGAAATACCTATAGCTGACCTGGAAGGTGTAGCGACTTTCTTCAATCTGGTCTATCGCCATCCAGTTGGCAAAAACGTCATCTTGTTTTGCAATAGTGTTAGCTGCTGGATCATGGGCTGCGATGGTTTGCGCGAACACATAAAGAAAGAAGTGGGCATCGATTTTGGAGAAACCAGTGAGGACGATGAATTTACAATGATCCCTGTTCCTTGCTTGGGTGATTGCGATCGAGCGCCAGTAATGATGGTGGGGCCTTCTTTGCATCGAAATTTAACTGCGGAAAAAATTGATCAAATCATTTCTGAATATCGCGGTAAGTAAAAATTTACAATATTCAAAACGGTTAGCTTAAGAAATTTAAAAGGTAAGTAGGCAAAAAGTGGTAAATAACCCTCTAACAAAAAACATCGACATGTCGCGTCCGCCGAAAGACATAGCTGCGTATCAGGCTGCAGATGGCTATCAAAGTATTCAGGAGATTGCGAAAGGCCTTGGCCCTGATGATGTTTTAAAGCTAGTTAAAGACTCTGGTTTGAAAGGAAGGGGTGGTGCTGGATTCCCAACTGGCTTGAAGTGGAGTTTTGTACCCCAGGGGGAAAACACCCCAATTCAAAAATACTTGGTAGTAAACGCCGATGAAATGGAGCCGGGTACATTTAAAGACCGCTTGCTGATGGAGGGCGATCCACATCTTCTCCTTGAAGGTATGATCATCGCCGCATATACGATAAGAGCGAGTAAGGCTTATATATTTCTCCGTGGCGAATATATAGCTTCAGAGCACGCGTTAAAAACAGCTATAAAAGAAGCTTACGAATGCGGGTTGTTAGGGGAAAATATTCTTGGAACGGGCTTTGATCTAGATATTATTTTACATACTAGTGCCGGCCGTTATATCTGCGGTGAAGAAACAGCCTTACTAAATGCATTGGAAGGTAAGCGAGCTAATCCTAGGGCAAA
>Ga0302127_10002839_pt1 | contig 10486 bp, 6 predicted proteins | sample CB4_SCM_MG_FD_204452 | JGI IMG/M metagenome (GOLD analysis project Ga0302127, IMG submission 204452) | Marine microbial communities from Western Arctic Ocean, Canada - CB4_SCM | ecosystem: Environmental > Aquatic > Marine > Oceanic | place: Canada: Western Arctic Ocean | collected 2017-09-24
ATGGATTCGAGGGCTCTGAAATGATCAAATCGTAGCGTGCTTTTTCGGTCGTAAAATATGTCCGTGCGTCATTGATAATTATTCGGCTACGCGGATCGTCGAATGTCCGCTGAACGGCCGGCAGGAAGTGGCGAGCGCCCTCGACCATCGCGGATTCAATCTCGATTGTGTCGACCCGTTCTAAGATGGGGCTTGCGAGCAGCGCATGGGTCGTCATCCCGGAGCCCATACCAATAATTGCAGCCGTCTTAGCTTGCGGCGCGGCGAGAATGGGAATCACTCCGGCAAGAACTTGAGTCGTCTCATCTATCGCGAACGGTTTCGATGGATCAAACTCCATACTCGCATCCGGCTTGCCGTTCGTGGCCAGAATTATTCTTGTTTCATCCGCCCGGACAACGGTCACGGTCGATGTCTTACCGTCGCGACGTAGCGCAACTTCAGCATCGGGTTCAATATCGCCTATGCCTGATCGATAGACCCCGGAAGCCATTTTCCGTGGATCGATTTGGACGAACATCGCAGTGAACAACGCAAATGACAACGCCATGGCGATCACTATAGGCAGCGCGCGTCGGTCCCTCCCCGGCACAAATCGAACCAGTAGCCAACAGCCGACGGCCAGGTCGATGAGTGCTCCGCCGATGAGAGCCGATTCCAAATTTAATCGCGGAATTAAAAAATGCACCGCGGCGACGACTCCGACTATCGCGCCGATTGTGTTGCACGCGTAGACATTTCCGACGCTACGATCCCCATAACCTCGATCGATTAGCGCTCGGGTTACGAGGGGTAGCGTCATGCCCGCGCAGATCGTCACCGGCAACATGATCAGTAGCGCGATCGCGTGACTGAAAAACAAGAATGCAAAGTAGCCGAGTTCGCTGGCCGCAAGCGTTAACAACGTGATCGACATGAGCACGAAACTAAAGTCGTAAAACATCAGCGTGGCCAAAGCAAAAACGGCCATCGCAACTTGAATAAAACCGAGCACAGCTAATGGGTGTTTGATCTGCGCGATGCGGCGTCTTATCCAGTAACTTCCTATCGCGAGTCCCAAAATAAAGGCGCTCAACATTAGCTCAAACGAATGCGTGCTTGCACCAAGCACCATATTGAGCATTCTGATCCAGACGATTTCGTAGATAAAGGAAGCCGCGCCGGTCGCGAGCGCCACTAGTAGTAATAGCGAAGGCGCGTAGCGGATATCTTGTTGCGAATTTTGCTGCGCTGGCGCCTGGCGATTGGGCGGAAAGAACCTCAACGCCAGGGCTAGAACGATCGCGATCGCGATATTAATACTCGCCGCGAATCGGAGCGTCCCGGGCAAACCATATAGGTAGACCAGAATGAAACCGCTGATCAATATCCCAAATGCCGCGCCTAAACTGTTAACAAAATACAGCGACGCGAGTGTCTCCCCCTGCGCACCGCCGTTGCGTCGTAGTACGCCGACCGTCATCAGTGGAAACGTCATACCGAGGAGTGCGGACTGCGGCAATATCAATAAACCGGCGAGAGAATGTTTCGCTAACTCGACAAACTCTGGACTACTCAGGTTCGGTAATATCTCCCGGTACGCGAGGCCAGTTGTGGTGATATAGAGGTCATGAAAAATGAATCCGCCGATACCGATAATTAACTCGATAGCGATATAAATCTTCAACAAATCATATTGTCGGGAAACGCGCGCCGCGAGCCACGCGCCGGCTGCCATGCCGCCCATGAACATCACCAATACGACGCTTTGCGCGTATGCCGCGTGTCCAAGGAACAATTTTAGATAGTGGGACCAAATGGATTCGTAGATTATGCCTGCGAATCCGGATAAACCGAAAAGGACGAAAATAAACAGCGGCACGCCATTCGGCGGCCGCTGCGCATTACGCATCAGTCATTTCAAGCAGCATTTCATTCAACCGTTTAACAAATGCAGCCGGGTCGTCGAGTCGACCGCCCTCTGCTAATACGGCTTGTTCGAATAACATTGACGCCCAATTCTCAAGTTTTTGCGCATCCGTCTCAGCCTCAAGACGACTCAACAACGGATGCGTTGGATTTACCTCAAGGATCCGCTTAGCGCCGGGTAGTTCTTGCCCAGATGCTTTGAGAATACGCTCAAGGTTCGCGCTCATATTATGATCGTCGGAGACAAGACACGCCGGGGATGATGTGAGTCGGGTTGTCGAACGGACATCTTTGACGTGGTCACCTAGCGCCGTCTTAATTTTATCGATGAGTTCTTTGTGATCGTCCGTCTTCTCATCGTCTCCTTTTTCTTCGTCCGTCGTCGTCTCATCAGAAGGTAAATTCAATTCGCCATGTAAGATCGATTTCAATTGCTTGCCATCGAATTCGGACATCTGCGATGTCACCCACTCGTCGACCGGATCGCAGAGGAGTAATACTTCAACGTTTTTTTCTTGAAATATTTCCAGGTGCGGACTGTTGCGGGCCGTTGCCAACGTTTCGGCAGTCAAAAAGTAAATGGATTCTTGCCCGTCGCGCATGCGGCTAACATAGTCTTCCAATGAAACGTCCGCGTCATCGCCTGTGCTTTGAGTGCTAATAAAGCGCAGAAGTTTCGCGATCTGTTCCTGGTTCGCCGAATCCTCGATTACGCCTTCTTTTAGTGCCCGTCCGAAATTGTTCCAGAAACTCGTGTAGTCATCGCCCTTAGCCAGCTTTTCGAACATACCGAGAATTTTTTTCGTCGACGCGGAGCGGATCGAATCGATGGCTTTATTGTGTTGGAGGATTTCCCGCGAAACGTTGAGCGGCAAATCATTGGCATCAACAATGCCGCGCATGAAACGTAAGTAGTTTGGAAGAATTTGATCGGCATCGTCCATGATGAAGACGCGTTGTACGTAAAGTTTTACGCCATGCTTTGCGTCTCTATCGAAAAGATCGAACGGTGCCCGCCCGGGAACGAAAAAAACGGTCGTGTATTCAAACTTCCCTTCTGCGCGCGTGTGGCTCCAGCTAACCGGATCTTCAAAATCATGCGAAATATGTTTGTAAAACGCTTTGTACTCATCATCGGTAATGTCTTTCTTATTCCGCGTCCACAACGCCGTCGCAGTATTGACTGATTCATAACCCGTCGCGTCTTCACCTTCGACGGGCATTTCAATTTTCGTCGCAATATGATCCGAATAGCGTTTAATGATGTCGCGTAGTCGATAGCCGTTGGCAAATTCTGTCGCATCGTCCTTCAAGTGGAGCACCACTTCAGTACCGCGTTTTTTGCGCTTAACGGTTTCAACCGAGAACTCGCCCTTACCATCGGATTCCCAGCGCACCCCTTCATCCTCGCTTAAACCGGCACGTCGGGTCGTTACGGTAACCTTGTCGGCAACGATGTAAGCGGCATAAAACCCGACCCCAAACTGTCCAATGAGTTGCGAGTCTTGCTGGGCATCACCGCTTAAATTGCCAAAAAATTCTTTCGTCCCGGATTTAGCAATTGTGCCGAGATGCTGGACCGCGTCGTCGCGTGACATGCCAATGCCGTTATCGCGCACGGTCAGGGTTTTCAATTTTTCGCTGAAGTCGACCGAAATAACGAGATCGCTGTCTCCTTCGTAAAGAGAGTCATCCGTCAGGGCAGCAAAACGCAGCTTATCAGCCGCATCAGATGCGTTTGAAATTAGCTCGCGAAGAAAAATCTCGCGGTTGCTGTACAAGGAATTAATCACGAGGTCGAGTAGCTGATTGACTTCTGATTCGAAGCCGAGCGTCTCTTTTGCAGTTTCTATAGCCATGGGGGATTACTTTCTGTCGATTTGATTAACATTATTCAGTACCGCGAAAGGTATGGACTGCTAATCGAAATTTCAACCCATGATTTTAAAATCGATAGCCGAAACGCGGATTGATAGGGCAATGCTGACCGCTAAATGTCGGGTCTAATTCGCGAAAACCCTATTGTTGTTCAGACAAATACGGCTCATAATGCGAGCCACCTAGTACGTGTTTGAGCGGGCGGTTTGCACGGTCTCGCACTCTTCGATCATTTTATTACCTGCAGCTAGTGACTTTATAAAGGACGCGCTATGAAACGATTTCAAAAGCAAAGTGGCCAAGGCATGACTGAATACATCATTATCGTAGCCTTGATAGCGATCGCTGCTATCGCGGCATATAGCTTTTTCGGCGACACGCTACGCAATCAAGTCGGTGGCATGGCAGCCGAATTGGGCGGGCAATCCGGGGCCAAGAACGTCACTGCGGCCGGCACATCGGGCAAGGCAGGTGCTAAAGCTGGCGGAACGGCGGCGGGGCTCGACAATTACGCGACAGGAGCGGCGGCAAACTAATTTAGCGGCGACTTAATCCAACCCGCGGACTTAAATTTCGACAGGTTTTCCGCGGGCTTGGTTTAAAGCCGTTTTGACCTTTGCGAAAAACTAGCGTACCCCTTCCGGGCAGAGCACGGCAGCGCGGCCAATCGGCCGTTTTCGTGCTGTTGTTTCTCGGCATCTTATTGATATCCCTTAACTATTTATATAAACAAGGGCGACTCACGTCAGATAAAATGGAAATGCAAAATGCAGCCGATGCGGTTGCGTATAGCATTTCACTCACCGAAGCCCGCGATCTCAATTTTGCCGCCTATATGAACCGAGCGATGGTCGCGAATGAAGTCGCGATCGGCCAACTTTTAGGTCTCGCGTCGTGGGGCTTTTTGTGGGAATCCTATGCCGACTGGCTCAACGCCTACGTACGCCCGCTCCAGGAAATACCAATAGTCAACGCCATTCCGGCTATCGTTTACTCGTTTACCTCGGCGGCCTTCCGTGTCCCGGCGAATTCATTTTTTATCCCATTACTCAGTACGTTAGCTAACTTTGGTACGTCTGTTTTACATCTCGTCAACAAATTCTACGGTCTCGCGCAGTTCGGCTACCACACCGTGACGGCCTTGTTTTCGATCGGCACGATCAACGAGATGCTCGACCAGAACGCGCCACCTGGCACGCGTATTTCGGAATACGGCATTTTATCGCTAATTACGCATTTCGCGACGTATGGCTCGGTACCCCTGCCCGCACCGCCAATTCCAGCGGGTGCGCCGCAGTCGCTGAAAGACGAGTTTGAGCAATACGTTAATGCGTATTTTCCGAAGACGAGCATTAAGCGAGCCGATTACAATAACGATGACATCGGAGAACTTGAAGGGTTTCAACGCTTTGCGGCAATTACCCGAGATTCCCGCGACCCGTTTACATTAGACAGGAGCTGGGAACTCAATCCGTTTGATGCCTTGCGGCCGATTCTTGATCCGATTCCGCTACTGTCGGTAGACGACAACGGTGATATCAACATCGATATCGAATTTGAATTGGATTTCTTCGTCGCGGGGGCGTCTTTCGACTTAAATTTCTATTTTGGTATTGGGGTTGACCGCAACGGCGGCAGTGAATTGAGGCTGATAGTCCCGAGCAACGGAGACTTCGAGGCAGGCGAGATCGCCAATTGGTCGGCTGCCGACACAAATTCATTAGATGCCCGACTCGGATTCTCCGTCGATATCGTTGTGTTTGTGGGTTTTTCCCCATTTCGGGTGGAATGCAATCTTGGCGTTGCCTCCGACATCGGCAACGAAATGCTTTCGTTTGGTTTGGAAATTTGTGGATTCGAATTCTTCCCTCCAGTAAGCGTTCCGTTCCCAACCTCGGCCCCGTTTGGCACCGCATTCACCGAAGCCGGCATCACCAACAAGAACGACTTAAAGCACTTCACGACGATGCTAAATTTTGACAATCCGGTGCCGAACGATGCCTACGGCGGCGCAGCGAATCGAACCATTGGTTGGAATATCGTCGCCGCGCCGGCACCCGGTCCCGTGCCACCCGCCTTCACCCCAGCCGGGGTTGCACAACGCTCCGATGTTGCCGGCGGGCCCAGTTATGGAGACGCTAGGACCCGAGTGAACAAGAGTTATCGTGGGTTACCCCAATATATCGACACGACCGGCGTCGATAGCACTTTGTTTGGATTTGGCGCGCCACACATGACCGTCAGTTTAGTCTTGGATGAAGACGATCATGACAAAGATCGGGCGCAAGCTTTGGTTGATGTAGACAACGCTGGAAATCATCCTGAAATGGGGATCCCGAACAGCACCTCGGCGTATGGCGACGTGCACTTGACCGAAGCAATGGCAAATGATCAAATACACGTCGTGGCGCGTTCCGAAGTGTATTTTTCTCGACCCGGCGACCTAGATTTCTTTGCTCGACTCGACGGACGGGAAGAGCATGGCAGCGCGTTTAACCCTTATTGGCACGCCCGGCTGACGGAAATGCGTTATGTCGATAGCGTGGCCGCGTTATTGATCCAACAACAAGAGGATTTTACTGGCGCGACGGAAGCCGCGACCGCCGCGATAGGGGGGGTGCAGGCGCTGATTGACAGTTTGAGCTCGTTATCCATCGACGATTTCTTGCCATGATTGAACGGCTAGGAAAACGCGCACGAGAGTTCGGCCAGGCGATGACCGAACTGCTAATTTGCGCGACGTTCATCCTCATTCCGCTATTTCTTATCGTGCCGATGTTCGGCAAGTTTATCGACATGAAACACACCGCGATTCAGGCGGCACGCTATGAGGCATGGGAATACACGGTCTGGTATGCAGACGATTGCGCTCGCACGGCGATTTCAGCGATTGGCGGTGGTCCGGAAGACTGTCCGATGGGGGGATTCGAAGCACATAATAATCAACCGTTTAAATCGGTCGATGACACGCGGATTGAGTCGAGACAGCGTTTTTTTGGCAGCCGGACTATCCAAGGAGCGAATGCGGACGGTGACATAACCCTAACCGGTGTACCGATCACGAAAGATGACAAAGACGCCTTTACGACCGTCGCAGACAACGCGAGTTGGTACGACCATACCGGACTCGCTATGTACAATCGCGGCAACATCACGAGCACCTTGATTAGCTCGCAAGATACCCCTGGCTTGCCCATTATCGATACAGTCTTCGACGTATTACTTGGGGTGATTAATGTCGTCTTTAGTGCCGTTGGAGACTTATTAGGTGCACTAGGTAGCTCAGTCGGATTTGACGCAATCAATAGCGACGGGTATGCAACGTCCACGGTCTCAGTTCCGGTGACTTCAATTCCGGTTTATCGTTCCCTTGGCCAAGCCATTAACCCAGCAACTAATGTTGCCGTTGTGCCCTTGGTATTTAGTGGCAACGCTGGGGTGCTAACCGATGGCTGGAACGCCGGCGGGGCCGAGCACACTTATAATCAGGCTGCAGGAACAGTGCCGACGAGTTTACTCAAAGCGTTATTTGATTTGCCCGGATTGTCGGTCGTGTGGGATGCAATCGGCGTATTAGCGCCGGAACTCCGGCGCTGTGGCGCGCCAAGCTTTTTAGAGAATCCATTCGATCTCGAGGAACCCCATTGGGCGGACGATAAAGGCAGCCTATGGTTTGGCCACATCGATAGTGAAGCGGTCCACCGTGATCGACTCGATGATGGCAGCGAAACACACACCTGTGACGATGCTGGACGGTGCGATTTCGACGACACCTACACCCGCGAGCGAGATTGCGTCGAATGATTAGAACAGCATGCCATTGGGCCGTAATTGGCGCCTTGATGTGGACGAACTTCGGCTTTTGCACCGTTTCCGCCAAGACGCCAGAGTTACCCGCGCCGGACGAAGCGCAAGTGACCGTGGTCGGTAACAACATGCGCGTTAACGGCATCAATTCCAGTATCCGGCGTTTTACCACCAAAGAGTCCCTGGAGGACGTCTTACAGTTCTATCACGACGAGTGGAGCGCCCCGCGTGGCGACGAACCCGGCTATACGGTAAGCAATGTGAATGTTCCTTGGACGGTGATTTCTAGGATCGAAGATGAACATCTCATGACCGTTCAAGTTCAGTCCGCAAGTAACGGCGGGAGCGGCGGTTTTCTATCCATAAGCCGCTTGCCTAAAGGCAATCGCTCACCTAAACTGGGGGAGAATTTTCCGACGATGCAAGGTAGCCATACGCTAAACGAGGTGCTGTCTGAAGACCCTGGCCAATCGGGTCGCACCATGCTCCTCGGAAATAAGCATGATATTCAGACAAATGTGGCGTTCTACCGCGGTCGATTTAAGAATGACGGTTGGGCGTTTGACATGGACCGATCGGTGGGCGGCGTTACTCACGTACTTGCCTTACGCAAGGGCCGAAAGACTCTGAATATGGTGCTCACGGAGGTGGATAAAGCCGGTACGCGAATTATTGTTAATGAAGTGACGCACGATATTTTGTGAAACAACCTCGCAGAACACAGCTCGGTCAAGGCATGGTGGAATACACCGTGGTTACCTCGCTCGGCGTCTTGGTTTTGCTCGGACCCGGCACCGATGTGATCCAATACACGTTGCGTTCGATTCAAGACAATTACGCCGGATACTCATACGCCATGTCGTTATCACAGTGGCCAGAGTTTGATATTCGCGGCGCAGAGACAATTGCCTCGCCCCTCGTTGCCATTTCGAGCACCCTCGGTGATGTCGCATCGGTCGGATCGGCACTACCACCGCGCGCTACCCCGCCGGCGACTGCATTGACGGATTTCGACTTCAACTCGTATCGTAACTGGTTAACGAGCCAGGGTGTCTCGGACGAACGCGCGACGGAATTAGCCGGGCCGAGTCTCGACGCGATTTTCGAACATATTACGGGCTATTTCACGGGATCGATTTCAGGTCTCGAAGGGCTACCGAGTGAATTACCACCGAGCATCGGTGATATCGTTGAAAACCTGTTGCCGACGAGTTTTTTCTAAGCGAACGATGGCTCGAGAAACAATTTAATTATTATTGCTAGTAGCCCGGATAGAGGCTATGGCGGTGAGTTCGAAGAATTATTGCAGAGTGCCTAGCTTGCAACGTGCAACTGATGCGGACAGGCGGCATTATCTGCGGGGGATTACCAGCGCAATATCTGGTGATTGTATAGATCGCGGCATTTGATTGCTGCGGAAAAGTTACGAAGTGGCGTTCTTCGTGTGGGGGAATCGGCAAATTTAGTCCAGGCGAATGTGTTGGTTGTATCGCTATGCTTAAGCATATCGATTGCCATTCGAACGGACTCTTAGCCGACAAGCCAGCGCGTGGTGCAGCTACTCCTCGTTTAAACAGGCGCTCGGGAGTTCACTATGGCATCTGAAGGGGGATCAAAGGTTTGGCTACTGTTAGCAGGCGCCATCGGATTTGGTGTGGTTGCCGCGTTGTTTTCGGCACTGTATTTAAATAGTCGTGAAGAAGCGATCCGTGAGCGACTCGAAGGCGCTAAGCTGCAAAACATCCAGGTGGTCGTTGCGTCCGGCAATCTCACTCGAGGTACGCAGGTCGGCCAAGGTTCGTTTTCGGTGCGCGACATGCCCAGCGAATACGTCCACAGCGATGTAATCTACCCGGCTTATTTTGAGGCCAACAGCCACCGATTTCTCGCCCAAGATCTCGCTGCGGGTAAACCGCTGCTGGAGAGTTTTCTCGTCGATGAATATCCGGTCGACTTCTCCGATCTCATTGAGCTGGGTCTACGCGCCATCACGATGACGATTGATGATCAAGGCTCACACGCTGCAATGTTGAGACCCGGCAATCACATCGACATATTCGTTAATGTGCCGACCCGGGAATCGGGAATTTCAACACCGGTGGTCGATGAAGACGATATTAAAGATCTCATCGCCGCACCGTCGTGGTTGAAAGTGGCGCAGAAAGTCCGCGAGATACCGCCGTCGGACATTATTATTCCCGTGGTTCAAGACGTCGCGGTTTTGGCGACCGGCCGGGAGCCATACGAAGAACATTTAGACGACATAAATTTACCTCAACAGCGCAAGGACCTGCGCTATTCAACGATAACTATCGCTGTGACGCCGAAACAAGCGTCGTTGATTCGGGTTGCCGAGGACAAGGGAGAAATCCAAGCGTTCCTACGTAACCGAGACGACCGAAGCTTGGCGGATTTTGTTGGCGTCACCCCGTCGCAATTATTCGATCTCGCAACGGAAATGGCCGCCGAAGCGCAATTGCGCGCCGCGGCTGCAGCTGCCGGAGCGACGATCGACGAAAACGGCAATTGGGTTAGCGCAGACGGCACGGTAATTAGGAAGGAAGATCTGGTCATTAGTGACAACGGCACTGTGACGACGAAGAGCGGGAAACTGCTCGCTGCTAAAGACGTGCGAGTTAACGAAAAAGGCGAATTCGTCGACGAAAACGGCAATGTGTTGCGCGCCCAAGACGTTGTAACGCAAACCGCAGATGGACGCTTTGTTGACGCAAACGGCAATGAAATTCCTGCAGAAGATCTTATCGTCGGCGCCGACGGTACGGTGAAAACCAAAGCACAAGTACTCGCCGAAGCAGGATTAGCGATTAACGAGAACGGCGATTATGTCGACGCTGACGGTAACGTTATCGCGAAAGAAGACCTCGTCATATTG
>Ga0302127_10002840_pt1 | contig 10485 bp, 10 predicted proteins | sample CB4_SCM_MG_FD_204452 | JGI IMG/M metagenome (GOLD analysis project Ga0302127, IMG submission 204452) | Marine microbial communities from Western Arctic Ocean, Canada - CB4_SCM | ecosystem: Environmental > Aquatic > Marine > Oceanic | place: Canada: Western Arctic Ocean | collected 2017-09-24
GCAGAAATTCGATATGCCGGTCGCGGTCGGCGCGCTGGCCGGCAATGCCGCGATCTATTCCATCGGCATGGGCGTGCCGGTGGACGAGATCGGCGAATGCTGGCGCAACGCCATTGCCAATCCGATTGCGCCGGTCACGGTCGATAATCCGTCCTGCCAGGAAATTGTGTTCGAAGGCGACGATCTGACCACGGGCAACGGTCTCGATGCGCTGCCGGTGCCGGTCTCGACGCCGGGATACGATTCCGCGCCCTATCTGACCGCGACCGCCTGCGTCACCCGCGATCCCGACACCGGCATCCAGAATATCGGCACCTATCGCGGCGGGCTGAAGGCGCCCGACCGGATCGGGCTCAAGCTGTTCATGAATCTCGGCCAGGGCGGCACCGCGCATTGGGAAAAATACCGGGCGCGCGGCGAGGCGATGCCGATCGCGATGGTGATCGGCTGTCCGCCGCCGGTCGCCTATGCCGCGCCGCAGAAACTGGCCCGGGATGTGGACGAGTTGGGCGTTGCCGGCGGTATCGCCGGTGCGCCGATCCGGGTCGCGAAGGCAAGGACATCGGATTTGATCGTGCCGGCAGACGCTGAAATCGTTATCGAAGGGCTGCTCGATCCCGAGTATTTCGAACCCGAAGGACCGTTCGGCGAAAGCCACGGCCATATCAACCTGGAGGAATTCAATTTCATCCTGCAGGTCACGGCGATCACCCGGCGGCGCGAGGCGGTGTTCACCTCGATCATCAGCCAGGTGACGCCGTCGGAATCGTCGGTGATCAAGCGCGTCGCGTATGAGCCGCTTTTCCTCAATCATCTGACCGGCCATCTTGGCATACGCGGGGTCAGGCGCGTCGCCATGCATGAGCCGCTGACCAATCTGCGCAAGGTGCTGGTCATCCAGTTCGACCGCGGCGTGCCGCGCACGGAGATCTGGCGCGCGCTCTATGGGGCTATGTCGCTGCAGGCACCGGTCGGCAAGTATCTGATCGCCGTCAACGAGGATATCGATCCCGACAATCTCGACGCAGTGTTCTGGGCCATGAGTTACCGCGCCAATCTTGCTGAGGATTGCGAGTTGCAGCGTCACCGCCCGCTCGGTCACGGACCGAAGACCGGCGCGGCGGAAGATGCGACCTTGCTCATCGACGCGACTCTGAAAGCCGATATGGCGCCGGTAGCCCTGCCCAAACGCGAATTCATGGAGCACGCGAAAGAGCTGTGGGAGACCCTCGGCCTGCCGCCGCTCAAGCCCGAACCGCCGTGGCACGGCTACGAGCTCGGCGACTGGTCGGCGGAATGGGACATGCTTGCCGCACGCGCCGCCGCCGGCGACTGGATCGCCAATGGCGAACGCTCGCACCAGCGCCGCCGCACCGGCGTGACCCCCAACACCGATGTGCGGCTGGTGAAGGATGAGTGAGGGTTTGGGCATCGTTCATCTGCCACCGAACCTCACAGCAACGTCACCCCGGACTTGTTCCGGGGTCCAGAAAGCGGTCAGGTTTGAAGAATCTGGATCCTGGAATAAATCCGGGATGACAGCATAGACGGACCTGAATCTTGTCTGAAACCTAGTCACCCATGAAAAACCCCTTCGCCAATCTGCCACCGGTCGTTCTCGGCCCGTTGTGGATGATCACCGCCGGGCTCGGCTATACGCTGGCATCGGCCTGCACGCGAGAACTGTCGTCCGAATATTCGACCGTCCAGCTTGCCTTTCTCCGCGCGTTGGTCGCCCTGTTTTTTATTGGCCCGATGCTGATGCGGAATGGTCTCGGGGTGATGAAGACCACCGTATTCCCGATCCATCTGTTCCGCTCGGTGCTGACCTACAGCGCCATGCTGACCTGGTTCTACGCGGTCAGCGTGATCCCGGTGTCGGATTACACGGCGCTGCTGTATATCCAGCCAATTTTCACCATTCTTCTCGCCGTCCTGATCCTTGGCGAAAAAGCTGGGCCGAAGACCTGGCTGGCGGTCGCGGCGGCGTTCGTCGGGGCGTTGATCATCCTGCGGCCGGGGTTTCAGGAAATCAGCCTCGGCATGCTGGCGGCAATCGCGACCGGGTTTCTGTTCGCCGGGGTGAACACCGCCGTCAAATTTCTGTCGCGTACGGATTCGTCGGCCGTCATCGTCGCCTATGTGAACATCCTGATCCTGATCCTGTCGCTGATCCCGGCCTATTTCTATTGGAAAGACCCGGTGATTGGCGACGTGCCGGCGATCCTCGGCATCGGCGTTTTCGCGCTGCTCGGCCAGTACGCGATTACCCGCTCTGTGGCGGTCGCTGATGCGCGGGTGGTGCAGCCGTTCGATTTCTCGCGGTTGATCACGGCGGCCATTGTCGGCTGGATCGCGTTCGGTGAAGTCTCCGACATCTATACCTGGGCCGGCGCGCTGGTTATCTTCAGTGCCAGCTACTACGTCATCGTATTCGAGCGTAAGGGTGGGCATTGAGGTCATGAGCACATACAAAATCGCCGTTATTCCCGGTGACGGGATCGGCAAGGAAGTCATGCCCGAAGGGCTGCGTGCGCTCGACGCGGCGGGCGCGAAATTCGGCATCGACTACGATTTTACTCATTTTGACTGGAACTGCGACGATTACGCCGCCACCGGGCGTATCATGCCGGAAGATGGCATCGAGCAATTGCGCCCGTATGACGCGGTTTTTCTCGGCGCTGTCGGCATGCCCGGCGTGCCGGACCATGTGTCGCTCTGGGGCATGCTGATCCCGATCCGGCGCGAATTCTTCCAATACGTCAATCTGCGGCCGGCAAGACTTCTGCCGGGCGTCGCCTCGCCGCTGGCGGGGCGCGGTCCCGAAGATATCGACATGATGATCGTCCGCGAAAACGTCGAAGGCGAATATTCCCGGATCGGCGGGCGGATGTATGAAGGCACGGACGCGGAAATGGCGGTCCAGCAGGCGGTGTTTACCCGCAAGGGCTGCGACCGGGTGATGCGCTATGCGTTCGAACTGGCGCGCACGCGCCCGGCCAAAAAAGTGACCTCGGCGACCAAGTCCAACGGCATCATCCATTCCATGCCGTATTGGGACGAACGCTTCGCCGCCATGGCCGCCCAGTATCCCGATATCGAAACCGACCAGTATCACATCGATATCCTCGCCGCCCGCTTCGTCACCAGCCCCGACTGGTTCGACGTCGTCGTCGGCTCCAACCTGTTCGGCGATATCCTGTCCGATCTCGGTCCGGCCATCGCCGGCTCGATCGGCATAGCGGCATCGGCGAATATAAATCCGGAACGCGATCATCCGTCGATGTTCGAGCCGGTCCACGGCTCGGCGCCCGATATTTTCGGCCAGGACATCGCCAATCCGGTGGCCCAGATATGGTCGGCGGCGATGATGCTCGATCATTTCGGCGAACGCGAGGCGGCCGCGGCCATCGTCGGCGCAATCGAGAACGTGCTCGGCGACGGCGGGCCGTGCACCCGCGATCTCGGCGGTCAGGCGACGACCGAAGAGGCCGGCAAGGCCATCGCCGCCGCGATATGATCACCCAATACACTTGGCCGACGCCGAACGGGCACAAGGTGTCGATCCTGATCGCGGAACTCGGTCTGGAGAATGAGGTTGTCGCCGTCGATATCAACGCCGGCGCCCAGTTCGATCCCGATTTTCTGAAATTCAGCCCGAATAACCGGATTCCGGCGATCGTCGATCACGATCCCGCCGATGGGGGTGCGCCGGTATCGGTGTTCGAGACCGCGGCGATCATGATCTATCTGGCGGAGAAAGAAGCCAGGTTCCTGCCGTGTCCCGGCGATATCCGAGGCCGCAAGGCGGTGATGGAATGGCTGATGTGGCAGATCGGCGGGCTTGGCCCGATGGCCGGCCAGGCGCATCATTTCCGCCAGGCCATGGGCGGGGTCGAGGTGCCCTATGGCATCGAGCGTTATTCGAAGGAAGCGCGCCGGCTTTACGGGGTGATGGACGCGCGGCTTGCCGACAATCCGTGGCTTGGCGGTGCAGATTATTCCATCGCCGACATGGCGTGCTGGCCATGGGCGCGCCCGTCGCGCCGCCAGGGTGTCGACAAAGCGGAATTTCCCAACGTCAAACGCTGGTTCGACGACATGTCGGCGCGGCCGGGGGTGCAGACGGGAATGGAATTGCTCGCCGAGCACCGGGGATCGAAAACAATGACGGACGATGCCCGCGATCTTTTGTTCGGCAAGGGACAATTTGAGAGGGACTAAAATGGCAAACCAGAAAATCGCCTTCGCGAGCGGGCTCTACGACCGGTTTCTGCCGCTCTATACCAAACAGGTCGAGCCCGAGGGCATCGATCTCGATTTCACGGTCATCGACGATCCGCGCCAGATTTTCGACCGCATGGCGGGCGGGCTCGAATTCGACGCCTGCGAAATGTCGGGCACCGAATACATCACCCATCTGGCGACCGGCAACAGTCCGTTCGTGGCGCTTCCGGTCTTCGCCTCACGCATGTTCCGGCACGGATTCATCGTCATAAATACGCGCTCGGGCATAAAGACGCCGAAGGACCTGGAAGGCCGCCGCGTCGGGGTTCAGCTCTATACGATGTCGGCGGCGATGTGGATCCGCGGCATGCTTCAGCATGATCACGGCGTCGATCTGTCGACGATAAGCTGGGTTCAGGGCTCGATCGACAGCCCGGGGACCCACGGCACGCCAACCGTATTGCCATTGCTCAGACAGCCCGATGTGGTCAATAACGACACCGACCGGTCGCTGAGCCAGTTGCTCGAAGACGGCGAGATAGCCGCCGTGCTGACGGCGACGCTGCCGACCGGTCTCGGCACCCACCCCGATCTCGCCCGGCTGTTTCCGGATTTTCGCCAGGTCGAAACTGATTATTACACGCGCACGAAAATTTTCCCGATCATGCATTTCGTCGTGATCCGCAAGGATGTCTACAATAGAAACCCGGCGGCCGCGGGGGCGTTATACGACGCGTTCTGCCGGGCCAAGGAAATCGCGCTGGAGCGGCTCCGGTATTCGGGCGCATTGCGCTACATGCTGCCGTTTCTGCCCGATGACGTGGATGAGATCGACCGCGTCTTTGACGGCGACCCGTGGCCCTACGGCATCGAGGCGAACCGCCCGACCCTGGAGGCCGAAATACAATACATGGTCGAGCAGGACTACATCGCCGGACCGATGGCTATCGAAGATCTGTTCGTGCCGGGCGTTGGGAACTGATCGGCGGTTCTTCAGTGCGCGCCGGATGAGCCGCCGCGCCGCGATTCCTCGCGCACGCTATAATAATTGGCGGCGAAGATCACGATGCCGCCGACCGCTGTCCACGGGTTGATCGCCTCGGCGTAGAGCAGGAAGCCGAGCACGGCCATCAGCGGCAGGCGCAGGAAATCAAGCGGGAAGATGATGGTGATGTCGGCGAGCGTCAGCGCCCGCGCCATCGTGTAATGGGCCGTCAGCCCGGCCAGACCCCAGGCCAGGATCCATGGTATATCGGCTAGCCCCGGCGTTACCCAGTCGAAAATGAAGATCGCCGGCAGCAGCCCCAGCGGCAGCTGCATTGAATTCATCCAGAAAATAATGCCCTGCGGTGTTTCCGTCCGCGTCAGGTATTTCACGATAATGCCGGATCCCGAATAGAATAAAGAGCCCAGCAGCATCACGAACCCGGCTGTGCTGAAAGCCGAGCCTTCCGGTTGCAGGATGATCAGAACGCCGGCGAAACCAAGGACCGTCGCGATCCATTTGTGCCGCCACATGCGCTCGCCGAGAAAAATCACGGCGAGAACGGCGGTGAATACCGGCACCGAGAATTCGATCGCCGTCAGGTCGGACAATGTCAGATACATAATACCGTACATCCAGCAGATCTGGGCCGAGAACTGGACCACGGCGCGCAAGCTGTGAAATTTTATATTCGTCGTCCGAACATCCCGAAAACGGTTGCGGATGATAAATGGCAGGACTGCCAGCACCCCGATCAGCGACCGGAAGAACAGTATCTCGAAGGCCGACATGGTTGTCTGCAACTGGCGCGCGGATACCGCCATGGCGGCAAAGCCAACCATCGTGCCGCAAAACCACAGCACCGCCCGGATCAGAGGTGGAAGCGTGGTCATGGTGTTCCGGTTCGGGTTTCCCGCCAGACGGAATAGTAATTACCGGCGAAGATCAGGAGTGCGCCCATCAGCACCCAGACGCTGACCGCTTCGGAATAGAACATCCAGCCAACCAGTGCCGCGAGCGGAAGCCGGACAAAATCAATCGGAATGCAGACCATCGCATCGGCAAGCTGGAACGCCCGGGCCAGGCAGAAATGGGCCGATATGCCGGTTACGCCCATCGCCAGAATCCACGGTGTATCCGCCCAGACCGGCCAGACCCAGTCGAACCAGAAGACCGCCGGCAACAGCGCGAGGGGAAGCTGGATAATCTGCATCCAGAACACGATCACCCACGGGGCGTCGTCGCCGGTCAGCGATTTCATCATCACATTGGAGATGGCGTATAACAGTGCGGCGAGCAGCACCACAAGGGCGCCGTCGGTCACGATCTCTATCCCCGGCCGCAGGATCAGCAGAACGCCGGCGAGACCCATCAGCGTGGCGATTATCCGGTGCGATTTGGCGCGCTCGCCGAGCACCAGCATGGCGATTACGACGGTCCAGATCGGCATTGTAAATTCCAGCGCCGTGACATGCGCCATCGGCAACAGCGTGAGGCCGATCACCCAGCACCATTGGCCGCCGAAATGGACGACATTGCGGCCGATCTGCATGCCGGCCCGGCGGGACCGGACTTGGCGGAAACCCATATGCCAGGCGACGGCGCACATCACCGGTATCCCGAGAAGAGACCGGAAAGACAGAAGTTCGAAACTCGACATGGAAGTCGATAACTGGCGAATCGCGATCATCATCAGGATGAACGAAAATGCGGTTCCCAGTACCCAAAATGCCGCGCGCAGGGCATCCTGCGGGGGCGCGTCCTGGTGTTCGGCGATTTCTGCCATCTCGCTCTTCTTTCTAGTTCGCCGTTAGGCCAGGTTCCCGGTCGATCCGCGCCGCACGCGCCTCGCGGCGGACGATGTACCAAGTCGCGGCAAAGATAACCGCTCCGCCTGCCTAAGCCCAGATCACCGGCACTTCGCCGAAAAACACGAAGGCGCCGAGCGTCACCCACGCCGCCAGGGCGACGAGCCACGGCAGATCGGTCCAGCCAGGCACGCCGATCCCACCCATCGCCCACGCTGTGCACAGCGCCATCGGCAGGTGGATGACGTTCATGTAAAAAACGATGGTGTCGCTGGAACAATCACGCATCAGGACCTTGGTTGCGATATTGGCGTCTGCTTAGCCGGCCGCCGACACGATTGCGGCGACCGCCGCTAGCGTGACCGGTTCCATGCCGGGCCGCAGGATGATCAGGACACCGGCGAAGCCGAGGGCAGTCGCGATCCAGCGCGCGGCATCGACGCGCTCCCGCAGGATGAGGATGGCAAGCACGATGGTAAATAGCGGCACCGTGAATTGCAGCGACATGCCGACCGACAGATTGATTGTCGAAATCGCGTAGAAGCAGCCGGCGACGCCGATGAAATACAGGCTGTTGCGCACCAGATACAGGTCGAACTGCCGGGTCCGGAACAGCGATTGTCCGCGGCGCAGGAACACCGGTGCCGGCAGCAGACCCAGCGAAGCGCGCCAGAACGCGAACTTGCCGGTGTTGTAACGGTCCGACAGATGGCGGACCAGCATGACGATCGCCATAAGCGAGAAGATCGACAGCAATATCCAGATGAAGCCGCGGATGTTCGCGGGCAGCGCGAAGAACCAGATTCGGATCGCACCGTGGCGGGTTTCCGCGCCGCTCATTCGTTTGGCGCCGGGTCGGCAGCGCGCGCGTTTGCCGCCGCTGCGGCCGCCCGGCGATTGCGGTCAAGCCGGCTTTCGCGTGCCGTAATGTACCAGGTGCTGGTGAAGATAACCCCGCCGCCGACCCACACCCAGAGCGTCGGGATTTCGCCGAACAGGGCAAAGGCGAATCCGGCGGTGATCGGCAGCCGCAGGAAATCCGTCGGTGCGATAATGCTGGCATCGACCATGCGCAACGCCGATGCGTACATAAGCGGCGCGAACGTTCCGGTCACGCCGATCACCAGTATCGGCACGATATCGTCCACATTCGGGCCGACCCAGAACCAGATCGCGGGCGGAATGCAGAACAGGAAAATAAACGCGTTGGTATAGAACGTTACCGCCAGCGGGGTCTCGGTTCTCAGCATGTGTTTCAGGAATATCACGGTCGTCGCATACAGCACCGCGGAGCCAAGTATCATCAGCTCCGGCCAGCCGATCTCGGCCGAGCCCGGTTGCAGGATCACCAGGGCGCCGCCGAAACCGACCAGCGTTGCCGTGATGCGGCGAATGCCGACGCGTTCGCGCAGGAATATTGCCGCCAGTACGAGCAGGAATAATGGCAGTGTGAAATGAATTGCCACCGCCTTGCCGAGCGGCACGAAGCTAATGGCGTAAAACCACAGGAACATGCCGCCGAAATTGACCACTGCCCGGATCGCATGAAGGCCGGGCCGCTGGGTTCTCAGAAGGTGGATTCCCTTCCACGCGAACCATGGCATCAGCATCGCCATGCTCAGCAGCATGCGCCAGAACACGATCGCGAAAGTGGACATCGTGTCCGACAGGAACCGCACCGATACATGGGTCGTCGAAAATAGCACCATCGACAAAACCGCAATGGTAACGGCCTTCAGAACCGTCGAGGATTTCAGGGTGGACAGGGATTTCGCACGGTCAGATTTCATGGCGCTAACCTAATGGCTTTGCCTGACCTGAGGTATCCATTTTAAACCCCGGTCGGATGCCGGTTTTGCCGGTCTGTCATGCGCTGCAGCTTATTGCACACGCCCTATAGCCGCCGCTTTGCCTCCCGCAGGGTGATGTAATAGGTGCTGGCAAAGATCACCGCCGCGCCAGCCCAGACAAACTCGTCCGGCACTTCGTCGAACAGCGCGAAGCCGAACGCGGCGGTAAACGGCAGACGCAGGAAATCGAAGGCGGCGATCAGACTGGCATCGGCCTTGTTCAGTGCGACCGCCACCAGGAACGGCGCGAACAGACCGCATATCCCGAGGCCGAGGACAGGCAATAAGTCCTGCGCCGCGATCGGTACCCAGTACCACCAGGCGGGAACCAGACACCACAGCGCCATATATAAATTGGTGTAGAACGTCACCGCCATCGGCGTTTCCTCGCGCACCGCGACCTTCATAAGGATCACCGCGGCGCTATACAGCGCGGCGGAGCCGAGGATGGCGAGTTCGGGCAGGCCGATATCGATCATGCCTGGACGCAGGATGATGATCGCCCCGGTAAACCCGACAAGCATCGCCGCCACGCGGCGCGGCCCGACGCGTTCGCGCAGGAAAATCACGGCGAACAGGGTGATGAACAGCGGCATCGTGAAATGGATCGCGATGCCCTTTGCCAGTTCGACCAGCCCCAACGCCCAGAACCACATCACCATGCCGACGAAATTGAACGTCGAGCGCAGGAAATGCATGCCCATCTGCCGGGTTTTCAGCGCGTGAAGACCCGACCACGCTAAAAATATCCCGATCCAGACCGTGCCGAACGCGGTACGGATAAACACGATCTGCCACGACGACATGCTGTCGGAAAGTAAACGGACCGATGGCGGCACAACGCTGAACAGCGCCGCCGCCACTGTGGCGATTATCGCCGACTGGACGACCAGCGACTGCACCCCGAACCGGGCGGTCACCCGCGCGCGGGCGGATTGTCGGGCGGTTCGGGCGGTGTATCGAGGGGGAGGGCGGGGCCGGTCATCCGGCGAGCATTGAGCGTTTTGCCGATGAAGGGGCGTTTCCAACGGCTATTTCAGCGCCATGCGAATATCGGAAATTGAGGCTGGATGGTCCGTGGATTCGAGGGATTTCTGTATCTCGATAGCCTGATTGCCGGTGTCCACCAGCCGCGCGATGGCGGCGCCAAGCTGCAGGAATTCGGCGCGGCTCAGCGATCCGAATTCGGCGTCGTTCACCCGGCGCTGAAACGGCGCGAGCTCTTCGAGCCGGGCCAAACCTTTCTGTGTCACCGTCAGGATCGTCCGGCGCTTGTCGTCGGGATCGCTGGATTTATTGACAAGCCCCATCGTCTGCAATTTCCGCGTCGTGTTGGTGATAAAACCGGTGCTGACATGCAGGTGCTCGGCGACGGCTTTGACATTCACCGGCGTGTCCTGACTGAGATGGGCGATCGTGATCAGTATCGTATATTCGGTTCCGGCTAGGCCGATGCGCTTTGCGTGCCCGTCGCGGATCATCTCGTGGCGCACGTTGAAGGCGAAAAATGCGTGAACCAGTTTCCGGAACAACTGGTCATTGCCGTCGACCAGCAGCTCGTCGCGCGATATCGTTAGCGGTACGGACGGCTGTACAGACTGCTGTACAGACGGGG
>Ga0302127_10002841_pt1 | contig 10485 bp, 11 predicted proteins | sample CB4_SCM_MG_FD_204452 | JGI IMG/M metagenome (GOLD analysis project Ga0302127, IMG submission 204452) | Marine microbial communities from Western Arctic Ocean, Canada - CB4_SCM | ecosystem: Environmental > Aquatic > Marine > Oceanic | place: Canada: Western Arctic Ocean | collected 2017-09-24
ACGCTGATTGAGCGGCAGCGCAATTCACGGACGACTTAAATGCGGGGGAGGGGGGAGGGTCGGCACCGCGTAGCTGCTTGCGGTGATGCTAGTGGTCGTGACTTTCGGAAATGATCGATACGAACCCTTAGCCAGCTTCCTCCACTCCAGGAAGTACCCCTATCCTCTGCTCCCCACAATCATTTGTACGGGAACCAGTCGATTACTGTTGGGATAGAGCAGTGACCCACTGCAAGCCAGGCACGTCAGTGCAGGTTTTCGGGGCGCCCGCAGATGGGGGAACGGAGAGCAACACTTGACTTAAACGAGAGAGCTTTCGCTTTTAGCGCAGGGGTTCGCTGCACATGGGTTGGCAAGAGCAGTATTGGCGTAATCAAGAAAGAGCTGACTGGAGCGGGAGACCGGATTCGAACCGGCGACCACCTGCTTGGAAGGCAGGAGCTCTACCACTGAGCTACTCCCGCTCGAGGGAGTGATTAGGCCGCAACAAACGGCTTCGGACTCTATCGCCGCGAGTAGCGCGCCGGCAGAGAACATTATCGCACTTACTGCGCCATCAAACGACGGCGCATAGCCACTGAGTCCTTACGAATGCCTGTGATTTCCCTGAGCAACAGCAATAAGGGCTTGTGAATTCTTGCCTACTCCTCAATCGCAGCTTCAGTTCTTAGGATACGAACGCTGAATCACATCAGCAAACCCTTTTACTGGCGAAACTACTAATTCACTTCGAATACCGCATCAATAGAAACTACGCCGTCGAATGGATTGCGTCCGACCCCCATTGACGAACGGGCGTGTTTGCCAGCTTCGCCGTACAGTGCTACCAACAGGTCGGAGCAGCCGTTCACGACCTGGGCGTAACTGTTGAAGTCCGGAGTGGCCTGAACCATTCCTAAAATTTTGACGACATGCGTGACCTTATCGAGATCGCCGACAATGCTCTTCACGTTGGTGAGTATTCTCAGGCATGTCCTGCGCGCGGCCTCGTAGCCATCTTCCATCGTGCAATCTGCACCCATAACTCCGGTTATGTTGCTGTCATTGGTCCGAGGGCCGACGGCGGAGGTGAAAATGAGATTTCCAGACCTGTAACCGACTAAGTAACTCCCTGACGGGGGGACGTGCTCAGGTAGGCTGAGCCCTAGCTCTGCTAATTTGTCTTCAATTTTTGACATGTCATCCTCGTGGGGCAGGTGGAGGTTAAACCTTGTTAAGGCCGAGCAGTAGCCCGCTTCCTCCCCGCGGCAGTATATCGCTGCGGCTAGCATCGGGCTATCGCTGCAGTGTCGTGACGAGATGCCAGATTGGCCCAGCCGGCCACCTATCTAGGGACGTGCTTGGTAATTAGCATTGAACGTTTTTTTGTTTCCTCCCCGAAGAAGAAAACCATGATGGCCCCGGCAATCAACATGCCCGAGACCGCCGTAAATGCCAAGTTGAAGCCTAAATTGTCCGCTATGGTGCCAATAAGCAAAGGCCCAGTGATCTGCCCTAGGTTTTGAAAGAGCCCCCAAACTCCAAGGAAAGACCCTCGCCTATCCTCGGGGGCTAGGTCCATTGCATATACATGCATGGTTCCCCACGCGAACGCCTCTGATAGCCCGAATGTCACCACTGCGAGAGCAGCGATGGTAAAAGTGGCGCCAAGAGTCATTATGAAAACTGCAAGCGCAGCGACGAACAACCCAAACAGTAGGGTGCGCTTTCGGCCGTAGCGATCGGTGATGATTCCCGCAGGCATCGTCGCAACGAGTGCAATTCCACCAGCGATGGCTAGTAGCAAGCCAATCTGTACCTCGCTGAGCCCTGCAACCTCGGAGGAATGCGGAGGAAATAATGTTCTGAACACTCCGGTGCCGCCCCCCACCATGCTAACGGTGAAGGTACCAATGGCGAGCGCTAAGAAGGCACGGGTCTTAAACATAGTGAGGTCAATGCCTCGATTGCTAGCCTTAGAGCGCGACAGTTTTTCGCCCATGGGGCGGCGGCTTTCTTTAATCCACAGCACGGTTATGACAATGACCGCCATCTTGCTTATCGCGATGAAAAGAAAGATATATTTTAGGCCGAAGCACCACCCGACAAAGCCTGCAGCAAGCGGCCCCACGAGTAAGCCTAACCGAGAGGATATTTCCCGTACTGCTACTACACGGCCTCGGGTTTCGACACGCGTAGAATCGGCCATAAGGATGTTTGCGCTCGTCATCCAAACGGAAATACCAATCCCGCCAAGGACTTCAAGTAACAAAAAAGGAATGTAACTTTCGACGAAGAAATCACTGATCATCGCGATTACATGCAGTACCGAACCAAGAATGACAAATGGCTTTCGGCCATAGCGATCAGTGAGGTAACCAGTGACAGGACTCGTCACCAGCCGAGGCATGGCACTGACCGAGGACACAATCGCGACGAGGAGGAAGGTGCCGCCAATCTGATAAGCGAACAACGGCCGCACGAGCCAAAGACCACCAGTGCCGAAGCCCCAAAAGAAATACATAAGAAAAACCGGAAAAGTTTCCGGCCGGAGAATGTCGTGGATGAGATGGGTTTGCGATTTCAATTCTTGATCAACACTCGGCCTGGCGCAGTCGGATGCTATCACCTTAACTAAAACCTGCTTTGCCCTGACCGCGCACGTTGGAGTGCCCCGTTTACAATGCAGCCATGCAACACTTTGGTGCCCCGCCACGCTCGGAGCGCTTCTACCCTGACCGCGTCGTTGGAGCGCGTGTCCTCGAGTACGATGTGCTCGACTCGACTATGGACATGGCTCGAGCCGCTGCTGAGGGCGGCGCCACACACGGAACGGTAATTCGTACCGCGACGCAACTCGTAGGGCGTGGACGCTTTGCTCGTCACTGGGAAAGCAACCCTGGTGACTCTCTACTATTATCGGTAGTGCTTCGGATGCCACCGCTTCCCATACGCGCTGCACTGTCGGTCGCGGGCTCACTCGCGGTGCGTGACTCGCTTGCCGAAACCCTTGGGGTTGAGTGCGGTATCAAATGGCCAAACGATGTGACGGTGGCCGGAAAGAAAATCGCGGGAGTTCTAGTGGAATCACAGATCACGGTCGACGGTGCTGGATTCGCGATTCTGGGGATCGGACTGAACGTGAACCTGAGCCCTGAGTCGTTCAAAGGAATAGCGGAGACCGCGACCAGTATCTCCCAAACGCTAGGGACCTCGGTAGAGCTGGATTGCGTTGAGGAGGCGTTGCTTAGGAATCTCGACAGTGTCGTGGCGACGCTTGCTGAAGGAAATCGACCTATCATAGATCGCTGGCGCACGCATCTGACGACGCTCGGGCTTCAAGTTACGATCCACGCGCGAGACGGCACGATCCAGGGAGAAGCGATGGATGTCGATGAAGAGGGAGCGTTACTGCTCCGAGTACAGGGAGGGGTGATACATCGAATGCTGGAAGGGGACGTGACTCTGCGAAGTTAGGGGCCACGTCTGCTAAAATCCCCATGGCTCACCAACGAGACCCATGGATTCGCCCGACCGCACTTTCAATCAGTAGATTTGGTGTACGTTTTGAAGACCGCGCGTGACTACTCGCCAGAATTATGGAACCGCCTCTGCATCATCCACGGCCGCCTCGAGAGTTTCCTCGATCGTCGCGGCTACGACGTCGCGGCTACGCCGGTCCTTGAAAGCACCGAGCTGTTCCTTCGCAAATCCGGAGGGGAACTTGCCTCCCAAATGTATAGCTTCACTGATCCCTCCGGGCATCAGGTGAGCTTGCGGCCGGAGTTGACTGCTTCGGTGGTACGCCAATTTATCGACGGTAACCTTAATGGACCGATACCTCAACGCTGGCAGTACTACGGGACGATTTTTCGCTACGAAGCCAGCCCTACAGGCGAAAATTCCGGCACGGGTCGGGAATTCCAACAGCTTGGTGCGGAAATTATAGGCGCGTCAAGCGAGTTCGCTGACGCCGAAATACTGGCGACTGCCGTGCAAGGGCTCACGACACTTGGGGTCACAGGACACCGGTTGCGTGTTGGCCACATGGGCGTGGTGAACACCATGCTTGAGGCTCTAGGCCTTTCTGAAAGAGCCCGTGTATTTGTAGTCAACAGCTTCAACGACCTGCGCCTTGGTGCACCTGGAGTGCAGGTCGTGCGCCAACGCGCGAGGGACCTGGGGTTGCTGGGCGAAGAGCGCACGCAAGCCCTCTCAGAATTGGCCCGTCGTATGGCGCCCGAGGACGCGGAGGGCATGGTGGCCGGATTCCTGGCTCAAGGCGTGACGGGCCTCTCCGGTCAACGCACATCAGAAGAAATATTTAGGCGATATCTCAAGAAACTCAAAGAAGCTGGTCTTCCAGAGCTCATGGATGCGGCGCTCCGTTTCTCAGCTGAACTCGTAGCACTATCGGGTCCGGCTACCGAAGTGCGTAAGAAGCTCGGAGAGTTGATTAAGCGATTCGAACTTAACGACGATGTGTTATCGCCGGTAGATAAATTACTAAAAGCATTAGGGCAATACGATCTAAAAAGCGCCCCTGTGATTCTTGACCTGGGTATGGCCAGGGGCATCGCGTATTACACCGGTGTCGTGTTTGACATTGATCACGGTAAAGTCAAAGGTCGTCCAAGCCTCGGTGGCGGAGGTCGTTACGATGGCCTGGTAAAGGCGTTGGGAGCGGAAATCGATGTGCCTGCCATTGGATTCGCCTACGCAGTGGATCGTATCGTGGAAATCCTCCCGTCCGACTACGGTAGCGATCAAGTCTCCGGTGCGGTTCGCGTACTGGTGACGGCGCAAGAAACCCAGCGGAGTCAGGCTGTCGCAACTGCAGAGCGCTTACGCGCGCAGGGAATCCCTGCTGAGTTGGACCTAAGCGACAGAAACGACACGGAAGTGGCGAAGTACGCAGAGCAGCGCGGTATCCAGACAGTGATGAGAGTGGGGTCAGATGGCGCAATCTCTGAGAAAGCAACCTAGTGGAGATCGTTTGAACGGTGGGTTACGACTCGCGATACCCAGTGATGGCGAAATGTTTGAGCCGACCCAACGGTTTTTGCAGAGCTGTGGAATGGGGATTAATCGCCCGAGTGCGCGCCGCTACACGGCGTCGATTCCTGCAATACAAGGGCTCGAAGTTATCTTCCAGCGCACAGCTGATATCACCTCCAAAGTGGAAGATGGCAATGCAGACCTTGGAATGGTTGGCCGTGACCGATTTCAAGAGAGCCGGACAGAAGGGGGCGATACCATTCTGATCATTCCCGAGTTAGGTTTCGGGGGATGTGACTTGGTTGTGGCTACTCCGGACGCATGGATGGACGTCGACTCTATGGCTGATCTCGCTGATTTGGCAGTGGAGTTCAGGGAGAGCGGTAGAGAACTCCGCGTGGCAACTAAATACCCCCGCCTAGTGAGTCGCTTTTTCTTCGGCCATGGTGTGAATTATTTCTCGATAGCATCCGTTACAGGAACCCTGGAAGCTTCGGTAGCGATGGGGTACGCCGACCTCATCGTCGATGTCACGGCCTCTGGCGTGACGTTGCGAGAAAACCGATTAAAGCGACTGGAAGATGGCACGGTGCTTGCCTCTGAAGGCGCCTTGATCGGTAATAAGAAGTTGTTACGTGAAAACCCTCTACGGCTAGAGGGTGCACGGGAGATAATCGAGCGCATTGAGGCTCACCGCAACGCGGGTGGCTTTCAGCGAATATCGGTCAACATCGAAGGCGAGTCCGAAGATGCTGTTGCCGAGAAAATTCTGGCACGCCCAGAGTGTGCAGGTCTGCAGGGCCCTACGATTGCTCGCGTTTACACATCAGATGGTCGCAAGTGGTATTCGGTAACAGTTTTTGTACAGAAAGTTTCATTGACTAGCTTAGTGGATTTCTTCCGGGCTATAGGCGGCGTATCAGTGACCGTCTCTGAGGCTAGTTACGTTTTCGCGCAGGAGAGCTCCAGTTACGCTCGGTTATTGAATAAGCTAGGTCTTTCATGATCCGGATAGTGGAAGGCTTTGAAGAGGGATTGGCGTTACTGACCCGCACCCCGGGTTACAGTGAACCTCAGCTTTCTCCGAACGCCGCGAAGCGCACTGCTGATCTCTTTGGAGAGCCCTTGACCGCGACGCAGGCGGTACGCCGAATACTGCACGACGTTCGGCTTCTGGGGGATGAGGCCGTTCGCGATTACGCTCTCCGAATAGACAAGGTTGATCTGAAGGGAATTGAAATCCCTCGTGAAGAATGGCAAAAGGCATTAACTTCAATCCCCGATGAACTGGCCGATGCTCTGCGCGTGGCCGCCGCTCGTGTTCGCGCGTACCATGAAATATGTATGCCCGTTGGATGGAGGGATGACGAATCAGGGTACGGCCAGCGAGTCGTACCCATCGAACGTGTGGGCCTTTACGTTCCTGGCGGGACTGCGGAATACCCGTCCACCGTGATCATGTCAGCGATACCTGCAAAGGTGGCGGGCGTTCCAGAAGTGGTACTCTGCACGCCTGCTCCGAGCGCTGTCACGTTGGCCGCCGCCGAAATTGCGGGGGTTGACCGCCTATTTGAAATTGGCGGAGCGCAGGCAATAGGAGCAATGGCATTCGGAACGGATAGCGTGCCCCGAGTCGACAAGATATGCGGGCCTGGTAATATTTTTGTTTCTATCGCGAAGCGAGAAGTATATGGTCACGTAGACATCGACGGGCTCTATGGCCCCACCGAAACGGTGGTAATCGCTGATCACACCGCAGATGCCTCAATGGCAGCTGCCGATCTGCTTGCACAAGCAGAACACGATGAGATGGCGTCCCCCATACTGATAACAACCACTGTAGAGATCGCTCGCCGCGTTGGGGCGGAGATCGATCGGCAGCTATTGCTCCTTGACCGCAAGGAAGTGGCCTCTGCTGCGATAGCAGCCCAGGGCGTGGCGGTGGTTGTCCCATCTATCGCTGAAGCGATTAAACTCTCCGATGCATTCGCGCCCGAGCACTTGTGCCTATTGGTCGAGAATGCAGACTCTTATGTGGACTTGATTCACAACGCTGGCGGGATTTTCGTTGGCGAGTACTCACCTGAAGTTATGGGGGATTACGTCGCAGGCCCGAGCCACTCGATGCCGACCGCAGGGACATCACGGTACGCATCGAGCCTGGGCGTCCATCATTTCTTGAAGCATGTGCCAGTGATACGGCTCAGCACTGAGGCCATGACCCAATTAGGCCCCGTGGCCGCCGTGATTGCACGATCAGAAGGGCTAACCGGCCATGCCCGGGCAGTAGAGATGCGGATTGAGGACAAATCAAGAATGGATGCCGACTACTCCCTCCCGGAGGCTCCTAATGCCAGCTAGAAGGCGCCCGCTTGACTTCGTTCGGCCGCACCTTCTCACACTCGCACCCTACGAAGCTGTAGATCCACCTGACATGCTTGCCAAGAAGGCAGGCATGCCTGCCTCGAAGACCGCGAAACTCAATGGTAATGAGAATCCGTACGGTCCTTCCCCTCGCGTAGCTAAGATGATTGCAGAGGTCGCAGACATGCACATCTACCCTGATCCTGCTCAGGTAACCATGAGGGCTGCGTTGGGAGCGTTTCTATCCGTGCCGAAAGAGCAAATCGTCGTTGGCAACGGCAGCGACGAGATAATTGATCTGGTGTTTCGGTGTGTTTTAGAACCGGGAGATTCGATCATCAACTGTGAGCCCACATTTGGGATGTATGCATTCACGACGCATGTCTGTGGTGGACAAACCGTGGATGTGGAACGCGACTCAGAATTTGCAATCGATGTGGACGCAGTGCTGGCAGCGGTTGATGACAGTACTAAGCTCATTGCCATTGCCTCTCCCAATAACCCGTCGGGAAACTGCACTCCCCTTGAGGATATCGAGAGATTACTAACTGCAGACGTGCTGGTGCTCATCGACGAGGCTTATATCGAGTTCGGTGGTACGAGCGTCGGAACATGGGTTGAAAATCACCCTAACTTGATTGTTTTGCGTACATTTAGCAAGTGGGGAGGACTCGCTGGACTGCGCGTTGGATATGGAATCATGAATTCTGAAATAGCAGATTTATTGATGCGTGCCAAGCCGCCATACAACGTGAACCAGGCATCTGAGGCTGCCATGCTGGCTACCCTTTCCGACACGGCGGTATTGAATAACCGTGCCGACCTTATCGTCCGAGAACGAGGCCGGATGTCCGCTGCTCTTGCCCGGCTGGGCTTAGAGCCATTCCCGTCTGAAGCAAATTTCGTACTCTGCCGACTCCCTGCGGGTCGAGGAGAAGCTGTTTATCAAAGCCTCGCGAGGCAAGGAGTATTCGTGAGATACTATTCACGCGCATCGATGGCAGATTACCTGCGAATCAGTGTCGGAACATCCGACCAGACCACGCAGGTGATAGATGCAATGACCCAATCGTTAGCTGAGTGAACTTCTATGGCAAACCGCACCGGAACATATGCACGCACCACGGGCGAAACTGATGTCCGAGTCGTATTCGGCTTGGATGGCACAGGAATCTCTACCATCAAGACGGGTAACGGCATGCTCGATCACATGCTTTCTCAGCTCGCTCGTCACGGGCTATTTGACTTGAACATACAGGCAGCGGGGGATTCAATTCTGACCGGTTGGCATCACACCGTCGAGGACACGGGCATTGCTCTGGGAAGGGCTTTTGCCGATGCCATTGGAGATGGCAAAGGTATCCGGCGGATGGGCCACGCCATCGTGCCTTTGGATGAGGCTCTCTCTAGGGTCGTTCTTGATATCAGCGGACGGCCTTATGCAACCGTTGATCTGGGAGTGAGTGGCGAAGACATCGACGGGCTACCTGGGGACCTAGTACGCCACTTCTTGGAGTCATTTGCGACCGAAGCACGGATTTCTTTACACGCTACCGTAATTGCAGGGGTGAATGCCCACCACAAAATCGAGGCGACGTTCAAAGCGCTTGCCAGGGCACTGCGTGACGCGGTCGAAATTGATGAACGCGCGAGCGGCCAGGTGCCATCGACAAAGGGAACGATCAGCAACTAACGGTTGCTGCCGAGCCTACGCTCGGCTTATTTCTGCCTCGAAAGATTCAATAACCGTATTTACGAGTAGCCGTTCACACATCGAATCGACTTGACTCCTCGCTTCTGCATCATTTGTAGCATTCAGCCTCAGAGTAAGGTACTTGCCTACACGCACGGCTTCGACAGATTGGAACCCGAGACTATGAAGGCTTCCAAGCACGGCGTTCCCCTGGGGGTCGTTGACAGTGGGTTTGAGCGTGATGTGGACTCGTGCGTGGAATTGCATACTCTAATTCCCTGAGTCATCAAGAGAACGTGGTTCAAACAAAGCGGCGCTTGTTCCACAAGTCGGTCCCTCGAATAGCGGAGCTCGGTTTTTGTGGTCATCCACAAATTCTTGCATGCTTGGGCGGTCGACACCTGTGTAGGTTTCCATCCATCCCCATGACGTGAGGGTGATGTACCCTACCGCAGTCCCAGCATGAGGTTGGACAATGAAGCAACCAGGGTAGCCAGATTGGGCTTCTAGGTAGCTTATAAGGTCCGCTGTTTGGGATTCGTTATCGAAGTTGTAATTGACCACTATTGCGCCCTGCTCAAGATTGCGAACAATAGACTCGTTGGCTTGTTCTTCCGTGTATGCACCCCATTCGACACCCCTGGCATAGCTCGGCCCTGAAGTGGGGGGGGATGAGTAGGCTCCGTAACTTTCGCCGTCTTCAAGCACGCTACTAGGCTGAACCGGAATGTACGTGCCCACATTTGGAATATTCTCTGTTGAGTCATTCACTGATGTGCCCGCGGGAGTTATGAGGCCTGCAAAAGAGGGGAGGGCGAGGCCTAGGATGAGTGTTGCCGCTACGAGGCCGCCTAGAATTCCGTAGATCGTGCGCTTACGGCTCTTGCGAGTCGTGGCGCGGCGACGGCGCTGTTCTCGCAGTGTCGTTCGACGCGAGGGAGTTCGATCTCGGATGCGCGCCGCGCGAGGTGACGCAAGTGGGGTTTCCTTTTGACTGGAGCCGTTGGCAACAGGTCCTTCCAGGATGGCATTCTTTTCGTTTGCTTCTGGTGATTCAATTTCCGCAGTTGGTTCAGGAAAATATTCGGTCCTATTTCCCGTCGTTGACGTCTCTGACGATGAAGATTCGACTCCATGTGCGCCGTACTCTAATACCTCAGGGGAAATGCCTTCAGTAGGGGAGGCTGATGCCTCTTGTTGGAGAGCAGTAATGGTAGTCGGCTCGGAGTGGGGGGTCTCATTGCTGGGTACGCTTGCCGCCGAGTCTTCGGTGACAGCTGCCTCTGCCACGGTAAAGGCAGCAGATGTCACATCGGTTTTAGACGCCTCTGTGACGCTTGCTCTAGCCTCGGGGACATCTACGTCTACAGCGAGTTCCTCCTCAGAATTCCGCATCGTCTCTTCCAAATTCTTCTCAGTCACTCAATCTCTCCGAGGCCTGATGGCCCATT
>Ga0302127_10002843_pt1 | contig 10474 bp, 8 predicted proteins | sample CB4_SCM_MG_FD_204452 | JGI IMG/M metagenome (GOLD analysis project Ga0302127, IMG submission 204452) | Marine microbial communities from Western Arctic Ocean, Canada - CB4_SCM | ecosystem: Environmental > Aquatic > Marine > Oceanic | place: Canada: Western Arctic Ocean | collected 2017-09-24
TGGTCAAGCAAGTTGGGGTTTATACCCCGTTGTTGATTTTGAATTAGGTTCTGTTGGCCTTGGCATGTTCGCTATGCTTGAAGCAGACGATCCTGCTCTTTCTCGGAACATCATGCAAGCACTTAAAAAGTTCGATGAAGCCAACGAAAATGAAATGGAACTTATTGATATAGGCGGCAGGGATGTCTGGTCCATGCAAGCTGATTTTGATCTATCTATAGACGCGCTTCCTATTCCTATTGACTTAGGAAGGCTTTCAAATATATATTTTGCAAGCACTGATGGATACATTTTGTTTGGTACTGAATCTGAGGGTTTTTCAACTCTCTTCTCGATTATAGATGGTGATGCTACGGATGATTCTTTAGCATCAAACGAAGTATACGAAGAATTGATGGCTCGCTGCGGAACTAAAGGGGAGTCATATGCAGGTGTTCTTTTGACTAATCTTTCAGATGCACTTATGCAAATGGATACATCAGGAATGGGCATGATGATTATGCCAATGATAAAATCCTTATTCGGTGATATTCATGGTATTGCCCAAACAGTCACATTTGCTCCTTCAGATGATGTACTTCTTACAGGCACCTATGCTATTTTGATGCCTAATGGGCGCGACGGCCTAACTGGTCTTTTTGTTTCTGACGCATCTGCTGTTGAAATTCCATCCTTTGTTGGTGACGACACAATCACCTATTTGCAAAACAGTATTGCGTTTGATAAAGTTATTCCACTTATTAAAGATATTACTGCAAGTAACCCTTTGTTAGCAATGCAATTGACTCCGCAAATTATGGAGCAAATGGAAATGGGTGTTTCGTTGTATTTAGCAACACTTGGTTCAGAGACTCATTTTATGACTACGGGTACTGAACCTTACACGGCTGACTCCGATGGTTACATGATTGCTGTCGAATGTATAAACGAAGATGCACTCTCTAATGTTCTGAGCATGACCATGCCTTCATTTGGCGCTTCACCAACCGATTTTCTAGGGAATCAAATTTTCACTGTCGACCTTGGAGGCGGTATGATGATTCCCATACCTATGGATTTATCCTTTTCCATCGCAGTTGGCGGTGGGTATGTCTTTATCGGTTCACAATTTTCAGTTGAAAACGCTTTACGAGCTGTAGCTAATCCCAAAGACGCCAAGTCTAACCACGGATTAAACGCCGCTGCATCTATGATTAAGCATGAAACAGTTTCTGGTTGGGGTTATGGCGATATGGGAAAGAGTATGCAAATGCAAAAGGCAGTAAGCAATTCTATGCTAGGTATGAATGAAGAAATGCTAAATGAGATTGAAGCATTTGATCCTGAAATGGCAGCAGAAATGCGCGCTGAAAGCGAATCAAATCTTGAAACACAAAACGCTATTCTTGATGCAATGGTAAAGACATTCGGCTCCATGGCATGGAACATTAATGCAGACGATACAGGGTTTATGTCGAGCGTTATTCTGATGAAATCAGGAAAGTAACTTGTTCAACATAATTCAAATGCCTGTCCTAAGTAGGGCAGGCATTTTTTAATTCCAACCGAGTTGGTAAAAGATTGCCGTAAACAACAAGTCGGCAATAACGATAGTCACAATAGTTTGAACCACGGTGTCCGTTGTTGCTTTGCCAACACCAGCGGCACCACCGCTAACACGTAGTCCGTTATAACACGCGATTGATGCGAGAATAACTCCGAAGATACCTGCCTTTAAAAGGCCCGTTGTGAAATCAGAAAGATTTACTTGCGTAAGTGTGTTCGCAACGTACAGGTCATATGGGACGCCAAGCAACTCGACCGATACAAAGCAAGCTGTAACAATGGCAACAACATCGCCAATAATAGTAAGTAAGACTAAGCTAAGAACAGTGGCAATAACTCTTGGAACAGCGAGAAAACGAATTGGGTTTAGTGCTTGTGCTTCAAGAGCTTCAATTTCTTCGCCAACTACCATGGTTCCTAATTCAGCCGCAATGGCTGCACCCGCAAATCCTGTAAGGACAATCGCTGATATAAGTGGACCAAGTTCACGCAATATAGCCACACCAACAATGTTAGCAATCTTGTCTGTTTGCCCAAAGGTTGCAAGCGGGGGTGCCATTTGAAATGCAAGGATAAGTCCGATACACCCGCATACTAAACAGACAATGCCAACAGACCTAAATCCAATGCGTACTATTTGGCTGACTGCGGCTGCACGCCCAAAGTTAACATCTTTGTGAAAGATCGATCGGTATAACCAAATACAAACATCGATCAGCAGCTCCGTAATGCCGCCAAGAAATTCAAATACGCCGATCCACATGGCACCCCACTGTTCAAATAATTGAAGCAGTATGTTGGTTCTAGTTTGGTTTTTGTCAGTTTGCAAGAGCTTCATCTCTAGACGAAACGATATCAAAAATTGCATCAAGACGTGAAAGCGCAATAATCGACTGTACTCCTTCAGACAAATCGCAAAGAACAAATGTTTTACCTTGTTGTCTTGTGATTTGAAGTGCCTCAATCAAGGTGGCAAGTCCCGAAGAGTCCATATACGGAACAGCCTTTAAATCAACAATCAATTTTTCAGGCTGTTGCGAAAGCAAGGGTTGCAATTTCGCACGTAGTTCTGTGGATTTACTTAAGTCAATATCTCCGTTGGGGGTAACAACAATTGTTTCACCAATTGTTTCAATATTGATTTGTAGTGATGTATCACTCATTGGGTAGATGTTTCTGTATGTAGTTGATTCGTTTCAGGCGTAATTGTTTTGTGCATTGTTAATTTCATTCCTCCATGCTCACGCTTTGTCCATAATGCTTCATCCATAACCGTTTGAATAAGATGGACGCCGATCCCGCCAGGACGAACATCATCTAGGTTACGTGATTTAATAAGCTCTGTGTCCATTTGCTGAGCGTCATCTTCAATTTGTATCTGAATAGAAGATTTCGGCGAAATAGTCGTTTTAACCGTCAGGGTCGCTCGCCCATATTCGCCTTGATAGCCATGTCGATGAATATTGCACAACGCTTCATCTACAGCCATGGCTACTTGCCCAGCTACTCGATCGGTAAAACCACACTGGGTACAGGCGGCAACAATCAACATTCGAATAGACTTAAACCATGTTGGTGAAGTAGGGAAATCAATTGTAAATTCTGTATATTGGTTGGGTGTGTCTTTTTGCACCCATCCATGGTACTCTTTCCCCTTCTTATGGCAAACAACCTTACCCCAACTTCTTCTAAAAAAGGTACTGAAACGGTACTCATCCTTGATTTTGGTAGCCAATATGCGCAACTAATCGCTCGACGCGTTCGGGAAGCAGGCGCTTTTAGTTTGCTCATGGCGCCAGATACATCTATTGAAGAATTAGCTAAATACAATTTAGCGGGCATCATTTTATCTGGAGGTCCAAGCAGTGTGCGTGAAGAGGGGTCTCCTCGGTGCGACCCACGTCTGTTTGATCTTGGCGTTCCTGTGCTTGGCATTTGTTACGGCATGCAGCTAGGCTGCCAAATGCTTGGCGGAAAGATTGAAGGCGCTCATGCACGAGAGTACGGACGTGCAAATCTGCATGTACAGGACACATCTAGCCTGTTGCGCGGGCTCCCGTCTGATACATCTGTTTGGATGAGCCATGGGGATCAAGTCGACGCTGTTGGCGATGATTTTCGCGTACTTGCGACAACAGCAACGTGCCAAATGGCGGCTGTTGCCCATACTTCCATTCCTTTTTATGGTGTTCAGTTCCATCCTGAAGTCACGCATACGCCTCACGGTGTCGAATTGCTCAGGAATTTCCTGTATGAAATCTGCGGGGTACAGGGAACATGGCGCATGGCTGATTTTATGGAAGAGCAATGCGAGTTGATACGGGCGAAAGTAGGGAACAGTAGAGTTCTTTGCGGTTTAAGTGGTGGCGTCGATTCTTCCGTTGTTGCTGCACTTTTGCATCGAGCTATTGGGGACCAACTCGTTTGTGTGTTTGTTGACAATGGACTTCTGCGCAAAAATGAACGTGTATTTGTTGAAACTACATTCCGTGATCATTTTGACATTGATTTACGTGTTGTTGATGCTCGGAAAGAATTTCTCGACGACTTAGTTGGTATTACTGATCCACAAATCAAACGAACAAAGATTGGTCATCGTTTTATTGATTGCTTCAAAGCATCAGCAGAAGAAATACAAAAAAAATTAAATTGCAACGTAGATTTTCTAGCGCAAGGCACACTGTATCCTGATGTTATTGAATCTGGGCATGGATACAGCGGCGCCGCAGCAAACATTAAATTGCATCACAACGTTGGCGGTTTGCCTGAAGAACTAGGGTTTAAACTTATTGAGCCATTACGCGATTTATTCAAAGATGAAGTACGAAAGCTAGGAGAGGTACTCGGTCTACCAGATGGGCTTATCTGGCGCCATCCATTTCCTGGTCCGGGCTTAGCGGTTCGCTGCCTTGGAGAGGTAACCGAGGAAAAACTAGTGGTACTTCGTGATTGCGACGAAGTGCTTCTGGAAGAAATAGTCTCTGCAAATCTGTATCGTTCTACAGACCAAGTGTTCGCGGTTCTGTTGCCCGTGCAATCCGTTGGTGTTATGGGAGATGGCAGGACCTATGAATCTGTCGTTGCCATTCGTGCTGTTGAAACGCAAGATTTCATGACAGCAGACTGGGCAAAACTGCCGTACGAAGTACTTGGTTCAATTTCAAATCGAATCATCAATGAAGTACGAGGCGTAAATCGAGTCGTCTACGACATCAGTTCAAAACCGCCTGCCACAATTGAGTGGGAATAACAACTTCACTGAAATTTATACGGCGTTTGCAAAAATCATTCGTCCTGCCGATGTTTGCAGGGCGTTTGTTACTTCTACAGAAACAGTCGTGCCAACTAAACCACCTGCGCCTTCAGCAACAACCATTGTTCCGTCGGGCATGTACCCAATTCCTTGCGATTCACTTTCACCTTTTCGAACAATTTCAAGTTGAATTACTGCACCTGGAACTGCCTGCGTTCGTACTGCCACAGAAAGATCGTTTATATTTAAGACCGTAACGCCTTCAATTAAGCCAACTTGTTGCAAATTTGAATCTGTCGTCAACACGCGAAATCCGCTTGATTGCGCTAATTCTAATAATGCTCTATCGACACTTAGGTCTGTCGTTTCTGAACTTTCAATAGTCAACTCAACTTGTCCTGAATTGCGTAAGTTCGCCAAAATTGATAGCCCACGTCGACCACGTTCGCGTTTAAGTTTGTCATTTGAATCAGATAGTCTATGCATTTCATCAATGACAAATTGTGGAATAACAAGAGGAGCATCAATGAATTTTGATACGGCCATTTGTTCAATTCGACCGTCGATAAGAATAGAAGTGTCTACAAGTAGTGGGCGTATGCCTCTAACTTTGCGTGCAAATTCAACATAGGGAAGGACAAGCCGTAAATTATCTTTCGTTGTAAAGACTATACTAATGCCAAAATAACAGAGCGTAATACCTGAAACTAATTTCAAAAGTGTTAAATATTGGTATGCAATTGCATCTTTTTCAAGACCCCATGAATCGCCTATTAAGTCAATAAGCAAACTAACTGCAAGCGCTGCAAACAGACCAACAACAAGGCCGAGGTACACCCCAAGGACTGCAGAAAGACGTTTGTTGGGAGTTAGTATGTCAATGATGAGCACAATCACTGCAAAGGCAATGGTTGAAATGAGTGGACCAAGGTGGTCAACAATTATTTCATCAATAGGGACGTTAGCAGTATTCAAGCCCACAATAAACGGCAATATTGCAGCAGCAAACATAAACGTGACAAATAGAAGGCGAATCGTCAAAATAACAAGGCGCTTCGTTGATTTTTCTCGCTGTTGCTCAAGTTCGAGTGCTGTTGGCTTGTGGCCCGGTAATTGTTCAGTCATACGGGAAGTGTAACGCTTCTTGGCTACGATTTACTGCCACTCTTGGTATCATGGTCATAATCAGTGGACAGAAGGACGGTCGGCCTCTTAGACGTGTGACCCGCGAACCTGGTCAGAGCTTGATCGCAGCAGCCATAAGTGGCGTTATGCGAGCTTTGGGTCACCGGCCGTCCTTTTTTTCACTGCATGTAATTGCCATAGGAGGGCTTTTTGAGTTACACAGTACTTGCAAGACGGTATAGATCTTCAACCTTCGAGAACATCGTTGGTCAGGAGTCCATTGCAAAAACGCTTCGGAGTGCCATCGACTCAGACCGTACCGCGCATGCCTATCTTTTTTCGGGAACTCGAGGTGTTGGTAAAACATCTATGGCGAGAATTTTTGCTCGGGAGTTAAACCGATCAGATACATTGACACAAGAGATTGCTATCGGGGATGCCATTTTACGCGGAGAAGATCTTGATGTAATTGAAATTGATGGTGCATCAAATCGAGGTGTACAGGAAGCAAGAGATTTAATTGCTGCCGCAGGCCTTGCTCCAACGCGCTGTAAATATAGAATTTATATAATCGATGAAGTCCACATGTTGACAACGCCTGCTTTCAATGCGTTGCTTAAAACGATGGAAGAGCCGCCCTCTCACGTTAAATTTATTCTGTGCACAACAGAACCACATAAAGTTCCAGCAACTATACAAAGCCGTTGCCAACGTTTTGACTTTCGTGCAATACCTTCCGCAAAAATTGCTAAGCACCTCGCATATGTTCTTAAAGAAGAAGGCGTGAAAGCAGGCGCAGAGGTCGTCGCCGCAGTTGCACGGTTAGGCAACGGCTCTATGCGGGATGCTCTTTCGATTATGGACCGCCTGCTAGCGAGTGGCTCGAACACGCTGCATGCTCATGAAATGGAAGAATTATTGGGGTTACCATCACAAGTTGCAGTAACTTCCATGTGTTCTGCAATTGCTGTGAGTGATATGAAATCTGCTTTCGAAGCTGCAGACAGTTTGATTGCTTCAGGAGTCGCACTTGACCGGTGCCTTGAAGTTCTCTCCTCTGCTTTGCGACATGGACTTATCGCTCGAGTTTGCGGCACGAACACCCCTTTGTTGGAACTTTCAGATGAGGGCAAACAAGAAGCGAGCCAACTGGGTAACCAACTAGATGAAGCAACCTTGACGCATATGATTGCACTTTGCGACGCGTCAGGTAGAGAAGTTCGAAGAGGCGGAAGCGGTCGCGCTCTGTTTGATGCGACTATTGCACGCTTATGCATGGCTGGGCAATTGGCTGAAGCTGGGAGCGTACTTTCTTCTCAATCTCCAAGCTCGAAAAAAAAAAGAATAGCACCAGTAACTGCTAAACGAGCCGTAAAAATTGTTACTCCTAAAGATGATGTGCCTGTTGTTACAACGCAAGCAGTTGCAACCGATTCAAATACGACTATGGATGCAGAAGCAATTCTTACTGCGATTGCATCTACGCCTGGTCTTAAACGTATAGGCAAATATCTTGAAATCAAAAAACTTGAGCGAAGGTCTGTTGAACTTTTAATTACCGATGAAGGTCGAGAGTCTTCTAATTACATACTTGCGCAACAGGAAAAGATTGAAGAAGTTCTATCGAATCAAGTAAATCACAAAATCACAGTTACGCTTTTAAATCCCTCATCGGTGACGCAAACTTCTGCAAAATCAAATGCCTCATTTGAAGATGTGCAAGGGAATGAGTTAGTCAAAATTGCGCGTGGTCTTTTTGATGGGACCGTTGTTCAAGTAACAAATGTACCTAAAGGAAATACCTAAATGTCTTTGCGAGATTCAAAAGGCACCCCAGAACCTGTTCGTCGTCTCCTTGATTCGTTGACAAAACTTCCTGGAATTGGTAAACGCAGTGCTGAGCGTATTGCTTTTTATTTAATTAAAGATGCTGAAAATGAAGCGATACCATTAAGTCAAGCAATTTCGGATGTTAAACATAGAGTTGTCTGCTGCACTATTTGCAATAATATTGCTGACGAAAGCCCGTGTGCTGTCTGCGAAGACTCAACCCGCGATGCATCAGTTGTGCTTGTTGTGGAACAACCTAGAGATTTAATCCGCCTCGAAGCAACAGGGATGTTTAGAGGTGTGTATCACGTACTTACGGGTCGAATCGACCCACTAGCAGGCGTGGAGCCAGCAGACCTTACTGTCGATGCACTGCTGTTACGTGTCGATGACAAAGAAAGTAACGCGAGAGGCATACAAGTTCGAGAAGTTATTCTTGGGTTAAATCCGAATTTAGAAGGCGATAGTACGTCACTTTATTTGGCTTCTCAATTGCAAGCAAAGGGTGTTACCGTGACTCGTCTTGCTCGTGGCTTGCCAAGTGGGTCACAAATTGAATACGCCAATACACAGGTACTCTCAGATGCAATTGCTGGCAGGCAGGGCATGACCTAATCATGGATATGCGTTTTCAAACTGGGCAACGTCTTGGGACGGAACAGCAAATGCATCTTGCTCCTCGCATAATCCAAACAATGGAAATTATGCAGTTGCCGTTGCCTGCTTTAGAAGAAAAAATTGATCAAGAACTTGAATCTAATCTTGCCCTCGAGATTGATGATCCAGAACAACCAGAAGAAACTCAAGAATTACTTGAGCAAGAAGTCGAAGAAGACCAGTACGTTGCGCCTCGACAAGCATCGTCATTTGATGGCCGTGATCCAAAGATGGATGCGATTACAAATATTAGGGCTCGACAAGAAAGCTTATCCGAGCAATTACTGCACCAATGGAGTTTTGCAGAAGTCCCCGAGAATGTCCAATTGATTGGCAATGTTCTTATTGGCATCATCGATGTCGATGGTTTCTTAACTCTTTCAGACGAAGAATTGAACAATCAAATTTCAATAGACACAGGGGCGACACCTACAATTGAAACACTCTACGAAGTAGTTACTCAATTGCAAAAATGGTTAGATCCACCAGGAATTGCTGCACGTTCCTTGCAAGAATCTTTGCTTATTCAAGTTGCTGCATTAGAAATTATTGACCCAGATGGTTGGAAAGATGTAGAACTTGTCATTGCTGATTACCTTGAAGACTTGATCAGTAATCGGTTGCCAAAGGTTGTATCAGGGAGCGGGCTCACGATGGATCGAGTTAAGCTAGCCATTGAAAAAATGCATGAGTTAACATTAAGCCCCGGAAAAATGTTGGCGAGCGAACGCGTACTACCTGTAATTCCTGATGCAATGATTGATTACGACGATATAGAGGATAAATTCATTGTGGGAATCTGCGACGGGAGACTGCCACCACTTAGAATTTCTAAATCATACGAGCACTTGGTTAAGGATACAGCAACCGATAATTCAACTAAACATTTCATACAACGGAATATTAATGCGGCTCGATGGGTCCTCGAAGCGGTAGGCCAACGTAGAACTACACTTGGTAATATTGTTCAAATTATGGTTGATCGCCAACGTGATTTTCTAGAACACGGTGATGCTTTTTTGCGTCCATTACCCATGGTTGAAGTTTCAGATATGCTTGGTATTCATGTCGCAACAGTAAGCAGGGCAGTTGCTGATAAATGGGTGCAAACGCCAAGAGGCCTTTTTCCATTGCGGCGATTCTTTTCTGGCGGCACTGGAAGCAGCCGAGATGGTGACATGAGCTGGGAAGCAGTAAAGACACGCCTTAAGGAAATTATTGAACAAGAAGACAAGTTAAAACCACTCAGCGATGAATCACTTTCTAAAGCCCTTCAAGAACAAGGGATAACCATCGCACGCCGAACTGTGGTGAAATACCGGCAACAACTCGACATTCCAGCTGCACGCCTTCGCAAGCAATTTTAATTTTAAAAAGGGTCGGGTACAGGAACGACCCTCAATAGTGCATGAGGGTATAGGGTGGTTAGTTAAGCGGGGTTAATGTATCTTGTTGATCGAAGGTGGGGCTATTGAAACTGCCAGATTAAATCGTTTGGATTTCTTTGGACTTAGTATCGCACATTGTATCTATAGATGAAATGTGCTTTTTAGTGCAAGATTCAATATCTTCTTTACCTTGCTTACCGTCATCTTCAGAAATACCATTTGCTTTATCTTTCACTAGTACTTCGATAGATTTCATCGCATCACGACGTTCATTCCGGATAGTTATTCGGCTTTCTTCTGCCATTTTTTTGACTTGATTCACCAGTTGCTGGCGACGTTCTGCAGAGGGTGCAGGGATATTAACTCGAATGATATCGCCTTCAGCTTGCGGATTTAATCCAAGGTCAGCTCCTTCAAGTGCCTTGATAATGTCGTTCTTGGAAGCTGGATCGTAGGGCTTAAGGATAAGTTGTGTAGCTTCGGTTACGGAGATTGCAGCTATATCTTTCAGATCAGTCTGGCTTCCGTAATAATCAACTTTAACGTAATCAATGAGGGCAGTCGAAGCACGTCCAGTACGAACACCATGCATTTCTTTACTGAAATAATCTAAGGTTTTATCCATTTTGGATCGACATGCATTCGTTTGTTCTTTGATACTCATTTGATCTCTTTC